>Ga0315535_1000227_pt1 | contig 39072 bp, 38 predicted proteins | sample SalMarSW160220MG_2_FD_203092 | JGI IMG/M metagenome (GOLD analysis project Ga0315535, IMG submission 203092) | Salt marsh sediment microbial communities from the Plum Island Ecosystem LTER, Massachusetts, United States - Salt Marsh Sediment SW1602-20 ... | reverse complement strand
GACGTGAATCCCAAGGCAGTGGAACTCACCCGGCAGCAGGTAAAAAAGTTGGAGTTATCCCGGATTGTATCTGTTGAGGAGAAGGATTTTGCAGCATCGGATGGAATGGAGGGGATCACCATTGTGATGAACCCGCCCTATGGAGAGAGAATGAAACCGGAAGACATTGAATTGCTCTATAGCATGATCGGGGATACCCTGAAGCACCGTTTCCCGGGTTCCGATGCGTGGATTCTTTCGTCGAGTGGAAAAGCGCTGAAGAGAGTGGGATTGAAACCCGATTCTAAACAGAAGTTGTTGAATGGTTCACTGGAGTGTTCTTTTGTAAATTACAAGACTTTCAAAGGGAACTGGAAGGATTACAAAACACGCGGAAAAGCTTGATATCAAAACGCTCCTGAAAATTGACCCTTTGTTGAAAAAAAAACAGGTTTTGATCGATTTTATTGCGTGTGGGGTTATTTTTTAGCTATATTAGTTACTGAAACATTTTTTTTATATTTGCTGATCAGATCAGTATAGTCCTAGTCAACAAAAAGAAGCTAAATGAGCTTTGACGTGAATGAGTATTACTCCAAGCTGAATGGCGGAGATGTTTTGATGGCCTTTAAAGGGAATATCTCGAGTGAGCTCATCAGCAACGTACTAGAGGTGGTTGAGTCCAGGCTGGACGACTACAATGAGAACTCCAAAATTCGTAAGAAATTATACAATGTGCTGGTGGAAAGTCTTCAGAACCTTTACCACCACATTGAGGTTTTGCCTGAAGAAATGCACGGGGAATTCGGATCAAAATTTGGGATTCTGGTCATTAGTCGTGAATCCGGGCAATATAAAATTTCCACCGGGAATTTTATCAACATGAGTAAGGTGGATGTACTTAAAAATAAGATCGATAAGATCAATTCCATGGAAAAGGAAGAACTCAAGGATATGTACAAATTCATCCTGAACCACCAACGCTTGTCTGAAAAAGGCGGAGGAGGGCTTGGATTGGTCGATATTGCAAGGAAGACCGGGAACAAGCTGGATTATACTTTTGAAAAGTATAACGACACCTACTATTTTTTCAACCTCGATGTTTTCATCGACTTCGGGCAGTGATTATAACAGAAAAAAAACCAAATATGGAAGCACTTTCAATTGAAGGAACTGCAAAAACACCCAGTGTTAAGTTTAATGGACAGGATGGAGTTATTGAGATCAAAGGAAGGTCCATACCCGAGAATTCAATAGAGTTTTACAAACCGCTGGTAGAGTGGCTGGAGGAGTACAGCAGTAACCCCCTGGATCTTACCCAGGTCAATGTGCAACTGGAGTATTTCAATACAAGTTCATCCAAATGCATCCTGGATGTGTTCAAGAAACTGGAAGCCATCCATAAAGGAAAGAATGAAGTGATCATTAACTGGTACTATGAGGAAGATGACGAGGATATGCTTGAAGCAGGTGAGGACTATGAATCCATTATTCGCGTGCCATTTAAGATGATCGAGATCGTCGAATAACAGATTCGCCATCCACTTTTAAAGATTCCTGTTGGGCTGTCAACACTTTTGGCTGGCAGCCCAATATTTTTTCACAAAACTTTGCTGAAGCTTATTTCCTGGGAGTGAGCCTCTCAAAAACATCCAGTAACCTTTTGAGAACCCTGAAATAGAGCAGGATATACAATCCGATGGTCATGGCCCAGATAACCATGACATTGACCCACAATGTATCCACGAATACTCCGGCAATCATCTTCCGCGGAGCGTAAAAATGAGATTTAACGTATTTATTCGTTGGATCCAGGTAAATGGGATCCTTTTTCTGGATCATGTCTCCCTTTTTCTTGAATTCGGTAAACATCTTAATTGACTTGCTGTTGGTCACAAACTCCTCCAGCCTTTCGTTGGTATAGGTCCTCCGCAGTCGGTCCAGTTCATCCCGGTCAAAACCTGCTATGATCCTGTCCACCTGTCTTTGAGCCTCTTTAAAGATCCCCCTGTAGAACTCCTGGAGGGTGGTCAGGTACTCCCTGGTGTAGTCCAGGACCTCCTGGTTGACACGGTCAGGAACCAATTGATCCGTATTCATGGAATAGGTGGGAGTATTCTCATGATAGCTGCTGAGAATCATCCGCTCCTTAAACTCATCGCTGATCTCCGTTCGAAGGACTTTCAGACTGTAAGCAATCTCACCGGCTTTATCCGGTTCTGAAATATTCCGTTCAATATGATCGATCTTGTTCAACAGCTCCGTGATCAGGAGATTGGCTTTCAATTTCCCGATACTCTGCAGTTTCCTTACTTCATAAAAATGCTTTTCATAGTCATTGTTCATAAACTGGAATGTGGCCAGCCCCTCATAGGCCCAACGTGCGGTGATGACTTCCCCATAGAACGGGATTCTTTTGGGAGAGGAGATTTGTGGATTCAGGTCCTCGTATTTGACAATGATGCCACTGAGGATGATCTGGGGAATGACCAGGATCGGAATCAGAATATAGATGGTAACCACGGTCTTAAAACTGTCGGATATGAGGAGCCCCATCATATTGGCAGCAGTCCACGAAGAGAAAAGCACCAGCCAGTATTCGAAATAGAATCCTTTGATGCCCATGATGGTATTTCCAATCATCACAAATGTGAAAGCCTGGATGGCTGAGATCATGAACTGGACTCCCACCTTTGACAACAAATAACCCGACCAGCTTAGATTCAGGAAAGCCTCTCTTTTGAGGATCTTGCGGTCCTTGATGATCTCCTCGGCGCTCACGGTGAGTCCCATAAAAATCCCCACGATGACCGACATAAATATATATACGGGCATGTTCACGTTCCCGTTCAGGGTATACCCGAACACATTGGAGACATCCATGTCGTAATACCTGATGATAAAGGCAAGAATGAAAGCCAGAAGGGGCGCTTCACCAAAATTGATGACCAAATACTGGGTGTCGTTCAGTTTTTTCAGGATATCCCGTTTGATGAATACCCCGAATTGTTTCATCTTTCCCGGTATTTTAAAGGAGATTTCGGGCAGGTCCTCTAATCCTGCTCTGGCTTTCTCAACTTCCCTGTACTGTTCCCTGAAATGCTCACTCCATTCAGTGGGGGATATTTTCCGGGTATGGGTCAGCTGTCCGAATTCGTCCAGTACACTGGTTTCCACAATATTGAAGACCTGTTCGGGATTCACATTACCGCAGGTGGGACATTCACTTTCATTCCAGTCAGCTGCCTGTACCTTCGATTTGAAATACTCGATGGAGTCGATGGGGTTACCATTGTAAATCAGGTAACCGCCTGTATCCAGGATGAGCAGCCTGTCAAACATTTTGAAAATATCTGAGGAAGGCTGGTGGATCACCACGAAAACCAGTTTGCCTTTGAAGGTAAGTTCTTTCAGCAGGTCCAGGATGTTTTCACTGTCCCGGCTCGACAGGCCCGATGTGGGTTCATCCAGAAAGAGCACGGCCGGTTCACGGATCAGTTCCAGGGCTATATTGAGTCTTTTTCGCTGTCCGCCGCTGATCTTTTTATTTAGCGGGGAACCCACCTGAATGTCCCTGATCTCGAAGAGCCCCAGGTTCCTCAGTACCCGGTGTACCGTCTCCACCAGCTGCTGTTCATTGTAGTTGTCAAAACAAAGTTTGGCATTGTAGTAAAGGTTCTGGTATACGCTCAATTCCTCTATCAACAGGTCATCCTGGGACACAAAACCGATGATCCCCTCCACTCCGGGATCACCACTGTGAATATCGATCCCGTTGATCAGCACCTTTCCCCCGGTGGGCTTGCTGACCCCGTTGAGGACGTTCAGCAGGGTGGATTTCCCTGCCCCGCTGGCACCCATGATTCCTACCAGTCTGCCCGAATGCTCAGTGAATCCCACATCATGCAATCCAATGGCCCCGTTTTTAAACTGGTAGGTAATGTGGTTGGCTTCGAAAACGATCTTTGACTTGACCTTGTCCCCCACAAACAGCGAAACCACATCACTGAAATAGACAGGTTTGATCTGCTGGTTCCTCAGGGAGGATCCTGTATTGAAGGGATATGATTTCAAAGGCTCGAGCAGCTGTCCGTTCATATAGAGTTCCGTTTTACCCATGAACTTCAGGAAATAGAGATTGGAGGACTGGACATGAATAAATCTGATCTCACCTGCCAGGTCTTTCCTGCACACATGCTTGGTCTGGCCTTTGGCACCCTCCTTGTTGCCGTTCACAACCAGGTACAGCGAATTGTCTTCCAGTTGCTTGTCGGATAGAACAAAGCTCCTGATCCGTATATAGTCTTGTTCAGGAATATGGAATGTATCGGCTACCGAGGTCACATACTCCATCTCCTGGTCTGTGGCTGCCTTGGCTTCAGATTTAATAAATTCCAGCAACTGGAACAGGACGATCACCTTCTGCGGCTGGGCCAGCTCATGGTTAATTTCGGTGCATATTTTCAAGACCCGGACCGAACGCTTTGCCAGCAGCCGCTCTTTTTTAGCCACTTTGGCGTCCTCCTCCATCACCTGATGGAAGAATCCATCAAATACGTCCAGGTAAAAAGAAACCAGTTCCTGGTTCAGCTGTCTTTTCAGGAATGATTCAACGACCAGTCTTCGTTCTACAGCATTGCTTTCGGGACGTGAAATAATGGCAAAAAGCTGCATCAATGCCTTCAAAATCTGCTCACTCATGACATCCGGTTTTGTATCACAATACCCGAAGTTAGTAAATTAATGGATAGGATATCATTTGCAGAATCAACAGGGAATGCAAATAAACAGGACTTCAGAACCAGAGGAAAATGGTAAGAAACAGGAGGGGAATCACAATTCCGACGGCCAACAGAATTCCGCCCGTTCCCGCGATTCCCTTTTTGCCCCGGACCATAAGCAGACCCGAGGTGGCCAGCAGGATCAGGGAGAGTGCAAAAAGGTCGGAGAACCATGTCCATAACTTTTTTGGTTTGTTGTAATGAAGATAGTTTACTTCACGAAAGAGGGGCCGGCTTCTGACTTTTGTTACGCTGATATTTCCGGTGGAGAGTTCCACAATGATGTGACCTCCCCTGAGGTAAATCATCAGGTTTTGCTCGTTGGGGAAGTAATACTGTTTGAAGTTTTTCTTTTCACCGGTGAGTTCCAGCAGCACTTCAACAAGCTCCCTGTCCACCGAATCTTTTTGCAAAGGAGCAGGATATTGGAAGGATTCAGACCGGGAAATGATGCCGGGATCCCAATGACGCGCCACGCCATGGTTAAGGGCTATCCCTGAAACACCATAAACCAGCGCCATTCCAAAAAACAGAAACCCCATTTCACGGTGCAGCCACCGGTTCCACTTTCTCCAATTCATGAATGCTAGCGGGTGATCTCTTTGAAATCGACAGCCTCGATGAACATATCGGCCTTTTCTGCTTCCGAATGTGCCATCTCCGTCACATGACTTGCCTCTGCAGCGTAATCTGCCACATGGGCTTCTGACTGTTCCGGTTCCAGTACTTTAAAAGTGCCTTTAAAAGCCACGGTGGAACCCTCAAGTTCGATGTTGAATTCATCAATATCACCTGAAGGAACGACCCGGATCTGGGTTTCACCATCCTCTGCGAGAACGAAACACTTTTGTCCCCCATGCCTGCAAACATGCGTCACCATTCCTGTAATGGCTACATATTTATCTTTGTATTCTTCCGGCCTGGCAACCAGCTCCTGGATGGTTGCAGTTACGATTTTCTCAGCTTTTTCAGGCCGGGACTCTCCTTCTTTCTGTCCAGCCTGGTTGCAGGCACCTGTCAGGATAACCAGCGCAACCCAAAATAGGATCCTATGCATTGTGTCAGATTTAATCGGGCGTAAAATTAGAAAATTTTTATGGTTTGAAACTTTCAATGCAGGCTTCAAGTTCATCATAGATCTCAAACACGTGATGGAGCTGGAGCAATCTGAAAAGTTCAATGACCTCACGGCTCACGTTACAGATCTTGAACTGACCGTAATTGTTGCTTGCTGCCTTCAGGGCGGACAGAAAGGCCCCAAACCCTGAGCTGTCAATGTAGGTGATTCCCTTCAGATCAAAGACCAGGTTCACATTGGGTTTGTTATAAAATTCGATCAGGCGCTCTTTTACAGATTCTGCAATGGCGAAATTGAATCTGTTGGTGTCCTTCAGGTTCACCACGATGATATCATCAATATTTCTGGTTCCGAGCATGGCACGGGTTAAGTATGATCTTTTTCCAGTTCTGCCAGTGCAAGATGGCTTTTTTCAATGAATTCATCAACCATGCCTTCATACTTCTCCACCGCTTTTCCTTCAAAGGCCAGTATTTCAAGCTCCTTTAGCAGGTCAGAAACCTGTTTCATACCCATAACCGCCACAGAAGATTTGGCCTTGTGTGCCAGTTTCGAGAGGTTGATGTAATCTTTGTTTCGCAACAATTCCGGCATGAGTTGCGTGTATTCATCCACCTGTTCGCGAAACAGATCGATCATTTCCGAGATGAATTTAGCGTCACCGCCGGACATGGTTTTCAGATAGTTCAGATCAGTGATCATGGTAGCAAGGCAGTAGGTTGAAAACTTCTTTGGACCGCTAAATTTATTTAATTTATTTTTAGAAATAAAACAGACACCGGCTTTTTATCCCTGGGCATCCACATGAAAAGAATTATACCGATCATTCTGGCAGGATTGTTCACTGCACAAGTGGCAAGCTGTCAATTGTCATTCTCAGAAAAGAGGCAGCGCGATAAAGCATTGCATGAGGGTGTAGCGCTTATCCTTGCAAAAGAGTTTGAGATGGCCAGTGTGAGACTGACCGAGTGTCTGGACATTGACAGCACCTTTGCTCCGGCTTATCTCCATAGAGGACGGATCATGATCCAGTGGGGAGCGATGGACAAGGCCCTGGAGGATCTTGACCGGGCACTTGCTTGTGATCCCGGACTGGGGGAGGCTTATTTTTATAAAGGATATATCCTGTTTGGCACCGATACCACAGGGAGAGACGCGGAGTTATTCGACCAGGCGATCTTCTCCGGATTCCAGAATCCATATGCTTACTACTTCAGGGGGCTAACCAAAATCAGGGATGGATTGGACGGAATGGCAGTAAATGATTTCACCCAGGCTATTCAATTAAAAACTGATTTTGCACTTGCCTATCATGAACGGGCCGGTGTGAAACGGAGAAATGGTGATCTTCAGGGATCACATTTTGACTACCGGACTGCCATTGAGTATCAGCCTTTCTTTCCACTGGCCTATAACAACCTTGGGTCTGTGAAAATCTTATTGGGCGACTATGACGGGGCCATCGGGGATTATACAGTTGCTCTGGAACAAGACCCCGAACTGGTATTGGCGCTTAATAACAGGGGATATGCCCATTATTTTCTGGGGGATCTGGAGGCAGCGCTCGGTGATTTTGATGCGGCCATATCACTGGACAAAGGATTCGCAGAGGCAAACCTGAATAAATCCACGGTTCTGGCCATGCAGAACCGGGTAGAGCCTGCCTTGAGTCTGCTTGATGAGGCCATCGTGGAAAATCCAGGATCGGTGCTGCTTTTTCTGAACCGCGGACTGATCAGGGAACTGGTGGGCGACCTGAAAGGGGCTTGTGAAGATTGGGTTCGGGCCTCGGAGATGGGTTCAGAGGAGGCTGCCGCATATACAAAGGAATGTAAAGAATAAGGTGCTTATGACAAAGAGATGGATTCATACGATCACCATGATTCTCCTGATTCAGGGCACCCTTTTTGCGCAGGAAGATGTAAAGATAAAAAAGAAAGAGTTCAAAACCGGAGTGGACATAGGGTTTAAGGAAGCGTGGAAAAGTCTGAAGGAAGGGGATCAATACTTCCGCGAAGGGAAAGGGACTTATGACATGGCCAGAGACCTGTACCTGTTTGCCAATCAATACAATGGGGAGAATGCGGATCTGAATTACAAGATCGGGGCATGTTACCTCTTTACGGACGACAAATACCAGGCCATCAATTACCTTCTCAAGGCATACCAGCTGGATGAGGATGTAAGCGAGGATATCAATTTTTTACTGGGCCAGGCGTATCACCAGGTTCTGGAATTCGAAGATGCAGCCAGGCATTACAAAGCGCACAAGGAGAAACTCCAGGGTGATGAATTGATTGCATATACGAATGTGTTGTCCAAACGCTTGTCCGAGTGCCAGAATGGCCGGGCCCTTTCCCAGGAACCGGTCAGGGTGATTATCAAGAACCTGGGTGAAGAGGTTAATTCAAAATATGACGACTACAACCCGGTTTTTGCTCATGGTGATACAGCACTCTATTTTACCTCCCGGAGACCGTTCGGGAAGGCAAAACGAAATCCCATCGATAACAAATACAATGAAGATATATACCGTTCGAAGGCAAGCGGACCGGGTTTCGAAACGGCCCGGCGGCTGGGTAAACCTTTTAATTCAGAAAGCAATGATGCGCTTGTGGGTATTTCTGCGGACGGGTTCCGTCTCATCGTATACAGGGGGAATATCGGCAACGGTGGCATTCAGATAACCGAATACAACCCGGAAAAGGCAAAATGGTCGAAGCCTAAAAATGCATCCAGGAAGATGACGAGCAAGGAGGGTGAAACATCGGCCTGCCTCTCTCCGGATGGCAGTGAACTTTTTTATGTGTCCCGCAACAGCAAATTAACCACCGGAGGGAAAGACATACTTGTTTCAACGCTCAATGACAAGGGCAAATGGGAAGATCCAAAAAACATGGGTAGTTTGATCAATACGAAATATGATGAGGAGGGGGTTTTCATTACCGCTGACAACCAAACCCTTTATTTTGCATCCCAGGGGCATAACAGCATGGGGGGATTTGATATATTTCGTTCAGAACGACTGGACAACGGGGGCTGGTCTGCTCCCGTTAACCTCGGTTACCCCATCAATACGCCCGATGATGAAGTTTTCTTTATCACAGACCAGTCAGGAAACTCTGGATACTATTCCACAATCAGGGAGGGAGGGTTCGGATCCAAGGATATCTATAAGGTAGTCTACCTTGGTTCGGAGAAGGAGCTGATCACATCAACCAAGGACCAGTTGGTTGCAGGTCCGGGAGATGTGAAGACCGGATTCCTGACCTGGCCCCGGCTTCCTGATCTGGACACATCCATTACGGTGACCGGCCGGGTGCTGGATACCCTCGGGGGGGGGGTACGGGCCATCGTGGCCAGGCTCACCTATATTGATCCGGATGGCTCCAAAGCCGACATCAGCGCCATTTCAGACACTTCAGGAGTATATACTGTAAAATTGCCGGAAGCCACTATCTACGGGGTAGAGATCAATGCCACGGGATATCTCTATTTCCTTGATATCGTCGATCTGCTGGGACAGAATGGTGAAGAGAAGGTGATCCAGGACTTTTACCTGGAAAAGATCCAGGTGGGAAAAAAGGTTGTTTTGGAAAATATCTATTTCGAAACAGGAAAAGCTGTATTGAGACCCGAATCGTTTGATGCACTGGACCAGGTATTCAGGTTCCTTGAAAACAATCCTGAAATGAAGCTGGAAATATCGGGTCATACCGATAATACCGGATCGCTCCGCATCAACCAAAAGTTGTCAAAGGAAAGAGCCAAATCGGTGGTGGATTACCTGGTTGGAAGGGGAATCCCGGACGGAATGCTCGTGTATGAGGGGTATGCAGATACCCAGCCGGTAGCTACCAACGACACACCCACTGGCAGGGAAAAGAACCGCCGGGTAGAATTTAAAGTGCTCTCCAACTAAGGTCTGTTGTTTAACAATTTCTATCCATGGGGAAAGTGTTACTTTTGCCGTGTAGTTTTATTTTTATAAAAACCTATTCACTTGAAAAAGACAGTATTTTATGATTACCATCTAAGGGCTGGTGCAAAAATGGTTCCGTTCGCCGGATTTGATATGCCGGTTGAGTATGCGGGTGTCCGACAGGAACATATCAATGTCAGGGAGAAAGTAGGCGTATTTGACGTCTCCCATATGGGAGAGATATGGATAAAAGGCCCCATGGCCAAATCCCTTGTTCAAAGGCTTACATCCAACGATGTTCAGAAATTGTCCCCCGGAAAGATCCAGTATACCTGTTTTCCCAACGAATTGGGAGGTATTGTGGATGACCTTCTGGTATATTTCTACGGGGAGGAAAAGTACCTGCTGGTGGTCAATGCATCCAACGTTGAAAAAGACCATCAGTGGATCGTGGACCATAACGATGAAGGGGCTGAGGTTGAGAACGCATCAGACAGGATTTCACAGCTGGCAGTTCAGGGTCCCAATGCCACCACATTGCTTCAAAAACTGACTGAAATTGACCTTTCATCGATCCCCTATTATCATTTTGTGACCGGCAAACTGGCCGGCGTAAAAGAATTGATCATCAGCAATTCAGGCTATACGGGGGCGGGTGGTTTCGAACTCTATATCTACAATGAGGATGCCCCCCGGGTATGGGAGAAGGTTTTCGAAGTGGGGAAAGACCTGGGTGTTGAACCTGCCGGACTGGCTGCCAGGGATACCCTGAGGCTGGAGATGGGATTTTGCCTGTATGGCAATGATATTGATGATTCTACCTCACCCATTGAAGCAGGTCTGGGCTGGATAACCAAATTTGTAGATGGCAATGATTTCATCAACCGCAGGGCACTGGAGGCACAGAAGCGTGATGGTGTAACACGGAAGTTGATCGGATTTGAATTAAAAGACCGGGGAATTCCCAGGCAGCACTATCCCATCCTGGATGAGCATGGTTTGGCTGTCGGTGAGGTGACCTCCGGGACCATGTCTCCCATGTCGGGCAAGGGAATTGGTATGGGGTATGTGGAAGCAGCACATGCTGCCCATGGAAACGGGATATTTGTAGGTATCAGGAACAAGAAGATTCCTGCCGAAGTGGTTCGCCCGCCTTTCTACAAGGCTCCTGTTTAAATTGCAGTGTATGGATCAAAAGAAGATAGAGGTGTGTTATTCACCGGCTCTTTTTCCCTATTATGAAAACAGGGAAGCCATCGTGGTGGTGACAGATATTTTGAGGGCAAGTTCGGCCATCGTTACTGCTTTTATGAACGGAGTGGATAGGATCATTCCTGTGGAGACCCTCGAAGAGGCAAAAGCCTACAAGGACCGGGGATTCATGGTAGCAGCAGAACGGGACGGAATGGTCAGGGATTTTGCCGATTTCGGAAATTCTCCCTATAATTTCACCGCAGAGCGGGTCAGGGGAGAGCAGATCGTGTACAGCACTACCAACGGGACCAATGCCATCAAGCTTGCCTCAAGCGGAAGCCAGGTGCTTATTGGGGCCTACCTGAACCTGAAAGCCCTTGCACAGCATATCCGAAAGGAGCAAAAAGATTTGCTGGTGTTATGTGCCGGTTGGAGAAACAGATACAGCCTGGAAGATGCCCTGTTTGCCGGGGCACTGGCCGGAATGGTTCTGGAAGACAGCCGGTATAATACCGTCTGTGATGCCACACTTGCCGCGATGGACCTGTACGATACTGCAAAGGGGGATATGATGGGATATATTGAGAAGGTGGCGCAGCGGCATCGCTTGAAAAAGAACAAACTGGATGACGTGATCGGGTATTGCCATGAAACCGACCTGACCGGAATAATCCCTGTGCTGCGGGGAGACCATCTGGCCATACTTTGAAATATTCCGCGCAAGTTATTCACAATGCTTGGTTGAAATCACTATTAAATGTAATTTTAGTTGTTATTAGAATAACACAGCCAAAACCTAATTTAATCTTAACCTCATCTCAAATGAAAAAGCATAATTTTGCCGCAGGTCCGTCCATTCTTTCTCCCTATACCATCGAGCACACAGCCAATGGCATAAAAGACCTGGATAGCTCGGGTCTTTCCATCATGGAGATCTCCCACAGGAGTAAGGAATTCATGGCCATCATGGATGAAACGAAGCAATTGTTCGTGGAACTGTTGGATATCCCTGAAGGATATAGTGTATTGTTGCTCCAGGGCGGAGCCAGCCTGCAATTCTGTATGATACCTTACAACCTGCTGCAGAACAAAGCTGCATACCTGGATACCGGGTCATGGGCCAACAAAGCTTTGAAGGAAGCCAAATTCTTCGGAGAAGTGGATGTGGTTGCCTCCTCAAAGGATGCCACCTACTCCTATATTCCAAAAGGCTACCAGGTTCCGGCCGATGCTGATTACTTTCACATTACAACCAACAACACCATATACGGTACAGAGATCAAACAGGACATGGATGTGCCTGTCACCCTGGTAGCCGACATGTCTTCCGACATTTTCAGCCGCCCGGTTGATGTTTCCAAATATGGATTGATTTATGGTGGTGCCCAGAAGAACCTGGCACCTGCCGGTCTTACCTTTGTCATTATCAGGGATGATATCCTCGGAAAGGTTGACCGGGCTATCCCAACCATGCTGGATTACCAGACTCACATTGACAATGATTCCATGTTCAATACTCCGCCCTGTGTGGCTATCTATGCAGCCATGCATACCCTCAGGTGGTACAAGGAGCAGGGGGGTGTGGCAGCCATGCATAAACTGAATCTGGAAAAGGCAGCCATCCTGTATGATGAGATTGAAAGGAATCCGCTGTTTGTATCGGGTATAAAAAATCCGGATGACCGCTCCATCATGAACGTGACCTTTGTGATGAAAGGGGAGTACAAAGAGAAGGAAGCAGATTTCCTGGCATTTGCAACATCAAAGGGAATGTCGGGTCTCAAGGGACACAGGTCGGTAGGTGGCTTCAGGGCCTCTATATACAACGCCATGCCCAAATCATCAGTACAGGCATTGATCGATACCATGAAAGCATTTGAAAACAATATTTAATCAAAGAATCCTGAAAAATGGCAAAAGTATTAATTGCAACAGTAAAACCATTTTCTGCAGAAGCAGTGGCAGAGGTGAAGGGTGTACTCCGGGAAGCAAATTATGACGCCCAGGTGCTGGCCAAGTACCCGGAACAATCGGATCTGGTGAAGGCAGTGGCTGATGTGGATGCACTGATTATCCGCAGTGACAATGTGGACCGGGAGGTAATCGAGGCTGCCAAAAACCTGAAAATCGTAGTCAGGGCAGGTGCGGGTTATGACAATGTGGATCTGGAAGCAGCCACAGAGAACAATGTGGTGGTGATGAATACCCCCGGGCAGAATTCAAATGCGGTGGCTGAACTGGCCATGGGGATGATGGTCTTCATGAACCGAGACAGGTTCAACCCGACTACCGGAACCGAACTGAGGGGTAAAAAACTCGGGATCCATGCATATGGTGCGGTGGGAAGGATCGTTGGACTGATTGCCAAGGGATTCGGAATGAAGGTCTATGCCTTTGATCCCTATATCGATCCGGTATTCATCAAGAACGATGGTATTGTTTGCGTAGAGAGTGCAGAAGCACTTTACAGCAAGTGCCAGTATATTTCGCTCCATATACCTGCCAATGCAGATACCCGGAGTTCCATAGGGTTTGATCTCCTGAACAGCATGCCCCACGGAGCCACGCTGGTCAATACGGCCCGCAAGGAGGTGATGGATGAGGAGGGACTCAAAAAGATCCTTGCCGAAAGAGAAGATTTCAGGTACCTGTCTGATGTTGCTCCCGATTGCAAGTCGGAGATTGAAGAGAAGTATGGCGATCGCCTCTTCTTTACCCCCAAGAAAATGGGAGCGCAAACTGCGGAAGCCAACCTGAATGCGGGTGTGGCAGCGGCGAAACAGATTGTGAATTTCCTTGAAAAGGGGGATACAACTTTCAAAGTCAATTAGTTCATGGCAAAGTTACATGCCTTCAGGGGGTACCGGCCCGGTAAAGAGAATGTGGGTGAAGTAGCTTCCAGGCCCTATGATGTTCTGAGTTCTGACGAGGCGAGGGTGGAGGTTGAAGGAAATCCCTGGTCCTTTCTGCATGTGGTGAAGCCCGAAGTTGATCTGCCAGAAGAGACAGATCTCCATTCGGATAAGGTCTATAGAAAGGGAAAGGAAAACCTGGACAGGCTCATTGAGAAGGGCTATTTTGTGCAGGATAATAGCGAATTGCTATATGTTTACGGACAAACCATGTTCGGGAAAACCCAGTACGGGATCGTTGGCTGTGCTGCTGTAGAGGATTACCTGAATGATGTGATCAGGAAACATGAACTGACCCGGCCCGATAAGGAGGAGGACAGAATGAATCACATCCGGGTGACCGGCTTCAATGCTGAGCCGGTCTTTTTCGCCTATCCCGATCATGCAGAGCTGGATGGCATTGTAGCGCAGGTTGTGGCCGGCCAGGCGGCCTATGATTTCACTACCCCGGATGGGGTGGGACACCATTTCTGGCTTGTCTCCGACCAAGTGCAGATCGCCCGCATCATTGAGATTTTTGCAACAGATATCCCTTATACCTATGTGGCCGACGGGCACCACCGGACTGCAGCAGCAGCACTGGTCGGACAGGAGCGAAGGAAAAACAATCCGGACCACAACGGAAGCGAGGAATACAACTACTTTCTTGCGGTGCACTTTCCGGCCTCGCAGCTGACCATCATCGATTACAACCGGGTGGTGAAGGATCTGAACGGGCTCTCAACGAAGGAGTTCCTGAAGAAGCTGGAAGCAGGTTTTGAGGTTGAGGTGAAAGGCGCGGAGATTTACAAACCCGGACAACTGCATGATTTCAGCATGTACCTGGAGGGAAAGTGGTACGCGCTGCGGGCCAGGCCGGGCACTTTCATTGACGATGACCCCATCGGATGCCTTGATGTCACTGTACTTTCCGAACAGGTTCTTGGCCCCCTGCTCAACATCACCGACCTGCGAAAATCCCTTAGGATCGATTTTGTGGGTGGTATCCGGGGGCTTAAGGAACTGCGTGACCGTGTGGACAGCGGTGAGATGGCAGTGGCCTTTGCCCTTTATCCCGTCACCATGAAGCAACTGATGGACATTGCGGATAACGGAATGATCATGCCCCCGAAAACCACCTGGTTTGAACCAAAACTTCGCAGCGGCCTGGTGATCCATTCTCTGGATTAGTCGTATATTGGGGTATGGGAGTTGTTGAAAACCTGAATAACGTAAGGAAACATCTGCCGGCTTCCGTTACCCTGGTGGCCGTTTCAAAAACCAAACCGGACGGGATGATTTTAGAGGCTTACCAGGCCGGTCAGCGGGATTTCGGGGAGAACAAGGTCCAGGATCTGGCAGCCAAAAAGGAACGCCTTCCGGGGGATATCCGTTGGCATATGATCGGACACCTTCAGAGCAACAAGGTAAAATACATTGCTCCGTTCGTCCACATGATACACGGAGTAGACAGCCTGAAACTTCTTGGTGTGATCAACACGGAGGCCCAAAAGCATCACCGGGTGATTGATTGTTTGCTGCAGGTTCGAATTGCTGAGGAGGAGACCAAATTCGGACTCACAAGGGACGAAGCTTTTGACATGGTCCGATCAGATCACTTTATGGGAATGACCCATGTCCGCTTGCGGGGAGTGATGGGAATGGCTACTTATACAGAAAATAGGGAACAGATCAGGGCCGAATTTCAGCGGTTAAACCGTATATTTGATGAGTTGAAGGCTTCTGTTTTTGCCAGGGAGAATCATTTCGACCAGCGTTCCTACGGAATGTCCGGGGACTACCTGCTTGCAGTGGAAGAGGGAAGTTCCATGGTGCGCATCGGGAGCCTGATTTTCGGACTAAGGAACTATTGAAAAAATACCACAATGATCGATCTATCAACGAAGTATGGCGGATTAAACCTGAAAACACCGCTGATTGTTTCCAGCAGCGGACTGACCAATTCTGCCGAGCGTATCAGAAAGATGGCCCAGGCCGGTGCGGGAGCAGTGGTTCTGAAGTCCCTTTTTGAAGAGCAGATCATGCATGAAGTGAGTACCATGGAGACCGGAGGGGACTACCCGGAAGCAGGGGATTATCTGAAAACCTATGCCAGGGATCATTCGCTGGGTACCTATCTCGCTCTGATCAAAGAAGCCAAAGAATCGGTGAGCATTCCGGTGATTGCCAGTATCAATTGTATGAAATCGGATGAGTGGATCGATTTTGCAAAGAAGATTGAAGAGGCTGGTGCCGATGCACTGGAACTGAATATCTATTTTCTTCCCATGGACAAAAACAAGAATCCAAGGGAGTATGAAACGGCCTACCTTGACCTGGTTACAAGTGTTAAAGGGCTTACCTCACTGCCTGTGATGGTGAAGCTGGGTCAGGGCTTCTCCAACATCACCTGGATGGTGCAGCAACTGTATTTCAGAGGTGCAGCCTCGGTGGTTCTTTTTAACCGGTTCTATGCCCCCGATATCAATACGGATGACCTCACTTTTGGTTCATCGGAGGTACTCAGTTCCCCGGCCGATCTGAGGTTCCCCCTTCGCTGGATTGGCATCGTCTCCTCGCAGGTGAAAGAGATTGACCTGGCAGCCTCCACGGGTGTACACAGTGGCATGGCAGCGATCAAACAGATCCTTGCAGGTGCTACTGCCGTTCAGGTTTGCTCTGTACTGTACCGCAACGGGATCGATTACCTGTCCGACATGATCGCCGAAATGAAAAAGTGGATGGAGAAAAACAAGTACGACTCGCCGGCCGCCTTCCGAGGGAAGATGAACTACGGCAACCTGAAGGATCCCGCAGCTTATGAACGGGCCCAGTTCATGAAGTACTTTTCAAACATGCACTGAGCCAGTGCACGGTGCCAAGTGCTCAGTACTGTTCGATGACTTTGACAAGTTCGCGGAGGAGGAGTTTCTTCTGGTCGTCTGCTTTGAGCATGCCATGTTTGATGATCTTCGCCAGCTTTTCACGTTCGTTCTTATCCAGCTCACCAACAGCCTCTTCCAGGACTGTAAATGCTTCAATGGCTGTTTCAAACCCGCCCTGGATAAGCACCCTGGCAAAGGTATTGGCAAACTTCCCGTAGGAAAGTCCGTTTTGCCAGCATGCCGACACAAGCGTGGTTGCAATGGATTGGTATTCCGGATTGTCTATGGCCTCGGTCAGGACCTGGGCAGCTTCCTCTGTTTTTATGTCGTTCAGCAGGGAGGTGATCGCATGGGTGATCTCCTTATCTTCCTGGTCCATAAGGAGGTCAAACAATTCGGGCAGAATGGAAATGCTGCTTTCGGAACGGACCTCCCTGAGGGTATCCAGGATGGTGGTCCGGTTTCCTGAGCGAAGTGATTGAATCTGGTTCTTTAACCGCTTTTCTTTGTCATTTTCCGGATCTTCTGCCGTCAATTGCATTGTTTTTCAAGTATTTCTCCTGCTTCATAAACCCCATACCGGAAAGCCTGCTGATAGCAGAAACAGGCATCTTCCTGTTTGCCCAGCCGCTGTAACAGCTTTCCTTTCTCAAACCAGATCTCCCCGTTATAAGGATCCAGATCAAGGGCCATGGCCATATCTTTCTCGGCGTAGATGGTCGTTCCGGTGGTTGCATAGGCACGTCCCCTGGCAAAATAGTAATTTGCTTTCCCATCGTCCATTTCCAATGCCCTGTTAAATGATTGGATTGCATCGAGGTATTTCCCGTGTTCGTACTGGATGATCCCTTTCTGATAATGAGCCTGGTGGTGATCCGGGAAATAGGTAAGGTAGAGGTCCAGGTCCTTTTCCGCCCCGGGAAGATCTCCCTGTGCGCTTTTAGCTTTTGCCCTCAGCAGGTAGGCTTCAAAGCGGTCGGGTTCCTGACGGATTACTCTGTTCAGGCCCAGGAGTGCTTCCTCAGCATCGCCCTCCTCCAGTTGGAACGATGCCAGGCGAAAGGCGGCATCCAGGTTCCGGACATCACTCTTGATGGCTGAGCGCAATTCAGACCTGGCGGCTTTTGGATTACCCAACAAAGCGTAAACCTCTGCCTTTTCAGCCTGGACCTTGCTACGCTCGTAACCTTTCTTCTCCAGTTTATTGAGCAGGTTGATGGCTTCCAGTGCCGCACCATTTTCCTTCAGAAACTGTGCTTCCTGGAATTCCTTGTCCTCCTGGCTGTACCACGCTTTCTCATTCCAAAGCTGCTGCCAGCCCTTTTTTCCTTCCAGTGAGGACAACTCCTTATCAAGAAGAATCTCTTTTTCAGGAATCTTATAATCTGAAGAAAGATGTTCCCTCAGGTATTTCAGGGCCAGTTCAGGGTGATTCAACCTGACCTCCGTTTTGGCCAGGTAGAGGCTTCCCATACCCTTTCGCCGTTTTTCCACCTCGTAGAATGCATCCCAGGCAGCTGCGTTGTTATTCAGCCTGAAATAACATATACCAAGCTGGTAGAGGATCCCTGTATCGCCCTTCTTCTCATCCAGGGCACGGTCCAAGGCTATCACGGCAGAGTGGTAATCTCCTCGGCTCATGCTTGCACGGCCCGACAGGTATGGGTCCGCCTGCCCCCATCCACGGAATGCGGTTAATCCCATCAATACGAGCAACATACATTTTTTCATCATTGCACTATTTCGTTTCAATGGCTGGAGGTTCATTTTCATCACCGGAGAATACATAAATGAAACCGGTCAGCATGGTTTTTTCAATTCCTGATAACCTGTATTCACTCACCTCACAGATATAGTAATAAACACCCGGAGACACCAGCTTGTTGGTTCCTTTGATTTTCCCGTCCCAATTGATATCCGGGTCCTCTGTTTCGAATACCATGATCCCCCAGCGGTTGAATATGGTCATGTCCACTTTCTCCACATAAGATGTGCGCAGCGGTATGTACAGGTCATTTTTGCCGTCATTATTGGGGGAGAAAACATTGGGCAGCACATAATTCGAACATTCATCCAGGCACAACCTGACAGAGTAGGGCGACTCATTTTTTACGGAGTCGAGGGCAGTAACATAATAGCACCCGGAGAGGGAATTCACAGGAACATGGTTGTAGGCCGTGTCATTCCTTTCTTCAAACGCTGCAATTTCAACCGGAGAACCTTCGGCAGTGGGACTGAAGTAAAGTTTATAGGCGGTCACATCCTCAGCGCACGGTGGATCATCGGTATACTTCCAGGCAACATGATTGAAACCCTCCGCGCAATTTGAATAACCATCGAGAACGGGCGGACAGGGAGGGATGGTGTCCACGGGTGTGGTACAGTTTGTATGGCTGAAATTGGTGTTCTCAAATAGTATTCCGTTGAGGATCCTCCATCCGGTACTGGTTACCCGGTAGCAATACTCAGTGCCGTTGGCAAGCCCCAGATCCGTAAAGGTTCCATCGGTGGTAAAACCGATGGAATCATACTCAAGGGTGGTATTATTGAGCCGGAAAATGGTGTAATCGTAATTGATCCAGGGTACATTTTTACGCATATTAAATTCAACCCTGTTGTCGGAACCCCTTAACTCCGGGTAGAGGGAGGAGGCGGCTTCAGGCTTTCCGATCAGGAACCGGTTGCCGGGAGCATCGTTATAGATTTCAACACTGTAGGACCATGGGAAGCTGAGTGTATTCACCTCCGTATCGGTCCAGGTAGTATCGTCAAGTGAGCTTGTGGTGAAGGAGCCCGCCAGGGTCATGGAATTTCCCAGCAGGTCGGGAGAACGGTATATAAGGTATTCATAGGGGCCCGTGGCAGGGATGGTGTCAAGCTGTACGGGCCTTGCCCAGGCCAGTTTTATGCTTCCGTTCTCGGAGTGTTCTGTAACGCTTACTTCCAGGATGGAAGGAGCTCCTTCCACAAGCGGGCTACAATTTTCAGGGGAGGGAAAACTCAGTGCTCCATCCGGGTAAACCGATAATATCACATAGCAGTATTCATTCCCCTGTTCCAGTCCCGCGCCCTGGTTGTCATCCACAAAAATGGTATCCATTCTGTCCTTCGTTCTGCCAATCAGTTCATAACCGGTTGAGGAAGGAATTCCCCCCGTACATGAGTCCGGCACATATGCTGCCGGACCTGTTTTCCTGTAGATCTGGTAACTCATCACTGATGTACAGGTGTCTGCCGGCCAGGTAACTGTCACAGAATTGCTGCCGGCGATCAGGAAAGGCATCTCCGGGGCCGGGCCCATTACCTTGATATTCACATTCCGGATATCCACCAGTGGCGTTTCGGGGTGACTGTCTTCTGCCTTGAAAATGGCGGTATAGTATTGCTGCCTTACATGAGAACAGTTGGTGTTCCAGACGAATCTGGCTTTGCCGTAGCCAAGGGAAGAAGAACTGTCATCCACCTGATAGGAGGCCGGACTGCTATCCACCACAAAAGGTCCTCCGGTGGCCCACTGCCTGATCGAATCATTGTCCTGGTCGGTGGCAATTACATCGAATTCAAGGGTTGTACCAGCCTGCACGCAATAATTTCCCGGGTCATTCTGAATGGGCTGATGGTTTTTGGTATTATACACCTCGATCTGCATGTCCCTGACGATGTTCCCGATTTTAACCCCTTTCCGCCACTCTTCCACATCGATGGCAATGTTGAAAATTCCTGTATCTGAGGGAGTAATCCATGTCAGGTCTCCGGTGTATGGATTCACATAGAGGGTATCGCTGGCAGGAGGAAGGGTATAGCCGGTGATGGGCTTGCCATCCTGTTCTGTGCAAACAGTGAGCTTGTATGAAATACTGTCCCCGTCCGGATCGTAGGCAGCCGGGTTGTGAATGAAGATCTGGCCATAGGCCGCCCTGTCAATGGGCGGGTTCAGAAGAATGGGTGTTGAATTTTCCCCGAGCCCGGCATTGATCATAATGGTGGTTTTGATGGAGAAGATCACATTCACTGAATTGGGAATGTTTTTCACCCCCTTATTCCGGTTGGGATCCTGGACAACGATCTCGAATATTCCCGGTCCGGGGTATGTGTGTTGCGTGATATACACATTCTTCTGGTAAAAGTTGGGCAATTTGGTGATTGAAATTCGATCGGCATAAGAGAATGCATTGTCCCCCCATTGCACCTCGAGCCTGCTTCGGTCGGCCTGGCTCAATGTATAGGTAAAGGTGGTGATTGTGATCTCATAGCTAAGGTCATCCAACTGGGTCAGGGTAATCTCTCCTGCCCGGTTGTGGGTCGCCTTCACAGGCATAACCAGCAATATCATCAATAATATCGGGAGTAAGTTTCTCTTCATCCGGTCACTTCAGCCTCATGACATTGTCATGGGTCTTCACGTCAAATTTCATACCAGTTTCCCTGTCCTTAAACCCAAAAATCACAAGATTTGTTTGGTCAGGGTAAATATCAGTGAGCAAAGAGTTGTAAATGTACAAAGAATTTGGGTTTCCCTGCAGGAGCGCTTTCATCTCAATGGTCATGGATTCCGCATTAAGTTTGATGGTGTCAATATCCATTTCCAGCGGAGTTCCCCCTTTCTCCATGCAGATGCTGAAGTTTTCAGTCAGGTACGCTCCCACCCAGGGGATTTCATTTTGCCCCGGTTCACTGAAATCAATGACCTTGCTGTGATAATGGAAATAGGCTGTTTCCCAGTCATCAAGGAATGTTTTCATGCTCACTGTGAGCATTCCGTTTTCATATGTTATATTCGTAATGGAAAGATGAAGCGGGTGGGCAAGTGTACAGCTTGTCCAAAAGAACCACAACAGGATGATGGAAACAGGCTTCATGCTTCAAAATTACACAAACTTCTGATGCTTCTGTATTGAAATGTCCCTATTTGAACTATATTTCAAGCTTGGTCTGCAACATATTGCTGATCTGAAAGGATATGACCACATTCTTTTCATCCTCACCCTCTGTGCTGTCTACAGATTGTCAGAATGGAAGAAGCTATTGATGCTGGTAACTGCATTCACGCTCGGTCATTCCCTTACCCTGGCGCTGGCCACCCTAAAAATATTGCATATTGATTCCGGGTTGATTGAATTCCTGATCCCGGTAACCATTTTCCTGACAGCCCTGGCCAATGTGTTTTCAGGGAAACAAAACATCACCCCTTTGCTCCACTATCTGAAGTATTCGGCGGCTCTCTTTTTTGGATTAATTCACGGACTTGGCTTTTCAAATTACCTCCGCAGTCTGCTGGGAAGTGAGAAAGGGCTTGCCCTTCCGCTGTTCTCTTTCAATCTGGGTATTGAAGCCGGCCAGCTCATGATAGTAGCAGTAATCCTGCTGGTAACTCTGGTGATTGTGGATCTGTTTAAGCTTCCCCGCCTTCACTGGCATTTGTTGCTTTCCGGTGCAGGTATGGGTGTCTCACTGGTATTGATGATTGAACGATTTCCATTTGGATGAACTGGGAAACAAACATAAAAGAATTTGAAGGTTTTCTGAAGCTGGAGAAAGGGCTTTCCGCAAACTCTGTTGAAGCTTACCTGGCTGATGTCCGGAAGCTGGTTCAGTTTCTTGAATTGCAGGAAGTGACAGGCGGTCCTGAATCCATCGAATATGCTCAGCTACACCAGTTTCTTGTGTGGATCAATGAACTGGGATTGTCGGCACGTACCCAGGCAAGAATTCTTTCCGGTATGAAGGCATTCTACCGTTACCTGTTGCTGGATGACAGGATCGAAAAGGATCCTACCGCCCTGCTGGAGGGCCCAAAACTGGGAAGAAAACTACCGGAAGTTCTCACACTGGGTGAGATAGACCGCATTCTCTCCATGATAGACCTGAGCAAACCCGAAGGCCGGCGCAACAAAGCCATGCTTGAGGTACTTTACAGCTGTGGACTCAGGGTAAGTGAGCTTGTGGGCCTGAGACTCACAGGTATATACAGGGAAGATGGGTTCATCAGGGTGATCGGGAAAGGAGACAAGGAACGGCTGGTACCCATCAGCGGAACCGCACTGAAGCAGATCGATCTCTATCTGCCGGACAGGAATTCTCTGGTGATCCGGCCGGGGAATGAGGATGTGCTCTTCTTAAACCGACGTGGCCGCATGCTCTCCAGGGAGATGGTTTTCATGGTTACCAAAGAGCTGGCCTCGGCTGCGGGAATAAACAAGAAGGTGAGTCCGCACACATTCAGGCACTCCTTTGCCACCCACCTGGTGGAAGGGGGAGCCGACCTGAGGGCTGTTCAGGAAATGCTGGGCCATGAATCGATTATCACCACCGAGATATATACGCACCTGGACAGGGAATATCTGAGGGAAGCCATTCTCAGTTACCATCCCAGATCGAAGAAGGGAAAAGGGGAAAGGTGAAAGGGAAAAGTAAAAATATTTGGCTAATTTTATTTCATTCAAATCAAGTAAGGTTCCAATGAAAGCAATGATGCTGACGGGCATCCGTGAAATGGAGATGAAAGAGGTGCCCACACCCACCATCCTGAATGATCATGATGTATTGATCCGTATGAAGACCCTTGGCGTGTGCGGGTCGGATATCCACTACTATGTATCGGGAAAAATCGGGAGTCAGGTGGTCAGGTATCCCTTTACAGTTGGTCATGAAGGAGCCGGCCAGGTGGAATCGGTTGGGAGGGGAGTCACCAGTGTGAAGCCGGGAGACCGCATCGCCATTGAACCGGCCATGCCATGCCGGGTGTGCGACCAGTGCAGGGCAGGAAGGCCCCATACCTGCAGGAACCTGAAATTTCTGGGGTGTCCGGGTCAGGCTGAAGGATCTCTGTCGGAATTTATTGTGATGCCGGAAACCAGCTGTTTCAAAATCCCGGATTCCATGACCTATGACCAGGCGGCTATCTCAGAACCGCTGGCCATCGGGGTGTACGCCGTTAAACAGTCTGTTTCCATGAAAGGAGCAAAGGTGGGGATACTGGGATTCGGGCCCATCGGAATGAGCGTTCTGCTCCCTGCCATGGCCATGGGAGCAGAAGAGATCTATGTAAGCGATAAGATAGATGAGCGACTGAAGATTGCTTCGCAATGCGGAGCAAAACTGGTTGCCAACCCGGATAGAGAGGATGTGGTAAAAAAAATTTCAAAGGAGGCCCCTGAACTGCTGGATGTGGTTTTCGAGTGCTGCGGGCAGCAGGAAGCCGTTGACAATGCAGTGGACCTTCTGAAGCCCGGGGGCAAACTGATGATCATCGGGATTCCGGAGTTTGACAGGTGGTCGGTCCCGGTAGATAAATCCAGGCACAAGGAATTGACCATTCGCAATGTTAGAAGACAGAACGAAGCGGTCCAGCCCGCCCTGGATATGATGGAAAGTGGGGAGATAACGGTGGAGGCAATGGCCACCCACCGCTTCAGTTTTGAGGATGCAAAAAAGGCTTTTGACCTGGTGGCGGGTTATCAGGACGGGGTCATGAAAGCCATGATCGATTTTGACTAGGCAAATTCATTAATACCACCGCATATGAGAACCAGACTGATGCTTTTTATCATGATGGGTTTTCCGTTTTTTATCATGGCCCAGCCGGACATTCCCGTTGAGCAATGGAAGGGAAAGACCATCCTGCTTATCGGGGCCCATCCCGATGACGATTCCTACTCCCAGGGAACCCTGGGTTTGCTGCAAGCCAATGGAAATGAAGTTTTTATTGCCATCATGACCACCGGCAATGTGGGTACACAGGATCCCAAACTCTCCATGGTTGACCTGGCCATGATCCGCAAAATGGAGGAGCAGAAAGCCCTGGCTGCCATGGGAATCCCCGGTGATCACTATATCAATTTCGGGTATGACGACGGCCTACTGGAATATGAAAATACAAAGGAGGTGGTTGCCAGGCTGGTGAGGCTCATCCGGAGGCTTCGCCCGGATGTGATTTTCGCCTTCGACCCGGGCAAGGGCGGTCAGCGGTGGCACAAGGCCGATCACCGGGCAGCAGCCTACCTTGCAGCAGATGCTGCCAGGGCTGCCATGTGGCCCCTGTTGTTCCAGGGCCAGATCACCATGGAAGGACTCAGTGCCCATGAAGTCAGGGAGTATATGCTCTATGATTCCGATGAAGATGATCAGAATACATGGGTGGATATTACCGGGTTCGAGGAGAAGAAGATCACTGCCATGTCTCAGTATGTGAGCCAGTGGAGCTCGGGCTGGTATGACTATCAGGGCCCGGACCTGACAGAGGAGGAGGCTGCCGAGGTCAGGGAGAGGGTTAGCCAAAGGATCCTGTATAAAAATGGCAAACCCGTGGAAGGGTTCCGTTACTACACCGGATCCCCGGATAATATTGGGCGTTAATCAACAGGACCCACGAGATAGAACGAAAACGCCAAGCTATGAAAAACACAACAATTGCTTTGATTGCTTTGATAATGATTACTGCGCTCTCCTGTAACCAGATCAGGATGGGAGTTGGTGCAACAGCACCTCCGGGGGCCGAGCAGCTCTTTGATGGCAGCAGGGAGTCCCTGGATGCAAACTGGATTTACTGGGAAGGGCCGCGGTTTGCAGCCGAAATGCCTATTCAATGGGAGATACAGGATGACCCGGTGGATGCAGGAACGGTGGTCAGCAGCAACGATCCGGCAGCGGCAGGAGGGATGTACGGATCGGCCGATATTGTGACCAAAAAGAAGTACAGGGATTTCAGGCTCCATGTGGAGTTTCTTATTCAAACCGAGGGAGGGAACTCAGGTGTATACCTGCAAAACAGGTATGAGATCCAGGTCCTGGACGGCGACTCGGGCGTACATGGAATGGCTGCCGTGATCAACGAGATGGAATCTCCCTACTACCCCTACAATGGAGTAGGCAAATGGAATTCCTTCGACATCATGTTCAGGGCGGCCCGGTTTGAAGATGGCAAGCGGGTTGAAAAAGCCTTGGTAACCAACTATTTTAACGGTATTAAAGCCTATACGAACATCGGTATAAACCAGGTATGGGGCGGTCCCAATTCGGGTATAGACGGTGGAAATGACGAAGGCAAAGGGATTACCGATTCTCCCCAGGGGCTGAAACTGCAGGCAGAAGGCCACCCGGTACTCTACAGGAACATCTGGATCAAGGAAATGGATCTGAAGGAAGCCGATACGGATTTTTAACAATAAAGGTCATGAAGACACAAAAAAGAAGTTGCTTGTTATCTGTGTTTGCTGGTGTTCTGATCCTTGCCGGATTATCTGCCTGCAAAAGCGAACAGCAACCAGTCGGGAACCAGATCTTCGACCTGGGTACAGGACTCGTTTCCAGGTCTGCCTCTTTTGAGAATCCGACCGGCGAACCAGGAGAGGGCGGACAAACGGCCAGTAATCTGGGTGTGGGACGAAAAGGGTTTCCCGCAAAAAACATCGAAGCCGGTGAGACTGTGATTTTATGTGACATACCTGGTTCCGGGACCATCAGGCACATCTGGATGACCGGTGGCTTCAAAGACAAACCTACCGCGCTTCGAAGCATGGTGGTCAGGGCATACTGGGAGAACCAGGAACACCCGAGCATCGAGTGTCCCCTGGGTGATTTTATGGGATCGTCCCATGGCAGGGTGGATGCCTACCAGTCCGCCGTTCATTCCACGGGGATCAATGCTGCGCTGAACATTTGGTTGCCCATGCCCTTCATGGAGCATGCAAAAATCACCCTTTCCAATGAAGGAGGCGAAGACATTACTCTTTTTTACCAGGTGGATTATACCATCGGGGACCGGCATCCGGAAACCCTGGGGAGGCTTCATGTTTGCTTTGTCCGGGAAAATCCCACCACATTGACTGAAGATTTTGAAATCCTGCCAAAAAGAACCGGGAAAGGCAGGTTCTTGGGAACGGTCCTGGGAATAAGGACCCTGGAAGATCACTGGTGGGGAGAGGGAGAGATCAAGATTTACATGGATGGGGACGAGAAGTTCCCGACCATCTGCGGAACCGGTAGTGAGGATTATGTGTGCCTTTCTTATGGGATGCAGCAAACACCCTATTTCTATCATGGATGCAGCAGGAACCAGGATGGTTTCATTTCCATGTACCGCTGGCATATTCCCGATCCCATTTACTGGCAACAGGAGTGCCGCATTACCATCCAGCAGATCGGGTGGAGTCCTGATAAACGTGACCAGACCGGGCACCCGCTCTATGAACGGCAGGATGACTGGAGCAGCGCCACTTTCTGGTATGAACCTGTACCCAGTGCACCACTGCCTGAATTTCCTGATCTTCAGTGCAGATTGGCAGATCTTTGATTCATCCCGAATCAGGTCCAGAGCCGTTCGATCTCCTCCAGGGTTTTGCCTTTTGTCTCTTTGATGTAGAATCTGGCAATCAGTAGCTGGATGACAGACATGGCTGCCAGGAAAATAAAGGTCACCGAACCGCCGATGGCGTCAAGCATGTAGGGGAACAACAGCACCACCAGGAAATTGAACACCCACTGGGTAAATGAGGCCAATGCCACCGCCTGCCCCCTGATCCTGTTGGGAAACATCTCAGCCACCAGGGTCCAGAAGGCGGGACCGATGCATGAGGCAAAAAAAGCGATAAAGGCCATGATGCAAACAGTGGTGAACACCGGATTCATCTGAAAATGAAAGGCTGCAGCAATGCAAATAAGGGTGGTTGCCATTCCTGCAGATCCCACTGTATAGAAGGTCTTTCTGCCAAGCCTGTCGATAAGCCAGATGGCTAAAAAGGTAAAGACAAAATTGACCAGTCCGATAAGCGATGTCTGCAGCAGTGCATTCCGGATCTCCAGTCCGGCCGTCATTAAAATCTTGGGAGCATAGTCCACCACCGTATTGATCCCGGTGATCTGGACAAAAACCGAAAGCAGGAGACCCAGGAATATCACTTTCCTGTACCTGCGGGTAAAGAGTATCCTGAAACCTGCCTTCCCGCCCGAATCTGCCAGGCTGCTTTCAATTTCAGGGAACTCGGTCCGGGCGAATTCCGTTCCCCCGATATTTTCCAGAACGGCCATGGCCTTCTCCCTGAATCCCGCCCTGACCAGCCATCTGGGACTTTCCGGTATGAAGAACAGACCAGTGAAAAAGAGCACCGAAGGCAGCAGTCCTGTGGCAAACATCCAGCGCCAGTTGTTATCCACCTCATGGAGTGAAAAGTTCACCAGGTAAGAAATCAGAATTCCCATGGTAATGGCCAATTGATAAGCAGTGATCAGCGTACCGCGGATCTTCGGTGGAGCCACCTCGGCCACATACATGGGGGAGAGGACCGAAACAGCACCTACTGCCAGACCACCCAGGACCCGGAAGGAGATAAAAAAGGTCTGGTTTCTCGCCAGGGCCATGCCTGTACAGGAGACAGCGAAGAAGAGGGCCACAATGATCAGCAGCTTTTTCCTGCCATATCGCTCGGTGAGACTGCCCACACCGAAAGCCCCTAATATGCACCCCACCAGGATGGAACTGACACCCCATCCCAGTTGCAGTTCATCCCAACCGAAATAGGGTTGGATAAAAGGGATGGCACCGGAAATGATGCCCACGTCGAATCCGAACATCAACCCGCCGATGGTGGCTATAAAGCTGATGAAATAGAGATAGGCAGAGCCCTTCACTACAGCTCCTTGATTTTGATATTCCTGAACCAGACCTGGCTTCCATGGTCCTGGAGACAGAGCTTGCCTGATTTTGCCAGCCCGTAATCGGGGTAATCGTCCCATTTTCCACTGTTCCTTCGCCGGTTCCAGTCGTCACTCCATGGAACAAACTCTACGACTTTCTTGCCATTGAGCCAGTATTCTGTTTTCTCCGGAGTAAACATGATGATGGAACTGTTCCAGTCCCGCAGGTTCACCTCTTTCTGATCACTGGCAACATACATGGCATAGTCAGCCCCTGTTTTCTGCCAGGGTTTCAGTCGTATGTGTTTTCCATTTTCATCCCGGAAATCATCATCTTCAATGAGCTGATATTCTGGCCCGGTTTCGTAACCTGCTACATATTTGGCATCCTCAATCACATGGTACATCACACCGCTGTTTCCATGGGGGCCCAGTTTCCAGTCCCATGTCAGGATAAAGTTCCCATACTCCTTGACGGAAACAATATCACCGCCGATATCACCGCCCAACCCCAGTCCCTTCAGGCATCCGTCCTCAACGATCCAGCCCGTCAGGGTGTCCTGGTTATAGTTCTTCCATCCCCGGGTTGTCTCTCCGTCGAACAGAAGCAACCATCCTTCAACCTTTTCCTGTTCACTCAGCCTGTTCATGAATTCTGGTTCTGAGACGAATGCAGTCTTCTTTTCGGGTACAGATTTGTCTTTTTTATTTCCTGTCTGGCTGCATCCGCAGAGCAAGCCTCCAAGGATCATCATTACAAATAAATTGAATGTTTTCATGTTTGAGGTTTTGGATTTTATTCAGGTAGTTGCCAGCCTTTCCTGTAGTCGTGTTTGATCAATTCAGCCACGGTCTCCCGGGCAGGCAATGTAATATATTTTGTATCGAAATAAGGATGCCCGTCAATGACCCTGAAGTCGTCCGAAGAGACAATCCTCAACTGATCACTGCTGCTTATATTGGTGAAGCGCATGTTCGGACCGTCCCATTGCAGTTCCCGGTTCAGGCTCTGAAGCCGGACTGCCAGTACCCCCATGACCACCATTTCGTTGAACGGGCCGGCCACATCAAAATTGGACATGGGCTGGAGCCGGTTCTCCGGATTCTCCTTGCAGGCCCTGATCCAATCCTGTTCGTGAGGGCCATCCATGATCCCGCCAGTGTTATATCCATTGATACGACGGAGGGTTTCAGGCACACCGGGTTTGCGGCCAGAAAGCAGCCTGGGATGAATCCCTCCAAGATTACAGATCAGCTTGTCTTTGGTTCCTTTGAAAATACATCCTCCCATCTCGTCCTCCATGAGGGGATCCCCGTCAGCCATCTCCACCGGTCTGGAGGGCATCATCCCCCCATCGTACCAGAAGACTTTAACTTCAGGCATCTTCACTTGAACTGCCGGATTCAGCTTTTTTCTTTCAGGGAAGGTATATTCAACCACTTCGGACTGGGGAGCACTTTCGGTATTGACGAGGGTAGAGGAAGCCTGTACTTTGATGGGGTATTCCAGCTGGAGTGCCGAGAATACCGGGTTCAGGATGTGACAGGCCATATCCCCCAGCGCTCCTGTGCCAAAATCCCACCATCCCCTCCAGTTCCACGGCGTATATATTTCATGATAGGGGCGCATGGGTGCCGGCCCGATAAAGAGGTCCCAGTTCATTGTTTCCGGGGGTATCATCACCTCTTTGGGGCGTTCAAGTCCCTGCGGCCAGATGGGGCGGTTGGTCCATGCATGGACTTCCTTAACCTCACCGATCTCCCCAGCCTGGATCCACTCCTCAACGGTCCGCGCTTCGGGTGACGAATTGCCCTGGTTCCCCATCTGGGTGGCAACCCGGTATTCCCCGGCAAGTTTGGTGAGCAGCCTGGATTCATATACTGAATGGGTGAGGGGCTTCTGGCAATAGACATGTTTGCCCATGGTCATGGCCGTGGCAGCTATGATGGCATGGGTGTGGTCGGAAGTGGCGATCATGATGGCATCGATGACCTCGCCCATTTCGTCAAACATCCTTCGCCAGTCCCAATACCGTTTTGCCCCGGGGTAATCGTCGAAGCAGGCCTGAGCGTAATTCCAGTCCACATCACAGAGTGCGACGATATTCTCACTGTTCATTCCCGCCAGGTTGATCCGTCCTTTTCCGCCTACACCGATGCCTGCAATATTCAGCTTGTCACTGGGGGCCACATGCCCCAGGGCTCTCCCCATCACATGACTGGGGATGATGGTCAGACCGGCCGCAGAAGCTGCGGCAGCCTTTAAAAATGACCTTCTTGGAATGTTTGGTTTGTTCATGGCAGTTCTTTGGGAGTGTGTCTGGAATAAAAATAGCAATAATTTGCTGATCCGTGGCTTTTAGAACTGATGAATCAAAATAGAGGAAGGATATGAGAACTGGACAGAAAAGCGGGCTTGTTTTTGTATTATTTTTACAGGGATGGTCCATGGAAGGAGTTGGGAAAGGAAAGTGCTTTTATCTTTATGGCTGACCAGTAGAATCTAACGATGTCAAAATGAAACGCAGAGACTTTTTGTACAATGCCGCAGCAGGCACGGCAGGCGTGGCCCTGATGCCTTCCATCCTTTCGGGATGCACCCCAACACATGACCCGCTCCATGATTTCGGTCTGATCACCAATGTGGTCGGTAAGATGATCCAAAAGGACCACCGGGGTACCATGGCCAAACTGGCTGAAATGGGATACAAATACCTGGAGTTCGGTGGCACCTGGGGTGAAAAGCCGTCCGAATTGAAAGCATACATGAATGAGATCGGTTTGTTCCCGCTGGCCGGGGGAACCAGTATTCAGGGACTGCAGGGGGATGGTTTGTTGGAGAACATAGAAGAATGCCTGGAATTGGGCAAAAAATACCTGGTTTGTTACTGGCCCTGGATGGATGATGGCAACCATCCAACCTGGGAAAAGGTCAATTTTGCAGTGGATGACTGCAACCGGATCGGTCAGGTTTGCAAGGAACAGGGACTGGGTTTTGCTTACCACAACCACGACCATGAGTTCCAGTTGCTTGATGAGCAGGTTATTTATGATTACGTTCTGAAGAATACCGATCCAGACCTGGTCACCATGGAGGTTGATGTATACTGGTCCATGAAAGGGGGAGCCGATATCCGGGAGTACTTCACAAAATATCCGGGAAGGTTCGAGTTGGTTCATGTGAAAGATTCGTATGATGCACCGGGCAGGGAAACTTTTGCCTGTGTAGGGGCAGGCGTTATCGATTTCCCGGACCTTTTTTCCTACAGGGATGTGGCCGGGTTCAGGCACCTGATCGTGGAGAACGACCAGCCCGGGGAGGATGAAGAGGGTTGCGCCCGGAGCAGCATCGGGTACCTTCAGTCCCTCAAATTCTAGAATCTTTACCCTTCTTTTTCACCTTTAACCTTTTCATCATGACAAACAGACGATCATTTCTCAGGACAACTGCAGCCTCCACAGCCGGGTTGGGCCTCTCAGGCGCATTTCCGCTCTCCGCATTTTCCCGTTCCCGGATGCCGGGTGCCAATGACAGGATTACCGTGGCCCTAATTGGAGCGCGCAACATGGGGTGGGGCGACCTGAAGGATATATTGCTACAGGACAATGTAGTATGTAAAACACTTTGTGACGTTGACTATTCTGTGTTGTCTGATAAAGCAACTGAACTGATCGGCATGGGGCATCAGACACCTTTGCTGGAGAGGGATTACCGAAAGGTGTTGGAGGACAAGGACATTGATGCAGTGATTGTGGGTACCCCCGACCATTGGCACTGCCTTCCTGTGGTGGAAGCCTGCGAGGCGGGAAAGCATGTGTACGTGGAGAAGCCACTGGCCAACTCGGTGGGTGAGAGCAATGCCATGCTGGATGCTGCCAGGAGAAACCTTAGCCTGGTCCAGGTGGGACAGCAGCAGCGAAGCGGAGAACACTGGAAAAGTGCCATTGATTTTGTAAGGTCCGGGAAACTGGGGACCATCCGCCAGGTCAAGTACTGGGCAAATTTCAACTACGGATCGGGCAACATGCCGGTTCCCGATTCGGATCCTCCCCCCGGTGTCGATTATGACCGCTGGCTGGGTCCTGCTCCCAGGCGTGCCTTCAATCAGAACCGGTTCCATGGATCATGGAGGATGTTCCGCGACTACGGAGGTGGTTTGATGACCGACTGGGGCGTTCACCTGATCGATATGGGGCTTTGGGCCATGGATGTGGATTATGCACCCAGATCGGTCCGCTCACTGGGAGGAAATTTCGCCAGTACCGACAGGGCCAATGAGATGCCTGATACCCTGACTGTTCTGTATGAGATGGATGGATGGAACATGGTGTGGGAGCACAACGGAGGCGTTCAATCGGGGCCCTATGACCAGTTGTACGGCGTATTGTTCATGGGTACCAACGGTACCCTGGTGGCAGACCGGGATAAATGGAGGCTCTTCCCTGAGTGGGGGGGTGAGGATTGGAGAATGCCTGAAATGGAGGAGGTGAAGAGCGATCATAAATCCCACCTGAACCACTGCGAAAACTTCGTACGGGCCATCCGTTACGGAGATCCGCTGAATGCGGAAATTGAGATCGGGCACAGGGCAGCGCTCTATGCCCACCTGGGAAACATCTCGTACTGGGCCGATGACCGTGTGATCTATGACCAGAAACTCCGCAAGGTTATCAATTCTGAGAAGGCCGACGGGCTGATCACTCCCGGGTACAGGGATCCCTGGGAGTTTCCGGGGTAGAGGTGCAATATTTTACTTCTCCTGACAGATATACACCGACAGTATTACATAAAGCGTATACCGTTGATTTCGTTAATACGTATAAAATGTATATATTTGTACGTATAATTTACTTTCATGGATACCAAGCTTACTTTAAAACTCAGTGCAGAAGTGATTACCAGAGCGAAACTGTACGCAAAGAAGAGGCATATCAGCCTTTCCCGGCTCATAGAATCTTATCTGGACTCTATTTCAGGTGAAGAGGAGGAAGGTTTGACCACCACGCCACTTATCGAAAGATTAAGTGGAGTGATAGGATTGCCGGAGGATTTTGATTATCGGAAGGAAAGGGGAGAATCCCTGGAAAGAAAGTACTCATGAAAAAGCTTTTGTTGGATACCAATATCCTTCTTGACCTGCTGGCCAAAAGAAAGCATTTTTATGAGGATGTTGCCAGATTGTTTCTTATGGCTGAAAAGAATGTAGTGTCTCTTTCAGTGTCCTCACTTTCTGTGGTGAATACACACTATGTTCTCAGGAAACATTTGTCGGAGCAGCAAACAAGAGCGGTGCTCAGGGATCTCAGAAACCTTGTGAAAGTGCTTCCTTTGGATGAAAAAATCACTGATATTGCACTGAATTCCAATATTGGAGATTTTGAGGATGCAATCCAGTACCATTCAGCTCTGGAGTACCGGCAGGAGATCATCATAACCAGGAATCTGAAGGATTTCAAAGCCAGTAAGCTACCGGTGATGACTGCCGGGCAATATATTCACTCCGTCGATTAAGCAACCGGGATTGGTAACTTCTTTCAGTCCTGTAAATGATTCCAGTACCCATTCCACATGGTGCCCTGCGCGGGCCTGGGTTCGGGATTAATCCCCACATAGAGGATGGTATCTGCCTCTACCCCGTATGGACCGTGGAGCACATCTGTTCCGCCCGGACCGATGACCATGGAGCATCCGATCCCTTTCCGCCCTTTCCAGGGACCTCCGGTCATCCAGCCCACATTGCTGCAGCTGGCGATCCATACCCTGAAATCACTGGCAATGGGCTTGTAGGCATCATTCCACATGCCACCATATGGCTCCTTCTGGTTGTCATGCTCAGCAGGGGCCGCCCAGCTGCTGGGTGAGAGGATCACGTCGGCACCCATGTAGGCCAGCGAGCGGGTGAGTTCATAACCGTCCGCTACGGCATCGGCACAGATCAAAAGTCCAATCGTTCCGAATTCGGTCTTACACACATTGAGCCGGTCACCCAGCCCGTAATAGACATGGCCAATGCTCAGTTCGTAGATCTTCCTGTGGAGCAGGATCAGTTCGCCCTCAGGATTAATGATCACAGCTGAATTATAAACCTTTTCCCCTGCTTTTTCAGTGAGCCCCGAACAGACATAGACCCCATGCTTTTTAGCCAGCTTCGCCAGGTGGGTACATGTCTTTCCCCCCGGAACAGGTTCAGCTTCAGTGAGTGCTGACGGATCGGTCCATCCCAGGTCCATGGCCTCGGGTAGCAGGATAAAATCGGCTCCCCGGCCGGCTGCTTCTGCAATCATCTCTCCTGCATGCTTCAGGTTTGTTTCTCTGTTGCCGCCCACCACCTTCATCTGGCAGAGTGCCAGGGTGAAGGGTTTTTGCTGATGGCCGGATTCCTGGCTCTGTGCCATGAGGAAAGGTTTTTGCTGAACGCTGGATTCCTGGTTCTGCGCCCGTATTCCCTGACATGGTAACAGAGTAATAATGATCAAAACCATGGTTCTGTACTTCATGACGGACAAGTTTAAATTTTGAAAAAGATCTTGTGCTTGTATAACCAGTAACACAGCCCCCAGGCCATGGCAAGCACTGCTAAGGAATTGATAAACAGAGCCAGGTGTTCTCCTGCTCCAAGCCGCATCATGCCGTCTGTGATGAATGCCCCGGAAAAACCCACAAGCCACTGACTGCCTGCAGTCTCCATAAACAGGTAGATGAAGATGGGATTCATTCCCACCACTGCAAAAAACCAGGTCCACTTTTTTACTCCCCTGATATCTACCAGCCAATAGAACAGAGCCAGTGTCAGTAGTGCCCAGCCTCCTGAAGTGAGCACAAAGGAGGCCGTGCAGATTCTTTTGATGATGGGATCCGCGCCGGTCCAGTCCAGAACATAACCCAGCAAGAGTGCTGTTCCCCCATAGATCAAAAGGAGTTTGATCTTTTGCAACCCAGGCCTTGAAGAAGCCAGCAGTTTTCCCGCCAGAACACCCCAGATGGTATGGGCAGCAGTGGGGATGCAGTTGATGGCCACCCAGCCTCCTCCGTTGTTGATTTTTCCCATAAGGACCATATCCATGAACGAACCGAAATTGTGGTCCTTCACAAAGGGCTGGTCGTAACCCGGGATTCCGGTGAACCGGTAGAGAAGTTCACTGAGCACCAGCAATCCGATGGATATAAGCAACTGGGTCCGCCCGGGAAGTTTCAAAAGGGCATAGGCAATCAGGATGGTGACCGAGAGCTGGGAAAGTACATTCCACAGCTCCCAGACCAGGTGTCCACGGTAACCAATATGCAGACCAACTCCAAATGCAAGTAGAAGCAGGCATCGCCTGAGGATATGGATGGTAACATCGCGTTTTGGATCGCCCCTTTCCAGCCTCTTGTTTACCGAAAACCACATGGCCACACCAACAATGAACATGAAAAAGGGCTGGATCAGGTCCCAGAAGCGAAGCCCGTTCCAGGGATGGTGGTGAAACTGGGTAGCAAACCCATGCATGAATGTGCCAGGCTCCGTTGCTGCAAGCCAGGTATGATAGATCCCTGCCCCTTCTGCCACCAGCAGGAACATGACCAGTCCCCTGAAGAGGTCCAGGGAGTGAAGTCTCTCTTTCATGTCTTATGATATTGTTTTCTTCTTGCCCAGCCAGGGGATGGCACCGGAGAACCATAAAAGTGTACCCAGGAACATGATGAGCTTCATTCTCTCCTCGCCCATGGAACCAGCGTAATAAAGGATGGGTGGTACAAGTGTAATTGTCAGGCCCGCAATGGCCATCAAGCGATAGATATATTTCATGCCGTTTGGGATTTGGTTTCTTTTTGATACAGTTTACTGAAAAGCAGGTAAAGGCCCAGGGATATGATCCAGACAGGTGCCGGGAGAAAGTAGAGTTCGATCTTGAAATAGAAATTCATGAACAGGGCCAGGGCCAGCATCAGGAACCAGGTTCCTGCGGCCGCCATATTGAAATCGATCTTTTTCTTCTCTGCATAGTAGGATTGCAATCCCATCCTGGGGATGAAATAATAGTCCGCCAGGATCACTGCACCCATGGGAATCAGGACCAGCCCGTACAGGGCTACGAAATCGAGCAGTTTCATCACCAGTGCAGGGAACATGGCGGCCGTTGTGGTGATGGCGCCGGCCAGGAGCGTGACCTTCCAGCGCGACCATCCCGTGGCCACCTGCAGGGCCATTCCGGCCCTGTAAAGGGTTGGATTGGCAGTGGTCCAGCCGGCAATCACTACACAGATGGCCCCGGCAAGGCCGATGGCTTCATAGGCCACCACCCCCGGAGCATCCGAATGGGCTGCAGCATAGAGGATCCCGGATGCAATCCAGGCCACATAGTGACCCAGGAACATGCCCACGGCCGAAGAAAACCCATATTGCCATTTTCTGGCATACCTCAGGATGGTCAGGTCCGACATACCCAGGTGCATGGCTGCATTGGCCAGCCAGCTGAAAAAGATGACGTGCCAGATGGAGAACTGGGATTGTCCCTCTTTGGCCACTCCGGTCCAAATGCTCTCCCTTGCCACCTCCCAGAAATTACCCGATCCGGGAGCAACTCCGAGTTTTGGAAGCACTGCAATGGCAGCTGCTACAAAGATCAGAAACATCCAGGGGGCTGCCACCTTGGCAAACCGTGCCAGGGCATCAAATCCAAGGATGGCCATGACGGTAATGACCGCTCCCACTCCCAGGACAGTCAGCACCCACCCGATGCTGTTGGGGAGCAGGTCATGCAAAGCGGGCATCTGGATACCGAAGGGGATTCCCACGGCAGTGGCTGCCACAGCCACCATGGCCCCCGCCAGAAAGCAAAACATGAGTGCATTTACAATATTGTATATAAAAACCAGCATGGAGCCGCAAATCTTTTTCAGCTGCCAGTAGAGGGAGAGGCGGACTTTCACAGCAATGGGAGCGGTCAGGAAGGCCCAACTGCAAATGGCCAGGATGTTTCCGATCACCCCGCCCAGAAACATGTCCCGAACCGAGACGCCATGGGCTACAAACAGCATTCCGATCACGAACTCGGTTCCGGCCACGTGTTCTCCGGCATACATCCCCAGGAAATTTCCAATGCCCTGGAGTTTGTTCTTTGTGACCGGCTCCCGGTCAAATTCATAAAGGCTGTCCAGCCTTTTGGAAATGGAAGATTGTGTAGTCATGGTTTGGTAGTCAAAATGTGCAACCAAGATAAGGTGTGGTTGCATATGGTACAATGTACAATCTGGGAAATATTTTGTACAATTTGAGACATATCTCAGGATTTTCTTCTGATTTCAGACGGAGACACTCCGGTTTTCTTTTTGAAACACCTGCTGAAATAATGGATGGAGTGAAATCCCGCCTGATAGGCAATCTCTTTGATGCTCAGTTCCGATGAAATCAGCAGATCACGGGCCCGCCGGATTTTCAGATCCAGGTGATATTGCACCGGGGCAATACCGGTATATTGTTTGAACATCTTGCGAAAGTAGGAGTAGCCTATATTCTGTTCCTCTGCATAATGATTGAAATCGATCTCATTCCCGATGTTTTCCCGCATCTCAAAGCACGCAGTTCGGATGATGCGTTCCACCCTTTTCCCTGAAAAATTCTTCTGTTTCTCCAGTGATACCATGTATCCCAGCAGTTTCATGATCATTCCCGAGGCCACCTGCTGAAAGCCGGGTTTTTCTTCCAGGACCATTTCAAAGATCTTGTGATAGGTGTCAATGATCTCTTCTCTGTTCCCAATGGGAACGACCGGTTTGAGTGCATAAGGCTGATCGGCACCCAGAATATTGCGGGGAATGGAACCATCGAATCCAACATAGTTTTCAAGCCAGCCGGTTCCGGAATTTGGCTTATACCGGTGCCAAATCCCGGGCTTTGTGATAAGCAAAGAGCCCGGTTTTACCGGGTAGCGTCCGTCGAGGGTCTCATAGATACCCGATCCCCTGGTGATATAATTGATTTGAAATTCATTGAGTACCCTTCCTTTTTCCCAGGTGAAGAAGTAGTCTGAAGGATGTTCATTGCTTGGATAGGGCACCCTCCCCTGAGGGAACTTCAGTTTACCAGCCACATTCAGATAAATCCCCCATCTTTTGTCTTCCTCTCCAGGATTGAGGTATTTGAAGAAATCGTTCATGATGATAAATGTATGTAATCAATCGCAAAAAGTGCAACAATTTGCTCAATTTGACCATTGATCACAGGGGACGGATGAAGTACTTTTATGAAAAATTGAAAACCTTATGCAAGGAGAACAATCCATTGAACAGGCATACGGGCTGGCTGTGGAGCAGTATGAGGCACTCGGTGTTGATGTGGGCAAGGCCCTGGCAGCACTGGACCAGGTTCAGATCTCCCTGCACTGCTGGCAGACCGATGATGTGGGCGGTTTTGAAACACCGGATGCAGCTCTGGCAGGCGGCGGGATAGCCGTGACCGGTAATTATCCCGGGAAGGCGACCAACATTGCAGAGATGCGGACAGACCTGGAGAAAGTGATGTCCCTGCTTCCGGGCAGGCAGCGGCTGAACCTGCATGCCAGCTACGGAGAATTTGGAGAAGAATTTGTGGACCGGGACGAAATTGAACCGGTCCATTTCCAGGGATGGATCGACTGGGCTAAAAAGTTGAATATTGCACTTGATTTTAACTGTACCTGTTTTTCCCACCCCAAGGCCAATGGCGGATTCACACTTTCCAGTAAGGAT
>Ga0315535_1000226_pt1 | contig 39084 bp, 28 predicted proteins | sample SalMarSW160220MG_2_FD_203092 | JGI IMG/M metagenome (GOLD analysis project Ga0315535, IMG submission 203092) | Salt marsh sediment microbial communities from the Plum Island Ecosystem LTER, Massachusetts, United States - Salt Marsh Sediment SW1602-20 ... | reverse complement strand
CAACAAGTCTAGATGGGTTCCGGCACGCGTCAAGATCGGCTGACCGCTCGGTCCAAGGTGAAGAAAGTGCGCAGATCCGCCGCGATCCGGCAGCGCACATGGTGGCCCCTTTCCTCCAACAACGGCAGAAGGCGCCCGCCAACGTACCCGCTGGCTCCGGTGAGAAGGATGAGCGGCGCGCGCGGGCCGGCCGTCGGGTCTGCCACCGGTTCGTCACTCATTCTCGACGTTCGCCAGTATGGTCGACGAGCTCAAGGCGCTCGATTGCGATCGACCGGAGCTCAACCGTCAGGGGCCGGCGCCCCCTGCGGCGTGGCCTGGAAGGCGCTCGGGTCGAAACCCTGCTGACGTAGGCGCTCGTGGATCCCTTCGAGGACGTCGGGCGGCAGGTGAGGCTCCCGGGAGAGGATCCACCCGTTGTGGAAGCGAAAAGTGCATCGGGGTGCGAGAACGGCTGACCGAGGGCCCTTGAGACACCTACGGTGGAGTGGCGGGCAGGATCACGTGCATGGACGACGAGCCGGAGCGAGGGCATGGGGCCGTTCCGGGACTCGCATGTGACGACCGCCGCGGTGTGGGGCGCGCGATGGCTTGCATCCGGCGAACCGGACGTCGAGAAGGGTCTTCTTTCTGTGTATCTGAAGATCAGGCTGCGCGTCGAGCGACTTCGCCCGAGAAGATCTTGTCTCGGTCATGGAGCGGGAATCGAGGTCTGGTGTCGTAGGGGAACGCCTCGAGGAGTTGTCGTGCTGTCCAGGCAGCGCTGGGTGACGTCGTGACGTTGAAGTGCAGGATCCGGCGTCGGTCATGCGCCATGATCAAGAGGACGTAGAGCACGCGGAACGTGGCCGTGGGGACGATGAAGAAATCCATGGCCACGATGTCGCCCAGGTGGTTCTCGAGAAACGAGCGCCAGTTCTGGGATGGCTGCCTGGGTCGGGGCGGCCGATACGAGGGCCGATGCCGCAATCCTGATCTAATCCCCCATCGCTACCCGCTTTCAAGGAGTGCCCAAGAACCCAGTAATCTCGGGCCCGACGGGGTTTTGGCTACCCACAGGATGAGCGAGGGAGCTGCCTCGCCGTTCCGCTCGGCTACCCCATGAGGTCCTTGATCAACGATCGAGCGATGCCCTCATACCGCTTCACCACCAGGACCGACGCCGGAGAGTAGCGCGCCACCTTCTCGGGGATCTCGCCCAGGAGCATCTGATGGAAGAGGGGCTCCTTGGCTGCGCCGATGATGACCAGGTCCACGTCGCGGCTCACCTTGGTGATCCCCCCGGCGGCGGAATTGGCCTCCACCAGTCTCCGCTCCACAGGCAGCGCGGAGTCCACCAGCGTCAGCGTCTTGTCGATCCACTGCTCGGCTTCCCTGCGCTGCTGCGCAGGCGCATCGGGCGGCACCACGTACGTCGCCGTCACTGTCATTCCCCAGGCCTCGGCCAGGGCGCTCAGGAACTCTGCAGCCAGGCGGGCGTGGGGACCTCCCGCCGTGGGGAAGAGGACCCGCCTGAACTGCCTCTGCTCGGCGATCTTGAGGACCATGAGATCGCAGGGGGCGTGACGGATCACCTGGTCGGTGACCTCGCCGAAGATGCGCTCACGGGTGTTGGTGAAGCCCTTCCAGCCCATGAGCAGCACGTCGGCTTGCTGGCGCTCTGCCACGGCCAGAATACCCTGTTGGACGTTGTGGGCCAGGGCGACGTCGGTCTCCAGTTCCACCCCCCGATCTGCGGCCCACTCCCGGGCCCGCCGGAGGAGACCCTCGCGGTGCTGCACGAAGCGCATCCCCTGGTAGATGGGGAGCTGCCGGGGCACCTGCACCACCGTCACCGCCACCAGGCGCCGACCCCGGAGCTTCGCGATGGGCCAAGCGAAGTCCAGTAGGGTCCCGACGTTGTCGGGGTTGTGCAGCGGTACCACCACCGACAGGCCTAGCGCTTGCTCCAGGGGGCGCTCGCTGGGGATGAGCACCTGAGGCTCGGCGCCCGCCGCCAGCTTCTCGAAGTGGCCGAAGTAGACCAGCAGGCCCAGGACGATCCACCCCGCGGTCACGTACCAGGCCAAGGGCTGGAACGTGAACTGGTAGAGTGCCAGGAAGACGTTGAGGACGATCCCCAGGATGGGGGTGAAGGGATAGAAGGGCACCCGGTACCGTCGGGGTATCTCCGGCGCCTTCCTGCGCAGGGCGATGACCGAGAGGTTCACCAGGGCGAAGGTGAGGAGGAAAATGAGGCTCGCCGCGGACCCCACCGCCTCGAGGGGCAGCGTAAGCGCCATGACCAGGAGGAGGACGCCCGTCACGATGATGGCCACGTGAGGGGTCCGCCGGACCGGGTGGATGGTGGACATCTCCCGGGGTAGCCAGTTGTCCCGGGCCATGGAGAAGGCCACCCGGGACGAGGCCATGACCGTGGCGTTCAGCGCCGAAGTGGTGGACAACAAGCCTCCGAAGACGATGAGCGCCACGCCGAAGGCAGGCATGAAGTCCTCCGCCGCCCGCACGATGGCCGTCTCACCGTACTGTCCCAGGAACTCCCACGACGTGCCGTGCTCGGGGGTGAGCGCCCCCAGGGACACGAACAGAATGAGGAGGTACATGACCACCGTGACGCCCAGGGCGATGAAGGTGGCCTTGGGGATATTCTTCTCGGGCTCCTTGATCTCCTCGGCCACCGTGGCGATGAGGTCGTAGCCCTCGAAGGCGATGAAGGTGAGCCCCATGGCGACGATGACGCCGCCACTTCCCATGGGGAAGAAAGGCGTGAAGTTGTCCGCAGCCGCCTCCGGCGCGCCGAAGACCTTCTTCATCCCGTACATGACGAAGATGCCCAGCACCATGAGCTTGGTGATGGTGAGCCAGTTCTCCGCCTTCCCGGTGACCTCGGCGCCGCGGACGTTCAGGCGGATGAAGGCCAGGCCCACCAGGAGGGTGACCGCCAAGACCGGGACGTGCGGGCCCAGGAGCCCGAACACCGGACCCGTCAGGCCCGGGAAGTACTTGTGGAAGAACTCCCAGAAGTAGCCGGCGAAGCCCAGTGCATAGAGGGAGCATGCAACCGTGTAGGCGAACCAGAGCATCCAACCGGCCGTGAAGCCCAGGGCCCCCGGAAAGGCCATCCGCACGAAGGAGTAGCCGCCTCCGGCCCGGGGGACGGCCGACGCCAACTCGGCGTATGCGAAGGCTGTGAGCAGCGTAACCGCTCCATTCAGCGCGAAAGCGAGGATGGAGGCAGGTCCCGAGACCCCGGCAGCGATCCCCGTGAGAACGAAGATGCCGGCCCCGATCATTGCCCCCACGCCAATCATGGTGGCCTCGAAGAGGCCCAGATCCCTGGCGAAGGTCACATCGTTGGACGCCATGGCGCTCGTAGGTCGCTGACGTGGGTCGGTGGGCCGAACTCGGGGCCTCCGGCGGAGGACACCGAGTTCCGGCCTGCGGTCGCGGGGAGGGTGGGGGTATCTATACCGGTCCGGACCCTTTCGCGCACGTGCGGGACGAAAGGACCACCTCCACGCCTGCCTTGCGGGGGTCCGTTACTCGAACAGAACGCCTCGCAACACAGCTTCGTCTAAGCCTGGACGGATCGCCGCAGACCGATCGCGTTCGAGTTCCGTGCAAACGCGATAGCGCCGCACACGGTCGGAGCATCCCGTCCTGTTCCAAGACTCAGCTCGTGGAAGCGAGCCGTACGAGTGTCGCCCATGCTGGTTTGAGAGAAGACGCCGTCGAGGACGGCCAGGTGGAAGTGAACCGCTCCGGATTTGTCGGAGACTGACTTAGTTGAGTCGCAAGTGCTCTGCTATCTCCCCTCGAAGCTCCTACCCAGCGTGTGGTGCCGAACGGGCGGACCCAGTCGCGACGCATGAATGCGGAACAGCGCAGGGGAAGGGGCGACCCAAGAATCCCACACCCCACCCCACACCCTGGCCGCCGAAACGGCTCAGATGCGTTCTGGCAGTATGGATATCGCCACCTTCAGCCGTTCACGCCAGCACCGGTTCGACTCCCGCCGCCTCCACCCGGCCCTATCGGCTCACCCCGGTAGGGCCGTCTTGTTTCTGCCGAGTGGAGATGGCGGGGGCGGACCCGCGTGGACTGCGCGTAGCGCAGGACGCAGAGCGGGGTTGAGCCGAGGAGCACATACGCCAAGAAGCCAGCGGCAATCAGGCGGATCACAGCTCCCACCGGGGAAGCCCTCAGCAGACTCGCGGTGATCCTCTAAGCGTTCCTGCCCCTGACCTCACGGTCGCGGCACACGGTCACGTTCAACAGTATCTTCGCCGAAAGCGGTGTGGCTCAGTCTTCGCTACCCACAAGGAATGGTGTCCGTGCGGACGAGCGAACCTCCAGCCTACCATCGGACGCGCACCTTCGGCCTGGCGCTGCTGGCGTATGAGGTGCGCACGCACAACCCGCAGCACGCCGTCACGGCCGCTTCACGAGCGGCACGTCGCCGGCATACGTCTGAACGGACAGGTGATGCAGGGGCCACCGAGGAACAGGTCGGCGCCCGGCGAGAGCATGCGGGTGACCGTCGCGATGGCCGGCGCCGGGAGCTGAGGCGCCAAGACGCACGCGGGCCCGGAAGAGCGCCGCGCGATCGCCCGACGGGCCGTGTCAGCCCGGGACCCCTTCAGCGGCAACGCGTCCGAGGTCAGGTTCTGGACAAGGCCTCGGTCATCAACTGCGTCAGCGGCTTCAGCTCTGACATGTCGCCCAGACCTCCGCTGAAGAACAGGCGCAGCACGACGTTGCCCTTGCGCGCCCACATGTCGTGCCCTTTACCGGTCAGGACGGCCTCATCACCGACTCCGGACACCGGCTGTGGGTTCTGGAGGATCGTCCTCGTAAAATCGAAGAAGGATCTTGCGGTGGGGAAGCGGCTGGCCAGCGCGGGGTTGGGCCCTTCCACGGCGAGGGTCACAATGCCCACATGGCCCACGAGGGCGGAGCCGCCGGCATCGTACGCCTCCGTGGTCCAATTGCAGCCCCGGGAACCCTCCCCTGTGTGCTCGTCCGCCTTTCCCGGATTCACCTTCGTCCCGAGCGCCGCTCCCAGTTCCTCGGCGGTGAGCAGCGAGCAGGGGTCGAGCGACGCATCCGGGAAGGAGCTTGGCCCTCGGCTGGCAGAGGCCGACTGTGCGGCTGACGCGGCCGTGTCCGTCCCGGACGAGCCATGGGCCGCCCCGCCACCGCACCCGGCAGCTGCGACCACGAGCGCCGTCAAGAGGGGCGCCGAACGCGTCATCGATCGTGCGCGCATGTCGCACCTCCGAGGCAGGGAATCTCGACGGCCCTCCGTTCTTCGCGGACCGGCACTGCGACGCGAACGTAGGACGCCGTGGCCGCATCCGGCAAGACGCGCTCGCGGCCCCGGGACGAACGTCTGGACCCGGAGGACGCGGCGAGGGCCGAGACCGGGTGAGAAGGCGGACCATGAGGGGTCGACCCTCGCCGCGTCCAACCACCACGATCCCCGGTTGCCCTCCGGAGACCTGCACCCTACCGTGCTCCTCAGGCCGACGGAGCGGTTGAACCCACTGTCCGTCAACGGCGCGGAGATGATGCACGATCGTCCACCGGTGCGCAGTCGTCGACCCACGGAGCGGGTGACCCCGGTGCCGGCAACTCCGCCGGCGCCGCGCCGCCGCGCCGCCTGACCGGAGACCAGCGTGGCCGGCGCTTCGCGTGCCCGCGGCTCCCTGGAAGCCCGAGCCACCCGGGATCGATTCGCGCGCAGCATCCTCCTGCCGGCGCAGTCGTTCATCCACACGGAGGGCATCGGCTCCGCGGTTCTCCTCGCCGCCGCCGTCGGCGCCCTGGTCCTGGCCAACTCTCCCGCCGCGGAGGGCGTGCGTCACCTGTGGGACGTCAAGCTCACCCTCGACCTCGCGGTGGTGCGCGTCTCCCAGGACATCCACCACTGGGTGAACGACGGCCTCATGGCCCTCTTCTTCTTCGTGGTGGGATTGGAGATCAAGCGGGAGGTGATGTTCGGCGCCCTCACCGACCGGAGGAAGGCCGCCCTTCCGGCCGCGGCTGCCCTCGGCGGCATGGCGGTCCCCGCGCTCCTCTTCGCCGCGCTCAACTTCGGAGGCGGGGGCGCGCGCGGCTGGGGCATCCCCATGGCGACGGACATAGCCTTCGCCCTGGGGGCCCTCGGCCTCCTCGGCAGGCGTATCCCGTCGGAGCTCCGTGTGTTCTTGCTGGCCCTTGCGGTGGTGGACGACCTGGGCGCGATCCTGGTCATCGCGCTCTTCTATACGGGGACCGTCTCCGTGACGGCTCTCGGCTCCGCCGCGGTCATCCTCGCCGTCATCTTGCTGGCACGCGCTGCCGGGGTGCGCTCCCCGGGCGCCTTCGGGGTGCTGGGCCTCCTCTTCTGGGTGGCGATCCTCGAATCCGGGGTGCACGCGACCCTGGCCGGCGTGATTCTCGGGCTCCTGGTGCCGGCGCACCATCACTACGACGACGCCACCGCCCTCGCCCTGGGACGCAGGCTCACCGCTCGGCTGAGAAGAGCCGTGGCCCGCTCGGACCACGACGACATCGAGGCGACCCTGGGCGCGTTGGAGGAAGTGGTCGTCGGCACCGAATCCCCACTCGAAAGGCTGGAACGGAAGATGCACCCGTGGACGGCCTTCGTCGTGCTTCCTCTCTTCGCGTTCGTCAACGCGGGTATTCCGCTTTCGGCCGAGCGCGTGACGGCTGCCCTGGAAAGCCCCGTGGTCGGCGGCATCGTCCTGGGACTGGTGATGGGAAAGGTCGTGGGTGTCGCCGGGGGCGCGTGGCTGGCGGTGAGGTCGAGGCTGACCTCGCTTCCCGAGGGGGTGCGCTGGGGTCAGGTGGGCGGGGTGGGACTGCTGGCCGGCGTCGGCTTCACCGTCTCCCTCTTCGTCAACGAGCTCGCCTTCACGGACCCGGTCCTGGTGGGGCATGCGAAGGTGGGCATCCTCCTGTCGTCACTCCTCGCCGGTGCGCTGGGGATGCTCGTGCTCAGGATCACGACGACACCGGCTCCCGCGGGATCCGACGACGTCGGGCCAGGTGCTCCTTCGCCGCCTCAACCAGCGCCTTCACGCTGATCCCGGACTCCCGGTAGAGCATCCCCCGCTGCGTCCAGGCCCCCACGACCTCGGGGTCGTGGAGGCCCGTCGTCTCCGGACAGAGGCGTCAGCACCCCGGCACGGAGAGCGTTTCCGACGGCACCGGCACGGCCGCCAGGCCGGCCTCGGTCAGCGTCGCGTTCAGTGCGGGCAGGTCCTTCTCCACCAGTGCATGCCAGCTCGTCACCGCCCCGGCCAGCTCGTGACAGACGGATGTGTACGCCGCCTGCATGGACGGCGTCGGGGCCATGTCGCCTCCGTCCAGCGCCTCGAGCTCCCGCACCAACGAGCCGTTGAGGACACGGAAGTTGGGCGGGCCCCTGCGGCCGCCACGACGGAAGAACCCGCCGAAGCCGCGACCTCCACCCGTGCCACCGCTCAGGGAGTCGAGCCTGGCCACGAGGGTCGCGGCCGCCGCGGTGACCGGCGCCGGCGCGCTTCCCGCCGCCACCTTCTCCACCGCCGTGCGCACGGTGGCGACGGCATGGTAGCCGTTCCACGCCTCCCGTGCACCGTCGTAGACCTCCATCTGCAGGGCGTGCTGGGCACGGAGATCGGCGGCGCTGGCCGGAGAGCGCGGGTCGTTCACCACCGTCAGGGGCTGGGTATGCCGCTTGCCGTTCACCGTCAGTCGCAGCGTGTACGTGCCAGGCAGCGCCAACGGGCCCTGGGGCCACGCCGGTGTCAGCCCCGGGTCGGCGTTGATGCGGAACGAGTGCGAGAACGCCGGCGGATCGTCATAGCGCAGGTCCCAGTTCATGCGGTTGAGGCCGATGGCGGTGGGCATGGGCCGAGGCGTCGCCAGCCAGAACTTCGGCTCCGGCGGGTGCGCCGCCTCCGGCACGGGCGCGATGGGTGCGCTGGAGAAGTGGCGTACCACGTGCCCCTGGGCGTCGAGCACCTCGAGGCTGATGACCCCCGACGGCTTCGCTCCCAGGGAGTAGTAGACGAGGGCTCCCGGCGGCGCGTTCAGCGAGTGCGGCACCTCGGGCGGGAAAGGCGTGTCCTGGTTCACGTTCCGCCGCACGCGCACGGCCTCCCCCGGCTTGAACAGGTGCGCGCCCGCCTCCTCCGTCGCCGCTGTCATCTGTCTCAGCGGGGAGATGTCGTCGAGGATCCAGATGCCCCGGCCGTACGTGCCCACCACCAGGTCGTTGCCCTTGATCACCGCGTCGCGGTACGACGTGATGGGGAGGTTGAGGCGCAGCGACTGCCAGTGACCGCCGTCGTCGAACGACACGTACATGCTGCTCTCGGTCCCGGCGAACAGGAGCCCGGCCTTCTTCGTGTCGGCGCGGATCACCCGCGCGAAGCTGCCGTTCACGTCGTCCGTGGGCAGGCCGTCGACGATCTTCGTCCACGTCTTGCCGTAGTCCCGAGTGCGGTAGAAGTAGGGCGCGTAGTCGCCCAGGGTGTGCATATCCACGGCGACGTACGCCTCGCCGGGGTTCTGGTGCGACGCGTCGATGGCGTCGAGGTCGGCGTCCTCGCGGTGCGGGAGGTCGGGGATGCTCACGTCCTCCCAGCTCTTGCCGCCGTCGCGGGTGAGCTTGATGAGGCCGTTGTTGGTGGACACCCAGATCAGGCCCGGCGACACCGTGGACGGCGAGATCGCCTCGATCATGCCGGGCCTGGGGCCCCGGGGGCCGCCACCGCGCCCTCGCCGCCCGAATGCCTGTGACTCCGGCGGCGGGGTCACTCCCTTGGGGTAGCCCAGGTCGGGGCTGAGCTTCCGCCAGTGCACGCCGCCGTCCGTCGTGGCCATCAGGAACTGGAATCCGGCCAGCAGCTCATGCTGATTCCAGGGTGCCCAGACCAGCGGATTGGTGGACGTCTGCCGCAGGTGGAGGCTCGGATCCAGGGCCGGGCTGACGTTGATCACCTGCTCGCTGGGATAGGTGATCTTCAGGATCCCCGAGCCGCTGGCGTATACAATGCGTGGGTTGAGTGGATCCGCGACGATCGTGCCCCACTCCCAGCCACCCACGGGATCCCAATCCAGCGGCGTGATCTCGCCGAAGTTGCCACGGCTCCGCACGCGGATGGCGCCGGCGTCCTGCTGCGGCGCGTATACCCAGTACGGGTACGAGTTGTCCACCGAGAGGTGGTAGACCTGTTCCGTGGACTGGTTGTACCAGGTGCTCCACGTCCGGCCCCCGTTCAGGGACACCGTGCCGCCCTGGTCCATGCCCAGCAGCATCCGGTGGCCATCGGTGGGGTCGATCCAGAGCTGCTGCGGATCGTCGCCGCCGGGGGCGCCCTTGAAGCCCGTGAACGTGTTGCCGCCGTCGTGCGAGACGTAGCTCGACGTGTTCACCGTGTACACAATGTCCGGGTTCTCCGGGTTGACGTACACGCCACAGTTGTAACCGCCCTGCCCGTTGCGTATGCGGGAGTCGTCGGGATCCATCCGGCGCCAGTGGGCGCCGCCGTCGTCCGAGCGGTAGAGCCCGAAGTTCCCGATGATGAACATGCGCCGGGCGTCGGTGTGGTCGGCCACGGCCACCGAGGTGCGGCCGCTCAGCTCGGGGAGCCCGCCTCCGGTGATCTCGTGCCAGGTAACGCCCTCGTCCGTGGACTTGAACAGGTGTGTGCCCGTGGGCCCGCCGAAGGCGCCGCGAGCCGTCGAGCCGGGCTCCACGTAGTGCTCCTCGGTGGTGGCCAGGATCACCTGCGGCTCGTCGTGCGCGTAGGCGAGCTTCTCTGCGCCGACCTCGTCGCTCACGAAGAGCGTCCGGGTCCACGTCTTGCCTCCGTCGGTGGAGCGGAAGACGCCGCGCTCCGGACTCTTGTGGTGGACATCTCCCAGCGCCGCCACCATGACGATGTCCGGATCGGCCGGGTCCACGACGATGGACGGAATCTGCTTGGTGGAGTCCAGCCCCACGTGCGTCCACGTCCTGCCGGCGTCCGTCGACTTGTAGACGCCGTTCCCCTCGTCGATGGCTCCGCCGGTGATGATGTCCCCCGTGCCCACGTAGATGACGCTGGTGTCGGACGGTGCGACCTCGATGGCGCCCACCGATGAAACGCCGGGCACCCCGTCGAAGATCTCGTTCCAGGTGACGCCGGCGTCGGTGGTCTTCCAGACCCCGCCCTCGGGCGAGCCGAAGTAGAACACCCCCGGCTCACCGATGGCGCCGGTGACGGCGGCCACACGGCCGGCGCGCAGCGGGCCGATGTTCCGCCACACGAGGCCGGCCAGCATGTCCGGCTTCATCGGCGGACCGCCCGCCGGGCCGGCGCCGACGGTGACGACGAGGGCGGCGGCGAGCCCCAGGCTCAGCGACCGGGGGCTTGAGAAGACACGCTTCAACATGGTGGGCAGCTCCGTGACCTGGTTCTCGGGGGAAACAAGGACGACTCGTCGAGCGCCCCAGGCAGTGAAGCCGACATCCATCGTCATCGGCACCATGCCTCGAGATCGCATCGCCTTGCGGATACCATGACGACAGATGTGGTGATCCTTCCGTCACGCCGGGTCACCACCCCGTGGAGTCGCCGGCCGACGCTCTTCTTCCGCGCTTCGACGGGCGGCGGATCGACGAGGGCGGGGAAGGGGGGGAGGGGAGCATGTCTACTCCTCCGCCTTCTCCTCCTTTCCCTTTCCCTTGCGGCGGAAGAGGAGCCTGTATCCTACGTAGACCACCGCGCCGCCGACCGCGATGAAGGGGATCCACCCGAGGAACTTCAGGGCGACGCCCACCAGCAGGGCGGCGCCGACGCCCTGCGCGAACCCGATCACCTGTCCCGTGGCGCGGGCCGCCTCGATCTCCTTCTTCGTCGCCGGTGCGAGGGAGTGCTTGTCGGACATGGCGTTCTCCTTCCGGTGCTCAACGTGATCCGGCCACTCCCTCCGGATGCAGGTAGCTCCCCAGCCAATCCAGGACCGTCGCCCACCAGAGCCGGCGGTCCCGGGGCTTCGTCACGAAGTGGAACTCGTCGGGGAAGTAGAGGAAGCGCGACGGCACGCCCATCTGCTGCAGCGCGGTGAACGCCTGCAGGCCCTGCGACAGGTCCAGGCGGTAGTCGTGCTGCGAGTGCACGATGAGCATGGGCGTCTTCCAGTTCTTCACGAAGTTTAGCGGAGACCACTTCTCGTAGAGGTCCCGCGCGCTCCCGTAGGGGTTGCCGCCGAACTCGTGGAGCGGGAACCAGAGCTCCTCGGTGGAGCCGAACATGCTCACCGTGTTGAACACGCCGTCGTGGTCCACCATCGCCTTGAAGCGCTGGGTGTGGCCCTCCATCCAGTAGATCATGTACCCGCCGTAGGACGCCCCGGCAGCGCCCATCCGGTTCGAGTCGATGAACGGGTACTGCTTGAGCACGGCGTCCACGCCCTTCATGAGGTCCTCGTACGGACGGTCGCCCCAGTGCCGAGAGATGGAGTTCGTGAAGGCCTGGCCGTAGCCGGTGGAGCCGTGGAAGTTCACCGCGGCGAGCACGTAGCCCGGCTCCGCGAACATCTGGTAGTTCCAGCGGGGGTGCCATTCGTCCAGCCATGCTCCCTGGGGACCACCGTGGACGAGGTACACCATCGGGTACTTTTTCGCCGGATCGAAGCCCGGCGGCTTGATGAGGAAGCCGTGCACCGAGTCGCCGTCGGCGCCCACGAACGCGAAGTCCTCCGCGGGCTTCATGTCCAGGCCCGCGACCACCTTGTCGGTGAGGTGGCTGAGCTGGCGCACCGCGGAGCCGTCACTGCCGGCGGCGAAGATCTCCTGGGGACGGTCGGCCGTGGAGTGGACGTACGCCAGCGTGCGCCCCTGGGGCCCCAGGGAGAACGCACCCACGGTGCCGCCGTAGAGCACGCGCGTGCGCGCGCCGTCGGGCACGCCGATGCGGTAGACGCCCACCCGGCCGCGTTCCTCCACGGTGGCGTAGATCGCCCTGGAGTCGGGAGCCCACACGATCCCGCCCACCGACAGCGGCCAGTCCGGGGTCAGGTCCGTGGCCGTCCCGGACCGTCGGTCCAGGATCATGAGGTGGGTCCGGTCCGCCTCGAAGCCGGGCGTGGGTTGAGACAGGTAGGCCAGGTAGCGCCCGTCGGGGGCGTACCTCGGTGTGTTCTGGTCACCCCTGTTCGTGGTGACGGCATGACGGCCCGTCCCGTCGGGGTGCATGACGAAGATGTCGTTGTTGGTCCCCACGGTCACGACGGAGTCGGGGTTCATCGTGAACGCGATCTCCGATCCGTCGGGAGCCACCGAGACGTCGCCGTCGCCGGGCAGCGTGATGGTGGGAACGTCCCGGTCCCAGGGCGTCAGGTCCTTCGACGCTCCGCCGGCAGCAGGCACCGAGAACAGGTGCTCGCGCAGCCCCGAGCGCCACTCGTTCCAGTGCCGGTAGAGGAGGTGGTCCCACATGCGGGCGTCGGTGGGGTAGCCGTCCTCGAGGCTGTCGAGCTTCGACTTCGGGGGCCACTCGAGGTCGCTGACGAAGTAGATCGTGCGGCCGTCGGGCGCCCACACGAGACTCGACGCTCCGGTCTTCAGGTCGGTCACCTGCCGCGCCTCGCCGCCCGCCATGGGGAGGACCCAGACCTGGGGGGTCCCCGAGCGCGTGGACACGAACGCCAGCTCGGAGCCGTTCGGCGACCAGCGAGGATCGCTGTCGGAGCCCGGCCCGGCGGTGAGCTCGCGCGCCGGTGCTCCACCGTCCAGCGGGGCCATCCAGATGCGCGTGGTTCCCTTGTTGTCCTTCAGCGAGTACGTGGTGACGGTGTAGACCACCGACTTGGCGTCCGGTGCGATCTGCGGGGCGCCGGGCACCGGAAAGCCGATGAAGTCCTCGAAGGTCATGGGCCGCTTCTGCTGGGCCGCACCACCGAGGGGAAGAGCGCACATCGCGGCCAGCGCCAGCGCCGCCGACATCGTCCGAGTCATGACCAGGCCCTCCTTGGGAGATCGGCGACCCAAGCTCGCCCCGCGCCGATCCCGTCCACGTCGCGTCCAGTCCCGACAAGCTGGGGGGCGGACGCCTGGAAGGAAACCCGTCTGCCGGTAGGCGCGCGGCACCGGGTGCGGCGGGCGTCGATGCGGGGCTCGCGACGGTCCCCCGGGAGCGTCCGGGCGCCCCTTCCACCACGACGCAGCAACTTTACTCCGCTTCCGTGTATCAGTCCCTTCGGGCGGTGCCACGTATCACCTCAAGGACCGCGCCTGCACGGGCGCGGCGGCGACATCGATGATCGGACACCGCTTCTCTCTCGTCACCTCTGTGCTCGTCCCCCTCGTCGTGTCGGGAGGTGGCCGGGCGAGCCCCGCGGCGTCCTACGACTGCAGGGCCGTCGCCGACTCCATCCTCGGCTTCTCCGGGGTCGACGGGACCTCCGCTCGGTGGTCGGGCCCCAAGTCGCGCAATTCGGTGCGTCGCCTCACCTACGCGGCCTCCGGCGGCACCCACGAATACACGCCGGAGTGTCTCCTCTCCGCCGCGGACACGGTCGCCCGGGAGGCGGTGGACGAGGACCCCGGGAGCGTGGAGCGCCGATACGCCCTGGCGGTGGTCCTGGGCCTGGAGGCCGACAGGGAAGGGGGACGCGCGAAAGTCCGGGCCGCATCGGCCCTGTACGATCAGCTCCAGGCGATCCTCGCGATGGACCCGGAGCATGTGGGCGCCCATCACCTCATGGGACGCCTCCAGGCCGGCGTCATGCGCATGGACAGGGTCACGCGCTGGTTGGCGACGCACCTGCTGGGCGGCGGCATCCTGAAGCGGGCCAGCTGGAGCGCGGCGGAGCAGAACCTCGCGTATGCGGCGGCGGAGGCGCCCACCGTGCCGGACTACGGCTACGAGCTCGCCCATCTCTACGAGGACACCGGGCGCCCGGGCATGGCCCTGGAAGAGGCCCAACGGGTACTGGCCATGGATCCGTCGGCCGCCCTGGAGCCGACGGTGCACGCGAAGGCCGCCGCGCTGGTGATGCGTCTCGAGGCCGCCGGCGCGGGCTGACGGGGGTCGGCGCCCGGGCCCGCACGTTTCGCGCCGTGGCCTCCGGCTTCCCACACCTTCCGGAACGTTCCTCCGAGGTCCCGCGTAGACTGGCGCAGGCGGTCGCGCGTGGCGACACTTCGGCCGCTCGCTCGTGCCCTTCGCCTCGATCCGGAGAGACTGCCTCGTGCGATCCAAGCTGACCATGTTCGCCACGGTCTTCCCCGTGGTGATGGCCCTGGATCTCGTCACCAAGCGCTGGGCCATGTCCGCTCTGGTCGAGCACCACGGGGAGACGCTGGGTGGCCTCGTCCCTCTCACGCTGGCCTACAACAAGGGTGCGGCCTTCGGGATCCACCTGGGCGCGGACTCGCGCTGGTTCTTCGTCCCGGTCACCCTGGTCGCGTTGGCGCTGCTCACCCTGCTGCTGCGCCAGGCGTCGAGGAGCGACTACCTGAGGATCTTCTCCATCTGCCTGGTGATCTCCGGCGCGCTGGGCAACCTCTACGACCGGCTCCGCTGGAGCAGGGGTGTGGTGGACTTCATCGGTCCCATCAACCTGGGCTTCTCGAACTTCCCCATCTTCAACGTGGCGGACTCGGCCATCACGTGCGGCGCGATCCTCCTGGCCCTCTCGTTCTGGCTCGAGGAGCGTCGGAGCCACTCGGCCCCCCGAACGGCGCCCGTGGAGGAGCGGACGGCCGCTACTCCCCCATCCGCGGAATGAAGACCAGGTACTCGACCCTGCGCCCGCGCATGCGCACGACACGCAGGCTTCCGGACTCCACCTCCACCTGATCCCCGACCTCGGGGATCCGGTTCACCCTCCCGAACACGAAGCCCCCCAGAGAGTCGAAACCCTCCTCCTCGTCCTCGGCGGGAGTGAAGCCCAGGCGCTCGCTGGCCTCGCGCAACGCCACGCCGCCCCACACCCTGACCCGCCCGCCTGCCAGCTCGTGGAAATCCACGGGCTCGTCGCTCTCGTGCTCGTCCTGGATCTCGCCGATGATCTCCTCGATGAGGTCCTCCAGCGTCACGAGGCCGGCGGTGCCGCCGAACTCGTCCACGACGATGGCGAGCTTGGTGCGATGCCGGCGCATCTCCGGGATGAGATCCTCCACGGGCTTCGACGCCGGAGCGAAGGGAACCGGCCGGGTGATGCTCGACACGTGTGTGACCCCGTCGCGATCCGCCCGCCACAGGTCGCGCGCGAGGATCACCCCCACGATGCGATCGACGCTCTCCTCGTACACGGGAAGGCGCAGGTGTCCCTTGTCGAGCATGATCTCCTTCGCGCTTTCCACCGTGGCGTCGGAAGGGACGGCGACCATGTCGGTGCGGGGCGTCATGACCTCACCCACAGTCACCTCCTGGAGGTGGATGACGTTGGTCACGACCTGCCACTCGTTCTCGTCCAGGGTGCCTTCCCGGCGACCGATCGCGGCGAGCACGTCGAGCTCCGCCCGGCTCACCGTGGGCCGCTCGGTGGACGGGCTCAGGAGACGCGCGATGAGCCCGAGGGGAATGAGGATGGGCTTCATCAGGACGATCATCCCCCTCAGCACGTACGCCGCCGGCTTGGCCAGATACGCCCAGTACGTCGCGCCCAGCGTCTTGGGAACGATCTCCGCGAAGATCAGCACCGAAAAGGTCAGGACGGCGGAAAAGAGCCCCATCCAGGCGCTGCCGAAGACGCGCGCCGCCACGGCGCCCCCGAGGGCGGCGCCCATGGTGTTCGCGATGGTGTTGAGCGTCAGAATGGCGGCGATCGGCTCGTCGATCTTCTTCTGAGCCCGGAAGAGCCACTCGCCCGCCCACTGACCCTCCTCCCGCATCATGGCGATGTGGGCCGACGTCACCGAGAGAAAGGCGGCTTCGAGGGTGGAGCAGAGGAAGGACGTGGCGAGGGTGGCCCCGACAATCCACAGCAGGGTCGTCATGATGACCGCAGTATCGGAGCCACCCCGCGCACCCACAAGGGCCCCCTTCGGGGCTCCGTCGCGGGTCCTATCCGCCCGCGCGCACCTCTACCGCGTCGTTCGCGAGCCCTGCGCTGGCCCACGGCCACCGGCGCGTTCCCCTCCGCCACCGGCCGCGGTGGACCTTCCTCAGCCTTCCAGCGCCGCGTCCAGCGTGATCTTCGTGGCGGCCAGCGCCTTGGACACCGGGCACCCCACCTTGGCCTCGTCGGCGGCCTTCCCGAACTCCTCTGCGGAGATTCCGGGGACGGTGGCCCGACACACCAGCTCGATGAGCGTGATGCCTTCCCCCCCCGTGATGTGGACCTTGGCGGTGGTGCGGACGCTCGTGGGCGTGTGGCCTCCCTGAGCCAGCCCGTGGGAGAGCGCCATGGAGAAGCACCCGGCGTGCGCGGCTGCGATGAGCTCCTCGGGGTTGGTGCCCGTTCCCTCCTCGAAGCGGGAGGAGAACGAGTACTGCCCGTTGAAGGAGCCCGTCTGGGTCTCCATCGTGCCCTTCCCATGGGGCAGGTCGCCCTGCCATTCGGCCTGCGCGAAACGAACCGGCATCAGTCGTCGCTCCTTCCTCGTGAGATCCGCGGTGGCTGGAGCCGACAGCTCCAGGGACCCGGAAGATGACGACGCCCCACCCCGAGCGTCCAGCGCGGGTCGGCGACCTGTCCGATCCCGCCGCCATCGGCGGTCCTCCCGACGGGGGGTCCTCCCACCACCACCCCCGGCGCGCCCGGGAGCCCGAGGCCGTACCTTGTTGACGGCGCCCCCAGGGGGCGAAAGAATGCGCACGGCCCTCCCCGTTTATCGACTGGAAGAGGCGAGCAAGCATGACGAGACGCATGGTGCACCCGCTCCTGGCCCTGGTCATGACCGCCGTGCTGGCGGTTCCGGCATGGGCCCAGCACCGGGTCACGACTCCGGAGCAGCAGTTCGGTCATCGGATCGGCGACGACTACTGGCTGATGAACTACCAGCAGCTCCACGACTACTGGATCAAGCTGGCGCACGAGTCCGACCGCATGGTGCTGGACACCATAGGCACCACGTCCGAGGGGCGGCCGCAGATCATGGCCATCATCTCGTCCCCGGACAACATCAAGCAGCTGAACCGCTATCGCGAGATCGCCGGCCGCCTGGCCAAGGCCGAAGGTGTCACCGAGTCGCAGGCCAGGCAGCTCTCCGAGGAGGGCAAGGCGGTGGTGTGGATCGACGGGGGTCTGCACGCCACCGAGGTTCTGGGCGCGCAGCAGCTCTGTGAGCTGGTCTACGAGATGAACGACCGCACCGACCCGGAGACCATGCGCATCCTCGACAACGTGATCCTCCTCGCGGTGCACGCCAACCCCGACGGCATGGACCTGGTCTCCAACTGGTACATGCGCGAGTCCGACCCCCAACAGCGTACCACGAGCGGCATCCCGGTGCTCTACAACAAGTACGCGGGCCACGACGACAACCGCGACTTCTACATGTCGGCGCTGGCGGAGACGACGAACCTGCTGCGCGTCATGGAGCGCGAGTGGTATCCGCAGATCGTCTACAACACGCACCAGACCGGTCCCGCGGGAGCGGTGATGTTCGGTCCGCCTTTCCGCGACCCGTTCAACTCCTACATCGACCCCCTGGTCATCATGGGGATCGACCGGCTGGGAGCGGCCATGCACTCGCGGTTCGTGGCCGAAGGGAAGGGAGGCACCACGATGCGCTCCGGTGCGTCCTACTCCACGTGGTGGAACGGCGGCCTGCGCACGACCCCGTACTTCCACAACCAGATCGGCCTTCTCACCGAGGCCATCGGCAACCCCACGCCGGTGACGATTCCCTTCGTGCCGCAGATGCAGGACCCCCACGGTGATCTGCCGCTCCCGGTGAAGCCGGGCGTGTGGCATTTCCGGCAGTCCATCGAGTACTCGATGACCGCGGATCGGGCGGTGCTGGACTATGCGTCACGCAACCGGGACCATCTCCTCTACGACATCTGGCGCATGGGGGAGAACTCCATCCAGCGGGGCAGCGAGAACTCCTGGACGATCTACCCCGACGAGATCGCGGCGGCGGCGGATTCCATGCGGCGAGGCACCTACGACGACTACGAGCGCCTCCTGCACGATCCCGCGAAGCGTGACCCCCGCGGCTTCATCGTCCCCGCGAACCAGAGGGACTTCCTCACGGCGACGAAGTTCATCAACACGCTCATCAAGAACGGCGTGGACGTGCTTCAGGCCACTGCCGACTTCACGGTCCACGGGAAGCGGTACCCCAAGGGCTCCTGGGTGGTGAAGACCGATCAGGCGTTCCGGCCCCAGATCCTCGACATGTTCATGAGGCAGGACTACCCCAACGACTTCGCCTACCCCGGCGGACCGCCCATCCCCCCGTACGACGTCACCGGGTGGACGTTGGCATGGCAGATGAACGTGCAGTACGACACCGTGCTGGACGGCTTCGACGGCCCCTTCCAGAAGGTGGATACAGGCACGTCCGACCTGGCCCATCCCCCCGCAGGCGTGATCGCGGGGCCGGCGCGGGCGCGCGGGTACCTGGTGGACCACATCGACGACGCGTTCTTCGCGGTGAACCGCGTGCTCAAGAAGGGTGGCCAGGCGCGCTGGTATACGGGCTCCGTCACCGCGGACGGCCGCACCTTCGACCCCGGTGCCTTCTACCTTCAGACGGATCGGGCGACGGTGGAGGCGCTGGCGAAGGAGAAGGGCCTCGACTTCTGGGGTGTGGAAAAGGCGCCCTCCGCTCCGTCGATGCCCCTGAAGCACGTGAGGATCGGCCTGTGGGACCGGTACGGCGGATCCATGCCCTCGGGATGGGACCGGAAGATCCTGGAGGACTTCGGGTTCGACTACACCGTTCTCTACCCGCCGGATCTCGATCACGCGGATCTTTCCAGGTATGACGTGCTCATCTTCGAGGACGGAGCCATTCCCCGAAGCGACAATGCGGGCCGGGGCAGGTTCGGCGGCCGCGGAGGCCGTGGCTTCGGCCAGAGGCTGAACCCCGAGGACATCCCGGCGGAGTATCGCGGCCGCCTCGGCAACGTGACGGTGGCGACCACCGTGCCGCGCATCCTCGACTACGTGAGGAACGGGGGGACCGTCATCGCCATCGGCTCGTCCACGAACCTGGCGTACCTCGCCGGGCTCCCGGTCACGGACAAGCTCGAGGAGAACGGCAAGCCGCTGACCCGCGAGCAGTACTACATCCCGGGGTCCCTGCTCGAGATGAAGGTGGCGCACACCAGCCCCATCACCGACGGCATGGGCGACAGGGCCATCGTGATGTTCGACCGGAGCCCGGTGTTCCAGCTCGCGCCCGACGCGGCCGCGAAGGGTGTCGAGCGGATCGGCTGGTTCGACTCGGCCCATCCGCTGAAGAGCGGCTGGGCCTGGGGCCAGGAGCACCTCCAGGGCGGAACCGCCGCCATGGAGGCGAACGTGGGCAAGGGGAGGATCTTCCTGTTCGGTCCGCCCATCACGTTCCGATCTCAGCCCCAGGGGCTCTTCCCACTCCTCTTCAACGGGATCTACTACGGGGCGGACCACCGATGACGGGTTGATCCGCTCGGGCGGGGGGTCGGCGTTGACCGACATCGATCGCGAGGGTCTCAGGGCCTGGTACCGGAACGCCATGCGGGAGCGGGTCGCCGAGTTGGAGGCGATCCGCTCCGCGCTGGCTTCCCGAGAGCCCGGAGCCCGCCACTCCGCGCGCGCCCTGGGGCAGGAGCTGCGGGGCTCCGGGGGGTCGTTCGGTTTCCCTCAGATCACCGAGATGGGAACGCTCCTAGAGGAGGGCCCGGACGCCTTCCTGTCCCGGCACGTCGAGGGCGCCCTGGCGGTGCTCCGTGTCGTCGCCTGGCCCGACGATCCGTCGCGGCAGGAGCGAAACGCTTGGCTCGCCGCGGCCGCGGCGGTGGAGCTCGCGGAGGTGCCCGCCGGCCTGGAGGCCGCCTGGGCCGCCGTGGCGGAGGCGGGGGGCCTCGACGAGGACGTCCTCGCCCGGCGCGTGGCGGCCTACTTCTCCGCCGAGGTGGCCGACCTGGAGCGCGCCGACCCGCTGGCCGTGCGGCTGGTGCCCCCCGCCACCTGTATGGCGTGGTCCGTCGTGCCGCTGGCCGAGGACGACATCCACATCCGCGTGGCCACCGCGGATCCCACGGACCTGGTGGTGGAAGCCGCGCTCATGCGCCTCACGGGCCGGATTCCCCTCTTCGAGGTGGCGCCCCCCGGTCGGCTCCGGAAGGCCCTCGCCGGCATCCGGGCTCCCTCGACGCCGCCCGCTGCGTCCGGCGCGGCGTCTCCCCGGCCGGTGACCGGCCCCACCACGGTCCTCGTCGTGGACGACGACCGGGGGGCCCGCCTCATGGCCGCCGCGGTCCTGGCCCGAAAGGGGTTCGGAGTCGTGGAGGCGGGGGACGGTGCCGAGGCCCTGGACGTCATCGCCGCGAGGAGCGACGTCCGGCTCGTGGTGGCGGACCTGGACATGCCGGGGATGGGGGGCCTCGAGCTCGTTCGCCGGCTGAGGGCGGCGGAATCGACGGTCCACCTGCCCGTGGTGATGCTCACGGGCGCCGAGGATCCCCTCGCGGAGACGTCCCTCATCGAGGAGGGCGCCGACGACTACATCCGCAAGCCTCTGGATCCGCGTCTCTTTCTGGCGCGGGTGAGAGCCACGCTGCGTCGGACGGAGGTCCCGGGCCCTCCGGCCACGCCGGATCCAACCGCCGGGACGACGGCCGAAACCGGTTGATTTTTCGCGGTCTTTTCATGAAGGTTCGGGGCTTTTTTGCGAGGGTTCCATCCCCCTGAGGGGCCCCTCCCCACACGGAGTATCCACGCCTCTTGGAGCGCCCTGCGTCCCTCCTGATGCCACTCTCCAACCCCGTCACCCGCTGGCTGGCGGGGGTGGCCCGAGCATGGCACGTCACGCTCGAGCACGCCGGCGCCATGGGACTCCTGTCGTGGCAGATCGTGCGGGCCATCGTGCGCCTCCGCGTCTCCTGGCGGGAAGTGGGCAGCCAGCTCTACTCCACCGGTCTCCAGAGCCTCCCCATCGTCATCGTGACGGCGTCCCTCGCCGGGATCGTCACCAGCCAGCAGGGCGGATACCAGTTCACGGGCTCCATCCCCCTGTACGTGCTGGGGAGCGTCGTGGTGGAGAGCGTGGTGCTGGAGATGGGACCGGTGCTCACCGCCATCGTCATGGTGGGCCGCGTGGGAGCCCGCATCACCGCGGAGCTCGGCACCATGGTGGTGTCCGAGCAGATCGACGCGTATCACTCGCTGGGCCGGGATCCCGTGGCGATGCTGGCGGCGCCCCGGGTCATCGCCGGCGTCATCGCGATGCCCCTCCTCGTGGGCATCGCCGACCTCGTCGGGATCGGCGCGGGCATGGTCGCGGCGAACTTCGAGGTCGGCCTCGGGAGCGCGTCGTTCCTGTACGGGGCTCGCCTGTTCTGGCACTCGTGGGACCTGCTCTACTCCCTGACGAAGGCCATGGCGTTCGGCGTGGCGGTGCCGCTCATCTCGGTGCACATGGGGTTCAAGACCCGGGGCGGCGCCGAGGGTGTGGGGCGCACCACGACCCAGGCGGTCATGTTCATGACCCTCACGATCCTGATCCTCGACGCCCTCTTCCCGCCTCTGATGCTCAACTGACCCGTGATCACGTACCGGAACGTCCACAAGGCCTTCGACATCCCCGTCCTCTCGGGGGTGGACATGGAGGTGGACGCGGGTGAGATGTTCGCGCTGTTCGGACCTTCGGGAACCGGAAAGAGCGTCCTGCTCAAGACGACCATCGCGCTCATCGTGCCCGATATCGGTGACGTGGAGGTGGAGGGCCAGAGCGTGTATCGTGGGGGGAATCGGGCCCTGGAGGAGGTGCGCCGAAAGGTGGGGTACGTGTTCCAGAACGCGGCGCTCTTCGACTCCTTCAACGTGTACGACAACGTCCGCATGGGCGTCCCCGAGGACCAGCTCGCCAAGATGCCCCGTCGCGAGACGGCCACGCGCGTCTGGGAGGCCCTGGAGCTCGTGAACCTCGATCCCCGCGAAGTGTTGGCGAAGCTCCCGTCGGAGCTGTCCGGGGGTATGAAGAAGCGCGTCGGGATCGCCCGTGCCATCGTGGGGCGGCCTCAGGTGCTGCTCTGGGACGAGCCCACCACGGGGCTCGATCCGGTGAATACCGCCGCCGTGGAGCGCTTGATCAAGCGCCTGGCCAAGGAGCTGGAAGTGACGTCGCTGCTGGTCACCCACGACGTCCAGGGCGGGCTGTCCATGTGCGACCGAGTGGCGATGTTGGAGGGGGGCGTCATCCGCTTCTGCGGCACGCCGGAGGAGTTCCGGGCCTCGCAGGACCCCGTGGTCAGGGCATTCTACGATCGTGCGGCCGCCGAGGCCGCGTTGGACATGGTTTCGGAGACCTCATGAACGACGTTGCGAACGACCACCCCGAGCGCCGTGGCCTCACAGACGAGGAGTTCGCCCGATCCGTCCCCAGGCCCGTCTCGGGCAGGGAAGCCCGGGTGGGGGCCTTCGTCCTCATCGGCCTGATTTCCTTCGTGATGGTGCTCTTCCTGCTCACGGATCCGGCCATGCTGCGGGGACGCTACATCCTGGTGACGACCGTGGAGAACGCGGGCGGGATCCGGAAGGGCGACCCCGTCCAGATGCGGGGGGTCAACATCGGGCGCATCCACGGCTTCAACATGCGGACCGACGGCGCCGTCGACATCTCCATGGAGATCGACGGGAAGTGGAAGATCCCCAGCGACTCGCGCACGGAGATGGGCGCCGCCGGGCTCTTCCCCGGGCGCACCATGGAGGTGATCCCGGGCCACGCGGGCACGTCGTTCAGCGCCGGGGACACGGTGCCCTCGAGGGCCCTCCCCGGTGGCGGTGGTCTGTTGGGCTCGGTGGACGACATGGGCGTCGCGGCCAAGGGCGTGCTCGACAAGATCCGCACGCTCCTGAACGACAGCACGGTGAGCGCCATGCAGGGGAGCGCGTCCCAGCTGGAGGACCTCCTCACGCAGCTCTCCGGCATCGCGCGCGAGCAGCGCGGGACCCTCCAGGAGCTCACCACACGCCTGGCGCGCTCGGCCAAGGACTTGGAGGGGGCAGGGCCGGACGCAGCCCAGGCCATCGCCCGCGCCGACTCCGTCATGGTGACGCTGTCGTCCACGTCCGAGAGCCTGGACCGAGCCGCGGCATCGCTCCGGACCCTCCTGGACCGGGTGGATCGCGGGGAGGGCACGCTCGGCCGCCTGGCCACCGACGACTCCCTCTACGACAACCTGAACCACGCGGCGGCCAGCGTGGCGGCCCTCCTGGACGACGTGCGCGCCCACCCCAAGAAGTACATCAACGTGTCCATCTTCTGAGGCACCCCGCCCGGGGTGTCACCAGGTTGGGACGGCACTGTCCCGCAGGGGTATCGTCGAGCGGGGGTTTCGTTCAAGGGAGACAAGGGTTTTTCCTCCGCTGGGGGGTGGCACGCGCTTTGCCCTTTGCATAGCGTTAGATGCCGCGGGGCACGGTGGTATGCGGCACCCGCGGCCGGTCCCAGGAGGAGCCATGCGGTCAACCGGAGCGACACCCTGGAGGTTCGTGGCCCTGCTGGCGCTGAGCGCCGCAGTAGGGCTCCCCGCCTCCCTGGCCGGGCAGTTCACCCCTCGGGCCCCCGCCCAGCGGCAGCGGCCCGACTTCATGTTCGGCCGTCCCCACGTATCCCTCACCATCTTGGGGGGGTACGCGATCCCTTCCGCGACCCCCAATGGGGTCATCAACACTCAGCTGCCCACGGACCAGGCGCTGACCTTCTATCGGAAGAACTTCAACTCCGCCGCCGTGACCGGAGAGCTCGCGGTCAGGGCCACCGATCGACTGGACATCATCATGGATCTGGGGTACTCGGGAGGGAAGGTCCGGTCCGAGTACACGAACTGGGTGGACAACAACAACCTCCCGATCCAGCAGACGACCAGGCTCACCAGGACCCCGCTGACCTTCGGAGTCAAGGCGTACCTGTGGAGTCCCGGCAGGTCCATCGGCCAGCTGGCCTGGATTCCCGCGCACTGGGTCCCCTTCGTGGGAGCTGGCGCCGGATGGGTGTGGTACAGGTTCGAACAGAGCGGCGACTGGGTGAACTTCCAGAACAACAACGTCTACTCGGACACCTATCGGGCCTCGGGCAGGGGAGCGACGGCGAACGTGTTCGGCGGCGCCGACTGGTCGGTTTCGCCGCACCTCGTGCTCACGGCCGAAGGGCGTTACTCCTGGGCCCATGCCCCGATGGGTGGGGATTTCCAGAACTTCAGAGACATCAACCTGTCGGGCTTTCGGGCCTCTGCGGGCATTTCGCTTCGATTCTGACCGGATCAGTCCGGAAAGGACGACGATCATGCGTACCTTGCGAATCAACTCCGTGCTCGGCCTCGGGCTGGCGCTCGCCACCCTGGCCGTGACCTCCCCGCGGACGGCTCAGGCTCAGGCCCAGCCTCGGTCGAGCGACGCCCAGTGGCTCCCATGGCTCGGGTGCTGGCAGGCGGAGGGATCCTCCTCCCACGCCGGCCTCGTGTGTGTCCGGCCCGCGACCGACCCGAGCTCCGTGGAAATCCTCAGGATGAACGGCAAGGATGTCGTATCCCACGAGGTGGTGTGGGCCGACGGTCAGCGGCACCAGACCACCCGCGAGGGCTGCACCGGATGGGAGGAGGGCCGCTTCAGCAAGGACGGCCAGATGGTCTTCCTGAGCTCCAGCCACACCTGTGACGGCGGCGTGGTGCGTACCGGCGGCGGCATCATGGCCCTGGCGTCCCCCAACGAGTGGCTGGACGTGCGCTACAACGGGATGGGGGACACCAAGACGCCCTGGGTCCAGAAGTACAGCCTGGCCACCGCCGAGCAGACGGCGGCGGCGGGAATGAGCGACATCCTGGCCAACCGCGCGTGGTCGGTGGTGGCGGCGCGCAGGGCCGCCGCAACCCCGCCCACCGTGGACCAGGTCATCGAAGCGTCCAAGGCGGAGCCGGCCCCGGTGGTGCAGGCCTGGCTGGCGGAGCGCAAGGCTCCCCTGAAGCTCGATGCCAAGGCGCTGGAGCGCATGGCCGACGCCGGAGTCGCTTCCAGCGTCACGGACATGGCCGTGGCGGTGTCCTATCCGAATCACTTCCGCGTGAACACCCGGGGCCCGAGCGAGGGTGCGTATAATCGGTACCCGACGCGGGGGTGGGGCCGGTACGGCTACTACAACCCGTACGCCTTCGATCCCTTCTGGGACATGTACGGGTTCAGCCCCTTCGGGTTCGCCTTCAGCCCCTACGGCTACTACGGATACCGGGGCTACTATCCGTACGGCGGCTATCTCGGGGGCTACTGGGGCGGGTACGGCTACGGCGGCTACGGATACACGCCCATCATCACCATCACGAACCAGGCGCCGCGGCAGCACGGACGTGTGATCGCGGGGCGGGGCTACACCCAAGGGAGCTACTCCGGCAGCACGGGATCGACGGCGCAGCCTCGTTCCTCGGCCCCGAGGGCGACGGCCCCGCCGTCCTCGGCCGGTCGCACGAGCGGCTCGACGGGCTCCCACGGCTCGACCGGCCGTACCGCGCACCGGCGTGGTGGTGGGGGCGGGGGTGGGGGTATCTGACGTTGCGCTGAATCGGGTCGACCCGGCCGAGAGGCAGGAAGAGAGCGGGGCCCCGGGCTGAGTGCCCGGGGCCCCGCAGTGCGTGGGTGGCGAGGACGAGGGAGGCCCCGGGGGGCAACGAGCCCCGCCGGACGCCAGCCTCTACACCCTTCCTACCCTACCATGCCGGGGCGATCTCGAAGCCCCAGTTCCACCCCTTCAGGGGCCGCTGCCACGGGTACGCGTAATAGACCTGCAGCACCATGAGCCCCAGCACGTTGAACCGGGCGGCGACCCCCGAGGAGAACACGGGGACACGGGCCGTGCCGGACCGGCTCCACTCCAGCGTGGCCGGATGCTGCGCGTCCCAGGCGACTCCACCGTCGGTGAAGAGGACGAGCTGCGTGGGCACGAAGGGAAAGTTGATGAGCCCGTATTCCTTCACTCCGATGAGGGGAATCCGCGCCTCCAGGTTCACGACGGCGATCTCGTTCCCGAAGAGCCGGGAGAAGGTCGGGCAGGTACTCCCGGCGTCCCCACCGGTGCCCTTTCCCACGCACTCGTTCGAGCCGAAGCTGGTGTAGGCGTAGCCCCGCACCAGGTCCTCGTACCCCAGGAAGAGCGGCTGCAGGAGGCCGAACCCCTGGTTGTTGTTGTAGTCGTTGAGGCCGTACCGGCCGTAGTGCAGGGCCCGCATGGCAAAGGAGAGGTTCTTCGTGGGACTGAAGTAGCGGCGCCAATCCGCGATCACGGTGGTGTAGTGCACGGACCCCGCCGTGTACCCCACCTCGAGGTGGTACCGCCCGCCGCGGACGGGACCCACGAAGCCGTTCATCGAATTGTCGCCGATGAGGGCCACCGACGCCTGTGCCATGTTCACCGGCGCCGGAAGCGAGTCGTTGAGGCTCTGGCGACTGTAGCCGATGATGTTGCCGATCTGGTCGACGTAGTACTTGTCGACCTGCAGGTCGTAGCTGTACCGGGTGAGACCCGCGGAGAACTGGATCCGCCGGGTGGTAGAGAAGGGATAGTCCACCTCCCCCGCCAACTGGTTCTGGAAGATCCGGAACTCGTACAGGCCCAGGTAGTTCCCGTTCGCGTCGGAGCCGTAGTTGTAGTAGCCCATCGCGTACGGAATGCGTCCACCACCCACGGCCCAGTTCCATCGTCTCGACAGGTCGGCGTAGTACGCCTGGCCTCCGATGTCCTTGAAGGTGCCCTGGGCCTGCAGCGCGACACCCAGGAGATGGTTCCCGAGCATGTCGCTGAAGAACGCCGACGCGCCACCTCCCACGTAGTTGCCGAAGTTGTCCGTCCCCACCCCCAGCGTCGGCTGTCCGACGTAGTCCAGGCCGAGGTGCGACTTGTAGGGCTTCGCGTCCTGGAGCGGATAGGTGTTCGGCGGTACGAGGCCGGTGTTGGCGTCCGCCAGGTAGGTGGCGACCCGGCTGAACCGATCCAGGTTGACCGGCGGCAGCATGCGCCCGGGCTGCGTCTCCGGATGGTCCACCTTCACCACGGCCGTGCCGGCTCCCGGATCCATGCCGAAGATGTGGAACTGCAGGGAATCGAAGACCGAGTAGACGATACGGCCGGTGTGCGCCGCCACCGACATAGCCGGCGACGTGTACGTGATTCCGCTCACTCCGGTGTCCACGTCCGTGATCCGACGCACGGAGCCGGTGGCCAGGTCCAGGCGGTAGATCTCGGAGAAGCCGTCCTGGTTGGAGATGAAGTACAGGCCCTTGCCGTCGGGCGTGTATTGCGGGTTGATGTGCTTCACGTCCCCGAACACGGGCACCACGGTCACGGAGTCGGTAGCGACGTCGAGGAGCGCGAGCTGGAACGCGCTGAACGTGAGCTTCTGGAAGTTGGTCTGGGGCCCACGGTCCGAGGTGAATGCGATGGTCTTGCCGTCGGGCGACCATGCGGGCTCGTAGTCGGCGTACCTGTCGTGGGTGAGCTGCGTGGTCTGACCGGACGTCAGGTCATAGAGGTACAGGTCGGAGATGCCCCCGACCTCACCGGAGAAGGCGATCTTCTTCCCGTCCGGCGACCACGCCGGATTCATCAGCGACCCGAGCTTCTTGAAGGTTACGCGCTGGGTCTCCTGGCCGTTGTCCGTGCGGACGATGACGAGCTGGTTGGCGCCGCCCGCCACCACCACGAACGCGAAGTACTGGCCGTCGGGAGAGAACGTGCCCGAGGAATCGATGTAGCGGAGCGCGTCGGCGTGGGGGTCGGTGTTCGCGCTGGCGAGCTTGCGGATGATCTTCCCGGTTCGGGCGTCCGCCAGGTACAGGTCGACGGAGAAGAGGTCCTTGTTGGCAAGGAAGGCGACATACCGTCCGTCGGGGCTCACCGCGGGCGAGATGTTGTACGACGCCCCCGCGCCCGTCCCGGGCGCGAAGAGGAGCTGGCCCTGATCGTTCGGGGCCTTCCGGCCCTTCATCAACGGCAGGTAGTCCTTCGCGACCTGGTCCTTCCACCTCACGGAGAGCGTGTCCGCAGGCATGCCGAGAACCTGCTGGATGGCCGCCTGGTAGCCGACCCTCAGCGCACGCCGATAGATCTGGATGACCGCGTCGTCCCCGTAGGTGCCGCCGATGTATGCCAACAGCGCCTGACCGAAGCGATACGGGAAGAACCGCGTGTCCCGGGTCAACTGTTTGATGGTGGGGAAGTTGTTGGTGCGGAGCGCGTCTCTGATCCACATCGCCGTGAGTGGGTCGTTACGCCCCAGAGACATATACTCCGCCATGCCCTCCACCAGCCAGGTCGGCATGGTGCTCATGCCCTGCAGGCCACCTCCCCGCTGGGCCTCGGCGATGTTGTACTGGAAGGCGTGTACGAGCTCGTGGCCAAGCACGTGGTTGGTGTCGAAGTACGACCCCTGCATGGCTATGACCACCCGGTTCTTCATCCCCTCCGTGACGCCCTGCGTGCCCTGACCGAGGGCACCCGAGACGGTGTTCGTCTGCTCGAAGTCCGGGTTGTCGGCGTAGACGATGACCGGCTTGCGCCCCTCGAACTCGTGCTGGAAGGCGCGGGCATAGCGCTCGTACCAGCGCTCGCCCATGCGGGCCACGTCCTCGATCATGTCGGCTTCCACAGGGTAGTAGTAGAAGTCGAAGTGCGGGGTCTGCAGGACCTTGAAGTGGAAGTTGTCGTACTGGACCTTGTTGCGGCCGAAGTACTGCTGGGCAGAGCAGGTGGACGGCACAGCAAGAAGGCTCGCGGTCGCCACTCCGGCCACCACGAGCCACCCACCCACCCACGAATTTCCAAAAACGCGCATCGTCAGTCACCATCTGGCAAGAGGACCCTGTCCCCGCCACGGACACCGGGGCGGGAGCCGGGTCCTGCTCTTCGTCAGTCCGGAGCCTCGGACTTCGGTGCAGACGATCCGCGCTCCGTGAACAAGAAACACCACAGCTATAGGAGCCGTTCCCCCGCGTTGCGCCGTGGCAAGGGCGGCCCGACATTCCGGAGGCGCCGGCAGCGGCTCGAGCAAGAAGCCTGCCCGCGTCCGCCGCGCTCCTTCCCACCGGCTCTCCCACACGTACGACGGCATGCCCAAAGTGATTTCCGCTGGCGCTCTCCCGGTCCGGGTGGCGGTCCCAAGAGGCCGCGTTGTCCTGCTCCACCTCTCGTCGCCGGGGATGCCCGCGCAACGGGGCACCCGCCGGGGCATTCTGTCCACCTGCGAGGACGCTCGTCCGCGGACGCCGGGACGATGAGGGGGCGACGGAGAGGTCGCCGTCCCCTGCGGCGCGTGGCCATGGCCGGGGCCCTCGTGCTCGCGGCGTGCTCCGGAAAGCTGCCGGGGCCCACCGTGGGCAAGCCCTTTCCGTCGTACCGCGTGGCCGCCCTTTCGGGGGATACCGTCTCCGTGGCGTCCTTCAAGGGGAAGGTGGTGTTGCTCAACCTGTGGGCCACATGGTGCGAGCCGTGCCGCCACGAGACGCCCTACCTGGAGTCCCTCTACCGGAAGCGCAAGGCCGACGGCCTGGAGATTCTGGGCGTCTCCATGGACACGGGGAACCCCAAGGCCGTCGACGATTTCGTCAAGCAGTTCGGGGTGACGTACACGGTGGCCCGCGACCCGCAGATGCGCGCCATGGACCTCTTCCACGTCATGGGCCTTCCCGCCAGCTTCCTCGTGGATCGAAGCGGGGTTCTGCGGTGGATGCGCTATGGGCCCGTCAGCGACACCGACCACGAGTTCCTCAACGCGCTGGAGACGCTCCTGAAATGAAGGCCGCGGATCCCGCGACCATCGAGACCCCCGTGGGCTACCTGGACCTGAGCCGCGTTCGCGCCAACGCTCGCCGCGTGGCGGCCTACGCCGACGGCCACGGCCTTCGCTGGCGCCCCCACATCAAGACCCACAAGTCCCTGGAGGTGGCGCGCATCCAGCTCGAAGCCGGCGCCAGCGGCCTCACCGTGGCGACGCTTCGCGAGGCCGAGGTCATGGCCACCCTGACACCCGACATTCTGCTGGCGTATCCACCGGTGGGGGTGGCGAAGCTCGAGCGGTTGCTGGCGTTGCCGCGTGAACTGGACCTCAAGGTCGCTCTGGATGCTCCCGACGTGCTCGCCCCTCTCGCCGCGGCGGCCGCCGCCTCCGGCCGTACCGTGGGGGTGCTGGTGGAGCTGGACGTGGGCCTGGGTCGGGTGGGGGTGCGGACGGACGCCGACCTCGTCCGCGTCGCGGAGGTCGCGGCCTCCACTCGTGGTGTGGCGTTCCGCGGCATCCTCTTCTATCCCGGGCACATCCGCGTGCCGCGGGAATCCCAGTCCTCCTCCGTGACCCAGGTGGCGGAGCGCCTCCGCGCGGCGCTGGACGCCCTGGGAGCGGCGGGCCTCGAGCCGGAGATCGTCAGCGGCGGATCCACACCCACGCTCTGGGACAGTCACCTCATGACCGGACTCACCGAGATCCGCTCGGGATCCTGCATCTTCTTCGACAGGGAAGCCCTGGATGTGGGCGTGGCCTCCTCGGAGGATCTCGCCTACACGGTGCTGACCACCGTCGTGAGCACGGCGGTGCCCGGCCATGCCGTGGTAGATGCGGGCTCCAAGGCCCTGGCCAAGGAGGGCAGGGGGGGTGACGGCTTCGGCGTGGTCTTCGAGCACCCCGAGGTCGTCGTCCGCTCTCTCTCGGAGGAGCACGGCGTGCTGGACCTGGGAGCGACCACCTGGCGCCCGACCATCGGCGAGCGCGTGCGCATCGTGCCCAACCACGTGTGCGTCTCGGTGAACCTGCAGGACGCGCTCCTCGCCCAGGACGGCGAGGCGCATCGGATGCTCACCCTGGATGCACGCGGGAGAGGCCCATGGACAGCCTGAGCCTGGAGCGGGTGGCGGCCATCCTCCGGGACATCCGATCCGTACGGGTCCTGGTGGTGGGCGACGTCATGCTGGACCGCTACATCTCCGGATCGGTGGACCGCATCTCGCCGGAGGCGCCGGTGCCGGTGGTCCGCGTGGACGCCGAGTCCTTCGCGGTGGGAGGCGCCGGGAACGTCGCCGCGAACGTGGCGGCCCTGGGCGCAGAGTGTCGCGTGGTGGGATGCGTGGGCAAGGACAGCGCCGGCGAACAGCTGCGCTCGGAGCTGGAGCTGCTGCGCGTTCGCACCGACGGCCTGGTGGTCACCGACGAGCGCCCCACCACCGTGAAGACGCGCATCCTCGCCCGGCGCCAGCAGGTGGTGCGCTTCGACCACGAGTCGGAGGCGGACAGCGCCGGGGGGCTGGCGAAGGCGCTGGCGGACACCGTCGCGGAGCTCGGTGTGGATGCCGACGTCCTGATCCTGGAGGACTACAACAAGGGCGTTCTCGTGCCCTCCGTGATCGCGGCGGCGGCCGCAGGCAGCCGTGCGCGGAGTGCTCCGACGGTGGTGGACCCCAAGCGGCGCAACTTCTTCGAGTACGCGGGGGCCACCGTCTTCAAGCCCAACGCCAAGGAGCTGGCCGACGCTCTCGGCGACTTCATCCATCCCGACGAGCCGGACTGGATGGAGGCCACGCGCTCGCGCCTGGCGTGCGACAACCTCCTCCTGACGCTGGGGGAGCGGGGCATGGCCCTCCAGACAGACGACGGAAAGCTGGTCCGGATCCCCACGGTGGCGCGTGGCGTCTACGACGTGTCGGGGGCCGGCGATACGGTGGTCGCCGTGGTCGGGGCGGCTCTCGCCGCGGGTGCCAGGGCCTCCGAGGCCGCGCTCCTCGCCAACCACGCCGCAGCCGTCGAGGTGGGCAAGCCCGGGGTGGCCACGGTGTCCCCGGAGGAGATCCTCGACCACGCGCGCGCGTTCCACGACGCCCTGGGAGACTGAGATGCGGCAGGCTCGTCCGATCCCAGATGAAGCCAAGAGCAGGAGGTTCCGATGAGTGAGCTGAAGCCCGTGCACACCGACAAGGCCCCTGCGGCCATCGGCCCCTACTCCCAGGCCGTCGTATCCGACGGTTGGGTGTTCTGTTCGGGGCAGATCGCGCTGGATCCGGCGACGGGAGAGCTGGTGGGCGGCGACGTGGCGCGGCAGACGGACCAGGTGCTGGCCAACCTGCGCCAGGTGCTGGAAGCCGCCGGCGCGGGCATGGACACCGTGGTCAAGACCACCGTGTTCCTGGCGGACATGGGGGACTTCCAGGCCATGAACGAGGTGTACGGGCGCCACTTCGGCGATCATCGTCCGGCACGGGCGGCGGTGCAGGCGGCGGCCCTGCCCAAGTCCGTCGACGTGGAGATCGAGGCGGTGGCCAGGGTCCGTTGAGGGCTCTGCCGGGTAAAACAGCCTCATGAGACCCCACTCGATTGGCTCCGTCCGGTTGCCCCGGCCGCTCCGGCGCTCTGCGCTGTGGGCCGGCATGGCGCTCACCCTCCTGATGACGGCGTGCGCCTCGGCACCGGCGAAATCTCCCTTCGGGGGCGGAGGCGGCGGTGGAGGGGGTGGCCACGTCCGCGTCTACGTGCAGAACCTCGGCTTCTCCAACGTGCGCGTGTACGCGGTGACTCCCCAGGGAAACCTCGACCTGGGCATCGTGCAGACGACCCAGACCCGCACGTTCGCCGTTCCCTGGAACCAGATGGCCGTGCTCTCCTTCAACCTGGACTTCACGACGGCCGGCCAGTACTCCACCCGGGCGGTGGGTGTCTCGCCGGGCCAGACGGTGCAGGTGAATATTCCAGCCAACGGCGGGTACGCGACCGTGCAGGTCCGGTAGGAGGTCCGGTAGGCCTACTCGCCGTAGGGCACCCAGATGTTCTTCACCTGGGTCGCCTCCCGCAGGAACTCCTCACCTTCTCCCTGGTGTGCGTCCACCCAATTTCTTGAACGGCCGTAACTTACCCACGTTCGCTTCATGTTTCCCGTAGACGCCCGCTCGACGTCCGTGGACCCCACGGCGCTCCCGAAGTACCAGATCCCGTCCACGTCGTCGTGGGCGGCCAGGGTGGGGACGATCTCGTCGTGGACGCCGGTGACGATGTTCACCACGCCGCCGGGGACGTCGGAGGTGTCCATGACCTGGTAGAAGTCCGTGGCCGCCAGGGGGCCCACCCGGGAGGGGATGGCCACCACCGCGTTCCCCATGGCCACCAGGGGCGCCAGGCACGACACGAAGCCCAGCAGGGGGAGCTCGTCGGGGCACACGGCACCCATGACGCCGATGGGCTCGTTCATGGCCAGCGTGACGTTGCGGAACGGCGTGGAGTGGACCCTCCCGTCCCACTTGTCGGCCCATGCTCCATAGGTGAAGAGCCGTCGCACGGCGGCTTCCACCTCGGCGGCCGCTCCCTTCCCGTCGCCGGACATCGAGGCCAGGCGCGCCGCCATCTCCTTCCGGCGCGCATCCAGATTCTCCGCCAGGTAGTACAGGATCTGCGCCCGGTTGTGCGCGGTCCGCGCCGCCCAGCCCGCCTGGGCCTTGCGGGCCGCCTCCACCGCGTTGCGCACGTCCTTGCGGTTGCCCCAGCCGACCTCGCCCGCTACACGCCCGCCGACGCCCCTCACAGCCATGCTGTAGTCGCCGTCGGACCGCGTCTGCTTGCCGCCGATGTAGAGCTTCGCCGTGCGGTCGACGGACCTGCCACCGGCTGCGGGCGTATCGCCACCGCCGGCCCCGGCGGGGGCTCCAGCCGCGGATCCCGGCGGAGGAACGTCCTCCGGAACCGGAGCGGAGAGCTCCGGGGCCTGCGGCGCCGTACCCTCCCAGGTCGGTCGCACATACTCCCACAGCCCCTCGCGCCCCCCTTCGCGGCCGAAGCCGCTCTCCCGGTATCCGCCGAAGCCGGAAGCCGCATCGAAGAAGTTCGTGCAGTTCACCCACACGGTTCCGGCCTTGACCTTGGGTGCCACGTCCAGCGCCAGGTTCACGCTCTCCGTCCAGATCGACGCGGCGAGGCCGTAGCGGGTGTCGTTGGCCAGGGCCACGGCCTCCGCCGGCGTGCGGAACGTCATCATGACCACCACGGGCCCGAAGATCTCCACCTGCGCCAGGGTCCCCGAAGGCGCGCAGTTCGTGCACAGCGTCGGCGGATAGAACCACCCTTCCCGGGGAACCCCCCAGGTCGGCTGCCAGACCTCGGCTCCCTCCCCGCGGCCCTTCTCCACCAGGCTCCGGATCCGCTCGAGCTGCACGGGCGCCACGATGGCACCCATGTCCACCGCCTTGTCCAGGGGATCCCCCATGCGCAGGGTCTCCATGCGCGCCCTGAGCTTCCGCTCCAGGGCCACGGCGATCCCTTCCTGGGCCAGGATCCTCGATCCGGCGCAGCACACCTGTCCCTGGTTGAACCAGATGGCGTCCACGACCCCTTCCACCACCGAGTCCAGGTCGGCATCGTCGAAGACGACGAAGGGCGACTTGCCCCCCAGCTCGAGGCTCACTCGCTTGCCGGTACCCGCCGTTTCGGAGCGGATGATGCGTCCCACCTCGGTGGAGCCCGTGAACGCGATCTTGTCGACGCTCGGGTGGGCCACCAGGGCCGCCCCCGTGCGGCCGTCCCCCGTCACGACGTTGAAGACCCCGGCGGGCAGCTCCGCCTCCCGTGAAATCTCCGCGAAAAGCAGGGCCGTGAGGGGAGTGAACTCGGCGGGCTTCAGAACCACCGTGTTTCCGGTCGCCAGTGCCGGCGCGACCTTCCACGCCAGCATGAGCATGGGGAAGTTCCAGGGGATGATCTGGCCGACCACCCCCACCGGCTCGTAGTCCGGCAGCTCCCCGGCCATGAGCTGGGCCCATCCCGCATGGTGGTAGAAGTGCCTCGCCACGAGGGGGATATCCAGGTCCCGGGATTCCCGGATGGGCTTCCCGTTGTCCATGCTCTCCAGCACGGCGAAGAGACGGGCGTGCTTCTGGATCCTGCGGGCCAGCGCGTACAGGTAGCGCGCCCGGCCGTGGGGGCCCAGGGCCCACCACCTCGGCTGGGCGGCCCGGGCCGCGCGCACCGCCTCGTCCACGTCCTCGGGGGAGCCCTGGCGCACGCGGGCCATGGCCACCCCGGTGGCGGGGTTGGCGGTCTCGAAGGACTCCCCGGCATCGGGATCCGTGAACGCGCCACCCAGGTAGTGCCCGAAGGCCCGGCCATGATCGTCCAGCCAGGAGTTGGCACGCTCGGCGCTCTCCGGCGCCGGTCCGTACTCCATCGTCTCGAAGATGTCGGCGACCTTGCTCATGCGAGGGGATGGCGGTGCTGGGCCGAGTAGCGGCCGGTGACATGATGCTCGAGCTGGCGCTCGATGTCGCCCAGGAGCGAGGAGGCCCCGAAGCGGAACAGCTCCGGGGTGAGCCATCCTGTGCCCAGCTCCTCCTTCATGAGGATGAGCCAGACCAGGGACTGCTTGGCGGTGCGGATCCCGCCGGCGGGCTTGAAGCCCACGGCGTATCCCGTGCGCTCGGCGTAGGTCCTAACGGCTCGGGCCATGGCCACGCCCACGGGAAGGGTGGCGTTCACACCCTCCTTGCCCGTAGACGTCTTCACGAAGTCCGCCCCGCCCATCATGCACACGAGGCTGGCCCGGGCGACGTTGCGCAGGGTGGCCAGCTCGCCGGTGGCGAGGATGGTCTTGAGGTGCGCGTCGCCGCAGGCGTCCCTGAAGGCTCGTACCTCCTCGTACAGTGCCTCCCAGTTCCCGGTGAGGACGTGGCCGCGCGTCACCACGACGTCGATCTCCCGCGCCCCGGCCTCGACGGAAGCGTGGATCTCCTGGAGGCGCTGGGGCAGGGGGTTCAGCCCATGGGGGAAGCCGGCGGACACCGCCGCCACCGGGATGCCGCTCCCGGCGAGGGCCTGCACCGCCGCTTCCACCAGCTGGTGGTAGACGCACACCGCGGCGACGCGGATGGAGCCGTCGTTCATCCCCAGGGCGTCGAGGATGTCGCCGCGCACCGGGTGGCGCGCCTTGGCGCACAGCCGCCGCACCCGGCCGGGGGTGTCGTCGCCCGACAGGGTGGTGAGGTCGATGCACGTCACGGCCTTCAGCAGCCACGCCGCCTGCCAGGCCTTCTTCACCGAGCGCCGGGTACCCAACGTGGCCGCCCGCCGCTCCACCGCGCTCAGGTTGATCCGGACCTCCCGGACCCAGTCCAGCTCCAGGGGCATGCCGGGATTGCGGGCTCCCTCGCGGAGAAGGCCCGGCTGCAGGGGGGGCGCCGTGGGAGCCGTGCTTCGGCTCCGCTGGCGCACGGTCTGATCACTCATGTCGACTCGTTCCACGGATGCGACGGATACGGTTGTGCGGACCGCAACAGGAGGCCCGAGCAAGTTAGCGTGCGGTGTGGAGGGGAGACAGGCGCTGCCCTTGCGCCCGGGGAGATGCGGCGTCGGGTCGGGACGCGCGGCGCGCTTGACGCGATCCGGCGTTCCCGGGAGCTTCGTGGCCTCCCGGCGGTGCGACGGCCAAGGGGGCGGAGGGGGTCTGGTGGCCCCGGCGGTCTTCAAAACCGTGCAGCCCGGCTAAAACCCGGGTGGGTGGGTTCGATTCCCACACGCTCCCGCCACGCGCCTGGCCCGCTGGGCAGCCCTACGGTGCACCGCGCCTACGGTGCCCGTATCGGGCGCGAGCTTCCCCCGTTGATCCCTGCGGGGGCCTTCCGGTATCGTTGGCGGCTCATGAGACGCTCTCCCAGATCCCGGCCCGGCAGCTTCCTCGACGCCCTGGCGGGCCGCACGCGCGGCGTGGTCCTGGTGATGACGGGATGTGCCATGGTCCTCGGCTCCGGAACCGCGGAGGCACAGTTGCCGAAGCCCGAGGCGCCCCCCATCACGTCTCCGGACACCCTCCCGCGTGACACGGCGACCCACGTCCACAAGGGGGTCTCCCCCCGGGGTGCTTTCCTGCGGGCCCTCGCCATCCCCGGCTGGGGGCACTCGGCCATCGGCGCCTACAAGCGAGGAGCCTTCTACTTCGTCGCCGAGGGAATCGCCGCATGGGGCCTCATCAAGACCCACGAGCGCATCGACGAGGCGCAGCAGCGCATCCAGTTCCAGGAGGGGGTCGTACGGGGTGATCTCGCCGCGCAGGGGGTCACGGATCCCGCGGCGATCCAGACGGCGCTGGACAGCTTTCCGGCCCTCATCGACCTGCGTTCCCTCAAGGGTGCGCGCAAGAAGCAGCGCGAGGACTGGGCCGCTCTGGGTATCTTCCTGGTCTTCCTGAGCGGCGCCGACGCCTATGTGTCGGCCCACCTCGAGCACTTCCCGGCGCCGATCTCCATCGAGGCCCAACCCTCCGGCGGCGGCAGGTACGATGTCTCGTTGAGCGTGAAGCTCCCGCTCGGCGGGTTCAGCCCTCCCAGCGCCTCAGGCTCGGCGCCGCGCCCGCCTCCAGGACGAGATACGTCTGGTTCCGCACCCAATCGCCCGCATTGACGTACCAGCGGCCCGGCTCCACCTCCACGATGCGCGGGATGTGCGTGTGTCCCAGCACCACCAGGGTGAGCTCGGGCTCGGCGCGGAGCTTGCCCAGGGCCCAGGCTTCCAGGGCGGCCGAGCGGTCCTTGTCGGCCTCGCTGGAGACCCCCCAGCGGTCCTCGGTCTGGGAGACCCGGCCCCCGATGCGATCCCCCACCGCCGGAGGCAGAAGCGAGAACGCCAGACGGGTCGCGCGGCCGCGCAGCAGGAGGCGCAAGGCGCGGTATCCCAGGTCTCCCTTGCCCAGGCCGTCTCCGTGGGCGAGGAAGGTCCGGAAGCCCGCGTAGTCGCGCACCACGGGACTCTGAAGGAACTCGAGCCCGATCTCCTCTCGGAGGTAGCGCCCGCCCCACCAGTCGTGGTTGCCGCCCATGAGCGTGACCGGGACGCCTCCGTCCACGACCTCTCGGAGGAGGCACAGAACTCCATCGTATCCCCGGGGGACCCCCCACACGTACTCGAACCAGAAGTCGAAGAGATCCCCGTTGAGCACCACCCGGGAGGCCGCGTTCCCGGCATGGGCGAGCCACGCCAGGAAGGCCTCCTCCCGCTGGGGCGCAACGCCTCCCAGGTGGGCGTCGGATGCGATGTAGACGGGCTTCGTGGACATGGCGCGCCGAAGGTAGAGAGACCCCGAAGCACGTCACAAGCCCCGGGGGCCACGGAAACCGCGCTATCCAGGGAGGGGTAGGAGAGCCCGTCCGCACCGGATACGTTTGCGTCATGCCCAGCAACTCCACAACCCAGGCGGGAGGTCACCTCCGCCCCGCTCTCGCCCTCGTCGCCGCGGCGGCGGTGGGCGCGTGCGCGCACTCGCCGCCACCCGGCTCCGCGCCGGCGCTGCCCCCGGCGGACGCCCAGCAGGTCGTGCGCTCCCTCGAGGAACGCACCTCGCTGAGCGAACCCATCCGCGTGGTCTTCGGCTGGCAGCTCAACGAGGCGGGCACCCACCTGAAGGGGCGGGGGGTGGCACGCATCGAGCCTCCATACAAGGCCCGCCTGGATCTCTTCCTGGATAACGGCGAGACGGCGGTGCGCGCGGCGCTGGTGAACGGGGACCTCCGGCTCCCGGCAGGCACCCGCACGGACGTCCTCCCGCCTCCGGACCTCATGTGGGGAGTGCTCGGCGTGTTCCGGCCGGATACGGACACCCGGTTCGCGGGCGTCGAGCGGCTGAAGAGTGGCACCCTTCGCCTGCGCTACCGGTACCAGGACGGCGAGGAGCTCGACTTCCGCGTGGTCGATGGCAGGGTGCACGCCCTCGAGCTCCGGGACCGGGGCGGACATGTGGCGCAGCGCGTGGAGCTGGGGCTCGACGCGTCGGATCGGTATCCTCTGAAGGCGACGTATCGCAACCTGTCGGCTTTTCGCGAGCTGAAGCTGACCCGTGAGTCGGTGGAGCGCGTGGACTCCTATCCGCCGGACATCTGGAATCCCAAGGGGATGGAACGATGAGGAGGAGCCTGTGTGCCGCGGCCCTGCTGGGTACGCTGCTGATGTC
>Ga0315535_1000225_pt1 | contig 39133 bp, 29 predicted proteins | sample SalMarSW160220MG_2_FD_203092 | JGI IMG/M metagenome (GOLD analysis project Ga0315535, IMG submission 203092) | Salt marsh sediment microbial communities from the Plum Island Ecosystem LTER, Massachusetts, United States - Salt Marsh Sediment SW1602-20 ... | reverse complement strand
TGTTACCGTGAACGGGACTACTATGTATCTTATATCCGGTACGTGGCAGGCGAATGTCAGCGGTACGACGCTGGGATGTGTGGCGAATTCATTGTGCACTCTCACTTTCACTGCGACCGACAGCCTTGGGAATGTCAACAACACTGTGCAGACGACCTACACGACTGATGACACTGCTCCGACCAACAGCTCAGCATTCACAGCAACACCTAGCTCGACATCCGCGACAGTAGCCGCGACAATGAATGAGGCTGCCAAGTGCACAGTCAATTATGGCACGAACTCTTCCAACCTGAGCAGCTCTGCCAACAGCAGCTCGTTCAGCACATCATTGTCTGTTTCGTTCAGCACTTCAGCATCGACACTGTATTACTACAACATAACCGACTGCTGGGATACGCTGGGCAACAGCCAGAACCTTGCATTAGGTCCGTTCAACTTCACGACCACAGCTGCATCATCCGGCGGTGGCGGAGGAGGTGGAGGAAGTTCCTACACTGTCAGTTCTACTGTGACTTTGGGTGACCTGACCGGAGCTGAGACCAGCATGGAACTGGGCAAAGGAGACTCGATAGAGTTTGATCATGCAGGTGCTGATGGCAATAAGTACCAGCACCATGTAAAGATATTGAGCATGGGAAGCAACTATGCCAACTTTGAGGTCGCGAGCGAGCCGCAGACCTTCACGCTCTACATAGGCCAGAGCAAGGAGGTTGACCTGGATGCAGACTCAAAGGATGACATCCGTGTAAGCATGATGGATATAGTCTATAACAAGGCACTGGTGAAAGTCACTTCACTGGTGAGCGGTCGGGACCAGATTGAGCTTCTGCCTCCTGCAAAGCCGATACAGAGGGAGGCTGTAGAGGAAGAGCCTGAAGTGGTTGAGGCAGCCCCAGAGCAAGCAGCAGTTCCAGCACCTTCTCCTGCTCCAGCAACAGCGCCTGCTACAGAGCCTGTTGTTGAGAAGAAAGTCCAGCCATATTGGTATGTCTTCGGAGGGCTTATAGCGCTTGTAGTGATAATACTCATCGTGACACTGATCATCGAGAAGCGCAGGCAAGAAGGGTCTTCAGGAGGCCTGTAATCGGGCTTTCAAATGGTTTTCAATCTTTTTTCTATTTCTTTTTTCATCACCCTTTAGTAGCCAAAATGATAACCTTTAAATATGACCTCTTTCTCAGCGAAAAGCATTTTGGGAGTGGTTGATATGAAGTTTTTCGAAGTTGATGAAGAAGAGATTGAGGACGCTGATTTCAGCGAGGAAGAGGAAGAAGAGGAGGAAGAGATAGACCTCCTTGAGGATGAGCCTGCTGAGCCGGAAGACTTCTCAGAGTTCCTTGACGTTGATGAGGATGAGGACGATCGAGTCACAGACGTGGCTTCTGTTGATGACGATGATGATTATTGATGCTGTATCTTTCCTTAATTTCTGCTTTTGAGATATTTTATTGCTTTTCTGACATAGGCTCTCTGTTGTGCTCTCAGCTTGTTTTCTATCTGTATTGTTCCTTTTCCTCTTTGCTTCTTAGAGGAACACCAGGCAAAGTTGGCTCCTCTAAATTTGCTGTTGAATGATAATTCAGGGTATAGGCTCTTTATTTCTTCTGCAAGCGTCCTTTCTTCCCTGGAGGGGTTGTTTATCCTGAACTCTATGTAATCATAATTGCTATCTCTTATCTTGTAGTCCAGCCCTTTGTCTGAGAATAATTTGCGGAAATGGCCGGGCATATCACTTCCCATGCGGGGGGCATTCTGCACTTCTATAATTATGTGGTCTTCTGGACTTACAGAATCATCGCGCTCAAGTGTTGTCGGGTTCAGTCTGTCTATGTATGTCAGTATGATCTCTTTGTCCTTATCCTTGAATGTCAGCTCATAGCTCAGATCGCATTTTAGTTCTCGATCACCGCTGCAGTATGTTTTTACAGCAGAACTTGGGGATATGTTTGCTAAAGGTTCAGGCCTGCCTTGTTCTTTTAGTAGCTCTGCAAGCTCTTTCATCTCCTGATCCACTTCTGCTTTTGCAGCTTTGGGAGAGATTGCTGCTGCCACCAGCACCATCAATATAGCTAAATCCCTTGGTTTTGCCATGCCTGATTTTGAGGGTGTTGTGCTATATAAAGGTTTTCCTTACTAGTAAGTAACGAAATACACCGAAAGATTTATATACTAGTATTCTACTCAGTATTCATCACTATATGATAACAACAAATGCGTTACAGGGTTTCAAACAAATCATGCTCACTAACAGGGAGGTTAGAAAATGAACAGAGGTAAATCAACTCTTTTTTCATTGATTAGCGTCTTTTTGATGCTTATTTTGGCTTCTAATGCCATTTCTGCACCTAGCTTGTGCAACAATGCCATGAATTGTCCGGATATACATTCGATGCAGGACATCGAAGTGCTCGGTCTTAAGCCCAGCACCACAAGCCCGGAGTATGGCGATACAGTCATGTTCAAGTTCGCGATAAAGAACAACGGCAGGCTTCCGGCAGAGTTCATTGTATCATTCATACCGAACTATGTGGAAAAGCCGACGAATCCAAGCCCCTCGATTTCCATGTTTCCCTCCCTTGATCCAGACATGTTTGTGAAGCCCCCTGCCCTGTCGAAAAAGGTCAAGATTGCTGCTGGTGCTACGCTTACCGATGTATTCACTTACGCTTATACAGACAATTACCCCAGTGTCGTGACCCCTGTCATAATAGCAGACTTCAATAACGATATCTCAGAGACAGATGAAGGCAATAACGTGGCTTCAGCAAGTATAACCCTACGTGGTGGAGCACCTGAGCCTTTTGACGATTGCGAAGATCATACGCCTCAGGAGACTCTGACATATAATCAGATAGGTTGCATGAATGATGTAGTTGATGAGCACAACCTTCATGATGATGCTCTGGAGTTCTGCGATGCAGACATATTCGCTCAGATGCCTGAGTTCGAATGCTATTCAGAGGTTGAGCTTGCTTATATCTCATACCAGTGTATGCTGGATCTGTTCCCTGTCATTGACGAGGAGCTGAACCAGTGTATTGACGGCGGCAACAGCAACTTCAGGAGGCCTGACTTCACAGCCAAGGTAGAGCCTTTGCTTGACCCTCTTAATCCTGAGATATTCATAGGCGATAAAGTGCCTTTCAGGGTCACTATCGAGAACATTGCATTGCCGGTCCTGACCACTGATTTTTCTATTACATTCGATGATGGCACACCTTCAGAGATGCACAATGTATTTTTCGAGATGAGCCGGACATATTCAACTGTCATAGAGCACAAGTTCGCGGAGCCTGGAGTCCACACTGCAAAGGTATTTGCAGACCCTATGGACCTGCAGAACGAGTATGATGAGGAAAACAACATAGGTACAGCGAGCGTGACAGTCCTTGAAGGAGAGCAGCCAGAACACCCTATAGATATACTGAACGTGGTCATGCAACCTGCAGATTCATTCGAGGCAGGCACATGGGCAGGTCCGGATGTGAAGATCAAGGATGTTGCTGACTATGATGTTGATGATGTACAGGTGATCTTTTCGATACCTGCGCTCAATGCTGCTATGGATTATATTACAGACATGGCTGCCGGCGAAACCAAGACAGTACCGCATGATATGCTGGACATGATGATACTTGAGGATACACCCCCTGGTCAATACGATGCAAAGGTTATTGTGCAGCAGCACAACAACTTGGACTGGGCTGCCGAATGGCCTTTTACTATAACCGTCCTTGACCCTTCACAGGACGACCCCGCGCTGCCTCACGCAGTGCTTGACGTCACGCCTCTGAATGGCACGGCCCCGCTCGACGTCACTATAGACGGGAGCGGCAGCTTCGACTCTGACGGCGAGATTGTGAAGCACACCCTCATGATAGAGGGTCCTAACGATTACTTTTATGCATTGCTTGATGTTGACGGCGTTCCAGGTGTTGTTGAGAAGACCTTTACAGACGCAGGCGAGTACCACATCCAGCTGATTGTCGAGGACAATGAGGCTGGCGGTGCGATCGCGGACGAGTACGTGACAGTCAATGCTGTTGATGATGGAAGCAATGATGACAGCGGAGACGGCAGCAATGAAGACAATAATGATGACAATAATGACGGCAACGACAACAATGATAATAATGACAACAATAACAGCGATGGCAATGATGCTGGCCCAAGCATCCTTGACAGGACTGTCAAGGAAATAACGCAGGACTCTGCCACGATAACATGGACTACGAATGTAGATGCAGACGCCAGGGTCGAGTACGGCACTGACAAGGAGGATCTTGGTGATCATGAGAGTGACAATAGCTTCGAGACATCTCACTCTATCGATATCAGTGATCTTGAGTCTGATACTAAGTATTACTACACCATAAAGTCCTGTGATGAGGACGACCATTGCACAGAGAAAGGCCCTTACTCCTTTACTACAGATGTGGATGATACTTCAGGCTATTCTGGAGATGACACCCTTGACAGTACGTGGGATGACCTGTATGCGCAGAATACTGCATTGTTCAATGGCCAGGACTCCGGGTCAGATGAAGCAGATGTTTCAGATGACAGTTCTGCTGTTGTCGTGACATCAAGCCCTTCAGCGTCTGAGGTAGAGGTTGTCTTCACACCTATCCAGTACATGGAGGTCGAGGAGGAAGTATGCGGCTTTAAGTTCCTCTGGTGGTGCCTCTGGAAAGACATGGTCACAAGGCAGATACCTGTCCCGTCAATGTCCGGCGGTATGCAGTTCTTTGTATAATTATTTTATTCTTTTTATTAGGTGATTGATATGGCAGAAGATGATTTCAGGCAGGACGCGCCTGTCACCCAGGTCGGCAGCGCTTTCCATCGTTTTGCAGAGATAAAGACAAGAAGGTATTTCCTGTTGGACAACCCTGATCTGGCACGCAGCCATCCTGTGGAGTACAGGGCTGAATTGGAGCGTCTTGATTCTGAACTGAAGGATGTCTTCAACTATGAGAAGGCAAGGGATGCCTGGCACTGGTATTCCCAGAACAGCAACGGATTAGGCAGGGAATAAGCCCCTGCCGTGCTTTCTCTCAGAAAACTTTATAAATGCATTTCACCGTGTATTTATAAACATGTCTTACGCGATAAAAGAGGCACAGGGACAGGCGTCTTCGCTCAAGTTCAAGGGAGTGTTCGACTACGATGCCCTGGGCACATACATAATCAAGTGGCTTCTTGACAGGCACTACGAGGTGAACGAGAAGACGCACAAGCACAAGATGTCCTGCCCTCATGGCTTTGAGATCGAGCGCGCAATAGTGGCCTACAGGGACATTTCTGAGTTCTACCGGTATAATGTCACGGTGGAGATGTTCCTCTGGGACGCTTTCCAGGTGGATGCTGTGAAGGGAGGGAAGAAGGTGAAGCTCTGGAACGCACGCATGGAGATCAAGCTCATATTCAAGGTCGAGTGCGACTACACCAACAAGTGGGGCACAGGGCCTTTCATGCAGAAGCTGCTGAAGTTCTTCTGCGAGTACATAATCAAAAAGGAAATTATTATAAAGCATGCGGATTCGCTTTACTACAAGCTGTTGGGCTTCCATTCCGACCTGAAGAAGTTCCTTGGCATGGAAGCGACTACGCAGTTCAGGTAAGATGGTAGAGAAGAAGATACTGGTTGATGAGGAATCGTTGGACTACGAGGGGTTGTTCAACCTGCTCGAGCTGTACTCATTGATAGATGACTTTCTCAAGGTCAAGGGATATGACAAGTTCGAGCCGCTGAACGAGGAGAGCATCTATCCTGAGGGCAAGGAGATCCACATAAAGCTCACTCCGATGAAATGGCACACTGATTATGTCAGGAAGGCCCTGAAGATCGAGATGCAGATGCACAACATCAAGGAGGTCGAGACCGAGATCGACAAGGTCAAGGTGAAGCTCAACCAGGGCAAGGTGAAGATACTCTTCTCTGCGTGGCTGGAGACAGACTGGGAGGGACGCTGGGAGCACAAGCCCATCTATTACTTCATACGCACCATCTTCGACAAGTACATCTACCGCAAGCACACCAAGGACTTCGAAGGAGAGATAATCGGCGACATAAACGAGATCCGCGACAAGATGGGCGCGTTCCTGAACTTATACCGCTTCAGGAAGGCGTTATGATACTGGCTTTTTCTGCATTAGCTGTGTTTGTTTTAGCCGATCCTTTTCCTGCAGCACCGCCAGCCATGCCTAGCGAGCTGACAGCTACAGGAGCAGGAATGAACGCAGTTGGGCAGAACAAAGTGGATGATGAATAGACAGCGAGCGCATGCTGGCGGTGCGAGCCAAGAAAACCTTTATAAACACTCAACTTTTCATTTCCTTAACCCTAAATGTGGGGGTTGCAGAGCCTGGTCAATTCAAACCGGAGGTTTGAATCTCTCAGAGCTCCGGTCTGAGACTGAATGCGCAGGACTTAAGATTTGTCTTAAAGAAGACATCCTGTGGCTTAGTGCCTTCGAGGGTTCGAATACTTGGGGCGAAGTCCACAAGGATTTCGACCGCAGGTCGAATTTCCCTCCCCCCACATTTTTCTTATTATTCTAATCCGAGAAGCTGCTTCTTCTTCACCATCAGTTCAGCGATTTTGTTCCTGAACTCTTCTTTCTTTTATTTCTATTCTGTATGGGAGAAGGCAAAGCCGTAAATTCATTCACTCTCGACGGAAATTTAAACAATTCTCACGGAAATGTTCCATAAAAACTTAGATAAATTTTTTAAAGCTCGTCGACATATTATATTGTATGGTCAAGGGTCATAAGATAGAGAAGAGAGTGAAGATAGAAGATTTCCGGGACATGATGGACAGGTTCACTGAATATGATCTCATAACAACCGAACACACGTTTTTCCGTCTGAGACAAGGTGATAGAAAGGTTTTTAAAGATATCATCATCAAAGATTACCTGTTAGGGCAGGAACCCCTGCTTGTCGGCCTGCAATTTAACAGGAACTATGCTGTCTTTTACAGGTACGGAAAAGACATCCTGAAAATAATACTGGATGTTCAGGCAGATAAGATATATGTCGTGACATTTTACATAATGAATAAAGATCAGTTACCCAGGCTATGAACATGGCTCGAAAATACCTCAAGGAAAAAGGAGAATCAGATTATGATTACAGGCAGGACATCCTCTTCTTCAAGACTGCTGAGCGGGATTACGCTCGGTCTATCGAGCTGAATAATCTTGTCCTTGATGTGGATAAAGAAGGGTTTATAGTTGGCATCCAGATATTCGAGGCATCAGGATTCCTTGATCTGAGCAAGGACGCGCTCCTGAGTGTTAAGCATTGGCATTTCGAGGCTACAGTGAATGAGGGAAAGATAGAGATCAGGCTGGTGTTCAATGTTGTCGTCAGAAACAAGACAATAGAGAAGAATCCTATAATCATGCAGAGCATTTCTGAACCGTTACCAGACTCAAAGCTGGTCTGTGAGGCTTAATTCTCCAGCCCCAACAGCTGCTTCTTCTTCACCCTCAGCTCAGCGATCTTGTTCCTGAACTCTTCTTTCTTTTTCCTGTTCTGCTGGAGCTCTTCATAGAGTTCCTTGTTCTTGTCTATCGCCTGCTTGTAGAGGATATTGGTATCGCGTATCTCCTGCTTGACCTTGTCCAGCTCATTGACGTCTATTGTCCTTACAGGATTGACCTTGCGGTGCTCGAGTATGTCTGAAGGGTTCAGCTTCCCCTCTGCCACGAGCTTCTTCTCCTCTTCTGTCAGTGTTATCCCCATCTCTTATCACCTCACTTGAAGAAATCCGATGCTTCCGGCAGCTCTGTCACGCCTGCCTCTCCGTTGATGTGCTGCAGCCCGTTCAGTATCACGACCTTCGCGCCCAGCTCTCTTGCGAATATCTCTGCGTCTTCTACCGGTACGCATGGGTCATCCTGCGAGAATATTGCAGCATAGTTGTCGCAGTGCTGCCTGACCTTTTTCCAGTCGAGCGGAGTGTCCAGCCAGGGTCTTGCGACCTCTTCTGCGCCTTCCTCTTCGAACACCACAGGCTTCAGGTTCATCCATCCTGCGACCATCAGGACACCGCCTACCTTGTAGTCTGCGTCAAGCCTTTCCAGGTATCTGAGTATTGTCTGGCAGCCTATGGAATGGCCGACAAAGAAAGTGTCAGCGTCAGCTTCACCGACAAGCTCTTCAAGTTTTCCAACCCATGCCTCTATCTCGGGCTCTTCCGGGTCGGGCATCGCAGGTACCTCTACAGAGTATCCTTTATCTTCAAGTCTCTTCTTCAGCCATGGGAACCACCCTTCTTCAGGGCTGCCGTCCCACCCGTGTATTATGAACGCCCGTTTCATTTTATCATTCTATGATTATGATCTTCTCTTTCTTCTTGCTCTTGTCCTTCCTGAAATACCCGACAAATAATGTATAATATGTCCGTAAGGAAGGCCACAGGAACACATAGTGCCGTATTATGCTGCCTATGCCTGACTTCCTCTTCCGGGTCTTGCTTCTCCTGCGCACCATATATCTACGTTCTGCCTGCCTGTTTTTAAAGTTTTTCATGTTTTTTTGCCTTATCCCGCACCTTTGAGGCTCTTTTATACCACAATAAACTTTAAATATCCCATTATAATCCACAGCATCAAGGGGTGTCAATGGCTAAGAAAAAGAGCGTATTGATAATAGAGGATGAGCAGAACATTGCGCATGCCCAGAAGATAATCCTGGGTGATGACTACAATGTCTCTGTGGCGTATGATGGGGAGTCAGGGCTCGAGAAGATAAAGAAGCTCAGGCCTGACCTTATAGTTCTAGATCTCATGCTTCCCAACAGGGGAGGCTATGATGTGTGTTTTAGTATCAGGCAGGACCCGGAGCTGCAGCATATCAAGGTGCTCATGGTGACTGCGCTGAACCAGGCAATCGATGAGGACAAAGGGGTGATGGTCGGCACAGACGCGTACCTTGCAAAGCCGTTTGAGCCAGCGCAACTATTGGATGCTGTGAGGAAACTGCTGTCATGACCTTTGCTCAAGTAATACATGGATTCTTCAACTTTCTTGGCACGACCGAGGGCGAACTGCTCAAGACCGCTGTAGAGCTCATCTTCTTCACCATAGTCTTGTACATGGTCTTTTCAGAGTGGACCAGGGACCGCAAGAAGAAGGAGCTGAAGTTCCTTGTCATCGCCTTCTTGACTCTCGTGCTCAGCAAGCTGCTTTCAGTCTATTTCCTGGCGAGCTATGTGTTCACCAATGCCTCTGCCCACTTCTGGGCATTGCACACCTCTGGCAATTTCCTTGAGATATTTTCCTTGTTCCTTGTCGCTAACGCGTTTGTCTATCCTATAATGAAGCAGAAGGGGATAAGGACGCGGAAGTTCCTTGCAGACCATTTCGTGCTCCTGCTCGTCATCAGCTTCATATTGTCCATCTTCGCCCTGTCTATCACCGATCTCATGGGCGGCTCCCTTAGGGATTTCTGGACGAACACCAGCATTAATGTCGCCAAGGTCGTCGTGCTCCTCTACTATGCAGGATTCATCCTCGTGAACCAGAAGTACAGGCTGAAGTACAGGGCGAACATAATCACCGCGTTCATACTGTATTCTGTCGCTCCTGTCATCGAGCTGTTCAACATCATCCTGTACAACGATGCCAAGCCTGCTCTGTTCGTTGCTTCCCATCCTTTCCCTTTCTTCTCTTTGCTGATATTCACGCAGGTCATCTACCTTAAGCTCGCTGACAAGGCGTCCCTGCAGCATCGTCTTCGTCGTTCATGGGAGCTCTATGAGCAGGAGAAGGAGGTCTCTAAGCTGAAGGATGATTTCATCTCCACTGTCTCGCATGAGCTCAAGACCCCTTTGACTTCGATGAAGCTCTACGCAGGGCTTCTCAGGGACGGCAAGCTGGGGAAACTGCAGAAGAAGCAGAAGGATGCTCTGTCCGTTGTCGGCAAAGAGACCGACCGGCTAAATGCTTTGATAACAGACCTTCTCGACCTTTCCCGTCTTGAGTCTGGCAAGGCCAAGATCGAGCTTTCTGAGTTCGACCTGCACCATGTAGTGACTGAGAAGCTCTACCTGAACATGGCGAAGAAGAAGCAGATTGAGGTGAAGATAAAAGTGCCTAAGGATTTCATAGTCACTGCTGACAGGAACAAGATCACGCAGGTGTTCATCAACCTGTTCGGCAACAGCATCAAGTTCACACCTGAACGAGGGAGGATAACCATAATGGCCAAGATGTTCGAGACAGAGTGGGAGTTCATAGTGTCTGACACAGGCAAGGGCATAGAGAATGATAAGATACCCAAGCTGTTCGACAGGTTCTATCAGGCAGAGGACTTCATGACAAGGACCCAGGGCGGGACAGGGTTAGGGCTGTCTATAGTGAAGCACATAGTGGAGCTGCACAAGGGAAGGATCCGCGTGGAGTCTGACCTAGGCAAAGGGACCAGGATTTCCATCATGTTCCCGAAGCTTTCGCGGTACTGAAACAGTAGTTTTATAAATCATGTTCGCCTAACTTTTCTACGGTGTTGAGATGAGAGACTATCTTGAACAGATGCGTTCTTTGTATCTAGACAGGCTTCCGGACGGCTGGTGGGAACAGAGAGAGACAGACCGCCAGTACCAGGAAGACCGCCCAGCAGTCTACACCCCCGGCCCTGATGACTATGCGCAGAGGAATGGGCAAGAGGAAGAAAAGAAGAAAGAGGGCAGGAGAGTAATCATAATAGACTACAACAGCGATGACGAAGAAGACGAAAACAAGAAGAAAGGCGCTTTTGAGCTAGACATGCTTGACTGCCCTGAAGAAGCTGATTCTGAGTGATAATTCTATAGCGCCAGCACCACCGCCTAGCGAGCTAACAGAGTAGGATGCGCTACGTATCGCAGTTGGTTCGAAACTTGTTTTGAACCTCACAGACCGAAGGTCTGAGTTGGGCAACGAGAAGCGCTGAACTATTTGACAGCGAGCGCGAGGTGCTGGTGCTTAAAACCGCTTTCTCCAACCTAAACCTTTAAATATCACCAAAAATCGCATTCTAGCCATAGGCCCTCTTGGCTTAGTCGTATCAGACGCAAATGGTTACGCGCATTTGATACGCAAGGCTAAGGGCTGTTTCGCAGGGCTCAACAGCCCGAGCGGAGAAAACAAATCATTTGCCCTCTTGGCTTAGTCGTATAGCGCGTGCTTGGTACGCCAGAACTCGCACAAAGAGCACGAGGTCCGGGGTTCAAATATCAAAGTGGAGCTTTGATGCTCAAACTTTGTTTGAAAGTCCCCGAGAGGGCTTTTTTCCCACTCACATCTGTCCTGTCTCATTGAACTTCTTCATGAGTCTTTCGACAACGACGTTCGGTGCGTAGCCTTTCTTTACGCATGCCTTGACGAACTCATCGTATGTTGGCTTGTCTATGTTGTAATCGATCCTGACCTTTTGCGCTTTTTTTGGAGTTGCTGCCATTATGTATCACCCAGGTTGAATATTGAGGGGTTGTTTATAAAAGTTCACTTAGGTGGTTCTAGAGAAGCAGTTCCACCACCAATTTTAAATACTCCTGTGCTTTTTACAGCATCATGAAGGTCTCAGAGCTTATGGGTAAGGATCTTGTCATCGTTTATGGGGGGGATACTGCTAAGAAGGCTGCAGAGATGATGGCAAGGCACAACCATGGGCTCGCTACAGTGTTTGACAATATCCATGACAAGAACATCATAGGGGTTGTCGCGGACAAGGACATCATCAGGAAAGTGGTGGCGAAGGGACTGTCATGCGATGGGACATTTGTCTCGGACATCATGGTGAAGGACGTGAAGTCCATCTCGCCTGATGAGACCACCTCCGCTGCCATGGCCATGATGCTTAAGGAGAACATCAAGAGGCTCATCGTGATAAAGAACGGGGAACTGCAGGGAATACTGTCTTCTAATGATATCATACAGGGCATGATCAAGTACAAGAAGGAGCTGCTTGACATGGCCATAGATTTCTGAGATGGTCACGGCCAGGATGCTTTATCTTTCTTTTCTCAACTCCACCCACACCCCTTTCTCACTCTGCTTAAAAACATCTCAGCAACATTTATAATATATCTGTGCTGCATCATGCTAAAAAACTGAGCGAGGTGTATATCATGGATGCTGATGTTCTTTTGTATGAGGTCATGCCTAAGCTGAAGGAGCTTTCTGAGGCTGCGGACAAGGCCCAATGGACTGCTTACACAGAGGGCGGTGATGATAACTGGGAGGCGGCAGAGGATACAGAGCTGAAGGTCAGGAGGTTCCTCTCTGATCCTGAGCTGTTCAGGAGGATAAAGGAGCTGAAGAACACCTCGAATGACCTGCTTGTCAACAGGCAGCTCGACATGCTCCATGATGATTTCCTCCCGAACCAGATCCCTGATGACCTGATGCAGAGGATGGTCGCGATCTCGAATGAGTGTGAGAAGGTGTTCAATGATTACAGGGGAGTGGTCGACGGCAAGCAGTATTCCAGGAATGATGTCGTGGAGGTCCTGAAGGATTCTGATGACAGCGCTTTCAGGCAGAAGGTCTGGGAGTCGCACAAGAAGGCAGGCCCGGTGGTCAGCAGTAAGGTCCTTGAGCTTGTCCAACTCAGGAACCAGGCAGCAAAAGGCCTGGGCTTCAGCGACTACCGCGCATTGCAGCTCGCAGGCCAGCAGCATGACCCCAAGACCCTTGATATCCTGCTGAAGAAGCTCGACGAGGTCACGAGAGAGCCATACAGGAAGCTCAAAGAAGAGCTTGACATGAAGCTGAAGCAGCGCTTCGGCACCGAAGACCTGCGCCCGTGGCATTACGCTGACCCGTTCATGCAGTTGGCTCCGCAGGCGACAGACATAGACTTCGACGCATACTACGAGGGCAAGGATGTTGTCGAGATCGCAAGGGCGTTCTACAGGTCTTTCGGCATGGACCCTGACACCATACTCTCGAGGAGCTCACTATATCCTCAAGAGAAGAAGTCAGAGCACGCGTTCGCTTTCTTCATCGATCGCGATGCGAATGATGCGAGGATACTCTGCAACATAACACCTTCTGACCATTGGATGGACACCACGCTGCACGAGCTTGGCCACGCATTATACGACACAGGAATAGACATGAAGCTTCCGTGGATGCTGAGGGTGCCTGCGCACATATTCACGACAGAGGGCGTCGCCCTGATGTTCGGCAGCCTGACAAGGAACCCGAACTGGCTGCAGCAGACCCTCGATCTCGATGACGCTGAAACAGGCCGCATAGCTCCTGACATAGCTAAGCAGGAGAGGCTTGACAGGCTGTTCTTCTCAAGGTGGAGCCTTGTGATGTATGAGTTCGAGAAAGGGATCTACAGCGACCCTTCGCAGGACCTCAACACATTGTGGTGGGATCTTGTCGAGCGCTACCAGATGGTGCAGAGGCCTGACAACCGCGACGAGCCTGACTGGGCCACCAAGGACCATATAGTGAGCGCGCCTGTCTACTACCATAACTACATACTTGGCCAGTTCTTCTATGATCAGCTGCTCGATCGCATGGCAGAGGAGGCTGGCTGCGCCCCGTCCGAAATCACGTTCTACAACAGGAAGGACCTCGGCGACCTGTTGAAGCAGAAGGTGTTCATGCCTGGCGCTTCACTGCACTGGGAGGAGTTCACCAAGCGCGCTACAGGAAAACCGCTCGGCGTGGATGCATGGGCGAAACGCCTGGAATAATTTTTTCTTTTTCAGTATGGGGTAGCATAAGTATTCATTTATCGTTTTCTGTTTAAAAGCCTGGAACAAGTTTTTTATACCTGCCTGGCCTAACTGTATTCGGGGCGATATGATGAGACAAATGATGCTGCTGGTATCGGCACTTTTCATCCTTGTCAGCGTCACCGCCGTCATTGCAGAGGGCGACGGCAACATAGACATCAGGATAACGCGGCTTGACAGCGGGTTCTCTGCAGTCACGCTCCTTGTGATCACTTCGATAATACTGCTGGCGATAATCCTCTCGCTTGTGGTCCTTCTCAGGCGCAGGCCTTCAGCAATTAAGACGCCGAGGCCGAAAGACAGCATCCATGTAGATACCTTGCCTGAGCCTGGATTCAGGAAGGAGGGCTACTACGACGCTGTCTTCGAGAAGCCGATCCAGGCCGCGCCTGTCCCAGAGACAGAGGCCGTCGACAGCCTCGACCGCTACCTCAAGGAGGATGAGCGGGTCATCATCAACATATTGCGCATGAAGCACAACTCCTGCTCACAGGCGACTCTCCGCGTCATAACAGACTTCTCAAAAGCCCGCCTGTCGCGGCTTCTCGCAGAGCTTGAGGAGCGCGGCATCATCTTCAAGCAGCAGAGCGGCAGGAAGAACATAATAACCCTGAAAGCGTGATTTGTAACTACTATCTAATGCTAAAAAAGGAAATATTTATAAACACCATCTCATATACACAGCCATATAGATAGAGTGCATACGTAGGGTTACAGATGCTTTAAAACGTATTTGAAGCATTTTTACGGACTCTAAATGCTAAAAAGGGTTTTTTGGGCAGAATCTGAAGGTTAAATAGGCATAAAAATACCGAAAAGCTTAAAAAGTGTTAAAATGGGCTCAGAATCACAGACTAAGGATTTAGAGAGGCGCATTCTTGTCTTCTGCAGGGATAATGCCGCAAAACCCGCCCTGGACAAGGGCATAAAAGAAGTTGTGGCCATATCTGAAGAAGGCATAAAGCCTGAATATAGCGAAGGCCCTAACCTGCTCGAGGAAGAGGTCAGGCAGACGTTTAAGCGCAATCCTGAGAACCAGGTGGCTGTCGTGGCTGACCTTATGGACCTTGAGTCTTCAAGAGGCATCGACCTCTACGAGTCAATGATGGACTTGCCTATTGGTATGGTACTCAAAGGAGACATGGCCGATGTCCAGGACCCTGAGCAGAAGAAGACCCTGATCGGGTACCTTTCTCCTGACAGCAAGGCAGAGAGAAAGGCAAGGCTCGCGCTGGCGAACAATTATGAGGATGTAGGCACCATGATATTTGACATGGATGTCTTTGATGTCCTTGCATTGCCTGACCCTGACATCACGATGAGGATAGGGGAAGAGCAAGGCGAGGCGCCCAAAGGGCTGGGCAGGATCAGGAATGTCCTTTACGTCACAAGGGGGCAGAAACCGAAGATGATAGACCTGATCAAGAAGTACAACCTCCTGCAGTCGAGCGAGAATCCTGTTGTGATGCATTTCATCGCAGGCTCGAACAGCAACATCCTGGAGCAGGGGACGCTGCCTTCAGATACATACAATCAACTGGAGAACTACGGCCCATACGAGGCGATAGTCCTCGAGAAGAGGGGCGTGTCGAAAGAAGGTGATGAGGTCGAGTTCTCTGATGAGCATGTCGTGGCGAAACTCATCTCAGGCCTCAAGGCCGGTAACGGGATGGCGATATATCTCGACGAGAACGCCGAAGAGGGAGTCAATGCGCCTATGGGATTCAGGCTCGCCAGGACCGAGATGGACATCGTCAGGGAGTTCAGCCCTTACACGCAGAAGGAGCTGCAGAGGGCGACTGAGAAGGCCAAGATGACAGCCGACGAGAAGAATATCACTCTTCGCAAGCCTCAGATGAACATACTCAAGCTTCCCGTCATGACACTCAGCACGGACAGGGATGATGAGAATGGCCTGGATATGATAGTAAATGAATCAGCAGATGCTGACGACGAGAAGACCGAGGAAGCTGTGCAGCTTCCGCCTCAGCCAGCGCCTGCAATCCCGCCTGGGCAGCCCAAAGAGGTGCAGCCTGATAAGGAATACACAGAGAAGGAGATATACCAGAGGCTGTGGACGAAGTGCACGAGGGAGGAGTACAAGGACCTGCAAGCAGGGCAGGCAGCGATCAGTAAGATGATGTGCAGGTTCGGCAGACGGAGCGTCCTGTGGAAGAACTATCTGGATATCATAGAGGTGATTTCAAGGGATGATACAAAGATGCCTACCAGCAGGGAAGGCTTTGCTGACATGATGACAGATATAGCCACACTTGTCGGGATGTATCACAAGGAATGGAGCGAGGTCGGCGGTTTCGTGAAATCCGTTCTTGAGTCGAATGCAGATGACAGGTACAGGTCACTGAAGAGGCTGGCCAAGCTGTGCCAGAAGGACAGCACAGGGAAGACCATCGTCGATGATGATCTCAAGCCGCTCATCACGGGCATGCTTTCGTCCCTTGCAGAGGAAAGGACCGGGCGTGCTGTCGACGATATGATTGCGGTGATAGGACTTTCTGAATATATCCACCAGAAGAATGAGCGGATGCTCTTCCTCTCTAATCTGGGAGCGCATTACAAGAATGAAACGGAGTCGCGCAATGATCCTGTGGCTTTCGCAAATGATCTGCTAAGGTCAGGGAAGTTCTGGACTGTCAGCGACGAGCCTGCTCCGCCGGAGCCGATTGCGCCAGAGATTCCTTTAGAGGCGCCCGCAGGCAATGGTGCGCCAGTTCTGCTTGACACGCCTAAAGAGGATTATGTGGCCGCAGCCAGGGCCGCGCAGGCTGAGATAGAGGAGATGAGGGCCAATGGAAAAAAGAAGCCTCCGAGGCCGGCGCCTTCAAAGCAGCCGGAAGCACTAGCGGAGACTTCTGTTCCGAGATACATGAGGGCTGGTGAAGAGCTAGTCGATAGTGTAGTGAACGTGGCCACTCCTGCAGGTAAGCCTGAAGAGACATCGACCCTTGAGTCAGAGCTTTTCTCAGATAGGGAGAGCGATGGCGTGAGATGGAATGAACGGATGAGGCAGAGCATGGGCCTGTCAATAAGCGCACCTGAAGAGGTAGCGCCTGTGGCCGTGCCGCCGGGAAATGATACAGCTCCAGAACAGCCGGGTGTGCAGTACGATTGTGCTGGGCAGCCAGCCATCGAAGAAGGAAAGCCAGAGCCGGAGACCCTGCCGAAGCCAGACGACCAGGTCCAGGCGACAGATGCAGCGGCAGCTGATGATATAAGGGAGCGATACAGCCTTGACGCGCTTGCGTCCCAGATCGATGGGGATGACGGCAGGTTCGAGGCGAGAGTGGCAGACATGCTCGGCCCCAGGACATCAAGTGCTGTTCCCGCGCCTGCAGAGATGGTTCCGGAACCTGCGCGTGTCGGAGCGTCTCAGGAAGTACAGGATGCTTACGAGGAAGAGCCTGTGAAGGTCGAGGAGATAGAGCCTGCCAAGGTGGAAGATATAACTAAAACGATGGTGGAAGAGGTGGACGTTTCAGGACCCGAACCCGGACCAGAAGAGAGGCCTGTCGCACATATGCAGCTCAATCTTCTGGAGGCAGGCAAAGGACAGACAGGGATTGATGCTCATCCATATGCTACTGAAGAGGTGGATATGGTCGGGGAGGCGGTGGCCGATACAGCTGAAGATGCTGTGCCAGCCTGCGCCCCATCTGCTGAAGATGATTATAAAAAACCCATAGGAGGGATTGAAATGGAAGATGAGAAGAAGGAAGCTCCTAAGAAAGGAGGCCTTGGATGGCTTGCGGTTCCTGCATTGCTTGTGGGGCTGGGCATCGGGGCTGTCTCAGGAGTCAAGTACAGGGCTGATGCTGATAAGGCTGCTCTCGAACAGTACAACAAGGCTGTCGTCGGGCAGGTCATGACAGACAAGGCGCACGTGCGCGCGAGCGATGTGCTGAAGATGCAGGCTGAGGGCTATGTCAGGGACCAGACAGAAGGGTTCTTCGGCGTGGACCAGGTCGACAAGGAAGGGCTTGAGAAGAAGATGGACTTTGTCGAGGGCAACGCAAAGAGCCTGGCTGAAGAGGTTACCAAGAGGAAGAACATCTACATTAACAAGGATGTCAGGGATCTTGTCTTGGAAGACCTGTACAGGACACAGATAGATTTCGATGACACTGCTTTCGCGGTTCCGGGACCCGCAATCGGCAAGAGGCTGAACCTTATGGACATCTATCTCGGCGCTATCGGCCTGAGGAACATCCACGGCGATTTTATCACTCCGGCTGAGTTCGTCGCCATGTCCAACGACAGGCTCACGGAAGGTCTTGTCGAGTACGCACAGAAGACAGCAAAGCCGCATGGCAAGTCTGTCAGGCATGAGCGACATCTTCAGCGCGCCCGGAAACCTCGACGTAAAGCGCAGATCATGAGCACAAAGTATCAGGGTAGGAGCAGAGGTTCGGATATGAATGAGCAGGGAAGCATCACATACCGGCCTTCTCAGAGATACCAGAGGAAGACATTCTGATCTGACGGGAAAATCTTTTAAATTTTTTATTGTTCTATTTTTCCCGACGGGAAACAAGCTTGAGGATATGCATTATCGACACGTCCTGAAACGAAGATTCTTAACGCTCGAAAACCCTAACTGGTGGTGATTGACGCTTATTTCAGGTAAAATAAGCCTTATTTGCGCTTCTCAGACCTACATCTCTGCTCTGGAACATTCAGGAACCATCAACTCGCCGGAATCACGGTGTGGAACGGTCCTGCGTCAGTGTTCCAGCAGAAAATCCTATATATTTTCACGTCTATATACTGTCAGAGATGAAAAAAGCGCTCTCGGGGAGGGTTTTATCCTCGGGGAGATCCAGGGCGGTACGACGCACACATCATCACTCACACTCACAGCTTCACAGGTTTGACAATACATCACCAATTTTGAAATCCGTTAAGCAGAAGTTGTTGTGAGTTCTTGAGTTGTTGATATGATGCGCGTTAGATTCAGTGTTAGATTCAGTGATTGAATCAATAGAGATTGAGGCCTTCGGCAAAAACGATACAAGAGATTGTTCCACAGAAGTAGACTTGGTGGTTCCACAAAAAGCAGGCAGGGCATGCATTGAAGATCCGCTTCGCTCAGATTGGTTTTGCCCACCAAGCACCCGGCAAGCTCTGCAACCAAGCAAAAGAAAGCCAAGACAACCGCGATGTAATGTTTCCTTTCCCTGGTTATTGATTCAATCTGAAAATTTTTCCCAGCAGATCATGGGACCTTTCCCAGCACATCAATGCTGCTGATTACATCAAACCTTACCAGATACGTTCACGATCAATTCCGGGCGTAAAACACTCCAAAACCCAAAACCCGCGAAAACTACAGAATTAACCACTAAACAATGCTAAAACCTAGAAACATTTAAATAACAGTACTACTGCATAGTTATAGTTTTTCAGGGGGATTTTAGGGCAAAAGAGTGTTTTGCTAGCTCTATATAGCTAGAACTATGTCATAATCACATGAGGGGAATGATAAGATGAAGAAACAAAGCGATTTAGAAAATTCTCTGCCGGTTAGTCCTAAGAGGGCTTCAAAAGGCAGGAAAGCGCTCAAGAGCCTCGGAACAGGTCTTTTTGGCGCTTTGATGGGGCTTTCAACCCTGCTCACGCCTGATTCGGCTGTTGCCCAGGGTGTGACATACAGGCCCAGCGAGCCTACAGTACAGGTCTCAGCCAGAAAAGCAGGCATAAAGGACCTGAAGGCTTACGCCAGGCAGCATGAGCTATCCAACTCAAACTACAAGCAGATGTTCAAGGGCCTTGACAACTATCCCGGATTCGAGGACAATGGTCCTGAGGAACGTTTTGCCAGAGAGCTTCTCGAGAGATTCCCCTCACTTGCAGAAGACCTCAACACGTGGTACCTCATAGCAAGGGACATGCCAACACAGCTGGAGGTCGAGAAAGGCAGGTCACTGGCAGAGGCTGTCAATGATCTGGTCTACAATGCAGATCCTGCATCACTCTTCTCAGAAGCTTCCCCGAAGCAGCAGGACAATGCTGTCGCGAGGGCCCATGAAGCCATAAGTGGCCTGAGCGAGGAAGCGCAGCGCAGGTACATGGCAAAGGCAAGGAGCGACACAGTCCTCCCTGTCGAGGATGAGGTCATGATAGGCCTTGTGCAGGGCTTCCTTGAAGCGAAGGGACCAGAGAAAGTCGCTGTCGAAGAGCCTGTCGAGGAAGAGGGTTCGATAGAGGCGCCTGAAAGGGTCACTCCCGATGAGATAGAGGCCAAGAGAAAGGCAGAGCTTGCTGACAGTAAGAAGAGTCTTGACCAGATCCTGGAAAAAGGTGCTGAAGATAAGCTGGTCATCGCAGCGGCAAAAGAAGTCCCTGTCGTCGACAGGTGCGAGTCAAAGAAGCCTTATGACCTTTTGGTCAATGTAGTCACCAAGACAAAAGGCATGATCAAAGGGCCTGAAGAAAAGGTCCAGTTCAGCCCTGACGCGATAAGGGCTTACAAGGACAAGGAGATCGAAAAGCTCAGCAAGGCATATGAGGGCTGTACTGATGTCCTTGCTGCCATAGATAAGACCAACGCAAGGATCGACAAGCTCATCCAGGACTATGAGTGCAGGCCTGACAGGCTCCAGAAGGCGCTGGCAGGCTCTGAGGAGGACCTTGCAAAGGTCAAGGCCGGAGAGCTCAAGGCAAAGGATGCTTTCGGAGCAAGGGAAGATCTTGATAAAAGTATCAGGGAGAAGTGCCCTGCAGATGAATACGCAAATGCAGAAGGATTGATTTCAGCGTCGAGGTCTGACTTCAACGCAGCGCTCAAGAAGAATGCATGTGGCACTCCTGAGGGTTTCAACAGTAAGCTTGAGAGCACTGACCTAACTAAGATTGACGGCTTCACAGGCAAGAACGCCCTTGCTGGGGAAGACGCGTACATGAGGCTTTCAGAGGTCGAGAAGAAGCTCAATGATCTTGACAAGGAAGAGTCTGCTGACGCAGAGGTCTGCCCTGAGAACAGGACAGCTCTTGACGATGCTAAGGCGCGGTTCGGCAAGGACGCAGCAGCGTTCATCTGCCTGACATACACCGACGGAGAGATAGGGAAGGTCAAGAACGCCTACACGCTCGAGCTCCAGGACATGGATGCTAACAGCGCAAGGGTCAAGGCTGTCGCCAATACAAAGCTTGACAGTGCAGGGACAGAGTGCATAGATTACACGGCCAAGATAGATCCAGAAAGCGCCGAAAAGCTCGAGAAGGACAACAAGACCAAGCTCGACGCTGCAAGGAAGGACCTTGACACAGCGGTCGCTGCCCATGCGAATGCGCAGAAGAACCGCATCGTGACCACGATCTCAGTCGGGGGACATGACCCTTCATTCGAGAGCGAGGCAGGATCCGGCGATATATATGCAAGGATCAAGAACGGTGTCGACGCTGACAAGCCGATTGATGCGTCTGTCTTCCTGACAGGTGCTTATGATACAGACGGCCTGAAGACCGCATGGTCTGCAGGCGGGGTGCTTGACCTCCATATCGATGGATTTGGAGCGACGCTCGGATTCGCAGGCGACTGGCCTGACTTCAACGCGACATCAAGTTCGATCGGGCCGGGCATGCTTGAATTCATCGACAATGACAACTACACAGAGCTGCGTGCCGAGACCACTGACGCGAAGGCTGCTGAGAACAACAGGACATGGAGCATGGAGCTGTCGATACCTGTCAGCAAGAATGTTGATATAAGGGCGTCTTACGCTTTCACAAAGAGCAGGCATGACGAGAATGTCCGCAGCAGGAGCCATTCGCACACTGCTGTGGATGAGTTAGAGAGTGATGAGGGCATTGACGTCCACAAGTCGCTTGACATCTATGTCGACAGCGACGCTGACGTGACAGTCAAATCAGAGACCGAGATGCACAGCGCAGGGCTTGGAGCAGATTTCAGGCTCGGCAACTGGACATTAGGCGGAGATCTCCTGGCGCACTACGCAGAGTCAGACATAGACACAAGGACAGACACATCAGTAACCACAATGACAGAAGGTTTTGTCGAGGTCATGGGCCAGCGGATACCCGCTACCGGGATTGAAGGGCCTGATAGGTCAACCGACGTCCAGAGCCAGAAGTACATCCAGCGTGTCGTTGATGTCTGGGCGCATGCCATGTTCAATGGCGAGGCTGCCGCAGGATGGCTTGCGGTCGGCGTTCCCAGCGTGACCGGAGAGGACGAGATACCTAAGGGAGACTCTGTCCTTCCTGTGATGTTCGACCTGAAGGGATTCTACCATGTTGGCGGATTCATGATAGGCGGCGGCGTCACGCACATAACCGATAATCTGGATCTCAACCTGTACATCGCAAGCGACGCGAAGACTCAGGAGCTGCTCAACCATCTGAGGACCAGCAGCACCATCGAGAGGATCAGCGTCATGGACGGGGATCTCAGAGCGGCTTTCCTTGAGAAGGGCCTTGAATACAGCATAATCCAGGACAGCGAAGGCTGGTACGCCAATGTAGAGGCAGAGCTGGCTCTCAGGGACAGCGCTGACAGCGCAGGCAGGGTCAACGCCCACATAGTCACGCCTGTACTGGGCGACGTGTTCAGGCTCGGTCTGACCGGGAGCAAGGACTTCACAGACAGCACTGGTTTCGGCGCAGGGGCTGACCTTTACTTCAGGCTCGGCAGCAGGAACCACACCCTGAAGCTGGGTGTCGAGGCAAAGAACGGCGGGAACAGTGAAGATACAGAGGCAGGGGTCAACCTAGAGTACGTGCTCCGCTTCTAAATCATTTTTTTCATTATCAAACAAATATCACGATCAAGGGGTTATACAATGGGTCAAAAAAACATGAAAACGAAACTATATACTGTGTTGGTAGTTGTCTTCGCGCTCATATGCGCGGTGCAGGCTTTCGCCCTGCCGGACATACCTCCGACATGCAGCCTGTCGTCCAACACGCAGGACGCAGACACCACCGCTGTCCTTACCGCTGTATCGACAGACTCCCTCGCCAACGCAGGCGTGAGCTCCATCAAGATATATGAGGACGGCAGCCTGATAAGCAGCAAGAGTTGCAACGGTGCCACGACTTGCGTATCTGTCAAGAGCGTGATCCACATGTCCGACGGCACGCACAGCTATCATGCGGTGTGCAGGGACATTGCAGGACAATCAACCACTTCATCCACTGTCACAGTGGATTTCAATGGCGGCAACCATGACCCTGAGATAACGAGCGCGACCCCCGCTAGCCCCATCGAGATCCTTGAGAACGAGACAGCCCTGCTTGAAGTAGAGGCAGAGGATGAGGACGGAGACACCCTTGCATATGGGTGGTCAGTCAACAACATATTCATACTCAACTACAACCATCCTTACCTGGATTTCTCCAGGAATGTCGATGGCACGAGCCAGGACTTCGATGTCCGTGTCAGCGTGACCGACAACATGGGCGGCTATGACAGCGCCTCATGGGACATCACCGTGATAGACCTTGAGCCTAGCGTCGTATTGACAGGTGATGATGGCCTCACAGAGTGCGATCAGTTCGGCTTTGACGCAAATATAGATTCTTATGACTCCATAACTTCGATAGTTTGGGATTTCGGCGACGGCACTAACCAGACAGGCACAAACGCTTCTGTCCAGCACACATTCCCTGAGGACGGCACCTACACAGTGCGTGTCACAGTCACGGATGCTGACGGGGACACAGACTCGGACACTTTGCAGGTCGATGTGCTTGACATAGCACCCCAGGACCTTGCGTTCACATGGGACCCTGCTGCTCCTTTCGAGGCAGACCTGGTCAGTTTCACCGCAGACGCTGGAATGGCCTGCGCTGCAGATGATATCGCCGATTGGTCATGGGATTTCGATGACGACGGCGCAGAAGACGCCAACGGCCAGACAGCAGACAACACATTCGACCAGGACGGCACTTATCCTGTCACTCTCACTGTCACAGATGATGACGGGAGCGAGACAGAGCTGACACTTGACGTCGTCGTGGCGGATATCGGCCCTGAAGCAGGTTTCACATGGGACCCTGCAGACCCGATTGAGGGAGATACTGTCGATTTCACAGACACTTCCACATCCCACGACGGCATAACAGGCTGGTCATGGGATTTTGACGATGATGGCATTGAAGACTCGAGCGATCAGGACCCTTCATGGGCATTCGATCTTGAGGGCACGCACAGCGTCTGCCTGACGGTCTCAGAGGATGACGGCAGCGAGGACACTGTATGCAATGATGTCCTTGTCGGAAACAACGTCCCCGAGGTCCTGCTTGAGGCAGATGATCCTGAAGGCCCTGAGCCTCACGACGTGCATTTCGATTGCAGTGTCACAGCAGGCGGAAACGCTCCTTTTGATTATGAGATAGATTTCGGCGACAACAGCCCTGCAGTGCAGGACAGCGAAGCAGACCACACTTATGATATGGACGGCATCTACACAGCGACATGCACAGTCACAGACACAGACGGTGACGAGGGTACAGGTTCCGTTGACATAACAGTCGACAATGTCGTTCCTGATGTAGAGCTTATCCTTAACGAGACATCTGGACCTGAACCTCTCGACGTTCACGCTGACTGCTTTGCATATGACGGCAATGAGCCTTACAACTTCAGCATAGATTTCGGTGATGGCACGATAGTCAATAATGATACTGCAGACCACACTTATGACCAGGACGGTCTCTATGATGTAGTCTGTACAGTCACTGATGTCGATGGCGATGTCTCGACAGACACAGTGCCGGTCGACGTGGCTGACACCATGCCTGCAGGAGACTTCACATGGGATCCTGAGTTCCCGAATGAGGGCGAGCAGGTTGATTTCGACGCCACTGCCGATGCTTATGATGGCATCGTGAGCTGGTCATGGGATTTCGCAGACGGCAGCACTGCTGATGTCGAGGATCCGAGCCACACATTCGCAAATGGCGGTGACTATGATGTCACTCTTGTCGTTGAGGATGGCGACGGCTCCCAGCTGACAATAGTCCACACAGTTCATGTCGTGGACAACCCGCCTATAGTCGAGGTCTATGCAGACCCTCTTGACGGTGATGAGCCGCTTTCAGTGGACATCACATGCACCCTGCTTGACAATGCGCAGGGCGACCCTTCAGGGGACGGCCCTTTCACATTCGATATAGATTTCGGCGACGGAGACTCGTATTCCGTCCTGACGAGCGACAGGGAATATTCAAGGACTCATGAGTATGTCCAGAACGGCATCTACACAGTCACATGCAATGTGACGGACTCCGACGGCGACCCTGGATCTGACACAGAGGATGTAGAGGTGTTCGACACAGAGCCTGATGTCGACCTTCATGCCAACCTCGTCGAGGGAGACGAGCCGCTGGATGTCGTGTTCTTCTGTGACGCGTCAGCGTACGATACTCCGCTGAGCTACGAGCTCGACTTCGGCGACGGTTCACCCATGGTAGAGGACAATGGCGCTGATCACGTATACAACCAGAGTGGTTTATACACTGCGACGTGCACAGTGACTGACGCTGACGGGTCAATTGTCTCAGACACTATTGATATAGATGTCTATGACACTCTGCCTAATGTATCTTTCACATGGGATCCTGTCAATCCTCTTGAGCTTGAGGACGTCGATTTCGACGCTACGGTCACAGGACATGACGAGCCTTTCACGTTCGCATGGGATTTCGATGATGACGGAGTGACGGACTCCACAGATGAGGATACTACATGGATATTCCCGCAGAATGACACATATCCAGTCACGCTTACAGTGACTGATGCGGATGGTTCTGTTGTTTCTGTAGTCCAGAACGTCACTGTGGGTGATAATTCGCCTTGGGTAGACCTGACAGTCAACACCACATCTGGTGATGAGCCATTGAGTGTGGGATATAGTTGTGCGGTTGCCCCCGGTACTGGTAATGATCCTTTGGACTACCTGATAGATTTCGGTGACGGCATGCCTACAAGCACTGACGCGGATGGAGAGCACACATACAACAATCCGGGCGATTACGACATGACCTGCACTGTCACAGATGCTGATGGTGATGTTGACAGCGATACTGTTGTCATCAATGTTGCTGACAATGCTCCTGTCGTGGAGATAACAGCCGACGGCGTGCCTGGCTATCTTGAGGGAACTGAAGGCGACACTGTCGACTTCAACTGCACTATCACAGGAGGCAATGCTCCTTTCACCACGCAGATGGATTTCGATGACGGTACCACTACGGCCAATCTTGTCGAGAGCCATACATATCCATTGGAAGGCCTGTACAACGTGAGCTGCTGGGTGCAGGACAATGACCTGGACAATGCTGAGGACTTCGTGCTTGTCAACATAACGAACAATGCACCTGTCGTCAATCTTGATGTCAGTCCGGATTCAGGCCTCGAGCCCCTGACGGTGAATTACACTTGTGATGTGGGCGGCGGCAATGACCCTTTGAGCTATGTTATTGATTTCGGTGATGGCACGCCCACAAGCACTGACGATTCAGGCAACCACACATATCCTGCGCCAGGCGATTATGACATGACCTGCACAGTTACAGACACTGACGGTGATGTGGATAGTGACTCTTTTGCGATAGAAGTGATTGACAACCCTCCTGTTGTTGACCTTACAGCAATCCCTATGGGCGGTGACGAGGGCGTAGATATACTTTTCACATGCGACGTCACTGGCGGCAATGAGCCTTTCAGCTATGTCATTGACTTCGATGACGGCAACTCAAGCACAGAGCCTGTCATCCTGCACACATACACGCTGGAGGGCAGCTACAATGCTACCTGTACAGTGACTGATGCTGATGGTGACATAGGTTCCGACAGCGAAGTGATAGTTGTCGGCAACAACGTGCCGGTCGTGAACCTGATTGAGAACGTCTCGGCGGGTGTCGAGCCCCTGGCTGTTGATTTCAACTGCACAGTCGGCGGCGGAAACTCCCCTTACTCATACAGCATCGACTTCGGTGACGGCAGCCCTGCTGTACCGTCACCCGTAGCAACACACGAATATGTGCAGAACGACACTTACTTCGCGAGCTGCACAGTGACGGATGTCGATGGCGATTCCAGCGCAGACACAGACGCTATCGCTGTATATGATACAGAGCCTGACACGAACTTCACGTTCAGCCCGTCAGACCCGATAGAGGGAGACCTTGTTCAGTTCACTGACCAGACGACTGCCTATGATGGTATTGTTGCTTGGAGTTGGGATCTGGGCGACGGCAACACCTCTACAGCGCAGAACCCCTCAAAGACATATGACCTTGAGGGTTCGTACTTTGTAACGCTGACCACGACTGACAGCGACGGTTCGCAGACATCCCACAGCGAGTGGGTCAATGTCGGCAACAACGTCCCTGTCGTGAACACGACAGTCACTCCGTCTTCAGGCACAGAGCCTCTTTCAGTGCTCATAACCTGCTCTGCTTCAGGCGGAAACGCGCCTCTGGCATATGAGATATTCTTCGGCGACGGCAATTCAGCGCCGGGTTCTGCCGCGGCTTATACGTATGACCAGGACGGCTCTTACCCTGTCGTGTGCCAGGTCACTGACACTGACGGTGATGTAGGTTCCGACCTCCAGACCGTGATCGTCAATGATACTGTGCCGACAGCAGACTTCAGCTGGCTTCCGGCGAACCCTGAAGCAGGAGATGTAGTGTCTTTCACAGACCTCTCCACTTCATATGACGGTCTTGCGGCTTGGTCATGGGATTTCGACAATGACGGTGTGGAGGACTCGAACGTCCAGGACCCTAGCACTATCTATTCTTCGCCAGGGCTCTATCAGGTCAACCTTTCCGTGACTGACGATGACGGCAGCACGGCATGGACCATGAAGACCATAGCGATAAATGTCAGCTTCCCTGCCCCGATAATCTTCAATGTCCAGGCGGTGAACCTGACCAACGTGTCTGCTGACATAACCTGGGCTACAGACCAGGCCGCTGACTCGCTTGTCGAGTTCGGCACAGACCCTGCAATACTGGGGTCGAGCGTCTCAGATGCGGCTCTTGACTTCAGTCACGCGCTGCCTCTGTCAGGCTTGACGCCTAACACGATGTATTTCTTCAACGTGACGTCGTGCAACATGCATGCCGACTGCACCACGGAAGGACCTTTCAATTTCACCACGCTCGCGACAAGCACAGATACAACACCGCCTATCGTGAGTCTGGACTCTCCTGCAGATGGATCTGTTGATGCAGATGGGGTAGTGACTGTGCAGTACACGGTTACTGATGACATCGCAGCAAATCTTGATTGTTATATCTACTCGAACACCACAGGCTCCTGGCAGCTTGATGCTGCCCAGATGACTGCCAATGGAGCTTCGAACACGTTCATGTATCTTGGACTGGCCGATGGTGATTATCGCTGGAATGTGGAGTGCAGTGATGGGACGAACAGTGCGTTCGCTCCTGCTGACTTCAGCTTCACGGTCAACACAAGCGTTGTCGACGTGACTCCGCCTGTCGTGACCCTGATGAGTCCTGCAGATACATCTATAGACAATGATGGCAATGTGACAGTCCAGTACAATGTCACTGATGACATGGCCACGTTGCTCTCATGTGAAATTCATTCCAACACCAGCGGTGTCTGGGCTGTCGATCTTGCCGGTCAGCTGACTGCCAATGGCTCGAGCAATACTTTTGATTACACAGGTCTTCCAGATGGGCACTATGTGTGGAATGTGAGGTGTAATGACGGTACGAACGCTTTCTGGGCTCTTACTGACTGGACTTTTGATGTCGACACAGGATCTTCAGGCAGCGTGCCTGTTGTCAGCGCTTCGGCGAACCCATCGTCTGGAGCAGTGCCCCTGCTTGTCAGGTTCAATGCGACCGTGACAGGCGGTGATGCACCTCTCTCGTTTGAGTGGGACATCGACAATGATGGTATAGTCGACTACACGACCCAGGACCCTGTGCACATATACAATGCACCGGGAGTCTACACTGCGGTCGTCAATGTCACTGATGCTGATGGTGACTGGGATTCAGACACTGTGACTGTGACAGCGAGCGCTGTGACGCACAATGTCGCTGTGGACAGCCTGACCTACACCAATATGCTTGATACGATATATCTGTATGACTCAGTCCAGATCGATGCTTCGGTCTCCAACACGGGGAATGTCCAGGAGACATTCGATGTCGTGTTTGAGGTCGACGGCGTAGTCATAGACACCCAGCAGGTGACGCTTGGCGCAGGCGCTTCTACAGTAGTGAGCACCAGCATCGCGAGCGCCCAGCCAGAGGGATTCCACACGTTTGTCGCAAGGGCAGAACCTGTCGCTGGCGAGACAGACCTCTCTGACCAGTCCCAGACTGAGATTGCGAGGTATTGGTCTGTTGATGACATAGTCTCGTCTAAGACCAGGTACATAGTGTACTGGGCAGGCACTGCTTACGTGCCCATTACCAACGCTTATGTCCATGAGACGTTCAATGACCTCCGGGTGGAACTTACTAGTACAGGAGTGCCTCCGGCAGTCCCTGTGCAGCTCGTGGACCTGAACCCGAGCGAGACGCAGATACTGACATGGTCTGTGGCCGCGCTTCCTGGTGACACGCTTACTGCCATAGAAGGCAACAACGAAGTGACATTTTCACTCACTGTGTGAGGTATGCTAAAATGAATAACAAGATATCATTCGGACTCGCATCATTGATTGTTTTTGTCCTGAGCTCCCTGCTCGTATCAGCTGCGGGAGTCTGCTCTCTGAGCCTCGGGACCAAGGATGCATTGTACACTGGAGATACGACTACCATAAGCTTTGTCAATCTCTACCTGCCTCCTGAGACAGGCAACATAACTCTCGATCTCAGTGGTGCTCCGGGCATATCGATCTCTGCAGGGGCTAACCCGCAGGATGATATTGCCTTCGGAAGCATGGCTTCGTGGGATCTTGGCATCTCCAGTGAAGGGACTAAGACGATAACTGCTACGATGATCAACTCTGCGGATGGCACTGTGCTATGCACGAACTCCACATCTTTCACGGTTGTTCCCTATCCTGACATTGTGCCGACCATAATGGGTATTGGAGGTACATTTGACGTGGGTGACTCTATCGGTTTCAGCCTCGATCTGGACAATCTGGGCCCTGGCAACGCTACAGACATATCAGGGACCCTTTCAAGTGCTTCAGGAAATTTGATATCCCCTAACAGCATGTCCTTGGCAGGTCTTGATGCTGGTGATTCTTCAAGCACTGCACACACTATTCTTCTGGACCATTGCGGTTCTGGAGACTCAGTGAGTGCTACAGTGTTTTACAGGGATGAGAATGGTGTGCTTATGGCCCCGAGAGTGGATGTTGCTACATTCAATGTCATAGGGACTGACATGGCATTCACGTCTATAAGCGCGACTCCGAGCGTGGTAAATGCAGGCAATACAGTCACATTGAGGGCGGATGTCAAGAACATCTACGTTCCGCCTGCAGAGAATGTGAAGGTGACTTTCTTTGTCGATGGCAATGCAGTGAATACTGCAAGCCTGGGTAATATCGCTGGAGGAGTATCTGACACTGCTTCATATGTATACACGACTGCTGCTGGCGGTTCACACAACGTGACAGCGACGCTGACTGCTGATCATGAGTGTCCTGATCCAAATAATGCGGCGACGCTCGTCGATGCTTTCACCGTCTCAGGAAGCCTGCCTTTCTGCGGTGATGGGAGCTGCAACAACGGAGAGAGCTGCAGTTCATGCCCGGGTGACTGCGGAAGCTGCTCATCCGGAGGCAGTGGCGGCGGTGGAGGCGGCGGTGGCCGCTCAGGCGATACGTACATACTGATATTGACGCCTGCGGAGCCTTCCAAGACTCTGCACCTGAAGTCAGGGGACACTGTCAAGTACATCACAGAGAATGAGAGCTTCTCATTCGTATTCAGGTATGTCTATTCTGACAGGGCCAAGATGGGAGTGTCGAAGGCGACGAGCTACAAGGAGTACACGCTTGACGAGGACAAGAAGTACAATCTCAATCTTGATGCTGAGGAGGCTGCGGACCTTGGCATAACCCCTTCAGAGCTGAACGGCGGAGCAGGCGACTTCAAGTTCGAGCTGCTCAACCTGCCTGAGAGGACGCCTATAGTCGTGCTTCCGCCTGCCAAGAGGACGGTCTCTGTCGACCAGACAGCTGATCTTGAGGCAGGATCAGAGGAGCCTGTGCCTGAGGAGGAGTCTTTCTCTGAGGGCGTGCTTGAGTTCGTCGAGTCTTTGAGCGTCAAGAGCAAGGCACCGATAGGTGCGGGCATTGCGGTCGCGGCTGCGATAGTGCTGCTCGGCCTGGGCGCGTACTTCTTTGTTACAAGGAAGCGTGATTGAGCGATTAATCTTATTTTTTATTTCATTTTTATTTTTCTTTAATCTTTTCAGCTATTTTTATCAGAGGTGAAGGGTGATTCGGGTTGGAGCATGGTCGAGAGCGAGATAACAGAAGACAGGGGCATAGTTAAGGTTCATGTTTTAGGCATCGGTAGCTATACATCTGAGCGTTCTTTCTTCCCTTCTTTCGTGATTGAGCATGATGGTGAGCATACCATCGTCGATCCAACATCCAATCTTGCTTTTGCCATGAATATCTACAGGAAGATAACTGGGGAGGATCTACGTCCCAGGCACATCGACCAGGCTACTGTCAGCCATGTGCATTCAGACCATGCCGCAGGCATGATAGACCTGGCCGTCCACAAGTATTATGTAGAGCTCAAGAGAAGGAAAAGGGAGAACGAGCTTTTCACCTTCTTCGGCCCGGGCTCTGTGCTGGCTGCCTGCTGGGAACGCGTGCTCAGCGGGACATTGGAGAGGACTTTCGAGTCTGTCGATCCCGAATACAAGGAGCACAACAGGAAGTTCCATGATTTCTTCAATCTGATAGAGCTTATACCTGATGTCCCTAAGAAAGTTGGGGGCTTGGAGGTCATCGCAAAGCAGGGCATCCACGCAGTGCAGGGAGGATCTTTCGGCTACAGGTTCAGTTGCGGAGACATCAGCATAGGCTATAGCGGCGATACCGCGCCAAGCATCGATGGTGATAATGACCTGACCAGGTTCCTTGCTGGTTGCGACATGGTAATCTATGAGTGCGGGGGCAGCAGGATAGGTGGCCATACCTCTCATGAGTTCCTGGAAGGTAGGTTCACGGATGATGCTGAGGATAGGATATATCTTACGCACTATTCTGATTTCATGGCAAATGATATATTGCCTTTCAAGCTCCTGAAGCCTTTCCATTGCTATACTGTCAGCAAGAAGGGCGTGTTCATTAAGAACCTGCCCAAGAAAGGCAAGCAATTGCTTAGGATGCTCAAGGGCAGCTAGTTCTGGCACCAGACCAACAGGCAAAGTCAAGTCAAGTGACGATGCCGCCTAGTGAGCTTACACTCTCAGATGCGCAGATGATTGCAGTTGGGCAGATGGAAGCAGATACTGAATCGACAGCGAGCGCGGCATTGTCACGGAGAAACTATGTCTGACTTTGCAAAACCACCGCAACATTTATAAACACCTAAATACCCCATCTAGCTTGAAATGGCGTAAAAGCTCGTTTCAGGTGGTTTAGAGCACATAAAGCACATTCAGGATGTGTAGGAGGGCTCGTAGTTTAGTGGCTACACCTGTCTGGTGGATTGGTGCCATAGATAACGTCCCGTTGACGTCGGGAAGGTCTCCGGTTCAAGTCCGGACGGGCCCATTAAAGAAAGCAATTTTGCCAGACGACTGGAAGGAGTCGGCAAAATTGGTTTTTTAATGCTTAATAATCCCTGACGAACGAAGTGAGTCGGGATTATTCTTGCATATACTGCAAGGCAATAGGCGAGCACCAAAAAAGAGGTTCACCATGGAATTACCGCAATATACTCTGAAGCCGAATGTAAACTGCATGGTCGTTCCCTGGATATTCAAGCTTCTCGGACTTTCAGCGCTCTTCTACGCAGGCATATACTTCAACGTGAAGTATGCGCTGAAGACAGAGATACCGCCGTTGGTAAACATGCTTATATTCGCTTTCCTTATCGTGCTCATATTGACGCAGGTAATCCTTTATCATGTGAAGTTCGGCAAGTACAAGTACCTGTTCTTCACCAACCGGATCGAGTACGAGGCCAAGAAGCCTGCGACTTTCGTGTTCTCTGATTTCCAGCAGGCTGAGCTCAAGCAGGGACTGTTTGACAGGATGTTCGGCACAGGCGAGCTGAAGCTCAGCAAGGATTTCATGATAGGCCCCATCTCTAATGTCGCGCAGATCAAGAGCTATCTTGAGCAGCTCGTGAATTACTACCGATCGACCCAGCAGCGCTATAAGGCTCAGGAGCAGCAGGCTTCCATGCAGCAGCAGATGGCTCAGTCGCAGCAAAGCGCGCAGCAACCCAGACAGCAGGATGTGCAGCAGCAGGCGCGGCCGGCCCAGCAACAGCAGCCTGCACAGCAGCAGTCTCAGCAGCCAGAAGCGCAGGGATCAGGCCAGCCGACAGGTACAGGACGATGAAAAAGAAGAGCAAGACCAGAAGACCTGCAAAGGTTCTCCCTAAGCAGCATTATTCCAAGTATCTTTTCATAGTTTTCTTCCTCCTCATACTCACGATAGCAATACTGATAGTCAGGCCGTTCCTCTCGACCCTGATAGTCAGCGCGATAGTGGCCTATGTGTTATATCCTGTATACAAGTATTTCTTCAGGCTCACAAATATGAAAGGGTTCTCGGCAGCGATACTGATAATCCTGCTTCTGCTTATATCGTCCCTTCCTCTGATACTCGTGACGAGCAAGCTGACCACTGAGTCTTACGCAGCGTATGTCCAGGTGAAGCAGGTCTTCATCGACAACAGCTCTTTCGATGAGGCATGCGCAGGCGAGAGAGGTATCATCTGCGGCACTTACGGCCTTTTCAAGGGCTTGTCAGAGAAGTACAATCTCAACCTGGGGTTCTATTTCGCGCAGGGCTTCAGCAGCCTGGCGTCGAGTTTCATCTCAAGGGTGTCTGATTTCATATTTAACATACCTAAGTTCCTGCTGCATTTCTTTGTCGGGCTGTTCGCCATGTACTACATGTTCACGCAGGGAGAGGACATGATAAAGGGGCTTAAGGATGCTCTGCCCATGGCTGATGAGCACAGCGACAGGATACTCATGCATTTCAATGATATAATATTCGCGACGATACATGGCGCGATAGTGATAGCGATAGTGCAGGGCGTCATTGCAGGTATAGGCTATTTCATATTTGGCGTGACCTCGCCGATACTGCTCTCGTTGCTCACGATAATCGCGTCATTCATACCTTTCTTCGGAGCGGCCCTTGTCTGGCTGCCTGTCTCGATATCGATGCTGGTCAACGGCATGGTGACGGACAATTCAGGCCTCATGCTCAGGGCAGGCGGACTTGTCCTGTGGGGTGCGCTGCTGGTCTCGACCATAGATAATTTCATGAGGCCGAAGATTGTCGGCGACCGCGCCAGGGTCCATCCTCTCGTCATACTTCTGGGCGTGTTCGGCGGCCTCGCGCTGTTCGGCTTTGTCGGGATAATAGTAGGCCCGTTCCTGCTCACGTTGTTCATGGCTTCTTTGGAGATATACATGGAGGCGAAGGACAACATATTTTGATTGTTAAAACGAGTTACATACCTCAGCCTTCAGGCCGATTGCATTACCGCGTTTTAACACCAACATGCTCAAAAAGCTCTGCTTTTTGGCACGCCAAAACACATTTGGTGTTTTGAGCGTACCGCGTCATTTAGGGCGCGGTTGTTGATTGCATTTTTCGTTATTGATTGCTGTGAAGGTATTCGAACATGAAATTCAAGGTGCAGGATGTTGACATAACGACTGGAGGCACTCTCGTGGCCATCCTGAACAGGAAGGACGCGATGATGCTCGACGTGCATACAGGCGACAGGATGCGGATCACGCACGGACGGAATTCCGCGGTCGCTGTGCTTGACATCGCAGAATCGGGCAAGGCCGTGAAGAGGGGATACCTGGGCCTGATGGAGGAGGTGCTGCGCAAGCTTGGTGCGAAGCAGGGCGGAACCGTCAACATATATCTTGAGGAGAAGCCCAAGTCCATAGCGCTCATAAGGAAGAAGCTCGACGGCAGGAAGCTCTCTGCAGAGGATATCCAGACCATAGTCGAGGACATAGTGCACAACAAACTCACTGCTGTCGAGATAACCTATTTCGTGTCCGCTGGCTATGTGAGGGGTCTTGACATGGACGAGACGGTCGCGCTGACGAGGTCTATGATAAGGACAGGTGATGTCCTGAAGTTCGAGCGCCACCCTATCGTTGACAAGCACTGCATAGGGGGGGTGGCAGGCAACAGGACAACGTGCATCGTAGTCCCCATCCTTGTCGCTGCAGGATACTGCGTGCCAAAGACGTCTTCGAGGGCGATAACATCGCCGTCAGGCACCGCAGACACCATGGAGGTGCTGTGCAATGTCAATCTCGACGCTAACCAGATAAGGTCTGTTGTCAAGATGACTGGCGGGTGCATGGCCTGGGGCGGCGCTGTCAATCTCGCCCCTGCTGACGACAAGATAATCACTGTAGAGCACCCTCTCAGCATAGACGCGGAGGGACAGCTGCTGGCTTCGATACTCGCAAAGAAAGGCAGCGTATCCGCTACCCACATCCTGGTCGACATACCTGTGGGCAGGGGGGCCAAGGTCACCCGCATGGACAAGGCGAGGCATCTCAGGGACCTCTTCGTGAAGGTCGGGAAGAAGCTGGGGATGAAGATAAAGGTGATCATAACCGATGGCTCGCAGCCTATCGGCAACGGGATAGGGCCTGCGCTCGAGGCGAGGGATGTTCTCTGGGTTCTGCAGGACCATGAGAACGCGCCGCAGGACCTGAAGCGGAAGTCATTGCTCATGGCAGCGGAGATAATGAAGGCGTATCCTCTTCCTGGTAGGAAAGCCAAGCATGGCTACAGGTACGCAAAGGACCTTCTCGAGTCAGGCGCAGCCTGGAAGAAGATGGAGGAGATAATGGATGCGCAGGGCAGCAGGATAACAGACTGGAAGCGTATAAAGATCGGCAAGAACAGCTTCACGTTCAGGGCATGGCAGGACGGCAGGATAAAGCACATAGACAATCTCTCGATCTCGAGGATCTCGAGGGTCGCGGGCGCCCCGTTTGACAAGGGCGCAGGCATGTATCTGCACCATAAGGTGGGTGACAGGGTAAAGAAGAAAGACCCGCTCTTCACCATCTACGCAGAGAACAAGCAGAAGCTTGGCTACGCAAAGGACTACCTCAGGCAGTACGACGGCATTGAGCTCGCGTGATTTCTTTTCATTTCCCTTTTGCTGTAGCAGCGCCGCCGGCAATGCCTAGCGAGCTCTCGGAAAAATAAGCACTAGAAGATGCAGTTGGGCAGAATAAAGCGGTCAATGAATCGACAGCGAGCGCATGCCGGCGTCGCTGATTTCAGAATTATTTTGTCTGATTCTTTATCCGTTACCTTTATAAACAACCGTTTTCCCCGCAGATGCACGAGGTGTCGGAGGGATAACATGGGTGACAAATGCAATTGCGACAAGTGTTTCGAGTGCGGCGGAGAGTGCTGCAAGACACTTGCAATCATGATAGAGGATCCTGAAGGGATAGACGACTATGAGGATTTCAAGTGGTACCTTTACCATCCGGGCCTGACTGTCTATCTTGACAAGGAGGGTGACTGGCATGTGGAGATACCTGTGAGCTGCAGGCATCTCGCAAAGGACGGCAAGTGCAGGATCTATGACCACCGACCGCCGGTGTGCAGGGACTATGATGTCGATGAGTGCGACAATGGCGATGACGCAGTCGTCATATTGGAGAAGCCAGAGGATGTCGACAGGTACATAGCCAAGCTCAGGGCTGAGGGAAAGCTCTGAATATTTTTCCTTTTTTCACGCTTTTTTTCTGATATTCAGAATTTCTCAGGTAAGTTTTTTAAACCAGTTTTGCAACTAGGTTTCCTGTTCGTGATATTTTTGCAATAAAGCGATGCGTCAGTACCGGTAAGTCCATAGGTACAACCTACAAAAAAGAGGCTGTTCAGTGTCCGGCTGTCCCCAAACGGCTGGGCGCAGGCACGCCTTGCAGTGTCGCAGGGGTGTGGTTTTTGTGCTTGGAAACATAACATTAGTATATCCTCTAGAGAGGCTCTACAATCCTACGTTCCACAGGAGCTGGGAGAAGACATTGGACAGGATAAGGTTGACTTCTCCAGGCGACCTTGAGGAGATGGACGCGCTCATAAGGAAGCTTGAGCGGAATTATGAGATATCAGGCATCGCCAAGGTGAGCAGGTCGCTGGGCACATACCCTGATGAGTACGCCTCCAGGATACGCTCGCTGAAGAGCGGCCTGTGCGATACGATAAGGTCCAAGTTCGGGTCCCTGCACCGCCAGGTATCTGACCTCATCGGCGACACAGATGATGTGTCTGAGTTCGAGGACCAGCGCAAAAGGTTTGACGAGGCCATAGTCATATTCCGCATGCTGCGCGCGTTCTTCAGCAGGTGGAGGCTCGACACGAAGGAGTATCATATACCTGGCAACGGGACCGACTTCAGCTACGAGCTCAAGAGCCTGGCATACAATCTGGCCAAGAAGCGCATGAACATGATGCGGGAATACTCTTCCATGAAGAAGATGTCGGACTACAGCAGCAAGATAAAGGTGCTTGACGAGGTATCTTCTGAGGTCTCGAAGCTTTTCGACTGGTACCGCAGCAGCTACCTGAACGTCGGCGGCGACAACGCATCATGGACCGGTGATGGAGGCCTTGAGCACCCATGGATATCTGTCGATCTTCTCGACGAGGATCCGGACATCGCGCCGCTTGAGCGCTTCCGCAGGGTGCCTTCAAGGCAGGAGCTGGCTGACATCCAGAGGCTGTTCGACCGGTTCGTCGATTTCTACCGCAGGCACGATCTTGTCGGGCTGGACGAGATCGGCGCGCTTTCTGACTACGCGATGTTCCGCGACTATGCTGCCAACTTCTCGCTCTATTCCGATGATGCTGAGGAGCGGCTCAAGGCAGGCCTGATGGACCAGATGCTGACCCTGCACAAGGTGCTCCGTGACGCAAAGGAGCGCATCAACCTCAAGGAGCACACAGAGCTGATGTTCGGGAACAGCTTTGCCATGTATTTCGCGCCTATAGATGAGATATATTCCATACTGCAGGACGGTTTCATCTGCTCAGAGCATTCCATACACCACAGGGTGTCTGGCAGGCATTATGACAATCTCCTGTTCTCGCTCGACTCTGACATCAAGGAGGGGGACATAGGATTCATCTTCCCCATGACCAAGGTCGCCGATGGCCATAAGTTCTACCAGGTGTCATACAACCCTCTTGTGAAGGAGGGGCTTTCAGAGTCGAACACGCACCTGCACGTGTACAGCCATCATCCTGGAAAGCCTGTGAAGATAGACATAAGGCTGGGGATATTCGTGGCTCCTAAGAACAGGATGGTCAGCTATCGTGTCGATGGGGAGCTGGTCAGGGAGACCTGCGAGCAGTACTTCACGAGGTTCTTCAGGTCGCTCGCGAGCACAGAGAACGGCTGGTTCGATCCGCAGAGGCTGCACAACTGGCTCAGCAGGCACTGCATATTCTATGATGACACGACGCGCGAAGAGCTCCTCAACATGCTGCGGAACAAGCACTTCGTCTCGATCATAAACAACTTCACGAACATGAAGTACGACAACCTCGCCCTTGCGCAGATACCTGGCAGGCTCAGGCCGACAGGCAATTACGTGACCCACCTGTTCGAGTCCATGCCTGAGGAGAAGCTGAAGGAGCTCGGCTCAGACACTTTCAACCTGACTTTGTTTGAATGGGAGAGGAAGGAATAAAACAAGCAGGTTTTTCCCAAACATCCCAATAATTTCTCAAAAAATACTATCATCCACTGGACATTCTAATCAAGCACTTTAAGCGCCCAGACACCCGAATCAAGCAGTTCAAGGGCACCACAGGACACAGGACACCCTGGAATGAGATATATAAAGCGCTGCGTCATACTATATAGCAACTACCGCTGATGAGGCGGCTAAAACACGGGCAGTACAAGCAACGCCACAGCCGTCGTTGCCAGTATTGCGCAGCGTTTTAACAGCGCTTGAATTGCATCTGGAGGGGGACGTCCCTTACGGGGAGGTGCCAGATTCTCAGGTGATTTATACAAGCGCGAGCCCGGCAACGGCGAAGCAGGCTGTGGCGTTGCGGTGTGAAAAACAAGGTGAAAATCATGCCAACACTAAAAATCAGCAAGGACACTCCCATCTCAGAGATCACCCTGAGGCGTTACGAAAAGCCTTATGATCTCGAGAAGCGCGAG
>Ga0315535_1000224_pt1 | contig 39287 bp, 31 predicted proteins | sample SalMarSW160220MG_2_FD_203092 | JGI IMG/M metagenome (GOLD analysis project Ga0315535, IMG submission 203092) | Salt marsh sediment microbial communities from the Plum Island Ecosystem LTER, Massachusetts, United States - Salt Marsh Sediment SW1602-20 ... | reverse complement strand
CGCAAGTTCAAGGAGATCGTCAAGACGTACACCGGCCAGGAGTTCCCGGAAGCGCCCATCGACCAGCTGAAGCTGGCGACCGAGGCGGTGTTCAAGTCCTGGAACGGCAAGCGCGCCATCGACTACCGCAACGCCGCCGGCATCCGTCACGACCTCGGCACCGCCGTCAACATCGTCACCATGGTCTTCGGCAACATGGGCAACGACTGCGCCACCGGCGTGGCCATGACCCGCAACGCCACCACCGGTGAGCCGGAGGTCGAGGGCGACTACCTGGTCAATGCCCAGGGCGAGGACGTGGTGGCAGGCATCCGCGCCACCCAACCGATCTCCGACCTGGCGATGGACATGCCCGGCGTCTACGAGGAGTTCAAGGACATCGCCAGCCGGCTCGAGCATCACTACCGCAACATGCAGGACATGGAGTTCACCATCGAGCACGGCAAGCTGTGGCTGCTCCAGACCCGCGACGGCAAGCGCACCGCGCAGGCCGAGGTGCGCATCGCGGTCGACATGGTCGAGGAGGGGCTCATCGGCAAGGAGGAGGCCGTCGAGCGGGTCAAGCCCGGTCAGGTCGATTTCTTCCTCCACCCGCAGCTCGAGTCCGCGGCCCGCAAGGCCGCCAAGAAGATCGCGTCCGGCCTGAACGTGAGCCCCGGCGCGGCCGTCGGCCAGGTGGCGTTCGACGCCGACACCGCCGAGCGGTGGGCCCACGAGGATCATCGCGACGTCATCATGGTGCGGCCCGAGACCAAGCCGGATGACGTGCACGGCATGCTTGCGGCCAAGGGCATCGTCACCAGCCGCGGAGGCCGCACCAGCCACGCCGCGCTGGTCGCGCGCCAGTTCGGCAAGCCCGCCGTGGTCGGCATCGCCGAGCTGGAGATCGACCTGGAAATGCGCGAGATGAGCGTCGGCGAGATCACCGTCAAGGAGGGCGAGTTCATCTCCATCGACGGAACGGTGGGCGTCGTCTACGCCGGCAACCTACCCACCGTCGTGCCCGACATCAGCAACGCCTACCTCAACAAGATCCTGGACTGGGCCGACGAGATCCGCGTGCTTGGCGTGCGCGCCAACGCCGACTACCCGGCCGACGCCGAGCGCGCCCGCAACTACGGCGCGGAGGGCCTGGGGCTGGTGCGCACCGAGCACATGTTCTTCGAGCCGGAGCGCCTCCCCACGGTGCAGAAGATGATCATGGCGCGCAACGCCACCGAGCGCGCCGAGGCGCTCGACGCCCTGTTGCCGATGCAGCGCAAGGACTTCGAGGGGCTCTTCCGCGCCATGGACGGGCTGCCGGTCATCATCCGGCTCATCGACCCGCCGCTGCACGAGTTCCTCCCCTCGCACGACGAGCTGGTGCGCGACCTGGCGGACCTCAAGGTCCAGCTGCAACACTTCCACACCCTCAGCGAGGTGGACACCGCGCTGGCCGTGATCCGCGAGAAGTCCGACCACCTGGAGCGCGTCTCCGAGCTGCGTGAGGCGAACCCCATGCTCGGCACCCGCGGCGTGCGCCTGGGCATCCTCATCCCCGAGCTCACCCGGATGCAGGTCCGCGCCATCTTCCAGGCTGCCTGCGAGGTCAAGCGCGAGGGCGTCGACGTTCGTCCAGAGATCATGATCCCGCTGGTGAGCCACATCAACGAGCTGCAGCTCCAGCGCAAGGCCCTCGAGGAAGAGGCCAAGGCCGTGATGACCGAGTACGGCCAGGAGATCCACTACCTCTTCGGCACCATGATCGAGGTGCCCCGCGCGGCGCTCACCGCCAGCGAGCTGGCGGAATCCGCCGAGTTCTTCAGCTACGGCACCAACGACCTCACCCAGACCACCTTCGGCATCTCCCGCGACGACGCCGAGAAGGGGTTCCTGATGCACTACCTCGAGAACGGCATCCTCGAGGAGAACCCCTTCACCACCATCGACCCCGGTGGTGTGGGCCGGCTCATCGAGATGGGCACCCAGACCGGACGCGCCACCCGACCCGATCTGGAGGTCGGCATCTGTGGCGAGCACGGCGGCGACCCCGCGTCGATCCATCTGTGCCACGCGCTCGGCCTCGACTACGTCAGCTGCTCGCCGTTCCGCGTGCCCATCGCGCGACTCTCGGCGGCGCACGCAGCGCTCAAGTACGGCCAGCGCGGCCAGGAAGCACCCGGCGGGAAGCCCGAGTCGGAGCCCGTGAAGGCCTGAGCCAGGGACCGACCGTCCACGGTGGGAGGGCGCCACGCGCGTGCGTGGCGCCCTCCACGTCTATCGCGGCGGCGGGTTCGGGTGGCGCTGTCTGCGCCGCCTGGATCGGGTGTCATCGACCGACCTGGGAAAGCCCGATGACGCTCCTTGCCATGGCGAAGTCGCGCAGCGGCGCGGCCTGGGGGTCGCCCGCTACGGGCGTCGATCTGCGCGTCCTGCGCGGATCTTGGCGACCACCTGCTGGAGTGCTTGCAGATCGGCCCGCGACAGGTGCTGGCCGAAGTGTTTGTCGAGGTCGCGGTGGTAGCCGGCCGCGAGCCGCCGGCAGGCCTCTCGGCCCCGTTCCGTCAGCACGGCGTAGGCGCCGCGACGGTCGTTCTCATCGGGACCGCGCCGCACCAGCTCGCGCGCCTCCAGGCGGTCGACGAGCCGCGTCAGGCCGCCCCGGGTCAGGGCCACGTCGGCCGCCAGCTTCTGCATCCGGAGGCGCCCGTCCGGGGCGGCGGCGAGCCGGCTCAGCACCTGGTACCAGGTCAGCACGTACCCTTCGGCCTTCATGCCGTCTTCCAGGGTCCGGGCCAGCCCTTGCACCATCTGGAGCAACGCTGCCCACACGACGGCCGGCTCCGGAGCGGCGGTCGCGTCGGGCTGGGCGCCGGCAGGGTGCGGCGCGGTATCGCTGGGGCCGCGTCCAGCGTCACCCTGTCGGTTTCTCGGTGTCCGCGTCTTCATCGTCACCAGCTATACCGCAAATTGCTTGCTCGCGCAATCTTTTACCGTTCACCAGTTGACTATTCAACGGTTTTCTGCTATACTTCTCTTTGCACCTCGTCTCGTCTACAGCCCGACAACAGCCCTGTGCACTGCTCAAACCCGGTGTAGCTCGCCGGCGTAGGTTGCGCCTGTTGCGAGGCGGTCGGTTCGGCCGGGCGCCGCGTGACGCGCGAAGGGAGTACCGCTCTATGGCCTACATCATGGTCAGACACAACGTGAAGGACCTCGCCAGCTGGAAGACCGCCTTCGAGGGTGACGCCGGCCGGCGCCGCACCGGAGGCTCCAAGAGCGCCCAGGTCTTCCACGATTCCGAGCATCCCAATACCGTGGTCGGGCTCTTGGAGTTCGACACCGCCGACAGGGCACGGAAGTTTGCCAACGACCCGGCCCTCAAGGGGCTCATGGAGAAGGCCGGCGTGCTCGGGGACCCCGAGATCACCTACCTCGATTTCGTGGAACGCTCGGCTAACTGAGCCTCGCGGCCCGGGAGCTGAAGGGCAACGAGGGGGCGACCGTTGAGGCCGCCCCCTCGTTCATGGCTCGACGGGGGCGAGCGCGCCGGTCGGGGTGACACTGGACGTGAACGGCAACCCGTGGGTAACGCACCAGAGCACGGCGCCCGTGGTGCAGGAGTTCGAGACCACCGACATTGCAGCTACGGGATCGCGCCCACTCCGCGAGCCTACGCGCGCGCTATGGCCCCATGCCGCAGCCGGTCACAGGTCCAGCATCAGCTCCTCGGGCATCTGCAGCAGCTCGATCACCCGGCTAGTGAACATCGCCCCGTCGGCCCCGTCGACCAGGCGATGGTCGAATGAAAGGCTGAGGTAGAGCATGTCGCGAGCGACGATGGTGTCGTCCTCCAGCACCACTGGCCGCCGTTTGATGGAGTGCACGCCCAGGATGGCCGCCTCCGGCACGTTGATGATGGGGAAGCTGAACAGCCCGCCGAGGCTGCCGATGTTGGTGACCGAGAAGGTGCCGCCGCGAACGTCGTCCTGCGTCAACTTGCCGGCGCGCGCGGCCTCCGCCAGGCGGTTGACCTCCGCCGCCACCTCCAGGATCGTGTGCTGATCCACGTGGTGAACGACGGGAACCGTCAACCCCGCCTCGGTGGCCACGGCCATCCCGATGTTGAAGTAGTGCTTGCGGACGATCTCGCCCTTTTCCTCGTCGAGGCTGGCGTTGAGCTGCGGGAAGGCCTGCAGCGCGGCCACCACCGCCTTCATCACGAACGGGAGGTAGGACAGCCGCACGCCCCGCGCCTCGGCCACCGGCTTGAGGCGGCGCCGGAGCGCCACCAGCCCGCTGACGTCGGCCTCGTCGACGTGGAGGGTGCGCACGGTATGGAGGTGTGAGGTGAGCATCTGGTTGGAGATCACCCGCCGGAGGCCGCGCAGGGGGATGCGCTCCTCGCCTTCCGGGTAGGCTGCCGGCGAGGCGATCTGGGACGGCGGGCCGGCGGGCGCCACCACGCCCGCGGCAGAACGCGCGCGCTCGGCGTGCGCGCGCACGTCGTCCGTGCGGATGCGCCCGTTGGGGCCGCTTCCCTCCACCAGCGCGATGTCCACCTCGAGCTCGCGGGCCAGCCGCCTGGCCGCCGGCACCGCCAGCACCCGGCCGTAAGGGCCGCGGGCAGCGGGCGCGGCACGCTGGCCACCCGCCCCCGACCTGACCTGCACGGTCACGGCGCCGGCGTCCTCCTCGTTGGGGCGGAAGAGGCTGAGGCGGGCGCCATCGTCCTCGTTCACGCCGCCGGGCTCGACGATCGAACGCTCCTCCGCTGCGCGCTCGGCCGCCTCCGGGTCACGGGCCGTCTCGGCCCCCGATGCGGAGGCGCCGGCCGCCGGGGCACCGTCGGCGAACAGCGCGATGGGCTCGTTGACCGGCACCACGTCACCCTCTGCCACCAGCTGCTTCTCCAGCACGCCGGCGTAGGGGCTGGGCAGCTCTACGGTCACCTTGTCGGTCATCACCTCGACGATCGGCTGGTCCTGCTCGACCGCCTCGCCCTCGGCGACGATCCAGCGGACGATCTCACCCTCGACCACCGACTCGGCCAGCTCGGGAAGCCGGAACTCTCTCGCCATGCACACTCCTCGACCACCGCGCGGGGCGCGGCCCAGGGTTCCTCTGACGCAACGCGTTCGCGTGGCGCCGTGCCGCTACCAGGCCGGAAGAGCCGGAAGCGTCGCCGATCGCCGCCCGAGACGGGCCTCCTCAGTACTCCAACGCCCGCTTCACCGCACGCAGGATACGGTTGGGGCCAGGCAGGTAGGCGCGGTCCTGCGCGTACGGGTAGGGCGTGTCGAAACCGCTTACGCGCAGCGGCGGAGCGAGCAGCAGGTCCAGCGCCTCCTCGGCGACCGTTGCCGCCACCTCGCTCATGAAGCCCACCGATCTCGGCGCCTCGCTGACGAGCACGATCCGACCCACCCGCGCCACCGCCTCCAGCACCGCGTCCTTGTCCCAGGGCATCAGCGACCGCAGGTCGATGACCTCGGCGGACACCCCTTGCTCGGCGAGGGCATCGGCCGCCTTCAGGGTCTCGGCCATGGCGCCCCCGTAGGAGACCAGCACCACGTCGTCGCCCCCCCGCCGCACGGCCGCCTCGCCGACAGGCAAGGTGAACTCGGGGTCGTCCGGCACGTCCTCCTTGACGGCGCGGTAGAGCCGCTTGGGCTCCATGAACACCACGGGATCGTCGTCTCGGATCGCGCTTCGCAAGAGCCCGCGAACGTCGGTCGGCGTCGACGGGTACACCACCTTGAGCCCAGCGGTGTGCACGAAGTGCGTCTCCGGCGACTGCGAGTGATGGTGCCCACCCTTGACGCCGCCCCCGGCAGGCATCCGGATCACCATGGGCGCGCTGAACTGCCCGCCCGAGCGGTAGCGAAGCTTCGCCACCTGCGACACCAGCTGGTCGAACCCCGGGAAGACGTAGTCGGAGAACTGCACCTCCGCAACCGGCCGCAGCCCGTGGACCGCCATGCCCAGCGCCGAGCCGATGATGGCGGCCTCCGACAGCGGCGTGTCGATGACGCGGTCGGGGCCGTATCTGTCGAAGAGCTTCTCGGTGGCGAGGAAGACGCCGCCCCGCTTCCCGACGTCCTGCCCTAGCACCACCACGCGCTCGTCCGCGCCCATCTCCTGGTCGAGCGTCCGTGCGATGGTCTGGACCATGGTCTGCACGGCCACGGCTCAGCCCTCCCTCGCCCGGGCCGGGACGCGGCCGGCGCGCTCACTCCTGCAGCTCACGCCACTGCTCCTCGAGGTGCGCGGGCCGCTCGGCGTAGACGTCGTCGAACATCCACTCCAGTGGCACGGGGCCGGCCTCCTCGGCCTCCCGCGCCGCCGCCGCGAAGGTCTCGTCGATGTCGCCGCGCAGCGCGTCCTCGGCATCGTCGTCCCACAGCTCCCGGGCGACCAGGAAGCGACGGTATCGCTGCAACGGGTCGCGCCGCTTCCAGGCCTCGACCTCCTCGCGAGGGCGGTAGCGGCTGTCGTCATCGGCCGAGGAATGGGGGCCGTAGCGGTACACCAGCATCTCCACCAGCGCCGGGCCGAGGCCGCTGCGGGCGCGCTCCACGACCTCGCGCATGACGTAGTAGCCGGCCAGCGGGTCCATGCCGTCCACGGTGTAGCCGGGCATGCCGTAGGCGTGCGCCTTGGCGGCCACCGACTCGGCGCCAGTCTGCTTGTTGTAGTCGACGCTGATGGCATAGCGGTTGTTCTCGCAAACGAACACGATGGGGGCTCCCTGAGCCCCGGCGAAGTTGAGCGCCGCGTGGAAGTCGCCCTCGCTGGTGGCTCCCTCACCGAAGCTCGTCACCGCCACCTGGCCGCTGTCTTGCACCTTCATGCTGATCGCCGCCCCCACCGCCGGCGCGATGTGCGAGGCGATGGGCGAGGCGATGGTGAAGATGTTCAGCTCCTTCGAGCCGTTGTGCGAGGGCATCTGCCGGCCCCGGTTGGGGTCGGCGCGAGTCGCCAGCGCCTGGCCGAGGAACTCGACGGGCGGCAACCCGAACGCTAGCAGCAGGCCGGTGTCGCGGTAGTACGGGAAGAGCCAGTCCCGCCCCGGCTGCAGGGCGTGCGCGATGGCCACGTGGGCGCCTTCGTGGCCCGCGGTGGGGGCCACGAAGCTGATCTTGCCCTGCCGCTGCATGCGACCGAGGCGCTCGTCCATCATGCGGCCGGCCACGAGGTCGTGGTAGATGCGGCGGAGCCGCTCGGGCTCCAGGTCCAGATCGAAGGACGCCAGCCACTCCCCGGACTCTCCGAGGAGCGAGACGGGATCGTCATTGAAGGGTTGGAAGAGCTGCGAGTCTCGGATCACGCAGGCCTCCTTTCACCACGTTCGCGCCGCTCGCGCGCAGCCGTGCGCCGGCGTGGCGGCGGTGATGGCGCGGCACGCGCGCCGACCACCTTGCACCGGGTTCAACGAGAAGCCCCGGTGCGGGGACACCGGGGCTGCACCAGGAACCGGGTTCCCTAGCAAAACGATCATCCCGCTGTCCGAACGCGTGGTCATGACGTGTGCCCGTTTCGGCGGCCGCGGCGCCCGCGGCCCACCCCACCGTGTGGGTTCGCCAAACCATACCACCCCGTCAGAGCGCCGTTTGTAGCGCATCCCATACCCCCTGGCGTGGCCGCGAGCTCCCTCTGGGATGGCGATCTCACGGTTCGGCCGGAGTCGTGCGAGAGGCTCGCGGGCTACACTGGGATATCGACCGGCTCGCTCGTCGCGAGGGAGGGAGTGCTCTTCGCCATGACCAACACGCGCCTCGTCGCCTACGCGCTCATCGCGATCGGCATCGTCGCTTTGCTGTCGCGGATCACCGCCGACGCCGGCTGGCTGTGGATCGGCCTGGTGGCGGCCGGCTTCATCTTCGCCTACCAGCGCGAGCGCGTGTACCCGTTCCTGGTCGTCGGGAGCATCCTCATGGGCGTCGCGGTGGGCATCCTGCTGGAGGGCAGCTGGCACTGGCCGGGCGCCTTCCTGGTGAGCCTGGGCGCCGGCGTGGCGGCGATCGATCTCGCAGCTCCCCGGGACAACCGCTGGCCCAGGTGGGTCGGCCTCCTGCTGATCGCGCTGGGCGTGGTGACCGGCCTGGCGCAGACGGGTGTCCTGACGTCCTCCGCCTTCGCGGTGCTGCTGATCGCGGCCGGCGTGGCGATGGTGCTGCTCCCCAGGCGGGGGCGCCAGGCCGAGACGGCGCCCGAGGGCGCGGACGCGGCCGTCGGCCAAGCGGGCGCGGAAGCCCCCACGCCGCAGCCACCCTCGGCAGGCGCCTCGGACCGCCCGTCGCCGTCCGCGGCTTCCTCCGCCGCCACCCCGGAGGTTGCGGGTCCGCGCGAGGCACTCCTCGCCTGGCGGCGTGACACGGCCGCCGCCGAGGGCCGCAGCGAGGCCCTGGTGCTGCGCGACGACACCCTCGAGGCGCTGCTCGCGGACCGGCCAGCCACGCTCGACGAGCTGGCGCGGGTCAAGGGCGTCGGACCGGTGACGCTGGAACGCTACGGCGCCGACATCCTCGCCAGGCTGCAGGGAGGCTGAGCCGGGCCGGCCGTGCCCACTGGGCTTACAATGTGAGCGTCGTGGACTCGAAGCAAGTCATCCTCTCCTTCCTCGTCGCCGTCTTGTTGGGGTTCCTGATCGGTCTGGAGCGCGAGCGCAAGCGCGAGACGCAGGGCTCGATCTTCGCCGGCATCCGCACCTTCCCGCTGATCGCGCTCTTCGGCGCCATCGTCGGCACCCTCACCCAGACGGTCAGCCCCTGGGTGCTGGTCGGCAGCTTCGTGCCCGTGGCCGTGCTGATCGCCCTCGCCTACTGGCGCGAGACGGTCGGCGCGAAGGTCGGCGGCACCACGCAGTTCGCCGTGCTGGTGGCTTTCGGTCTCGGGGTCCTGGCCGGCTACGGTTCCTTCGTGGCGGCCCTGGCGGGGGCCGTCATCACCACCGGCATGTTGTCGTTGCGCACCGAGCTGAGGCGCCTGGCCGGGGCCGTGTCGCAGGAGGACCTCTTCGCGGTGGTGCAGTTCGCGGTGGTCTCGCTGGTGATCCTGCCGCTGGTGCCGAACGAGACGTTCGGCCCCTGGGGCGTGTGGAACCCGCGCACCATCTGGCTGTTGGTGGTCCTCATCTCGGGGCTGTCGTTCGTCGGCTACGTCGCCTCCAAGGTGATCGGCGCCACCCGCGGTATCGGCTGGAGCGGGCTGCTGGGGGGCCTGGCGTCCAGCACCGCCGTCACCATGAGCTATAGCGAGCGCAGCAAGAAGCAGCCGAGGCTCGACATCGTCTACGCCATCGGGGTGCTGGCGGCCTCGGCCGTGATGGTGCCGCGCCTGTGGGTGCTGCTCGGCGTGCTGCAGCCCCGGCTCATCCTGCCCACGCTCATCCCGCTCGGCGTGCTGTTCGTGGTCACCACCATCGGCGGCCTCACGGCGCTGCGCGAGCGCAACAGGGAGCGGCTCGAGGGCGCCAGGGTCACCAACCCCTTCGAGCTGAAGACGGCCTTCCAGTTCGCGCTGCTGTTCGCCCTCATCCTGCTGATCGCCAAGGCCGCCGAGGAGTACCTCGGCAGCCAGGGCCTGTACCTCGCCAGCGCGCTCGCCGGCCTCACCCAGCTCGACGCCATCACCCTCACGCTGGCGCACCAGGTGGGGAGCGGGCTCGACGTGCACGTCGCCGCTCGCGGGTTGGCGATCGCCGCGGCCAGCAACAGCCTGGTCAAGGGAGGGCTGGCGCTGGCGATCGGCTCGCGGCGCTTCGGCCGCACCGTGCTGGCGACCCTGCTGTTGGCGGCGGCTGCCTGTATCGCGGCGGCCTGGCTGCTACCCATGACGTGAGCGCCCCGGCCGGCTTCCCGCCGGCCGCCCGCCAGGGCGCGTGCGCCGGAGAGTCCACCGCGCCCAGCCATTCGGTAGACTTGGGTACGAGAGGCGCGCCGCCGCCAGAGCACCCCGGCGCAGGCGAGGCGCCAGCCTCTGGACGCGCCCAGCGCATCCCGATGCTGATAATGGACCCGGCCGGCCGCCGCGGATCCGTTACCACGACACATGGAGGACTGATGGAACAGACGATCTATCGCGGCCTCGATGGCGTGCACATCGACACCACCACGATCAGCCGGATCGACGGGCAGCGCGGTGAGCTGATCTACCGCGGCTACGACATCCGCCAGCTGGCGGACAAGGCCAGCTTCGAGGAGGTCGCCTACCTGCTGTGGCACGACGACCTCCCGACCCGGCAGGAGCTGGACGCGTTCCACCACGACCTGGCGGCGAACTTCCCGGTGCCCGAGCCGGTGTTCGACGCCTTCCGCAGCATGCCCAGCGATGTCCATCCGATGCACGCCATCAGAACCGCCGTGTCGTTGCTGGGCGCACTCGACCACGAGGCCGAGGCCGTCGACGACGCCAACGTGCACCGCATCGGGCTCAAGCTGCTGGCGCAGTTCGCCACCTTCACCGCGGCCTACCAGCGCATCCGCAGTGGCAAGGAGCCGGTAGCGCCGGATCCCGCCCTGTCCGTGGCAGCCAATTTCCTCTACATGCTGAACGGCGAGCGCCCGACGCCTGCCGCCACCCGCGTAATGGATGTGGCCCTGGTGCTGCACGCCGAGCACGGGTCCAATGCCAGCGCCTTCGTGGCGCGCGCCACCGCGTCCACCCTGACGGACGTGTACTCGGCGGTCGCCGCCGCGGTCGGCGCCCTCAAGGGGCCCCTGCACGGCGGCGCCAACGTCGGCGTGATGCAGGCGCTCGAGCGGATCGGCAGCACCGCCGGGGTGGAACCCTACGTGCTGGAGATGCTCGACAAGCCCGGCGGGCGCGTCATGGGCTTCGGCCACCGCGTCTACAAGGTCATGGATCCGCGCGCCATCATCCTCAAGGACGTCGCTCACCACCTCGCCGAGGAGTCCGGCGACAGCAAGTGGTTCGAGATGAGCCTGGAGATGGAGCGCGTGATGGACCGCGAGATGGAGAAGAAGGGCAAGCAGGTGAAGCCCAACGTGGACTTCTTCTCCGCCTCGGTCTACCGCATGCTGGGCCTACCGCGCGACATGTACACCCCGATCTTCGCGGTGTCGCGCATCAGCGGCTGGATGGCGCACCTCTACGAGCAGTACGCCAACAACCGCATCATGCGCCCGCGCCTGGTGTACGACGGCCCAACCGGCCTGATCTTCAAGCCCATCGAGCAGCGCTGACCTCTCAGCTGCCCGCCGGCCGCCAGAGCCCCGCGAGGAACTCGCGAAGCCAGGCATCGTAGCTTCCCGGGTCGCGGTTCCACGCCTCGACGTGGTCGGCGCCAGCGACCCGGTGGTAGCTCACGGGCCCGGAAAGCCGCCTGGCGAAGGCGTCCACCGAGCCGATGGGCACGGTGCGGTCGTCGGTGCCGGCGATGAGCAGCACCGGCAGGCGCAGCCGCTCCGCGGTTCGGCGCTGGTCCAGGTCCCGCCAGCGCAGCCCGCTGCGCCAGGCCGCCACCCCCAGGCTGAGCCATGCCCACAGCCGCGCCAGCGGAAGGTGGGCCTCGCGAAGCCGTGCCACGGTGGCGGCCGCGGGGTCGACCAGCGGCGAGTCGAACAGCAGGCCGGCCAGGGCGGGCCCGGACTCGGGCCAGTGCTTGGCAGCCTCGAGCACCGCCGTGCCGCCCATCGACACCCCGAAGAGCGCCACCCGGCGCACGCCGCGCTCGGCGAGGAAGCGCACCCCGGCCAGCACGTCGCGGAACTCGCTGGCGCCGTAGTGGTAGAAGCCGTCCGGGCTGGGGGGCGCCCCGCGGTGGTTGCGGTAGGCGAGCACCAGCGCGCCCGAGCCGCCCTCGATCACCGCCGGCAGGAACCGCAGCGTCTCGGCGCGCTCGCCGCGCCTGCGGCCATGAACGATCACCACCGCCGCGTCCCCCCTGCCGGGCAGCCACCATGCCGCCAGCAGCCCCACGTGGCTCGGCACGCGGACGTCCTGGAACGGCAGGCCCAGGTCCTGCAGCGGATCCCGGCGATAGACGAAGGTGTCCAGGCGCGCCGCATCCCCGGCGCCGGGCGGCCGCCCTGCGAGAATCGTCAGCGGCCGCACCACGACCCGGCCGTCGTCGATCTCCACCGGCCCCAGGCGACCGTGACCGCCGCCCCACAGCAGCGCGTAGCTGCCGGCGCGCCGGGTGTCGGCGAAGGGGCGGGGAGATGTCGGCGCGGGGAGCCTGACGCGGCCGTCCCGGTAGCCAAGCACCGTGAACTCGGGCAGCAGCGCATAGGCGCGAGGCACCAGCAGCAGGCTCGAGCCGCGCCACGCCAGCCCCGCGGCCAGCGCCACCAGCACCCCGAGCGCCGCCAACGCCACGACCGTCGCCAGGCCCACCGGCTCGCGCCTCAGCCTGGCGCCGCGACCGAGGCCGGCATCAGGTGCCCCACCTCACCTCGCCGAAGGTGTCCTCGCGGCGGGGGCTGGTGGAGAACATCACCACCGGCGTCTCCGTCGCCTCCTCGATCAGCTCCAGGTAGTCGAGCACCTCGCGCGGCAGCGCGTCGCGGCGGCCCAGCCCCTCGAGCGGGCCCCAGCCGGGGACCTCGCGATAGACCGGCTGCCCGTCCTGGTAGGCGACGCACACCTTGACGCTGTCCAGGCCGGACAGCACGTCGAGCTTGGTCACCACCAAGCCGTCGAAGCCGTTGATCTCACAGGCATAGCGCAGCTGCACCAGGTCGAGCCAGCCGACGCGCCTGGGACGGCCGGTGGTGGTGCCGTACTCGTCCCACTGGTTCGAGCCACTGCCGCGCAGACGCAGCGCCATCCCCTCGTCCTCGATCTCCGTGAGGAACGGCCCGAAGCCGACTCGGGTGGTGAACGCCTTCACCACCCCGTGCACCGCGTCGAGCGCCTTGTGGCTGACGCCTGCCCCCACCACGATGCCGCCGACGGTGGGGTGGCTGCTGGTGACGAATGGGTAGGTCCCGTAGGCCAGGTCGAGCATCGTCCCCTGCCCCCCCTCGAACAGCACCCTCTCACCGCGCCGCAGCGCCGCGCGCAGCTCCTGGCCGGTGTCCCTCACCAGGCCGACCAGCCGCTCCCGGACCCCGGACAACGCCTGCATGGCGGTATCGACGTCGGTCCAGCCGACGCGCCGCGTGGAGTTGGGCTTCGCCTCCAGCAACCGGCTCAGCCGCTCGCGCAGGACCGTCTCGTCCACCAGGTCGCCTGCTCGCAGCCCGACGCGGCGCGCCTTGTCGCTGTAGGCGGGACCGATGCCGCGCCCGGTGGTACCGACGAACCCACCGCCCTCATCGTTCTTGCGGTGGTGCGGCAGCACCAGGTGCGCCTCGTGCGAGATCCACACCTCGCCCGCGTCGCGCCGCTCAGCGAGCGCGTCCAGCTCCTCCACGAACGCCCAGGGATCGATCACCATGCCGCCGCCGAGCACCGACACCGGCCCGTCGTGCAGGGTGCCGCACGGCAGGTGGTGCAGCTTGAAGACGTCGCCGCCGACGACCACCGTGTGCCCGGCATTGGCACCGCCGGAGTAGCGCACCACGTAGTGCGACTCCGCCGCCAGCGCGTCCACTACCTTGCCCTTGCCCTCGTCACCCCACTGGGCGCCGAGGATCGCCACTCCCGGCATGCGCCCTCCCGCGCGCCTCCCGACGGCATCGCGCCCGCGGGAGACCAGCCGTCAGTATGACACACGCGCCCGCCCCTCCAGGACGTGCGGAGGCACGCGGCGGCGGCCGGCGCGCGCGGCGGAGAGACGCCCCGCGAGGGCGCCCGCGGTGCCGCCGGCAGCACCTGGCCCGCGGGGGCCGAGCCGGCGCCGCGTTGCCGCCGTGCTGACGCCGCCACCGCCCGCGATGTAAGCTCACCCAGTGCCGGACGCTGCCCCCGACTCACGACCGCTCGTCCTGATGACCAGCAGCACCGTGCCGCGCGAGCGCGGCCTGCGCCGCAACGACGTCATCCAGGGCCACAACTACGCCATGGCGGTGGTGGCCGCCGGCGGCGTGCCGCTGGTGGCGCCCAACGTGGAGGCCACCCTGGCCGGTCGCTACGCCGACGGAGCCGACGCCTTGCTGCTCGCGGGCGGTCCCGATATCGACCCGTACCGCTTCGGTTCCAGCCCCGAACGCGACCTGGGGCAGGTGGACCGGCGCCGCGACGCCTTCGAGCTGGCGCTCTACCGCGCCTTCCGCGACCGCGGCAAGCCCGTCCTCGGCATCTGCCGCGGCATCCAGCTGATCAACGTGGCGCACGGCGGCAGCCTGCACCAACACCTGCCGAGCGTCCCTGGTACCGAGCAGCACGCCCAGAGAGACATCACCGGCGCCCCGCTGCAGCGCGTGGCGCTGGAGGCGGGATCGCGGCTTGCGGCCGCCTTCGGCGCAACCTCGCTCGACGTCAACAGCTTCCACCACCAGGCGGTCGACCGCGTCGGCGAGGGGCTGCGCGCCGTCGCCCGCACGGGTGACGGCATCGTGGAGGCTCTGGAGCTGGACGGCGTCGGCGGCGCGGACCGAGACGCCTTCGTGGTGGCGGTGCAGTGGCACCCGGAGATGTGCTGGGACACGCACCCCGAGCACCACACCCCGTTCCGCATGCTGGTGGGAGCCTGCCGCGTGCGTCGCGGCGCCGCGGACGTGGTGAACGCCGCGCCAGCCGGGCGTTGACAAGCTCCGGACGTCTGGTAGACTCCTGTCCATGATTGTCGAGCCGGAAGGGGGTGGTGCCGTGGACGACGGCTATGGCTACCTGGCCCCAGCCACCCGTGCGGCCCGCGAGACGCGCGCCGCCCCGGCACACAGGCACGGCACCCCCAAGACGGCAGGCTGACCTCGCGCCCGCACCGGCACGCGCCCGCCCTCGCCTCGCGGGTGCGGCCGCAGGACGACGAGGAGATCCCATGGTTGTCGTGATGCAGAAGGACGCCTCACCCGAGGCTGTGGATCGCGTGCTAGACGAGATCCGCTCGTTGGGCTTCACGCCGCACGTCAGCGAGGGCGAGGAGCGCACCCTCATCGGCGCGATCGGCCCGTCCCCCACCGAGGAGGTCCGCGAGCACCTTCGGGCGCTCCACTACGTCGACACGGTGGTGCGGATCACCAAGCCCTACAAGCTGGCGTCGCGCGAGTTCCGCCACGACGACTCGACCGTGGCGGTGGGCAACGTCGTGGTCGGCGACGGGGCCTTCGTGGTGGCGGCCGGTCCCTGCGGCGTGGAGAGCCGCGAGCAGCTCACGGCCGCGGCCGAGATCGCCCGGCGGCACGGTGCGCGCATCCTGCGTGGCGGCGCCTTCAAGCCCCGCACCAGCCCCTACGCCTTCCAGGGCCTGGGCGAGGAAGGGCTGGCCCTGCTGGCCGAGGCGCGAGAGGCCACCGGCATGCCGATCGTCACCGAGGTCACCTCGCCGGAGCTGGTGGAGACCGTCGCCAGGACGGCCGACATGCTGCAGATCGGTGCCCGCAACACGCAGAACTTCGCGTTGCTGGCGGAGGCGGGCCGCAGCGCCAGGCCGGTGCTGTTCAAGCGCGGCATGTCCACCTCGGTCGGCGAGTACCTGCAGGCGGCCGAGTACATCCTCAGCCAGGGGAACCCCAACGTGGTGCTGTGCGAGCGCGGCATCCGCACCTTCGAGACCGCCACCCGTTTCACCCTCGACGTCAGCGCGGTGCCGGTGCTCAAGGAGGAGACGCACCTGCCGGTCTGGGTCGATCCCAGCCACGCGGCCGGGCGCCGCAGCCTGGTGCCGTCGCTGGCGCTCGCCGCCGCGGCCGCAGGCGCGGACGGGCTCATCGTGGAGGTCCACGCCCACCCCGAGGAGGCGCGATCGGACGCCGCGCAGCAGCTCGACGAGGCCGACTTCGGGGCGCTCATGGATCGGCTGCGCGGCGTCGTCGCCGCGCTCGGGAAGGCCCTCTGAGGTGCGGCCGGCACCGCTCTTCGACACCGTCGTCATCGCCGGCGTCGGCCTGGTGGGCGGTTCGGTGGGCCTGGGGATGCGCCAGCGTTTCCTCACGCGCCGCACCATCGGCCTCGATCACGACCCCGCCGCGCTCGACGCCGCCCGAGGCCTGGGCGTGATCGACGAGTCGCGACTGCAGGTGGGTCCCTGGCTCGGAGAGGCCGATCTGGTGATCCTCGCCATCCCCGCCAGCGGGATCGCGCCGCTGGCCCTCGAGATGGCGCCGCACCTCGACCCCGCGGCCATCGTCACCGACGTGGGCAGCGTCAAGGCAGCGATCGTCGCGGAGCTGCGAGGGCTGCGCTTCGTCGGCGGTCACCCGATGGCCGGCAGCGACCGGGCCGGCGTCCTCAACGCCGACGCGGCGCTGCTGGAGAACGCCGTGTGGGTGCTCACCCCCGACGACCGCACCGACCCTGCGGCGCTGGCGAGCGTGGAGGGCTTCGTGACGGCGCTGGGTGCCAGGCCGCTCCAGGTCGCTCCCGAGCGCCACGACCGGCTGGTGGCCACCGTTAGCCACCTGCCCTACCTGGTGGCGGTCGCCCTCACCGCGCTGGTGGACCGCGGCGACGAGCGCGAGCTGACCATGTTGCTGGCGGCAGGCGGCTTCCGCGACCTCACCCGCGTCGCTTCCGGCAGCCCGCTGATGAGCCGCGACATGGTGAGCGGCAACCGCAGCGCGGTCGCGGTGGCGCTGCGCGCCTTCCGAAACGAGCTGGAGGCGCTGGAGGGGATGCTCGACGACGAGGAGGCGCTGCTCGCCCTGGCGCAAGCGGCCAAGCGCGTGCGCGACGGCATCCCTATCGTCCGGCGCAGCCTGCTTCCGGCGCGGCACGAGCTGGTGATCGCCGTGCCCGACCGCCCCGGCGAGCTGGCGCGCATCACCCGGGCGTTGGGCGACGCCGAGGTCAACATCAAGGACCTCGAGGTCCTGGGCATCCGCGAGGCCGGGGGCGCGGTGCGCATCGCGGTGGAGTCGGACGCCGCCCTCGGCCGCGCCCGCGAGGTCCTGCAACGGGCGGGCTACGAGGCCCGCAGCCGCAACGGAGCCTGAGGGCTCCCGGGACCACGCCATGGCAGAGGGTCGCGACGAGCTGTTCGAGCTGGCCGTCAACCGTGCCGTGTCGGTGACCGACCGCCTGGCCACCGGCGCCGACCCTGCGGCGCGGCGGCGCGCCCTCGAGGTCTGGTACCTGAAGACGCGCTTCGCCCAGCGCTTGCGCTTCGACGCGCTGCTCGCGGCGCTGGCGCGCCGCCCCGAAGGCGCCTGCCACTGGCAGGGCGGCGAGGGCGGCCGCTGGCTGCCGGGACCGCCTCCCAGGCCGTGAGCCCTGCCGCCCGGCGCGGATCGGGCGGGCACCGCAAGGGTCAGTCGTCGATCGTCATGCGGTAGCGGCCGCTGCGGCCTTCCTGCACGATCACGACGTGGGCTTGCTGGCCCTCTCGCTCGTACACCACGATGATCCGGTCGGCTCGCCGCTGGTAGCTCCAGCGGTGCCAGCCGCGATCGCGCATGCGCCGGTCCACGTCGCCGTAGACGCCGTAGAGCGAGGCATCGGAGCGAAAGGTGCTGTCGAAGTGGTGCGGGCCCGCGCTGCGCGAGATGACCACCACGCCGGGGAAGTCGAAGCGCAGGTTCAGGCGCGCCCAGAAGACGACATTTCCCTGGCCGTGGACCGTGGTCGACGATCCGGGCCGCACCGCGACGGTGCAGCCGCCGAGCAGGAGTGCCAGCGCCAGCGGCGCCAGCCACGCCAACCACGCACGGATGCCACGTCGGCGCGATGTTCGCATGTCGATCCTCCCATCCGCGCGAGCGCCGGAAGCGGGCGCGCCGGGCGAGCTGGCCCGCCTGGCGAGGGCGCCCGGCGGGCGCTCCGGTCGCCGTCATGGTAGGCACGCCGGCTCCCCCGGCCGTGAGTCTGCCTTCAGCGCTCCTTCACGGGCGCAGCGCCGTGGACGCCTCCGGGGGCAGGTCATCACTGGCGTCGGCGGCCACGCGGCGGCCGGCGGACGGCGGCCACGCGGCGCCGGCCCGGTAGGCCCGCGGCCGTGACGGCAGCGGGACATGTCGCTGGTGCGCGGTGCGCTATCCTTGCCGCATGTCGGGCGAGCGGGTGCGGCTGATGGACCGCTATGGCCGGGTGGTGCGCGACCTGCGGGTGAGCGTCACTCCCCGCTGCAACTTCCGTTGCCACTACTGCGATCCCTTGGGCGCGGGCGCGCACGAGCCGCCCGGCACCCTCGGCGTGGCGCAGGTCGGCACCGTGTTACGGGCAGCCACCGCCCTGGGAATGACGTCGGTGCGCTTCACCGGCGGCGAGCCGCTGCTGCGCAAGGAGCTCCCGGCGATGATCCGCATCGCCAAGGGGCTGGGCCTGCCGGACGTGGCGGCCACCACCAACGCCAGCGCCCTCGAGCGGCGGCTGCCCGAGCTGCGCGAGGCGGGCCTCGACCGCCTCAACATCTCGCTCGACGCTCTCGACCCCGGGGTCTTCCGCGAGATCACCCAGGGGGGCGACGTCGCACGCGTCTGGCGCGGCATCGAGGCGGCGGTGGACGCCGGCATGACGCCGGTGAAGATCAACACCGTGGTGATGCGCGGCCTCAATGACGGCGAGATCGAAGGGCTGGCTCGGCTCACCGAAGCACGCCCCTTCCACGTCCGCTTCATCGAGTACATGCACCTGAACAACGCCCGGGCCTCGGACTACCGCCAGTCCTTCCTCGCCGGCAAGGACATCCGTGCGCGCGTCGAGGCCGCCTACGGGCCGCTCGAGCCGGTCGATACCGACCCCTCGGCGCCCGCGCGGCTGTTCCGGGTGCCCGGGTGGGCGGGCGCGATAGGCTTCATCAACCCCGTCAGCGAGCCGTTCTGCGGAGCTTGCAGCCGCATGCGTGTTACCTCCGACGGCATGCTTCGGCCGTGCCTGCTCACCGATCGCGAGCTCGAGCTGCACAGCGCCCTCGCCGCCGACGACCCCGTCGAGGCGGTGATCGAGCGCTTCCTGGTAGCCGCCCATCGCAAGGTTGCCTCGGGCGTCACCTCGCCCACCGAACGTCCCCGCACCATGGTCGCCATCGGCGGCTGAGGCGACGACGCCGCGGCTCGCCGGCACCCGAGCGCGCCTCGTTGCGCGACGACGCGCGACCCGCCGGGCCGCGCCCACGGCTCACCCCGGCAGCCGGAACAGCGCCGCCATCCCCTGACCGCCCCCCACGCACATGGAGATGACGCCGTGCTCCCTGCCGCTACGCCGCATCTCGGCGAAGAGATCCGCGGCGATCCGCGAGCCGGTGGCGCCGAGCGGGTGACCGATGGCGATCGCGCCACCGTTGACGTTCAGCTTGTCGTCGGGGATGCCCAGCTGCACCTGGCTGTAGCGGCACTGGCTGGCGAAGGCCTCGTTGATCTCGAAGAGGTCGATGTCGTCGACGGTCATCCCGGTCTTGGCCAGCAGCTTGCCGATGGCCGGGACCGGGCCGATGCCCATGATCTCGGGCGGCACCCCGCACACCGCCGCCTGCACGAACACGGCCAGCGGCTCCAGGCCCAACGCCTCGGCCTTGTCGCGCGGCATGGCGACGGTCATGGCGGCGCCGTCGTTGAGCGGGCTGGAGTTGCCCGCCGTCACGGTGGCCGCCTCGTCGTCGGCGAAGACGGTCCTCAACCCGGCGAGCGCCTCCATGCTGGTGCTCTCGCGGGGTCCCTCGTCCTGGTCCAGCACCACCTCGTGCCAGACGTCATCCTCGTCTCTCACCCGCGTGGCGACCGGGACCAGGTGCCCCGCGAGCTTCCCTGCCTTGTGGGCGGCGATGGCCTTGCGGTGGCTGGCCAGTGCGAAGGCGTCCTGCTCCTGGCGGCCGATGCCGAAGCGGCGGGCCACCTCCTCTGCCGTCTGCCCCATGCTGTGATACGCGCCCGGCTTGCGCCGGGCCAGCGCCCGGTTGAAGGCGGGGTCGCGCCCGCCGATGGGCACGCGGCTGGTGCAGTCGCTGCCGCCCGCGAACACGACGTCGTTCATGCCGGCGGCGACCGAGTGCACGCCCTGAACGATGACCTGCAGGCCGCTGGCGCAGAAGCGGTTGATGGTGGCGCCCGCCACGCTGTCCGGCAGCTCGGCGATCTGGGCCGCGATGCGGGCGAGGTTGTACCCCGCCTCCCCCTCCGGATGCGCGTTCCCGACGAGCACGTCGTCGATCTCGCTGGGGTCCAGCCCGGGGGTGCGTGCCAGCGCCTCGCGGATCACCAGGCCGGCGAGGTCGTCCGGGCGGGTGTCCTTGAGCCGTCCCTTGTGCGACCGCCCCACGGGCGTCCGGATGGCGGTGGTGATCACGACCTCGCGCACGCTGTCTCCTCCCTCGTCTCGCGTCGGGCTCCGGGCCCGGCGCCCGGTGTCAGCTGTTCCAGGGCCGGAGCAGGATGGCGCCGTCCTTGAGGTGCGCGACCTCCGGGCCGTTGGCGGACTTGCCGCCCTCGCCGGCCTGCGCCACCGCGCTGCCGATGCGCAGCTGCGGGCTGAGGATGCGCTCGGCCCACACCACCGCCTTCTCGTTGCCGCCGGCCCCCGCGTGCGCCAGGCCGCGCAACGTTCCCACCACGATGATGTCGTCGTTGGCGATGATCTCCGCGCCGGCGTTGACGTCCCCCAGCACCACCACGGAGCCGGTGGACTCGATGCGGCCGCCGCTCCTGACGGTGCGCGCCACGATCACGGTCTCGCCCCGCGCCTGCGGCATCACCGCCGGCGGCCGCAGCTCCGTGAGCGTGCCGCCGGCCGCGGTCACCGCCTGCACCACGTGCTCGAGCACGGAGTAGGCGACCTTCCCCGCCACCTCGATGACCACCTTGTCGGCAAGCAGCTCGGCGTGGGTCTGGAGGTTGGCGTCGACCGCCTCGAGCGTGTCGCTCTCCTCCAGACTGAGCAGGATGCCGCCCCGCGTTCCTCGCGCCTTCATCAGGGAATGTGCACCTCCACGCCGTGCAGCTTCCAGTACCCGGCCAGGAAGTCCCGGGCGACCGGGACCGACACGTAGGAGCTGGCGCCGCCGTACTCGAGGAATACCACGATGGCGATCTTCGGGTTCTTGACGGGACTGAACCCCATGAACCAGGCATGGGTCCAGTTGTCGCCGCGGCTGGTCTGGGCGGTGCCGGTCTTGCCCGCCACGCTGACGTTGTCGGGGAACACCGACGGCCCCAGGAACCACTTCTCCGGAAAGTCGGTGAACGCCAGCCGCATGCCGTGGATGAGCGTGTCCCACGACGAGCCCTCGAGGTGACGGATCTGCGGCTTGACGGGGACGCCGCCCACCTTCGCCACCAGGTGCGGCTTGGCCTCGACCCCGTGCTCCGCCACCGTGCTGACGAGCTGGGCCAGCTGGACCGGCGTGGCCAACGTGTCCCCCTGCCCGATGATGGTGTTGAGCGTGTACCCGGGAAGCCAGCCGTGCCGGTACTGCGGTTGCGAATGCACCCATTGCAGGTCCGGCACGCGGCCGCTCTCCTCGCCGGGCAACCCCACCCCCACCGGCTCGCCGTAGCCCAGCTTGTGCGCGTTGTCGACCTCGTCCTGCATGAAGCCGTTCCAGCCGCTGGAGAAGTTCGGGGTGGTGAGCGCGGCATTCCAGAAGAAGGTGTTGCAGCTGTCGGCGATGCCCTGGGCGACGTCGTACGGGCCTTTGTCGAAGGTGGCCCAGTTGTGGAAGGTCACGCCGCCGTAGCGCACCGCGGCGCTGCAGTCGAACTTGGTCCGGGGCGTGATGAAGCCGTCCTCCAGGAGGGTGTAGGAGGTGATGATCTTGAAGGTCGACGCGGGCGGATAGGCCTGGATGGCGCGGTTCTCCAGCGGGCGGTTCTTGCTGTCCTGCAGGATGGCGTTCACCGCCTTGGCGTCGACCGGCAGGTGGGTGAAGAGGTTCTCGTCGAAGGTGGGCGCGCTCGCCATGGCAAGGATGTCCCCGGTCTTCGGGTCGACGGCCAGGATCGCGCCGTGGACCTCCTTGGCGAGCGGCAGGTGGACGCGCTTGCGGTCCTGGTTGACGTACTTGATGGCGGCCTTGAGCGTGTCCTCGGCGAGCCGCTGCACCTGCGGGTCGATGGTGAGGGTGACGTCCTGCCCCGGCTGAGCGGGCCACAGCAGCGTCGAGCGCACCACGTTGCCGAGGTTGTCCACCTCCACCAGGCGCGCTCCGGCCTTGCCGTGCAGCGCCGTCTCGTAGCTCTTCTCGATGCCCATGACGCCCACCAGGTCGTTCACGGTGTAGCCCGGGTAGCGTTCCGGGTCGGCCTGCGTGGTGTAGCCGACCGTCTGGGCCGCGAGGTTGGTGGGATAGGTGCGCTCGATGCGCTGCCGAAGGTACAGGTTGGGGTGCCCGGCGACGCGCTCCTCGATGGCGGGGACCAGCTTGTCGGGGATGTTCCACGCCAGCACCGCGCCGTTGCGCACCTCCTCGGGGTTCTTGGGGTCGGGTGGCGTCGGCTCGCCGCTGACGCCCACCAGGCGCTTCAGCCTGGGCCAGTCGGGGATGGGGCCGCCACGGTACATCAGGTCGTAGGCGATGCGGTCGTCGGCCAGCACGGTGCCGTCGCTCGCCAGGATGCGCCCCCGGAGCGGCGTGATGGCCGTCTGTTGCGTGGCGTTCTGCTCGCTCCTGGCGGTGAACTCCTCGGCCATGGCCAGCTGCAGGTACATCAGGCGAGCGGTGTATGCCACCAGGACCGTCAGCACCAGCGCCAGCACCAGCCTGGCACGTCCGTTCACGAAGGCACCCGCGCCGCCCCGCCGGCCGCGATCACAGCAGCTCCTTGCGGAGCAGCCGGCTGCGCTGCAACAGGGCGGCACCCCACGGCAGCAGCAGCAAGCCGGCGGCGACCGTCAGCACGCTCTCCACCGCGGCGACGGCACCCATGCGCACCAGCGACTCGGCCGACCCCGTCAGCCACAGCAGTAGCGGCACCAGCACCAGCCACTTGCCGGCCTCGGCGGAGAGGATCACCAGGCCGCGCTCGAACACGCCGGACTGCGTGAGCTGGGCCCGCACCAGGCTCGCGGCCAGCGCGGCCCCCGCCAGCGCGAACGCGTGCACGCCCAGCACGCCGGCGCCCATCAGGTCCTGCAGCAGTCCCACGCCGTAGCCGACCAGCACCAGCTGCCAGGGCTGGATGCGCCACAGCAAGGTCAGCACGGCGATCATGAACAGGTCCGGGGTCGGGAACGGCGTGAGGAGGGCTGCCAGGAACCCTTGCGCGATCACCAGGACCAGGTAGAACAGCAGCAGCCGCATGGCTCCAAGTGTACCGTCGCACCGGAGCGCTCCGGATGGGAGGCCGGCCGCGGCTCGCCGGGCCCGCCGCACGCCGTTCCGCCGCCCCGCGGCCGCCGACACGCACCACTGGCAGACGTGCCGCCTGCCGGGTACCATTGGTGCCCATGGCCATCCTTCTCATCCACGGCGGCGCGGGGACCCACCCCCAGGACGCCGAGAGCGACACCGTCGCCGGCCTCGAGCGCGCCCGCCAGGCCGGCTACGCCGCCTTCGAGCGGGGAACCGCCGCGGCGGCGGCGCTGGCCGCCGTCGAGTCCATGGAAGCCAACGAGCTGGCCTTCAACGCCGGGGTCGGCGGCTCCCCCACCCGCGAGGGCACCGTCGAGCTCGATGCCGCCGTGATGCTCTCGGACGGCAGCAGCGGCGCCGTCACGCTGGTGCGGAACACCCCGTTCGCGGCGCGACTGGCCGACCGGGTGCGCACCGGCACGCCGCACGCCTTCCTGGCCGCCCACGGTGCCGAGGCCCTGGTGGACGACCCTGTCCCCAACGAACGGCTGCTGACGCCGCGGAGCCGCGCCGCGCTGGAGCGCTGGCGTGCCGCTCACGACGCCTCGCCCGCGGGGTCCGGCACCGTCGGGGCGGTGGCGCTCGACGACCGCGGCGACCTGGCTGCGGTCACCAGCACCGGCGGGATGGTGGGCAAGTGGCCGGGCCGCATCGGCGACACCCCGATCGTGGGGGCCGGCACCTACGCCAACGAGCGCGTCGCCGTCTCCTGTACCGGGCGTGGGGAGGCGTTCATGCGCGCCGTTACCGGCAAGCGACTGGCCGATGCGCTGGAGGCCGGGGCGGACCTGGAGGCTGCCCTGCAGGAGGCGCTCGACGGCATCCGCCGGTTCGGCGGCGACGGCGGCCTGATCGCGGTGACCCGCTCGGGCAGCTTCGGGCTGGCCTTCAACAGCGCCAGCATGGCCCAGGGCTGGCGCACTGCGGCCGGCGGCGAGGCGCGCCTGGCGCGCGCTGCCGGCATTCTGGTGCTGCAGGCGGGCTGAGTCGACCCCGCGTTCGGGGTGGCCGGGCGAACGTCCCTGGGAATGCGTCTGGGGCGGCGATATGCTCGTCGTGTGATTCACACGGTGACGGTGAATCCAGCACTGGACCTGACCTACCGCGTAGACGCGATCATGTTCGACGATACCGTGAGGGCCGATGAAGTTCTGCGCTCGCCCGGCGGCAAGGGCATCAACGTCAGTCGCGTCAGCGCCAGGCTGGGGCACGCCACCGTCGCCATGGGGTTCATCGGTGGCCGGGCCGGCGATGAGCTGCGCGAGCGTCTGGAGGACGAGGACGTGCGCACCTGGTTCACCCACGTGACCGGCGACACCCGCACCAACGTCATCGTCCAGGACGCTGCCAGCCACCAGATCCGGCTGTCGAGCCCGGGCGCGGAGGTGACGGTCGACGACGTCGACCATCTGGTCGAGAGCCTCTTCGACCTTCGCGCGCCGGACGTGCTAGCCCTCTGCGGCAGCGTGCTGCCCGGGATGCCGCAGGACTTCTACGGGACCGTGGCGCAGCGCGCGGCGGCCGACGGGATCCGTGTCGCGGTCGACGCCGACGGGCCCGAGCTGGCGTCCGCGGTGGATGCCGGCGTCTACCTCATCAAGCCCAACCGCTACGAGCTGCAGCGCCTCACCGGTCACGAAGTCGGAACCCGGGAGGAAGCCGTGGCGGCGGCCAGGCCGCTGCTCAAGCGCGGGGTGCAGGTGGTCATCACCAGCCTGGGCGAGCTGGGCGCCGTGCTGGTGAGCGGCGATTGCGCCCTGCACGCCTACGCGCCGCGGGTGACGGTCGACTCCGCGGTCGGCGCCGGCGACGCCATGCTGGCGGCCGCACTGGCCGTCGCCGTCGACGGCGCGCCCTGGGAGACGGTGCTTCGCCTAGGCGTGGCCAGCGGCACCGCCACCGCCATGACCCCGGGAAGCGAGCTGTGCCACCGTAGCGACCTCGAGGCGCTGCTTCCGCAGGTGGTCGTCGAGACGCTGTGACCAAATTCCGGCGCTAGACGCGTCCCTGACGATATCGACAGCAAATGACGTGCGTCACTTCACAAGCCTGGTCCCGTTGCAGTACACTCCCCGTCGGTGCCCGCAGCGAGCGGCGCCCGCGGCCCCCCTCGAGGGGCTAGCCCACGCACGAAGGATGTCGCGATGAATCACGAACGCGCGCTCCGCAGCCTGTCCATCCAACATCACCTGCACATCGGCGCCACCGCGCCGCGACCGGTCTTCGACGACGGCCATGACCGGCGCCCCGAAGCGCCGCGAGCCCCGCAGGCTCGACCCGCCGCCACGCTGCGAACGCTGTTCCGGCGCTCGCGCTAGGCGAGGAGGGCACGTGAGCGTGCGCGCCGTCCGGGCTGGCTGCGCGCACCCCCAGCACAGCGACGCTTGCGGTCGGTCCGGTTGGGCTACTTCCCGAACACGTTGGGGAGCTCCTCGAACTCGACCAGCACCTCGCGTGGCTTGCTGCCCTGGTGCGGGCCGACCACCCCGAGCGCCTCCAGCGAGTCCATCAGCTTACCGGCGCGCGCGTGCCCGACCTGCAGCCGGCGCTGGAGCCTGGACACGCTCGCCTGCCCCTCGTTCACCACCAGCTCGGCGGCCGTGCGCAGCTTGTCGTCGTTCCAGTCGATCAGCCCGCTGGCGTCCGACTCGAACGAGCTCGGCGGGTCGAAGTCCGCCCCGTACGCCTCCACGAAGTCGTCGTCGAAGTACTGCCGCCTGAGGAAAGCGCCGAGCCTGCCCACCTCCCGCTCGCTGACGAACGGCCCCTGGAGGCGCACGGCCTTCACCAGTCCCGGCTGGTAGAACAGCATGTCCCCCAGCCCGATGAGCCTCTCCGCCCCCATGCTGTCCAGGATGGTGCGCGAGTCGTGACTGCTCGACACCGCGAACGCCATCCTCGCCGGCACGTTCACCTTGATCAAGCTCGTCAGGATGTCCACGCTCGGCCGCTGCGTCGCCAGGATCAGGTGCATGCCCGTGGCGCGCGCCATCTGCGCCAGGCGCATGATCGCCGACTCCACCTCCTTCGGGCTGGTGATCATCAGGTCCGCCAGCTCGTCGATCACCACCACGATGAACGGCAGCTCCGGCAGATCCAGGTTGCGCGCCTTCTCGTTGTACTGATCCAGGTTCTTCGCGCCCACCTTCGACATCATCTTGTAGCGCCGCTCCATGTGCGCCACCGCCCCCAACAGCACCCCCGCCGCGTCCGTCGGGTTCGTCACCACGTTCCGCAGCAGGTGCGGCACCCCGTCGAACGGCGTCAGCTCCACCATCTTCGGGTCGACCATCAACAACCGCAGCTCGGTGGGCAGGAAGCGGTACAGCAGGCTGCCGATCAACGTGTTCACCGCCACCGACTTCCCCGACCCCGTCGAGCCGGCGATCAGCAGGTGCGGCATCTTCACCAGGTCGCCCACCACCATCTCACCGTCGATCGACTTCCCCAGGATGATGGGGAGGCGCGCCTTGCTGCGCCGGAAGCTCCCCGACTCCGCCGCCTCCCGGAACCGCACCAGCTCCCGGTTGGCGTTCGGCACCTCCAACCCGATCACGCTCTTCCCCGGGATCGGCGCCTCGATCCGCACGCTCCCCACCGCCATCGCCAACGCCAGATCATCGGACAGGTTGGCGAAGCGCGCGATCTTCTCCCCCGGCGCCGGCTCCACCTCGAAACGCGTCACCGTCGGACCCCGCACCGCAGCGACCACTCGCCCCTGCAGGTTGAAGCTCGACAGCGTGGCATCGATCTTCCCCACCCGCTCGCGATGCTCCCGCACCAGCGCCCCCCGATCCTCCACCGCCGCCTCCGGCTCGTCCAACAGGTCCACGGGCGGCACCTGGATGGGGATGCCACCGAACTCCGGCAGTGGCTCCGCGGCCCCCGGCGGCTCGGCGGCCCCCGGCGCCTCGCGTTCGCGCCCGTTCCCGGCGTGCTCGAGCACGCCGGCGTCGAGAAGCGCCGCCTCCAGCTCGGGATCGGCCGCCACCGCCTGCGTCGCCGGCGCCGAGCCGCTCGCCTCGGGCAACCACGGCGGCAGCTCGTGCTCCGGTGCCTCGCCCGCTCCCTCCGCCAGCCCGGCGGCCGCCACCGGCGCGTCCCGGGCCGCCCACGCGACCGCGGTGTCCTCCTCCTCGGCCGGCGCCTCGCGAGCGGCGGCTTCGACGCGCGCCGCGACCGACCGCAGCGCCTCCAGCCAGCCGCTCAGATCGGCGAGCGCCTCGACGCCACGGCCATCCAGCTCCGCGGCCAGGCCGGCGTCCAGCTCCGTCACTTCGTCCGCGTCAGGATAGCTCGCGGCCAGCTCCTCCAGCTCCCCGATCAGCTCGCGCCACGGCTCCAGCGCCTCGGCGTCTCGCCCCAGGCGGGACGCGTCGGCCTCGATGCGCACGTAGGCAGCGAGCCGGCGGCCGTGATCGGTCGAGGCGCGAGCCAGCTCCTGAGGTGACATGCCCTTGAGCGCGCGCTGGTCGAGGTCGCGCTCGCGGGTCAGGCGCCGATGCCGCTCGAGCAACCCGGTCAGGTCGAGCGCCAGCGTCTTGCGCAGCCTGTCCACCGCCCTCGAGGCCTGGCAGCGCCCCGTCACGGCATCGTCCAGCGCGCTCTTGAGGGCCCGCGACCAGGCGTCGAACGTTCCCGCCCGCCGCCACGCCGCAGCCCGGCCGCCGGCTGCGAGGTCGTCGCCCTCCTGCGGGGGCTGCGCTCCCTCGACCTTGAGCTGCTCCACCATCTCGCCGGCGCGGTCGCGAGCGAAGTCCCTGACCGCGTTCTGCCAGGCCTTGAGGTCGGCCCGCGCATCGGCCAGGATCGCCGGCTCGGGATCGGAGCCGAGGCGCTTGACGGCCGCGTGCACCTCGCCGCGCCAACGCTCGAGCTCCCCGCTGCCGGGGTAGAGCGTGCTGAGCGCCTGCAGATCCCGGTCGAGCGCCAGCAGGGCTCGCCGAGCCAAGGCCACGTCGGCGAGGAAGGACGCACGCTCCCTGGCCCGCCGGCGGGCCGTGAGCAGCGTCTTGACGCCGCCGCGTACGCCCTCGACCAGCGCCAGCAGGAAGCCGCGCAGCAACCGGGTAGGCGCCAGCCCGAACAACAGGTCCAATCCGATCGAGGCGACGATCACCGCCGGCACCACCGCCAGCGCGCCCCAGGCGCCGGAGAGGCGCGCTCGCAGCGCCTGGCCGTAGGCTCCGGTGTGCGGCAGCGCCACCATCACCACCACGCCCCAGGCTCCCGCCACCGCCAGCAGGTATCCGAGCAGCAAGCGCGGCCACCACCGCGGGCTGCGCCTCAGCAGGAACAGGCCTCCAAGGACCAGCAGGGGCACCGGCAGCGCGTAGGCGCCCCAACCGACCCGCCCCACCACGGCACCGCGCACCGCCCGTCCGAGCTGGCCGGTAGGCAGCGACGGCAGCACCACCCCCAGCAGGAAGATGCCGCCCGCGAGCAACACCAGCCCGATGGCCTCCAGGTCGAGCTGGACGCGCCTTCTCCTTCGTTTGCCCTTCCGCCTCCCGGCCACGTGAGGTAGTTTATCGCGGCGCGAACGTGGCGCACGAGAAAATCGGGACATCGCGGTGGGGTAACATGGCCCGTCCTGCACGCCTCTCATCGGCACGCACCGGCGACCCGCCCGACCTCGGACCATGCAGCGAGAGCCTACCGACCCCGACCCCGCCAGCCGCGCCGCGCGCCGCGGCCGCTGGCGCCGCGTCCGGCGCCGGCCCGCGATCTGGTGCGCCCTGGCGCTCGGCCTCTACCTTGTCGGCGTGGCGCTCGGATGGCCGCGGGAGTGGCTGGGCGTGCTGCTCGTGATCCCCCTCATGATCACCGCCACCGGCCTCGGCTGGCGCGTGGCGTGGCCGCTGCTCCCCATCGGCGTGGCGCTTGCCTGGCTGCGAGACCGCGTCGCCGGCACGCCGACGACGGTGTCCGCGCTGGTAGGCCTGCCGCTGCTCCTGCTGCTGGCAACCCTGGCCGGCAACGATCTCTTCGTGCTGTGGCACCGGACGGCCCGCCGCGCCCGGGACAACGAGCGCCGAGCGCGGCTGCTGAGCGAGGCGGCCCTGGCGATGCAACAGGCGCACACGGCCGCCGCTCTCTACCGGGCCATGCCGCGGCTGCTCGCCGACATCCTGGAGTACACCCACGCCGAGGTGTTCGTTCCGGAGGAGGGCGGGCTGCGGCTGGTGGCGGACAGCGGTACCGAGCTCCCCGCCGACTTCCGGCTGACGACCAGCTCGGTGATGGGCCGTGCCCTCGCTACCGCCGAGCCGCAGCTGGTGCCCGACACCGGCGCCGAGCCGGCCTACCTAGGAGATCCGCGCTTGCCGGCCAGCCGCAGCGAGGTGGCGTTCCCCCTCCGCGCCGAGCGCCGCGTCGTCGCCATCCTGAACGTCGAGCACGCGGCGCGCGATGCCTTCGGGGAGGCGGATCTCCGCACCCTGGAGGGGTTCGTGCGCATCGCCGAGGAGGTGCTGGCGCGCCTGCACGCCCTCGAGCGCCTCGAGCGTCACGGCGCCGAGCAGGCGCTGGTGGCACGGCTCGAGCAGCGCCTGCTGCAGGCCGAGGGCGCCCGCGAAGCCACCGCGGCGGCGCTGGCCGAGGTGGTGCCTGCGCTCGGCTGCGATGCCGGCATGGTGGTGGTGCTGCGGAATGCCAGCCTCTATCCGCTGGCGCTCTTCGGACCCATCCCCGCACCTCTGCGCCGTACCCTCGGCGACGGGGTGCCGTTCCGCGGCCGCATGCGCGAGGTGTGGGAGACGCACCGGCCCGCCTACATCGAGGACGCCCGCGGCGACGCCAGGCTCGACACCCTCACGCACGCGGCGGGCACGCGCGCCCTCGCCATCCAACCCATCACCAACGCCGGCCGCGAGATGCAGGCGTTGCTGCTGCTCGCCAACCAGAGCGGGTCACGCCGCTGGACCGATGAGGACCGGCGCACGCTCGACTTCGTGGCCACCTCGCTGGGCGTCGTGCTCGACCGCGCTACCGTCAACCGCACGCTCGTCGCCATGCTCGACGTGGTGCGCGGGCTCGCGAACGCCGAGGAGCCCGCCGAGCTCTACCACCGAGCGGCCGCCTCTGCGGTGCGACTCATCCCCGGCGCCGAGGCCGCCACCATCCTGGTTCGTGGCGACGACGGCTTCCGGTTCGAGGCCGCGGTGGGCTACGACCTCGAGGCGCTCCGGGTCCTGGGACCCTTCGACGACCGCGACGAGCTGGCCTGGTACCACGACGGCGTCGAGGGGTACCGTCGCGGTATCCCGCGAGTGGCGCGGGGCACGGCTGTGCACAGCCTCAGCGCAGCCGCCGGTGGCGAGCGATCGACCGCGCACGCCGCCGCGGCGCGCGTGTCCGAGATCGTGGCCAACATCTGCGTCCCCATCACCGACGGCGGCGAAGCGGTCGCGCTGCTGAACGTGGACAGCTTCTCGAACGAGGGCGCCTTCGGCTCGTCGGCTCGCCGGCTGGTAGAGGCCTTCGCGCAGCAGGTGGCCGTGATCAAGCGGCAGGCGGAGGCCATGAGGCAGCTGCGCCGTTCGGTGGTCACCGACCCGCTGACCGGCCTCGGCAACCGCGAGGGCTTCCACCGGCGCCTGGAGCTGGAGCTGGCGCGCGCCAGCCGCTACGGCCACGGGCTCAATATCGTGATGCTCGATCTCGACAACTTCAAGCAGGTCAACGACCGCTTCGGGCATCATGCCGGCGACGAGGCGCTGGTGCGCGTCGCGCACGCCCTGCAGCAGGCCACTCGCAGCTCCGACGCCGCCTTCCGCTGGGGGGGCGACGAGTTCGTGATGCTGCTGCCGGAGGTCGGCGCCGGCGAGGCGGAGGCCGCGGCCGCCCGCTACCTCGACGCCGTCGCCAGCGTGCGGGCCGAGGGCCTGCAGCTGCAGGCGAGCGTGGGCATCGCTCGCTGCCCGGAGGACGGCACGGACCGCGAGACGCTGATGAAACGCGCCGACGACCTCATGTACCACACCAAACCGGCTCAGCCGCGCGGTGCCGGCGGGGCGCCGGCCGGCGGTTACTCCCCCCTGTCGCGCGAGGGGGGCCCCTCGCCGGACGGGGGAGGCGGCGGGACGGTGGCGTAGGCTTCCCGGGTGAGCAGGTACTCCTCCAGCACCACCTTCACCAGCGCCACCACCGGGACGGCCAGCAACGCACCCACCAGCCCGAACAGGCCCAGGCCCGCGAGGATCGCCAGCAGCACCGTCACGGGGTGCAGGTTGGTGGAGCGCGACAGGATGAGGGGGCCCAACACGTGGGCCTCGAGCTGGTTCGCCAGGATGAACACCACCACCGCCAGAACGGCGGTCCACGGCCCGACGGTCAACCCGAGAAGCACCGCGGGAAGCACGCCGATGATCGGGCCGAGGTAGGGCACGAGGTTGAAGATCGCGGCCAGGAAGCTGATGGCCGTAGCCAACGGGACCCCGATGATGCTCAGCCCGATCCAGATGAGGATGCCCAGGGTGATGGTGATCACCACCTGGCCTCGCAGGTAGCCGCCCACGGCCCGGTCGGCCTTGTCGCTGAGGTCCTCGTAGACGGGCCGCCAGCGGACCGGCACGAAGCGCCGGAAGTTGGCGGTGAAGCGAGGGTAGTCGTACAGGAAGTAGGCGCTGGCGACGAAGACCAGAACCACCTGGAAGGTGGTGGAGATCACCGCGGTGGCCCCGCTCAGCAGGAGGCTGGGCCCGCCCGCGATGATGTGCTGGAGAAGCTTGTTGAGGCTCTGGGCGAGCTGGGTGGCGAAGGTGACCAGCTCCTGGTGGATCTGCGCGCTCAGCTGCGTCTGATTGGCGGGCAACGCCAGCCGACTGGAGACGGCACCCGGCAGGTTCTCCAGCACGCCCGACCACCAGGTCCCGACGCTGCCCGACAGCGAGGTGAGGTTGTCGATGGCGCCGGGGATGAGCTTGACGAAGCGGCCCATCTCGGCCACCACCTGGCTCACGACCACCGAGCCCAGCACCAGCAGGTTCACCAGCAGGAAGTAGACGATGACGACGGCCACGGCGCGGCGGATGCGAAGGCGCTGCAAGGCCTCCACCACCGGGTTGAGGACGTACGCGATGACGAAGCCGATGACGCCCACCTGCAGGGCGAAGGCGTAGCCGCGGCGCAGACGCCACAGCACATCGATGAGCAGAGCGGTCAGCACCACGTAGCTGACCGCGCGCACCCACACGCTGCGCCACACCACCTCCAGCGCGGCGATGCGACGAACCGCCGCCTCGGGGCGATCTGTCTCGTCGCTCACGCGATCACGGGCCCGCGAACAGCGAGGCGGCCTTCATGCGCACCTCGTCGGGGCTGAGCCCGTCCCCGAAGTAGCTGCCGTCCTGCCAGATCTCGAAATGCAGTCGCGGGTGGAGGGTGGTCTGTGCCACGCCGTCGCCGGTCCCGGAGTTGCCGACGTAGCCGATCACCTCTCCGCGATACACCTGGATGCCCTGCCGGATGCCGTCGCGGACGCCCGACAGGAAACCGTAGCGGAGCACGCGGCCGTCGGGCAGTCGTTCCCAGATCTGGCGCCCGCGAAGCTCGTCGAGCTGACTGGCGGTGGCGCCGTTCGTTCCCACGTCGTTGAGAAGCTGCTTCCAGGCGGCGGGCGTCATCTCCACGTAGTTGGTGTCGGCCCGCATGATCTCACCGGAGGCGGCGGCGATGACCGGCTGGCCGTAGGCGATAGGGATGCCGGCATCGCCGCCGACGAAGTCGAAGCCCTGGCTGACGCCGTGCCGGTAGGCGCGCGGGGCGCCCGGCAGGTCGGCCGTGTTCTTGGGGACCTGCGCGCCGGGGAGCGGGAACCACAGGCCCGGCGGCGCCTGAACGGCGCCTGACGCCACCTTGACGGTGGCGGGCGGCGCTGTTCGCGCAGCGGGCGCGGCGCCCGACGAGCCACCGGACGGGGCAACGGCGCTGCTGGCGGCGGGTGGCGCCTGGGAGCGCAGCTCACGTACCCGCGCCTGGCTGCCTCGCAGCAGCAACGTGACCACCACCGCGTAGACGATCACCGCCAGCAGCAGGTACCAGCCCGGGCGGAAGGCCGGGACTCGTCTCACGGAACGCACCCTCCCGGCCGCGCGCAGGGTCGCGCGCAGGGTCGCGCACGAGGCCGCAGCGGTGAACGGGGTCGGAACCGGGCGCAACACCGAGCCACACGACGCTCAGGGCTCACACCGGAAGTCTAGCATGGGGCTGTGAGCGCCCTGAGGCCGGCGCGCCGGCCGCTCGCTACGCCCGACGAAGCAGGTAGAGGTGCGGGAAGTGGCCGCCGTGACTCACCCGCAGGTCGCGCGCCACCCGCCACGCGCGCTGGCCGGTCAGCACGGAGCGGAACAGCCGCAGCTCGTGGGTGAGCAGCACCAGCCGGGCGTCGGGAGCAGCGAGCCGGTCTGCGGCGACCAGCACGCCGGGATGCAGCTCGCGGTTGCGCGCGTGCGTGCCGACGGCGTCACCCCAGGGCAGGTCGGCGGTGATGACGTCGAACGCAGCTCCGGCGAGCGGCGCCGTCAGAGCGTCGGCGCGGAGGAGGGTACACGCCCCGCCGGCGCCCGCCGCGGCCAGGTTGGCCGCGGCGCAGGCGATGGCGTCGGCCTCCTGGTCGACCCCCACAAGCTCGCCGGCGGGGCCGTCGAGGAAGCGCTCCACCAGCAGCGTGCCCGAGCCGCACATGAGGTTGAGGTAGCGATCGCCCGGGAGGCTGCCCGCCACCCGGTTCATCGCCACCGCGAGTGTCGCGTTGAGGCCACCCGGCCGGTTGCACACCCGCCACGGCCGCGCCGATAGCGGGCGCGGCGTCAGCCTGACGAGCACCGCCCACCCGCCCTCCTCCGACTTCCGCACGCGCACGAGCAGGTCCCCGTCCTCCGGGTCGAAGCTCACGCCCGTGGCCTCTGCCAGCGCGCGCCCCAGGCGGGCGAACACCGGCGAGTCGGCGCCTGCCGCGGCGAACCGCAGGCCGCGGAAGTCCGCCGCCTGCGCAGTCGCCGCCACGGCCTCGGCCAGCAGCCGGAAGCTGGCGTCCCCGAGAAGTGCCTTGGGGCGCGGTACGGCGAAGTCCAGCCGGCGGTAGACCGCAGCGGCCAGCCGCAGCGAGAGCAGCCGCTCGAGGGGGCCTGCCCACGCGACGCGCAACCCGTCGGGTCGTTCGCCGAGGACGCGCACCCCGACGTCGGTCAGCTCGCGCCGTGCCAGCGGCACCAGCCCCTCCGCCACCTCGATCTCGTACTCGCGGGTTGGCGGGCGCGTCGGCGGCACGTCGCACTCTACCCGTGCAGCGCGGGCGGCGGCAGGGGTGGAGAGCGCCGGCCCGGTCCCGCGACGCTGGCCGCGCCCCCCGACCTATACTGATGCCAACGATGTGGGGCCGGCCACGTTCTCGCGAGCGCCGCGCCGCCGGCGACGGCGGCCTTGACGCTACGCTGACCACCGGCGTGTAGGGTGCGACCGGTGCGACGATCCGGGAGCCGGACGGTTGGTGGAGGGTGCCCGCGATGAGCGCGGGCGGGGCCCGTGCGAGGCGCACGACGCGGCGGGAGTGGCGCGAGTGGCTGACAGGCTACGCCTTCGTGGCGCCGGCGGTCGTCATCATCGGCATCTTCGGCCTCTTTCCGATCATCTACGCGCTGTACATGAGCCTCTACAGCTGGCGCGTGCGAAAGGGGGCGTACGTCGGCCTGGAGAACTACCTGCGTACCGTCGGGAACGTGGGCGGCGCCGCCGCCTTCTTCGCCGGCCTGCTGCTGGTGCTGGTCGCCCACTGGCTCTGGCGCGACGCCTTCAGCGGCGGTCGCAGCGAGACGCGCCGCTGGCTGCAAGCGGCCGGTGCGCTGACGCTGATAGCGGCCGGCGTGTCGACCGCGCTCGGCTGGCGCTTGATGACCGCTGCCGGCGACCGCGCCTTCCTCCAGGGGCTCGTGCGCACCGTCTACTACGGCTTCGGCAGCGTTCCGATCCAGATCGCGCTGGCGCTGGTGCTGGCGAGCCTGCTGTTCCAGAGGATCCGCGGTCGGGAGCTCTTCCGCATGATCTTCTTCCTCCCTTACGTCACACCCTTCGTGGCCGGTGCGGCCATCTTCCGAGCCATCTTCAGCCCGCGGAAGGACTTCCTCGCCAACACCGTGCTCTCGTGGCTGCACATCGCGCCACAACGCTGGCTGTTCGAGACCAAGCCGCTCACCGAGGTGCTCTTCGGCGGCATCCTCGGGCACCTCGGGGTGCACCACATCAGCGGCTTCTGGGCCGGCCCCAGCCTGGCGCTGGTGACCATCATCCTCTTCGGCATCTGGACCTACACGGGCTACAACGCCGTGATCTTCCTGGCCGGCCTCGGCAACATCCCGCCCGAGCTCTACGAGGCCGCCGCCATCGACGGCGCCAGTGGCGTGCAGCAGTTCCGGTTCGTGACCGTGCCGCTGCTCTCGCCGGTGACGTTCTACCTCACGGTGCTCGGCTTCATCGGCACCTTCCAGGCCTTCACCCAGATCTACGTCATGCGCCAGGTGGCGGTACGCGACGCGGTCGACACCGCCAGCGTGGTCATCTTCGACACCTTCTACAAGCGCAACGACTGGAGCCTGGCGGCGGCGCAGTCGGTGGTGCTGTTCGCCGTCATCCTCATCCTCACCCTGTACCAGAACCGCTTCTTCGGCCGGAGGGCGCTCGGTGTCTAGCGTGCGCGAGGGCGCGGCCCTTCCCGCCCCGGAGCCGCGCGCGCCCGCGGCGCCGGCGGCGCGTGGACGCGGCGAGCCCTTCGAGTTCCGCCTCTCGCAGCTCCCCGTCTACTTCCTGCTGCTGGTGGGGGCGGTGGTGTCGTTCACGCCGTTCTTCTACATGATCTCCACCTCGCTGATGACCCTCGGCGAGACCATCAACCGCCGGCTGCTCCCGGCCACGCCCCAGTGGGTGAACTACCAGCGGGCCTGGACCGAGGCCGACTTCGCCCTCTACTTCCGCAACAGCGTGGTGATCACCTCGCTGGTGATCCTCGGGGTGCTCGTCACCTGCACCCTGGCGGGCTACGCCTTCGCCCGCATCCGCTTCCCCGGGCGCGAGGCGATCTTCATGGTCCTGCTGGCCACCCTGATGATCCCCAGCACCGTGACGTTCATCCCCAACTTCCTGATGGTCCGAGGCGACGTCATCCCGTGGGGCTCGTGGATCAACAAGCTCCCGGCGCTGACGGTGCCGTTCCTGTCGACGGCGTTCATCATCTTCCTGTTCCGCCAGTTCTTCGCCGGCATCCCGGACGAGCTGTGGGACGCGGCCCGCATCGACGGAGCGGGGCACCTGCGCTTCCTCACCGCCGTGGTCATCCCCATGAGCCGGCCGGTCATGCTGACCGCCACGCTGCTCACCTTCGTCCACAGCTGGAACGAGTTCCTGTGGCCGCTGCTGGTCACCACCACGCCTACCTGGCGCCCCCTCGGCATCGGTTTGTACACCTTCATCAACGAGGCGGGGCCGGAGACGCAGCTCCTCATGGCGGGGGCGGTGATCACCATCCTGCCGATCATGGTCGTCTACTTCTTCACCCAGAAGCAGTTCACCGAGGGCATCGCCACCTCGGGGCTGAAGGGGTGAGCGCGTGGGGGCGCTCTGAAACGCGCCCACGCCGGGAGGGAAGGGAGCAGGTATGAAACGAGGCATGTGGATCCTGGTGGTAGCGGCGGCGCTGGCCGCGGCCGGCGTGGCGCTGGCGCAGGGCAGCGCCGCGACGAGCTACGCGAACGTCGACCCCAGCGGTCAGACCGTGACGTTCTGGCACGTCTACACCCAGCCCAACAAAGGGGCCATCGACGACATCGCCAAGGCGTTCAACGCCAGCAATCCCTACCACATCACCGTGAAGACCGAGTACCAGGGCAACTACAGCGACCTGTTCCGCAAGATGCTGGCCGTGCTCGGCACCAAGGACGCGCCCAACATCGTGGTGGCCTACCAGAACCAGGCCGCCACCTATGCGCTGGGCGACGGCGTGGTGGACATGCGGCCGCTGGTCGACTCGGCCAAGTGGGGCCTGTCGACAGCCGACAAGGCCGACTTCTTCCCCGGCTTCTACGCCTCGGACGTCTTCGCCAGCTTCGGCGGAGCGCGCTACGGCTTCCCGCCGAGCCGCTCGGCCGAGGTGATGTACTACAACAGCGACTGGTTGAAGGAGCTCAGGGCCGCAGGCAAGATCGACTTCGACGGCCCGCCCACCACCCCGGCGCAGTTCGAGCAGGCCGCCTGCGCCGCCGCCAAGACGCCCTTCAGCAAGGCCACCTCGAAGGGCTCCATGGGCTACGAGCTGTCCGTCGACGCCAGCCGCTTCGCCAGCTGGACGTTCGCCTTCGGCGGCGAGATCTTCGACAACAGCGCCAACCACTTCACCTACAACAGCCCCGGCGCCGTGAAGGCCATGACCTTCCTGCAGGGCCTGTTCAAGAAGGGTTGCGCCAGCGTCGTCACCGAGAACTACGGTGACCAGACCGACTTCGGCGCCGGCCGCACCCTGTTCACCGTCGGCTCCTCGGTGGGCATCCCCTACTACAAGAGCGCCGTCGACGCCGGCGCCAAGTTCGCCTGGAGCGCCACGGCTCTGCCGCACACCACGCCCGAGCCGACCATCAACATCTACGGGGCCAGCGTGAGCATCCCCAGCGGCCACTCCGCCGCCGCCGACCTCGCCTCCTGGCTCTTCATCAAGTACTACACCAGCCCCTCGGTGCAGGCCACCTGGGCCAAGGCGACGAACTACTTCCCGGTCCGCAAGAGCGTTGCCAGCGAGATGTCGGACTACTTCAGCGCCCACCCGACCTACAAGCAGACCTTCGACCTGCTGCAGTACGGCAAGGCCGAGCCGCCGGTGCCGGGCTACGACTTCGTGCGCGACGAGATCGCCAGCGACATGGCCGCGATCATGGACGGCGCCTCGGTGACCGACACCCTGCAGGCGGCCAACGCGGCCTCCAACGAGATCCTGGCCGATCAGCTCAAGGGCTTGCCGAAGCGCTGACCGGACGCCACGAAGCGGCGCAGTGAACGCCAAGGGAGGCGGCCGTCTGGCCGCCTCCCTGCGACATCCGCGGCTCTGCCCCGCCGCTCAGGGCGTGGTGAAGGACCGCGACGTCGTGAACATGATCGAGCCGCTATCCAGGTTCGACGACGGGCCCCCGAACATGCTGGGCCAGAACGCCCGGAACCAGTCGGTGACCCAGCCTGTACCCGCCTGATTCGGCGAGGTGACCGTCGGCGTGATGACGACCTCCCAGCTGTAGCTCGCGGCCGAGCCCAGCGACATGCCGACCGAGCTCAGGTCGGGGATGGTGATGCTGGGCTTCGTCGTCGTCACGGCGATCGCCTGCGAGGGGCCGACGAGGACGAACGTGGCCGCGCCGGTCAGCGAGCTCAGGCCCATCGTCGAGCCCACGCCGATCCCCGTCGCGCCGTCGGCCGGCGCCGTCTGCGAGGGCGGCGTCGCCAGGTTGAAGGTGACGCTGCTCCCGCCACTGACGCCTTGCTTCCAGGCGGCCGTCTGTGCCCCCATGCCGCTCGTGAACGCACTCGCGACCAGCGTGTGGCCCGAGCCCCCGACCTGCGGGACGGCCGCTGTGAAATTCGTCGGCAACGGGCTGCTGCTGGTGCCGCTGGCCGCGAACAGGGGCAGGGTGGTCGCGGCGCTGAGGTCGGCTGCGCCGTGCACGCTCGAGAGGTGGAAGCCCGCCGGAAGGTTGACGTTTCCAGTGACCGTCGAGACGCTGGGCGTGCTGCCCCAGGAGACGTTGATCGTCGGCGTGCCGCCGTCGCTCACCGACCCCGTCGCCGTGCCGTAACGAGCGTAGCCGTTCGCGAAGCCGTCGGAGTCGACCGCCACCTCGATGGCGTGCACCGTCACCGGAATGCTCGAGCCCGCCGCCCAGCCCGCGCCGATCGAGTAGGCGGTCGAGCCGGCGGAGACGGTATCGCAGCCGGTCATCCAGGTGGCGGTGCTGTGCGCGCAGACGATGGCCTCGTAGCCGGTGGCGAC
>Ga0315535_1000223_pt1 | contig 39313 bp, 29 predicted proteins | sample SalMarSW160220MG_2_FD_203092 | JGI IMG/M metagenome (GOLD analysis project Ga0315535, IMG submission 203092) | Salt marsh sediment microbial communities from the Plum Island Ecosystem LTER, Massachusetts, United States - Salt Marsh Sediment SW1602-20 ... | reverse complement strand
CGGTCAGCACGGTAGGACTGCTTAACGGGATCAGGGAGTTTCTTGAAAAAAGCCGTTGCCATCTTGCAGTAAGTCTTCATTCCCCGTTCGATGATGAAAGACGTCAACTGATGCCTGTCCAGGACACAAATACTGTCAGAGAGGTTCTTAATATAATAAGGAACTTTGATTTTAACAGCCAGAGAAGGGTATCATTCGAATATATACTGTTTAAGGGTATCAACGATACTCCCGCGCATGTAAAGGAGCTGGCACGAATCCTGAACGGGATTAAATGCAGGATCAATATCATACGATTCCATCCTATACCAGGATCAGACTTTATCAGTCCTGATGCAGTGGAAACGAATGAATTCAAAGAGGCTCTCAACGCAAAAGGGATTTTAACTACAATAAGGTCAAGCAGGGGGATCGATATAAATGCTGCGTGTGGTCTGCTGTCGACAATGGAACAGAATAAAAATATTTAAATATGCTGAAATTCATATTATCGTTGTTATGTATATTATCCAGTATACCTTCCTTCACCCAGGAAAAGGCCTTAAATGAATTTCTTGCAGATTCGTCCATGCAGAATGCTTCCGTCTCGTTCTGTGCGGCTGATGCCATCACCGGTAATATTATTTCTGAATATAATCCTGAAAAAAGTCTAGCTCCCGCATCAGTTATGAAACTGATTACCACAGCCGCTGCACTCGTGATACTCGGACCGGGCTATTCTTTTTCCACCACCCTGGGCTATACAGGTGATCTTAACAGAAATTCAGGTAAACTGAACGGAGATATTGTGATAAGGGGTGGAGGCGATCCATCACTGGGTTCACCGTATTTCCCTGATTATTATGATAATTTTCTTGATACATGGGTCGGAGAAATAAAAAAAGCCGGCATAAAGAAGATCAACGGAAAGATCATTGCTGACGATTCATACTACGATTACCTTCCGGTACCTTCCGGTTGGATATGGGAAGACATAGGAAATTATTACGGTGCCGGGGTGTATGGTATCTCAGTTTTTGACAACACCTACAGGATATATTTTCGGACCGGAGCCGACAGTTCTGATATTGAAATAACCGCCATAACACCACCTCAATGTGGGGAACATTATACCGACAGGCTTGTGGCAAGCGGATCTACCGATGAAGGTTATGTCTTTTCTGCCCCCTACAATACTTATTCATGGTATTCAGGGTCCATCCCTGCCAACAGGGAAGAGTTTATTCTGAAGGCTTCTGTCACCGATCCTCCACTCCTGCTGGCTCAAATACTTACGGAAAGGCTGCAAAATGCAAGGGTACCTGTAGCGAAGGACCCTACTACACTTAGGCTGAGCCAAAACAGCATGACTGACAACCTGAATGTAATTACAGTAACTGTATCACCCCCATTAAAAGATATCATTAAGGTGCTCAACCACGAAAGTGTAAATCTTTATGCCGAACACCTGCTTAAGGAACTTGGCAGGGAAGAAATGCACAAAGGATCTGTGTCTGCAGGTATCGGTGTAGTAAAAGGTTTCCTCGACTCAGCCGGAATCAACAGCAAAGGTATGTTCATTGAGGATGGCAGTGGATTATCCCCATCTAATTCAATCAATTCCGGTGGGCTGGTAAAGCTCCTGGTGTTTATAAGAAACAACGTGAAATATTTCCCGGATTATTTTACTTCTCTTCCTGCAGCTGGTACCGAGGGTACCCTCAAAAACTACTTCCATGAGGAAGTATTCAATGGCAGGATGAGGGCTAAAAGCGGATCCATGACGAGAGTGAGAAGTTATGCCGGGTACCTGAAAACCTACGCCGGCAGGGATGTGGCATTCACTATCATTGTCAATGATTTTTCAGGCACATCAGCCCACATTGTGGCCGGCATTGAAAAAGTGCTTGAGGAGACGATAAAGAATAACTGATACTGCTTATGAACAATAAAATATCGGTAAGGGGATGTGCGGAATATGATGTCCATGAAGTTTATAACATCATAAATGAGATCTATGACAAAACGGGTGGTCCTGATGTTAAAGCCAGGAAAGTCCTGGTCAAGCCGAACATCCTGACAGATGATGATCCTTCGAAATGTATTAGTACTCACCCGGTAGTCGTTGAAGCCATGATCCGTTTTCTGCAATCCAGGGGTGCTTCAGTTATGGTGGGTGACTCACCGGCTGTGCATAACAAGCGGTTCAGGGGAGAAAAATCAGGGATAGCCAGGGTTTGTGAGGTCACCGGGGCCGACTGGGTTGACTTTACAGATAATCCTGCCGAGATAAAACTTGGTAAGGGGAAGATAAAAATAGCCGCTGCAGCCCTGGATGCTGATCTGATAATCTCCCTGCCTAAATTCAAAAACCACGAACTGGTGTATCTTACCGGAGCAGTAAAGAACACCCTGGGACTGGTTCCGGGCTTCAATAAGGCAAAACAGCATGCCCTGCACCAGGACAGGAATGAGTTTGGAGACTTTCTAGTAAGCCTTTGTGAAGCAATTACTCCCGATTATTTCCTTATGGATGCGATAACAGGCATGGAAGGTCCTGGACCCGGAAGAGGCTTCCCTGTTGATATCGGCCTGTTGCTTGGCAGTACCAATCCACTTGCACTGGATATTACTGCCAGCAGGGTTGCAGGATATGACCCTATGATAGTTCCGACATCAAGAATAGCTTTATTCCGCAGGAAATGGCTGACATCAACAGAAGATATTGAATATGACGGACCTGAGATAAATGATATCATTAAAGAGAACTTCATAAAGATTCCAATATCGGTAACCAACAATATTTCATTGCAGTTTCTCATTAAAAGGATCAGGTTTCTCAGGAAGCTGGAAAGGAGGCCCGTATTTATTCATTCCAACTGCACCGGATGCCAGAAGTGTGTCAATATATGTCCTGTTAATGCTATCCGTCCTTTGCCCGGGAATAAGACTCATATCGTTCTTACAGACAGTGATTGTATAAGGTGTTACTGTTGCAGTGAGGTCTGTAATGATAATGCAGTTGAGATCAGAAGGAAGGTCTTTGGTATATAGAACCAGGCATCATTATCAAAAAAGGACCATTATCAATACAATAAATACTCTTTGCACTTATATTTTTCAGACATCAATTTTTGCATATTTGGCATGAGTTTCAATGAATTCCCTTCTTGGAGGCACCTCATCGCCCATCAGCATTGAAAATATATGGTCAGCTTCAGCAGCACTTTCAATAGTAACCTGTCTTAAAGTACGTGTTTCAGGGTCCATGGTGGTATGCCACAGCTGTTCAGCATTCATCTCACCAAGGCCTTTATAGCGCTGCATGCTAACTGCAGACTCTTTCCCCTGACCCATCTCGTCAATGGCAGTAATCCTCTCCTCTTCAGTCCAGCAATACCGTTCCTGTTTGCCCTTTTTAATAAGGTAAAGAGGAGGAGTGGCTATAAACAGGTTACCGCCCCTGATAAGATCCTGCATATACCTGAAAAAGAAAGTCATTATAAGGGTGGTTATATGAGATCCGTCAACATCTGCATCGGTCATTATTATTATCTTATGATAACGCAGTCCTTCCAGGTTAAGGGCTTTACTGTCATCATCGGTCCCAATATTGACACCCAGGGCCGTAAAAATATTTTTTATTTCTTCGCTTTCATATATCCTGTGCTGCATTGCTTTCTCAACATTCAGTATTTTACCCCTGAGAGGCAAAATAGCCTGGAAGCGTCTGTCACGTCCCTGTTTGGCAGTGCCACCAGCCGAGTCACCCTCCACAAGATATATCTCACAATTCTCCGGATCACGGTCGGCACAGTCAGCCAGTTTACCCGGCAATCCTGATCCTGACAGGACGTTTTTTCTCTGAACAAGTTCTCTTGCTTTTCTTGCGGCATGTCTTGCCGTAGCAGCCAGAATAACTTTCTGGACTATTGTCTTGGCATCTTTGGGATTCTCCTCAAGATAATTAGTAAGCATCTGGCTTACTGCCTGGTCAACTGCACCCATCACTTCTGAGTTACCAAGCTTGGTCTTGGTCTGACCTTCAAACTGCGGTTCCTGAACTTTAACGGATAAAACAGCAGTAAGGCCCTCCCTGAAATCATCACCGCTGATGTCAAATTTCAGCTTTGCTGTTGCCCCTGAGTCTTCTGCATATTTCTTTAGAGTCCTGGTCAATCCACGTCTGAAACCTGCAAGATGTGTTCCTCCTTCAATGGTATTTATATTATTGACATATGAATATACATTCTCTGAAAAAGAGCTGTTGTACTGAAGTGCTATTTCTACCGGGATATCCGTCTTTTCAAAAGTAATATTTATAGGTTTTTCTATTATTCTGTCCCTGTTGGAGTCGAGGTATTCAACGAATTCCATCAAGCCTAGCTCAGAATAAAATTCTTCATATCTCGGCTCTCCTCCGTTACCGTTTTCAACCATTTCCCGCAGGTCCTTTATAGTCAGGATAATACCTTTATTAAGAAATGCCAGTTCGCGGAGACGCGCAGACAAAATCTCAAAATTATATTCAGTGGTCTGAAATATCGTTCCATCCGGTTTAAACGTTATTGAGGTCCCTGATTTACTGGTTGAGCCAATCACCTCAACAGTTGACAGCGGTTTACCTTTGCGATACTCCTGCCTGAAGATCTGTCCTTCACGCATTATCTCGGCAGAAAGATGTTCAGAGAGAGCATTAACACAGCTAACACCCACACCATGAAGACCTCCGGACACCTTGTATGAATCCTTATTAAACTTACCCCCTGCATGCAGGACTGTCATAACAACTTCAAGTGCTGATTTTTTTTCCTTCTCCATAATTCCGGTAGGGATACCTCTGCCATCATCCAGCACGTTGACCGACCCGTCTTCCAGAATGGTTACATCAATACGCGAACAATAGCCCGCCAGTGCTTCATCAATTGAATTATCAATCACTTCATATACCAGGTGATGCAATCCTTTGACACCTATATCCCCGATGTACATCGCAGGACGCTTCCTTACAGCCTCCAGTCCTTCCAGCACCTGGATATTATCCGCTGAGTATTTCTTACTGTCCTGCAATTTTTTTTCGTTTTCACTCATACTTGTTAATGTATTTAATCATTTGTATTCCTTTACCATAACCTGCATCCACAAGAACAACAAAAAGACAGGCATCCTTACACCTGATTTTGCCTCATTTTCTGACTTTACATGTACCAAAAGGGGAATGAAATCAGGAAACTCCTTTTAATTCTTACAACCTTCAGAATCAACTTCACTTTTCCTGCTATAAATTGTTGATTTTATGAATTTTAATTATCCGGGCAAATATACGGATTTTAAACGATTTTAAATCATTTCAGGGGCAAAAATAATGCACAATTCCGAACTAGAAATTAACAATTTAATTCCAATTTCCAGGCTCCGGGGAAATGGAAGATTATCATCTGTAAATCAATACTATACAAAAGCCGGCAAAAACATTAAAGGTATGCCATTCCAGATATTTTTATAAAACTAGAGGCTGTAAGTGAACCCAAACATGAAAAGGAATCTTTGGGAGGGGTAATAGACCCATTCAAAATACCTGTCTGTGGAAATATTATTAAGCCTTGTCCAGAAGGATAATATCTTTGAATACCTGTATTCTGCACTAAAATTAAGATTGAAATGAGCCGGAAGATCAGTTATGATCCTTGAACCCGGGACAGGAGGTTCAGGAAGGCTCTGTGAAGCAGGAATTACATAGCCGTTAATTATTTCATGCCGCATACCCTGACCAGTAATATCTATTCCGGCTATTATCTTGTCACGGAGGTTATACTTGAATCCTAACTTACCATCCCAGCCGGGTTTATCCCACGCATACTCATAGGATGTCATGGTATACTGGTAATAGTTGCCTTCGGCATAAAAAGATAGCTTTTCACTTAGCTGGCCATTTATCTCGCCATGCACCTTAAGAAGATCTATGTCATCCGGTATCACTGCAAACAGATTTCCGTAGGCAGGAGGAGTAAGAGTATCATTAACAATATTCGAAAAAAACAGCATATTCTTTATTGCCGAATAGGATGTTGATATCAGGTAACTTCCGTTAAATCCTGTATTCCCTTTAAGTCCTGCGGAAATAATAAGCTGATGATCGGTATTGGGTACGGAAAGTAGCTTTTTATTACTGAAAATGAAGGGATTTTTGTCAGCAACATGCATCGGATCATTATTCTCCAGCTTCCCTGACAACCCTGCAAAGAATCTTATGTAAGAAGGTACTATATCAAAAGCCAGATTAACATCAGGATAGAAATGCAAAACAGGCTGTGAAGTCATATTCCTCTCCAGCATAAGCTGCAATCCAAGGGTAAAATACCACTGATCACTTCTTTTTTTAATATAGGGACTTACAGCTGCCAGATACTTTGCTTCAGATGAAATGTCCTCCGGCATAGTATAAAAATCGAATGATAATCCTGAACCAACATAAAAACCCTCATAGTTTTTAGCTACATGTCCGTTCAGTCCGAAATTGTTCTGGGTAACATTATCTTTTGTAAAAAAGTAGTTATAGGCAAGTCCAAAATCATATGAAAGATCTGCTGAATCAAGGTTTAATGAAGACAGGGCAATCTTGGCGCCAGCATTATTAAATTCCTTCCTGATGTCCTTTTTTGACGCATCGTATGTGAGATATGACGGGTCATAGCCATATGCATACCTTGTCTTTCCGGTATAATCAAGAGAACCTTCGAGAACTGCTTTCCTGAACAATTCACGACCATACAGGGAAGCATTGTTATCCATATACCCGGCAAACACCTTCTTAAGGTTTGGCAGTTCAACCTTACCATTTGTTGAATAATGCCTGGCATAAAAACCAATGTTACCATTTTTTGACCGTTCGTTACTTATGCTTATCTCGGCAAAGGGGGTAACATAATTGCCAAATCCTGCATTCAGGTAGCTCTTGTAAAGTTTTGGAAGCGGTTCGGGAAGCAATGTTGCTGCTTTTATTGGACTGATAGTATATTCCGGCATGAAATGTTCGGTGGTCACATCATAATGAAATACGGGACGTACCTTCGACGTATCACTCATGTCAGGAAAATAACTTATCTTCCTCGACTGCTGGATAGAAGGTTTATATGGATTATAGAGGGTTACCTCCCTTTGCATGGATTGGTCCTCCTTCTTTTCCTGTGCTGAAACAGGGAGGGCGATAAAGATAATTAAGACTGCTATCAGTAGGTTTTTATTTATCATGTCAATTTAGTTTCTTTTCCGTTTTTGCTTTTATCACAGTTCACAGTGACAGAATTCATTCAACATCAATTATTAACATTGATGCTGTCTGTTGTTTCTGCTTTCCTGTCGGTGTTCAGGCTGTCAAGTTTTGCTCTCACCTCATCAAGAATACCATCATTGTCAATTGTGTAATAATCCCTGAGGCTCTGAAGCGTAGCACGTGCCTGCAGCATATCACCTTTTTTGATACTAATATCGGCAAGCAACAGGAATATCCTGGCCATCCAGTACTGATGTGGTGTATTCAGGTTCACAAATTCATTTATAACTTTCTCGGCATCTGAAATCTGTCCTTTTTTATACAATATTTCTGCCACACGGTATTTAGATTCTGCACCTTCATCTGTAGTGACTTCAGTAGCTACCCTCCTGAAGTACTTAAGTGCATTATCCATATTATTCTGGCTATAGTTGGCTTTTGCATCCATAAAATTAGCTTCCCGAACCAGTTCTTCAGGCATATTGGGTGCAGCGATTATTTTTCCTGCTGCATCAATCGTTTTGCCGGCATCTTCAGCCTGGTATGCCGATCGCAGTTCACCGCGCATAGCCTTTAGCTTATCGGCATCTGTCGTGGCAACAGCATCCAGACGCCGGTAATATTCATAAGCCCGGTCATATTCCTCGTTACCGAATGATATATCAGCAACTTCAAGAAGCGAAGGTTCAGTAAACTGGTTATTGGGCTGATCTGCCACAGCAGTATAATACTTAAGCGCCTCATCCTTATTACCTGATGATTTGAGACACTCTGCCAGGTAATACTGTGCATTCTGTCTGAAACTACCATTTGGAAATTCAGTCAGGTAGTTTTTAAAGATATCGCCTGCCCGGTTGTAATTACCCGAGATATACAGGTTTTCCCCGGAGGTATATAAAAGCGAATCCTTCTCTGACATATTAACGTCACCATATCCGTTCAGTGTTTTCACATACGTAAAATATGCCTCAACATCATTTTTATCCACGTAGGCGTTCCTCAATCCGGTCATGGCTGCCCGGGCCTCGGGAGTGGACTTGAAATCATCCACTACTTTCTTGAATTCAGCTATTGCTTTATCGTTATCGCCCAGGTTATAATAGAGCAGGCCAAGCTGAACCATTGCGGAAGGCACGTACTGGCTTACAGGATAGTCGGAAATAACCTTCATAAAATCGGCTTCGCCACTCTTGTAATTCTCCATTACGACATATGCCCTGCCTCTTTCAAAAATAGCTTCAGGGACATACGGTGAATCAGGATATCTTTTCGTCAGCTCGGTAAGCACATCCACCTTACCCTGCTCATCATTCATGAGTCCCAATGCAAAACCTTTCTGATACATGGCATAATCAGCATCCATTTTCCTGTAATCTATCACTTTATCATAATAGGTTACTGCCATCCTGTAATCGGTTGCCATAAAGTAACAGTCTGCAATCCTGTCCCTCGTATCAGTAAGAACATCAGGCTGTATATCTGAAGCTGACGATTCGAAAGCCCTGAAATGATTAAGTGCGGCAGCATAGTCTTTGGTGTTGAACAGGGCATATCCGAGGTTGTACCGTACAAGTTTATATTCAGGAAGCATCATAGCTCCCGGTATTCCCATAAACATTTCATAGTCATCAATAGCTTTTTTGTACTGACCCATCCTGTACCATGCTTCTCCCCTCCAGTAGATTGCCCTGGCTCTTAAATTCCTGTTGTATTTTTCATACTTGAGTGACTTATCAAACATATCTGTAGCAGCCTCAAATTCAAGGTTCTTAAACAGTTCCAGCCCCCTGAAAAAGGCGACACGCTGATAGGCTTCCTGAAGCCGCGGATCCTTATTCGGAATTTTATCCAGGGCAGCAAGAGCGGCTTTATAATTTTTCAGCTGTGTAAAAGTAGCCACAAGGTAATTATATGCTTCCTGTATCCGGGGAGATCCGGGGTAAAGATCGATATATTCCTGAAATGCTGCAATTGCTTCTCCAAAAGGAGAATAAGATATATCATATGTCAGTTTGGCATATGTCAGCAGCGACTCCTCCTGTATCTTTTTGTCAAAGGAAAGCTTTGAAGCCTGTCCGAAAGCGAGCTGGGCTCGTTTCTTATCGCCTTTCTGCAGGTAACAATCACCGAGTATATTCCAGATATTCTGGCTCAACAGGTCATTACCGGGCCTTATCTCAAGAAAAATCTTTATTGCTTTATCCGTCTCACCAGTCTTATAATAGCAATATCCCAGTTCGTATTTATCTTCCCGGGCACTGGCCCTGGCACCTTCAGCGTACTTTTCAAGATAGGGTACTGCTTCCTTATAGTTACCTTTGTTATAATAGGCATCTCCTATAAACCTGTAAAGTTCAACCACACGCTCACGTCCGGCCGATTCAACAAGTTCAGGAGCCATTGATAATATCCCATCATAGTCCTTCTGCATATACAGCATCTGTACAATATAGAAAGGAACAATACTGCCGAATGTCTCATCAGCCTTCAGCCTCATAAACCCTTCCATCGCAGTCTGGTACATCTTCTGTTCGTAAGCAATCTGCGAGAAGTAGTAAACAGCAGGAGGCGTATAATCTGTATCAATATCCTTTATTTCAGAGAACATTAACAAAGCCCTGGGCTTATTGCCCCTCATGTACAAGGAATAACCCAGCCTGAAGAAATATTGCGGCAGTTCATCCGGCTTAAGTTCCTGCCTGTTTACTGCTTCGTACCACTTTACAGCATTCCTGTAGTTCTTGCTCTCGAAAAAATAATTACCCAGTTCCAGACGGGCAACATTGAGCCGCGGACTTTCAGGATGCTTGTTAATATACATTGCCATCCTGTATTCGGCATCCCTGTTATAAAGCCGCAAAGCCGACAGGGCACTGAAATATTCTGCTTCGGCAGCAAGAACCTGGTTATTACTTTCATTCCTGCTGATATATGAATCAAATAGCTTTATGGCTGCCGGATATTTCTCCTTATTAAACAAATCCATCCCCATGTTATACTCCGAATTCAATTCAGTAGCAGTAAAAGGAGCCTGTGCATGTACTGTCATTGTGAATGAAATCAGTACCAGTACCGCCAGTAAAAATTTACCTGCATATTTGTTGATGCCTGTTTTGATATAAAAATTCATAATAGCCTGAGAATCTTCCGACAAAGGAAAGGTTAATACGCTCCTGGGAGAGATGCAAATGGCTCTGATGCATTTAAATGATCCAGGCATGTATATCATTTTGTTGTTCATAACTTATTATTTATGGCATTGCTCAATTATGCCGAAAACTGTGGGTATATATGGTATTTGCACTGTAATCAGCTAATTTATAGCCCTATATATTATAATAACTTTTTTCAAATCAAGGATAAAATTACAATTATAAAACGCCGTCAACGGGGCTTTATTACTGATTTTATTAACATATAAATGTTAATTATCAATTCTTTCCTTATTTTGCAGGATAAAAGAAACGTAAATGAGCGATAATCTTCCCCTGGATGTGATCATCGAATTGAGCAACTGCAAGATCTGGCAGCAGGACCATCTTGTTCTCTCCGATGTTAATCTTAATGTCGTAAAAGGAGAATTCATTTATATGGTAGGAAGGGTAGGAAGCGGCAAATCGAGCCTGATAAAAACGCTTAATGCCCAGATCCCTCTTAAAGACGGAACCGGTATTGTAGCAGGATATGATCTTAACAGGCTTAAGAAGAGAGACATTTCTCATCTAAGAAGGAAAATAGGTATAGTATTCCAGGATTTTCAGTTGCTAATTGACAGGACGGTCAACCAGAACCTTGAATTTGTCCTGAGGGCAACAGGTTGGAAAAACAGGAAGGAGATCGAGATGCGTATAGCCGATGTCCTTGAGAAAGTTGGTCTTGAGAGAAAAGGATATAAAATGCCTCATCAGCTGTCAGGTGGCGAGCAACAAAGAGTTGTGATAGGACGGGCTTTACTTAATGACCCTGAAATAATCCTTGCTGATGAACCAACAGGAAATCTTGATCCCGAGACATCTGAAGGAATTATAAAGTTATTGTTGGACATCAGTAAAACAGGCAGGGCTGTTATAATGGCAACACATAATTACACCCTTGTCAAGAAATACACTGCCAGGACACTCAAATGTGAAGAAGGCAGGCTTGTTGAGAAGATGAACGATGAGGAGATAGAGCTTCTCGAAGAATAGCAGCAATTTTTGAGATTATCTGAAAAGTTAATATAACCAAAAAGAACGCCGGGACAAGATCCTGATTCACATCTATTGTTTAAGCGCAGCTTTGGTAAAAATATATTCAGGTATTTTCTGATCAAATCTGACAGAATTGAAAATGAATTCAGTTCCATCACCCTGTTTCAGCATATCCTTGTAAATAATCCTTGTGGGGAACCATCTGCCCTGGATCTGCTTTACATGAGAGAGAGTGGTTCTTTTCAGCAGCTGTCCACTCCTTGCGTAAAATTCCTCTTTCAGGGGAATAAACCTTTCGGTATCAACCCATAACCTCTGGGTATAATACGCTATGTCTGTTACGGTCGCGGTTAGTTTCAGAATAACAGCATTTCTTCCGTCAATAAGTTCATTCCCTTCCTTTACGGCATCATAAACATCTGTAAGTTTCCTGTCATCCATCATGTCTTCATATGAGAGATCCGAGCCCATAACCGATTGTCTCAGCAGGCTTCCCGATATCTGTATTATCCTGTCTGTTGACGGTGAATAGATCCATAACTGGTTCTCAAGTTTAAGCATCTTTGTTCCACGATCCCTGGGAGGAGACAGGTACTCGGTAAATGATTCCTTTGTTCCTACCGAATAAGTCTTAAGGGTCATAGTCCTGGTATTCCTGATACCATGCACAATCATAGTAGCCTCAAAAACCCTGTTATCCGAAGACATATTGTTTTCAACCTTTTTGAGAATTGCATTCCCATCTTCCTGGGAGTATGCGGTCAGACCCGCGGCTAACGCCAATGATAATAAAAGTACCTTCATGATATTACTATTAAGCTTCCAATTCCTTGAACAGACTTGCTGTCTGTCGTTTATATATTCCTATACCTGATAACACCGTACCTATAACCGTTGAGAGCAGGCCTGGTATGAAACCGAGGTAAAAATCCACCGGTGATATCCTTGCCCGGATAACAGACGGTAGCATGGCAGATGAACCTTCCATCATTCCTGAAATATTAATTCCATGTTTCTGTATTAAATATGCAAAAAACAGGCCAACAGCAGTTCCCACTACTGACCCGGCTATACCGATCATAACCGATTCATATATCATTGAACGGTATACATGTCCTTTCTCCTCTCCCATGGCAAGCCTTATACCTATTTCTCCATACCGTCTCAATCCACCCAGCAAACCTGCATTCCATAGAACCAGCGACATTGCAAATACAAATATCGAGGCCACATAAGTGGACCAGTACTTTAACATATTCACATAAGTGGCCATATTGGGCTGTTCTCCCAGGCTGACCATTACAGGGACAAATTCTCCTTTGACTGATTTCAGCGGATCATTGAATTTTGCGGCATCTGCTTTTGCACGACCGTCATCATAGTATCCGTCATCAAAGAAGCCTGTTATCTCGCCGGCTGCATTATCCATATTAAGTGCCCGCCTGACATCCCTGATGTCAGCGAACATAGCTCCCCTGTCTAGTGCATCATATCCGATGGAAACTGTACCTGAAACAACAAAATTGTAAAATGCCATACTACCATCCATACCCGAACTAATAAGCGTTACAGTATCGCCGGGATTAACTTCAAGTTTCATGGAAAAGTCTTCGGTAAGAAGAGCCTCACCCTGCTGTGAAGGCAAAGCACCTCTTATCAGTGAGCGATCAAGATTAAGCCTCCTGACCTCGGTTGATCCCTTTCCAAGCAGATCGACACCCATGCCAATCACAGGTCCCTGTGATCTTGTTTCACCTTTTTCATCAGGAACATCAATCAGTCCACCAAAATGTATTCTCGGAGACCACTCCACTCGCGGAAATTCCTTTCGGAGTTTCCTCAGAAGAGAATCAACATCGGTAATTGCAAGATCATTTGGCACCTGGTCTGCATCTTCTGCATATGCCCTGGTCATGACTTTAAGATGACCTGTGAAAAACCTGGCATTTACATCGATGGTGTCACCCATTATTCCGGTGATATATGCATGCATCAGGACTGTGAGTGCTACTCCAGCTGAAACTACAATGATTGGCAGGCGGCTTCTGCTGCTATCTCTTATAAGGCCTTTTAATAGAAATCGTATCATTGTATTCTCCCCCTTAAAGCTTCAGTTGGATTCATTTTTGCTATTCGCCTCGACGGCAGGTAACTGACTAAAGCAGTTGTTAGCATAACAAGCATCACAGTTGCAACTACAAGCCCGGCGCTGTATACAGGATAAAGTGTCTGTGCTATGGCCACACCAAACTGGCTTGCGTCAATCGGCAGGGTCCATCCATGTTTTGCCTGGTATAAAAGCAATGGCAAACCGTATGCAGCCCCCAATAAAGCCGCAAAAACAGAGTGCATGGTTCCCTCAACTGTAAAAAGGCCCACCACTTCCTTCCTGGTATATCCTAGTGCAATATATGTCCCGATCTCCTTCTGACGACGGAATATCGACAATACCTGGGTATCGAAAATTGCAAGCATTGCAAGCAGGAGAAGTATAAAATAAAGTATCGACTGGCCAGTCGACTTCATCTTAAGCATCTCATCAATTGATGCAGTAAGAACTTTCACAGGTTTATTTATCCAGCCGGTAACGTCAGGTCTTAACTGCTTGCTGTCACGGTAGGTGAGTATTGTTGCTTCACCAGGAAGACCCAGCATCGACTGAAGCTTTGCGAGGGGTATATATATCTGTCCCTGGTCAGCAGAAGGAACACTTACCTTGAAGACTCCGGTGATAAGTACATCAGAGGCATCGAATGTTCCGTTGGCATCCCTCCATTGAAGTGTAGCCCTGTCTCCAACACCCATTTTCAGATCGCGTGAGGTAATTGATCCGATAACTGCCGGTATGGCATCTGTCATTGTAGTGTCGAGCTTTTGCGTTGGTAAAAGAAGGAGTTTCTGATCCGGATCAATTCCTTTTATCTTAATCGATTGTATCCTCCCCTGTGGATAAATAGAACCCTGTGTTACCAGCACAGGCACCATATCACCACTCCTGATTTCATCCTTAAAACGCACTGGTATAGGTGCATGACTTTCCCTCCAAGTAAAAGGATCATAAGGATCATATTTTTCCTGCCAATATTGTCCTCCACCTATTTCCCACCTGGCCATATCATTCTTCGACTGATGATCCCACCCTGCCATTATACCTTTCATCCAGATTATCACAACAAATGAAAATGACAGGACAATAGCATTAAGCCAGGTTCGCAATCCTGCCCCCATCAGGTTCCTGAAAGCCAATTTTATTGCCAGTTTCATATCATTTGATTTTAATTAGCTGAAATCTCATCGTTAACTACCAGGCCGTCAACCAGGTATATCTTGCGACGCAGGTACGACTTGACCTTGTCATCATGAGTTGCAAAGAGGAATGTGGTGTTAAGTTCCCTGTTAAGTTTTTCCATTGTCCGCAGAATATTGTGTGAATTGTCTGCATCGAGGTTGGCAGTAGGTTCATCAGCAAGGACTACTGACGGTCTTTTGACCATTGCCCTTGCAATTGCCACACGTTGACATTCTCCCCCGGAAAGCTGAGGAGGCTTCGATTTCTGTTTGTCGGTCAGTCCCACCCACTCCAGCGCATCCATAACCATCCTTCTCCTTTCCAAAGCTCCGTACTTAAGCAGCAGCAGCGGAAATTCAACATTTTCATATACTGTATGCACAGCCAGGAGGTTATAGCTTTGAAAAATGAAACCAAGGCTCTGTTTTCTAAGCATAGCAGATTCTTTTGCTGAAAGATGTCCTATATGCCTTTCCAGTACCATGACATCTCCTGACGTAGGTGTGTCTAGTGAACCAATTATGTTCAGAAGAGTGGTCTTGCCCGATCCGCTGGGTCCTATCAAACCGGCAAATTCACCCTGGGAAAAAGTAAGATCAATACCTTTAAGAGCTGTAAACTGCCCTTTCCCCATAGGAAAGCTCTTGATAAGCTTTTCTGTTTTTATGACAGGAAGATTTTCCATTGCTATTATATTAGTGATTGAAAACAAACATAACCTGTAATCCTTTTCCGGTAAATATATTTTGTGAACCGGTCTGTGCCGGAAGTAAAAAGGAGTCAGGATTCCAGTAAGCCATAAAAAAAAGCGACACCCTGTCATACTGCCTTTGCCAGTTAATAAAGTTATAACTCTTCCGGTTCGACCAGTCATAATATATTATAGCACTCAGGTTATCAATTATACCAACGGGATAGCTGATCCTGAGAAGCGAAAAAACAGCCTTGTTACTGAAGGTAAATGGTTTTTCATCATATGAAGCCAGTAATTGTTCATAGGCAAAATATAACCCGTTTCCCAGTCCGACAGTATAATCCGCACCCATATTAAGTGCAAGCTGATTGGTAAATATTCCCACGTCTTTCAGCTTGTTGGTGTATGAACCTTCCAGCCAGAGACCGGCTTCAAGGTCCCATTTTATATCAAACCCGAATTTGTTTTCCGGTATCCGTTCATACGAGGTAATTGCTGTTCCCATGTCCCTGCTGTCAGCAACCCTGTGATGATATGTAAAAGCCATCTCCCCCCTTGGTACAGGTAACTGTACCCTGCCTCCAAATTCCGGGATTTTTTTATTGACAGGAATGGTCTCCCATCCCCTCACCCCGCTGTTACCATATAACGACCATAACCATATATTGGCATTATTTAGAAAATAATACCGTGCCAGTAAACCCCAGACACCATCGGTAAGCTGAAGCGGATCACGAGGATCGATCTGGTCAAACCACATCAAAGGTCTCAACATCATTGCCGAGCCGAAATTAAGCTTCTGCAGTCCAAGCCTGAGTTCGAACTGATCAGTTGAATATCTTATCCATCCCCTGTACGGCTTTACTTTACCATTATAACTAACAGAATCAAAGGGGCGAAGACTTCCGTTACCATAAATATTTGCTGAAAGTTCTGCATCAAAAAGCTTATCACCACCGATATCTTTCATATAATCAAACTGGGGAATATAGCGTACTCCGCCGGCTAAAGGAAGCTTATTGCCAGGATTTATATTGAACCACGATGATACCTGGCCGCTGAAACGGATGCTGTCCTGTCCCGCTGCATCGACAGGCAACACAATAAGAACAAATATCACTAACAGTTTTCCTGACATGGTATATCATCTTTCCGGAGCTATTCCATAAGTGATCAAACTTATGAACTCCATTATGAGGTCCTGCGGATTATCATACATCTTAAGCAACTCTTCATCGGTAACCAGCGTTCCAAGCTTGCGTGACAGGATCATTAGAAACTCCGGTCTGAAATCCTTCCTGAACATACCTTTTTCCTGCGCATACCTGAAACCTCCAATGATCTCATCCCAGACCTTCCTGTTTGTCTCCTCTACGAAAACCTGCAGATCGGAACCCGGACTATTGTATAAATCCATCAGGAACTCCCTGCTGATATTATCAGTAGCTTCCATTTTAAGCATCAGCATCTTCTTCAGCTTATCAGAAGTTGATTCCCTGGACCTTATTATATCATAGAATTTTCTCATGGTCTGGTCCACGAGATTGCTGTAAATAGTCTTTACCAGATGAATCTTATTATCAAAACACCTGTAAAATGTCATCCTGCTGATCCCGGCTTCTTTACAAATCTCATCTGTCGTAACCCTTCTGAAACCATATTTCCAGAACAGTTTCCGTCCTGCTTCCAGCAGCAATGTCTTTTTGGGACTTTCTTTATACATGTTTCAAAAACATAATTATATTACAAATATAGTATATTTTTACATATTTTGTAATATTTTTAAATAATTGTTTCATAACAACCTTTTCAGGGACTGGCATTACATCCGGCTACTATCATCTGAACGGGAAATTACAGAAGTCTGTTTGAAAAGATAAAAATAATGAACCTCTAAGTTCACACTGTCTATTTCAGCATCCTGGCCGGCCAGAAAAGCCTGTTACTGTACAGCCTGTAGAATGGTACTTTTTCGGGACCAAAAGATTCCATAAAAGATGCCACTGAAGGAATGGAAGAGCCTGCAAAATCGAGGATAGTGTGTGTCTGTACCCCTGCTTTTATGAGCTCATTAACAACAAAATAGCCTATTCTTTTATCACGGCTCTGGGGAGTATTAACCACTAATAGCATTGTTTTATTACCTCTTGTCTCGACAAGAAATATTCCATACAGGATTTTTTTTCTTGCTGCTCTCACACCTATTATCCGGCCCCTTTTATTTTTCAGGCAGAAATGCATCAGGTTTCTCAGCCTGTTATAGTCTCTGTTCTTAATTCCCCTTATTTCTTTTCCCTTATTTGCAATAAAGAGGTCTATCAATTCATCCGGAGTAATATCCGTAACCAGTTCCGGTTTTTTCCTTGATGATGTTTCAATATTTCGTTTGCAATGAGATGAGAAATTATTCCACAGGGTTTCATATGGCCTGTTCAGGTCCAGTTCATAATTTACCTTGCCGGTAACCCTGAAGCCTTTTACCAGTCTGGCTTCACCCACACACAGATCGATAAGCCTGTAAAAGTCAGGCAGGAAATCCAGGAATTCATACAGGGAGAGGTCAGCAGGTTTATCAGGGGAGAACACCCCGAGCTGCTGAAGAAAAATAGGAGTTGTAATATAGCGGATACCATATTTTTTAAAACCAGGCATAGGAAAGACCGAGTCATAATCATCATCAACAAGAGCCTGCCAGCCGGGAGCCATTATATCGAGGTACCAGGAATAAGCATATGGTTTTATCCCGGGGGAGTTCCTGATACAGTTATCCCACTGTTCCCTGTCTATTTCATTATTGTTATAAAATACTATCATGATGCCAGCGTTCTGAGAATTGTTTCAAATGTTTCTCTACAATCCATACATTCGGTATTGTCCAACAGGTACGTATTATGCCATATACTTACAAAAAGCCCCCCTGTTTTCCGGATTTCTGTCATCAGGTCAAGCATTACTTTCAGCACTGTATCAGGATCAGCATCTTTATGCTGATAAAGGGTAGCATCCATCACCTGGAAAGGAATTATTTTCAGGTTTGTAAGTTCATCCGCATTGATGTCGTAAAAATAGAAAGGACGGGCTATACCTGCCCTGAATCCGGGTTCATCAGCATATCCCAGTGAATAATCCTCATTTATTCCTGCTTTGATAAGATAATTATATGATTGTGGTATGGTAAACCTGAGATAATGGAACCTGCTTTTCCTGATATCCGTTTCAGTAATGTCGTTCAGTCTTGCAAGTTCAGAGGCAACAGTCTGATAATTTTCAGAAGCATGATATGAAGGATGAAGTCCGGTGTCAAACCTGCGCGAAATATCTGATATAAGGTTCCGGTAGTCTTCATTTTTCCATGACGGATTCTTGTCATATTCAGAATAATCCCCAACGGGAAAGAAAAATCCTGCCCGTGTATCATATTCAGTAATCTTGCCTGTAATGAAATCGAAAACATCGAAAGGATCTTTCTCATTTCCGGTTATTGTCCTGTAACGTTCCGAGGCATGCCTGTCATTATTTGTCAGATCACGTATGAATCCGCCTATTGACCTCACGAAGTTTCTGCCGCGGTAAGCATAAGCCTGGTCCACGTCAATTGTCAGGAAAGAGCTGAATTCATTACTCCTGAACACCAGTGAAGTGAACTTTTTCAACAGGGTTTTTGCAAATTCCCTGGCCCACAGGTCAATAACAGGCTTCCTGAGAAAGCCGTTCTTAAATGCCAGTGATGAAGAAGCTTTAAACCTTCCGTGTTCATCCGGATCCTCATCGAGGTACTCTTCATATCTTGTTATCAGCCAGAAGGAAGCTGCAAATATATCGAAAGGAATATCTGATCCCGGCTCTGTACTGAAGAATACCGGTAAATTTTTCCATTCTGTTATGGTGATCTCATGCCTGGAAAGCTTTCTTTCAAAAAGAAGAGGATGAGGGATTATGTTAAAAGCTCCCTCAATTTTCTCTCCGGAATAATTAATTATATGATTCTTACCCAGTTTCCTCTTATCTGTAACTGTTTCCCATGATAATCCAAGTATATCACCGAAAATTACTGCTGCAATATAATCCACTCTCTTCGAGCCGACTGAGGTAAATATTTTTACAGGCCTGGATTCCATTAATACAAATTTATGGATTTCAGATTATATAACTTAATAATATTGTGGATTTTATAAACATTTTATCACTGATGTTAATTTGAATAATTTGATTATCTTCGCGACCTTATTAACCGCGTGACTTTCAGGAAGCGTCATCAGTCATATTGGCCGGGTCAGTTACCATATCCCTTGTGACCGTAAACAAAAAAGCGCCAGTCCCGGGAATCACCTGAATTATATATGAAATTATGAATTTTGAAGATATGGGATTCACACCCGGTATACTTAATGCAATTAAGGAACTGGGATTTGAACATCCGATGCCGGTCCAGGAAAAGGTTATCCCTGAAATGCTTTCTGACGACAGGGATATCATAGCCCTTGCACAGACCGGAACAGGTAAAACAGCAGCTTTCGGATTACCTCTGGTGCAGACTACGGATGTGACTTTAAACACCACACAGGCCCTTATACTATGCCCAACAAGAGAATTGTGCCATCAGATAACAAATGATCTCAATGATTTTGCCAGGTTCACAGGAAAATTAAAGATACAGGCTGTGTACGGTGGAGCAAGCATTGAGAACCAGATAAGGGGCCTCAGACAGGGAGCGCAGATCATTGTGGCAACACCAGGTCGTCTCATTGATCTGACAGGAAGAAAAGCTGCAAAACTATCAACTGTAAAGACTGTGATCCTTGATGAAGCTGATGAAATGCTTAACATGGGTTTTCTGGACAGTATAAATGAAATACTTGAAGAGGTTCCTGATGAAAGAAGAACATTACTCTTTTCGGCTACCATGTCTTCCGAAATTGCCTCAATAGCCAGGAAATATATGCATGATGCTGTTGAAATAACGATCGGTACCAGAAACTCATCACCCGTTAACTTAAGCCATGCCTATTACCTGGTTCATGCAAAAGATAAATACAAGGTTCTTAAACGCATAGCCGACTCAGAACCTGATATATACGGCATCGTTTTCTGCAGGACTCGTAGGGATACACAGGAGATAGCATCAAAACTTATAGATGACGGGTATAATGCCGATGCTCTTCATGGAGATCTGTCACAGGCACAGCGTGATACCGTGATGCAGAAATTCAGGTTAAGAAATATCAGGCTTCTTGTTGCCACAGACGTGGCAGCAAGGGGGCTTGATGTGGATGACCTGACCCATGTGATAAACTACAGTCTGCCGGAGGATACAGAAATTTATACACACAGAAGTGGCCGGACCGGCAGAGCCGGAAAGAAAGGTGTTTCAATATCAATTGTGCATCTTAAGGAGAAGCACCTTCTGCACGAAATAGAACGGAAAGTTAAGAAACCCTTTAAGGCCATGATCGTTCCAACAGGAAAGGAAATTTGTGAAAAACAACTTTTTAACTGGGTTTCCAGGCTGGAAAACATCGCAACCAGTCATCAGGAGATAGAAAAGATCTTACCTGAGATAAAAGAAAAACTGTCGGGGCTGGACAGGGAGGAACTCCTGAGGAGAGTAGTCTCACTTCAGTTTGACAGGTTTCTTGATGACTACAGGAATGGGGAAGAAATTATCTCACCTGTAACTTTCGGCGATTCCGGTTCATCATTTAAGGATAAAAGAGGGAAAAAGGGACAATATCCCGGGAAATACACAAGGTTGTTCATAAATCTTGGAAAAACAGACGGCTTCTACCCGGAGCAACTGATAGAACTTATCAATTCCAACACCAGGGGAAGAAAGATCCCGATCGGAAAGATTGATCTTATGAAATCATTTTCTTTTTTTGAGGTAGAGGAAGGTTATTCCGATGATATACTAAAGTCGCTACGGAATGCCAGGTTTATGAACAGAAAAGTCGTCGTGGAAATAGCCCAGGAAAAACCTTCAGGAGCTGAAACCAAAGCAGGTAAACGCAAAAAAGACAATGCCGGCATTTATAACAGGACAGGCAGGAATAACACAAGAAACATAAAAAAAGACAGGAAGAAATACAGACATTAATAATTTATCCTACCGGTCAGTAGCGGTCCTTCCGCTCTCATGCACCCTGACGGATAACAGAATCATCGAGACCACTGCTATGAAAGCCCCGAATCCAAAGGCTGCAGTGCCACCGTAGCCCGGCATGGTTTTATCAAAATAACTGTACAGGAATCCGAATATCACACTTGCCGGCAGAGCTCCCAGTCCAACTGAAAGATTGAACAGGCCAAAAGCTGTTCCCCGTTTTTCATCACTTACCATATCTGCGACAAAAGCCTTTTCAGCACCTTCAGTAAAGGCATAAAACAGGGCATATATGGCAAAAAGGATGAATGTTGCAGCAATTTGCATCCCCGGTCTTAAAAATACAAGAAGCGCAAACGAAAGGTATACAAATGCATAAATTATCCAGCCCGTAATTATCACGGTTTTCCTGCCAATTCTGTCGGATAGTGTTCCCAGCGGTGTTGAGAACACAACCTTTATTATGTGAAAAAAGGACCACACAAGAGGCAGAAAGAGGATATTGATAACTTCAGTCCTGACCGATTCATCGCCGAACGAGGAAATCATTTTACGAAGCAGGGGTATACCGTTTACCGCATCAATGACTGCTCCACTTCTGTGAATTGCTTCTTCAACCCTGAACAAAAGGAAGGCATCGGATGAATTTCCGAGGGTAAAGAGGATCATTACAAGGAGGTAATTCCTGAAATTTTTATCAACAGATCTCAGAGATAATGTAAATGTCTTACCATGTTTATTCTTAGCTACAGGTTCCTTAACAAACAGCACAAGAGTAAGAACAGCCAGGATACCGGGAATTATGGCCAGGATGAAAGTCCATCGTAAAGCTGTAACCGGATCACTCAGGTGAAACCATAAAAAAAGTATTATGAGGGCCAAAATGGCAAGCAATGGTCCTATAACAGCTCCTGCATGATCCATCGCACGTTCAAAACCGTAAGCCCTGCCTCTCATCTGCCTGTCAACCGATGATGCAATAAGAGCATCCCTTGGAGCTGTTCTTATTCCTTTACCTACCCTGTCTGTCATTCGGATAAGTATTATTTCCCACGCTGCTGTTACAAGCCCTGTGATTGGCCGCACTAAGGAGGATATTGTGTAGCCGGCTACAACAAGAATTTTTCTTTTCCCAATCTTATCTGATATAATTCCACTTACCAGCTTAAGCAGTGCAGCAGTAGACTCAGCAACACCCTCAATAATTCCAAGCAGAATAGCTCCGGAGCCCAGTGCAGCGACAAAAACAGGGATCAGTGGATATATCATTTCCGTTGCCACATCCGTGAAGAGACTCACAAATCCCAGCATAATAACAACTCCGGGTATCTTTTTTTTCCCTGTCATGGTCACTCCTGACTGAAAAGTCAAACGGTCTACCTTTTCAAATAATCATCAAATAGTACCTGAAGATAAGATTTCCCCAGATTTTCTGCACATGAAGGATCGTTTCCCTCACCCAGGATTGTTTTTCTCTGTTTAAGGTCGTAGCTTACTGAAGATGAATCAGTCACAAACCCAAATCCTTCATTGAACGTATAGAAAGCAAAAGAATTTGACCTTTCACTTAAAAGATCCTTGGCAAACGGGAACTCATTTTTAATACCCATCTGATCCAGAATGGTGATTGGTATATCGACCTGGCTTCCTGTTTTCTTTACCACATAACCTGTTCTCGACAGTGCTCCGCCTGTCCATATCATCGGAATTCTGAATACGTACCTGGTATATATAGGCATGTCACTGGTGATACGTGCACAATGATCGGCTACCATAACCACCAGGGTATTCTTCCACCAGTCTGTTGTCCTGGCCCAGTCGAGAAATCCTCCAAGAGACCTGTCGGCATAATAAACCGAATTTTTATATCTCGACACGTTGTCATTACCGGGAAAGACCGGCTCCATGGGCACATCAAAAGGTTCATGGCTGGAGAGAGTCAAAACAACTTTCAGGAATGGCTCCTTTACTACCTTCATCGAATCTTCAAGAGCAGCAAACATTATATGATCATGCACACCCCACTTGGAGTTATAAAATTCAGAACTGAAATTATTCTTTGTAATTATCGATTCAAAATCAGAACCTATGACAAAAGAGTTAAAATTGGCAAAATTGATCTCCCCTCCATACCAGAAAGCACTGTTATAACCTTCACCGTTAAGTATCTTAACGATACTCGGTAATGACTGGGTCTTTTTCGGTTCTTTGATGATCGACTGTGCAGGCTGGGCAGGATAACCGTCAAGGACAGCAGGGATAGCCTTGTCGGTCCTGGTACCTGAAGCATAGAAATTAGTAAATAAAATACCCTCCTTTGCATACCTGTTCAGGTTGGGGGTAACTGTCGAGTCACCTCCCAGCGGCCCGACAAGGTAGCCACTGAAACTTTCCAGAACTATGATTATAATATTCGGCCTGTCAGTCTTAAGTACTTTCTCCGGGATACTTTCCGGTACGATAAGCGAATCGACAGTTGCCTCTGCCGTTTTTATGTCACCAAAAACATATGGATTTTTCACAGGCTTGTTTGTGAAAGCTGTTGTCCCCACATTCCAGACTGCATTTACAGCAGTATGATTAAGATACATCTTATTACTGAAATACACAGTTCCTGCATTTATAGGTGCCAGACCCGTTCCTCCCCGGATAGGTATCAGCAATGCTCCACACAATAGGAGGAACAGCGGGATGGCAGGCATCCAGTAACGCGGTCTGTCAAAGCCATCAAATAACCTGTTTATATACCGGTTATACAGGAATATAAAAAAGGCTGCCATTAACATTATCGTAAGCAGGGACACTATTATCTTCAATGTACTTACCGATGCCATTGCCTCAGCCGGGGTTTTAAGGTATAACATAGGGGTATAATCCATCCGAAATCCCCAGTAGGAATAAAGATTGGCATCGGATACAACAATTATGGATGAGAAGACTATCAGAAACCATGTGTATAACTTAACCGCTGTTTTGTACCAGTTGCCGTTAAAGTATAAACCGGGAACAGCAAACAATAACGGTAATATCATATAGTAACCGGTGGTTGATATATCAAGAGCCGATCCGTGGTAAAATGTTGCCAGCAGTCCCATAATACTATACTGGAATGAATTATGATACTGGAAAAGTATAAAAAACAGGCGGGCAAAAAAGAAAAATGCCAGCCAGAAAACTGCATAAAAAACAAGTGCTTTAACTCTCTTTATCATAATTGACAATTATTTTCTTTTTTACAGGAACTTCCTTTGAACTTCTGTAGAACAATATCAGCGAAGATGTTATTATTATCATTCCCGATACTGTAAGCCAGTCCGGCTTCTCCCCTGGTACGAACAGCCAGCTTAAGACAGCTCCTACAACAGGTATAATAAATTTCCAGAGATTAAGTTCAGATACCTTAACACCCGGGCGTTGTAAAAGCCTGTACCACAGTGAAAAAGCAAATGCTGCCATAAAACTCAGCCATAAAAGCAGCAGCCAGTATTCTGCAGGGAAATTACTGCCTGGTGTCTCAATACCCTCTGAAAGCAGGAAAATTGAAAGTCCGCCTGTAAACAACGAAACAGCACTCAGCACCATAGGGTTCATACCGTGACTTTTAACAGAGACCAGTACATTACTGGTAGCAGTTGCAATGTTTCCAAACAAAATCAGCACGACACCGACAAGCTCCATTGCAGTTCCAAAATCGAAGACCTGTCTACCTCCACTTATCAGGATAACACCTGATATCCCAAAAAAGATTGTAAAGAGCTTCTTGCCTGTAAGCTTATCATCTTTGGTCATAATTGCTGCTACAACAGCTGTCACAAGGGGTTGTGATCCCACAATCACAGCTCCGAGTGCACCTGGAACAAGGGTCATTCCCTTATAAAAGAATGCATAATTGAGAAAGGCCTGGAACAATGTAACCCATGCCACAAGCTTCCAGTGTTGTCTTACCATCTTGATGAAAGCTGCCGGTTTCACCGTAAAAGGCAATATCAGCAACCCGGCGATCATGAAGCGCAGTCCTGCAAAATGGAACGGCGTGTCGTATTGTAATCCGATCTTAATGGCAGCATATGCTGTCGACCAGAAAAGGCATGCTACGATAGCTAAAAAGATAGTGTTTCCCTTACTGAACAATTGCTAAAAATTTTTGCCTGCAAATATCTGAAAAAATCATTGATCTTCAGCATTCCAGTCGGGTGGATTTACACCCAGCAGATTTTTTACAAAGAAATCCCTTCGTTTTCTTTCGCCATAAGATCCTCCACTTGTATGTTTCATGCCGGGCAAAAAAACATATTCAAATTCCTTGTTGGCTTTAATAAGTGCATTAACCAGTTGCATTGTAGTGGTAGGATCAACATTATTGTCCATTTCGCCATTCAGGAGCATAAGCTTTCCTTTCAACCTCCAGGCGTTTTCCACATTTGATGATTCCGCGTACTCTTTCCCTACCGGCCAGCCCATCCATTGTTCATTCCACCACATCTTATCCATCCTGTTATCGTGACATCCGCAGGATGCTACAGCAACCTTATAAAACTCAGGGTGAAAAAGTACGGCACCTGCAGCATTCTGTCCACCTGCGGAAGTTCCGTATATACCTACCCTGTCGAGGTCCAAATACGGATATTTTTTTGCCGCTGCCTTCATCCATAATATCCTGTCAGGAAAGCCTGCATCCTTGATGTTTTTCCAGCAAACATCATGAAAGGTTTTTGACCTGTTTGAAGTCCCCATGCCATCAATCTGTACGACGATAAAACCCAGTTCTGCCATCTGGTGCATCCCATTTACAATGGGACGGAAACTTTTCGGTACAAAACTGCTGTGCGGTCCCGCATAGATATATTCTATTACCGGGTATTTTCTGGCAGAATCAAAATTTACGGGTTTTATAATTATTCCCCAGATATCCGTTTTTCCGTCTCTTCCTTTAGCCACAAATGGTTCCGGAAGTCTTATGCCTGTTGAAAGCAGATCGGAAATGTCAGCTTTTTCAACGACCATAAGCTGTTCCCCGTCTTCTGTTCTCCTGAGAACAGAGACCGGCGGGGAATCGACTTTTGACCATGTATCTACAAAATATTTCCTGTCAGGTGAAAAACTGGCTTTATGGTTACCTTCACCGTTTGTAAGTCTTACCAGTCCTGTACCGTCAAAATTGATCCTGTAATAATTGATAAAATAAGGATCTCCAGGTTCCTTCCCGCTTGCCTCAAATACAATCTGGTGGTTCTTCTCATCAACAAAAGTAACATCCCTTATTACCCATTCTCCGCTTGTGATCTGGTTTTTAACCTTGCCTGTTGATGAATCATAAAAATACAGGTGATTCCAGCCGTCTCTCTCCGATTCCCAGATTATTTCATTTTCCGGTTCCAGGTCATATCTGAAATATTTCCCGCTATAATCAATAAAAGTAGGAGACGTCTCATTAATGATAACTCCGGAATTGCCTGTCGCTGCATCGACTTTTATTACCTGGTATACCTGGTGGCCTCTCTTATTGTATTCAAAAGTGAAATAAGTGTTATCCTTACTCCATTTAATATTATTAACCGAATACTGATTGGATAGCATCGACTCATCAACTATTATGTGTTTGCCCGGCATAACATCGAATAGCTGGGGAAACTTCTGGGGAATAGCATCCCCCGGTTTCTGATATTCATACGAATAATGTTTAGGCTGAAGCTGATCTTCAGGTGATGATTCGATATAATAGATCATATGTTTCTCAGCTGGTATTACCAGGCATGACACCAGCTTCCTTGAATCGCCTGACCATTTAATATACGAGGAATAATACTTGCCAAGTCCCCCATCATAGCTTAACTGGTATTCCCTTTTATCATCATTGTTTTTTACATAGACATTATAATTTTTTATGAAAGCTGTCCATTTTTTATCCGGGGAAACCACCGGACCGTTGCCCAGTTCGTCCCTGAAACCCCAGTCCCATTCTCTTCTGCGGTGATTATCCGTAACCCGGTCCCTCTTTTCTATCCTGTAATTTTTCAGATTACAGAGCCAGTTATAGTTATCATACTGGAAAGCAAAACCCGACTTTTCATCAGAGAAAACAATATTGCTTATAGGGAGCTTACCGCGACTGGTTTTCTTTCCTGTTACAGCTTCAAATGCTTCTGCAAACCTTTTCTGATCAAATGCCTGCTTCTTTGTAAGTTTTCCGGTATTAACTATCATATATTCTTTGCCATCCGGTGTATTGGTCTCGTATAAAAAACTGCCGGTTTCCCCGATCCAGGAAGGATTTACATCACTGTAATAGACTTTGCCTGATACCATTTTCAATAGTGAATCAGCCCTTTTGTAATCGTCAGCAGTACCCTGCGAATAAGCATTGAAATTAATAATGACTGCAGCTAAAAGAAAAAACGGAAAAAAGTAAGTCCTCTTCATATGTTGATAGATTAAATTTTTTACATTACACTCAACGTCAGCATAAATGTAACAGAATTTGATATTAATTTTAATATGAAGACATCAGAATATTTAATAGTTTTGTCTGTTATTCAACATGTTAATGATGACCATTGCAGAATACATTGCTAATCAACTTTTTATAAACGGTGTAAGATTTGTTTTCGGTATCCCGGGCGGACCATCTATTCCATACATGGAAGCATTCAGATCGGCTGGTATCGAATTCATCCTTACATCCAATGAGGCATCAGCCGGGATAATGGCGGATGTTACCGCAAGAATGACCGGAATAACTGGTGTTTGTCATTCCACATTTGGTCCGGGAGCCACAAACATAACCACAGGTGTTGGTGGTGCACTCCTTGACAGGTCCCCTGTAATAGTTTTTACTAGCGAAATCGGTGATGAGATGATTAAGCGAACTACGCAGATGAACATTGATCATCAGAAACTATTTGAGCCGCTTGTAAAGATAACACTGAGAATGACAGCCGTCAACGTTGCTGAAGTAATGAACGAGGCTCTGCAGACGTGTCATGGTTCGTATCCTGGTCCGGTTCACATCGGATTGCCGTCGGATATTGCCGGGACAGAAACTGTAGCTGTCCCTAATGTAGTGATGCCGACTGGCAACGAATATTATTATAATAATATTCATGGCGTCATTTCCCTGCTGGAAAAATCTCGGAGACCACTGCTTGCTGTTGGCCTAACATCGGCCCGGCTTGGCATAAGTGACCGGTTGTTGTCTTTTATCGATCGTTATCAAATGCCCGTTGTAGTCACTCCGATGGCTAAAGGTATTATAGCAGAAGATCATCCATGCTATGCCGGTGTACTTTTTCACGCTTTAAGCGATTTTATAGAGGACATATTCGAAAGGACAGACCTGGTAATAGGCCTGGGATATGATCAGGTCGAGTTTAATTATGAATCATGGATGCCGGATGTCCCTCTTGTTCATTTCGATATAAAGGAGACTGACCTTCCTGAAAAAGGTACTGTGGCACCATATTGGGGTCCGGCAGAAGAATGGTTCAGCATCCTCAAGAACCTCAATTCGGGATCGCTGATTTTTGAACGATCACTTATAGAGGGGGTTCGAGATGAGATGGAGTCTGTCTTTATGGGATTTACAGGTCATTTTGGTCCCGTTGCAGCAATGAAAATACTGTATGATGAATTACCAGGTGATACCATAATTACGGCAGATGTGGGCTCTCACCTGCATCTGCTTGGCCAGTTCTGGAGGACAAAAGGAAATAACAGGCTGCTTATGACCAACGGCTGGTCAGGAATGGGTTTTGGTATTCCTGCCGCTCTGGCTGCCCAGCTTAACTCCAGGGAGGCAACAGTAGTCTGTATCACGGGTGATGGCGGATTCCTGATGATGGCCGGAGAACTGATCACTGCAAGAAGATACAACCTTCCCGTGATAGTGGTTGTTTTCTCCGATGGGGAACTTAACCTTATTAAGGTGAAACAATCGTGGAAAAATACTACCCCATACGGAACACTACTTTACCAGGGCGATCTTTTCGACTCTGATATCTTCCTTGGGATAAAAGTCATGAGAGCATGGTCAGATGAAAGCATGAGACAGGCTGTAATAGATGCTTTAGCTGTTAATGAACCGGTAATTATAAATGCGGCCATCGATCCGGAAGATTACAAATGGCTTATTGTGCGTCGTTAGTCATTCAGCAAAGCTAACCAACTCTAATATCATTTAAAATACAAAAACTATTGCTGTTTATCCTCTTCAGGTTTTTTTGCTTTTACCGTCTTTCCTGTTGTATTCGTACCGGCTGTTTTAGAGGCTTTTTCAGTTTTCTTCTCATTAACCCCGGTTACTTCTTTCTTTTCCTTTGTTGTCTTTGCAGCTTTTGCTTTTGAAGTTTTGGTCTCTTTCACATCCTTGGAAGAGCCAGCACTCTTTTTCTCTTTAACCGTCTTAGTATCTTTAATCTCCTTTGCCTTTGTCACCTTTTCTTTGACGACAGCCGGTCTCAAGGATTTCCTACGTCGACGCCTTACTCCATAAGAGCCAAGTACAATCTTGCCTCTTCTCGATTTTCTATCACCTTTTCCCATATTAATCAGGTTTTGGTTATTTCTTTATTCATTTCCGGGATTGCAGGCAAAGTTAATAAATTTCTTTATTTTTATCGTTCATATCGGACTTAACGTATTAAAACCTTTAATAATAATACATTACAGGTAACATGACTTATTGTGAATATATTAAGAACCTGACAGGTGAAACGCTGAGGCTTCACAAGGATTATCACGATAATTACTATGGCTTTCCTCTTGATGATGACAATAAACTTTTCGAAAGGCTTATATTTGAAATAAACCAGGCCGGACTTAACTGGATCCTAATACTTAAGAAACAGGATAATTTCAGGAAGGCATTCGATAATTTCGACATCGACAAGGTATCTACATACGGTGATTCAGAGTTTGAAAGACTGATGAACGATAAAGGCATAATCCGGAACAAGTTGAAGATAAAGGCAGCTATTGATAATGCAAGGATAATAACCGGGATAAGGCAAAGATCAGGATCATTCAAAAACTGGCTCGATGCCAACGCTAAACAAATATCTTCGCTTGAGGAGTGGACCAGGCTCTTCAAAAAGACTTTCCGTTTTACAGGTGGAGAAATTACGAATGAGTTCCTTATGAGTACAGGTTATCTTCCGGGAGCCCACGACGGGAACTGCCCTGCTTTCAGAGAAATAGAAAAGGTTAAGAAATCCTATGAGAAGAAAGGACAGGCAAATAGATGATATATCTGAAATAGAATCGGTTATATCACAATCAGATGTATGCAGAGTTGCCTTTGCCGATAATAGTATCCCATATATTGTCACAATGAATTTCGGGTATTCAGGGGGAGAACTTCCATGCCTCTATTTTCATGGTGCTTCAGAAGGAAGAAAATTTGAAATGATGAGGAAGAACAGCTATGTCTGTTTTGAGATGGACACTGATCATGAATTATACGGAGGAGAAAATGGTTGTGACTGGGGAATGAGATTCAGGGGTGTTGTGGGATACGGATATATAAGTTTGGTAACTGACCCTGAAGAGAAAAAGAAAGGGCTGGATATAATCATGTATCATTATACTGGGAGAGATGGTTTCTCTTATGATGAAAAAAACATGAAAAAAACCAGGGTATTAAAGCTTGAAATCAGGGAAATGACCGGGAAAAAAAGATAGACTGTCATATACTTACAAATACTGTCGCCAGGAGCCCTGATACTGAAGAAAAGATCTTGATCCAGCACAGGGAACAGAGCCGTTATGAACTGTTGTGAGCAGCCAATCCGGCAGGTCCTGATATTCTATCAATCGAACAAATAACTAAAAATCTTGTTTAAGATAAGTATTTGGTAATACTCGTATCATTCGCACTACTGATAAATCATATGGGAAAGATTCAAAAAGTTACTTAAATACAATAATTTATGACGATTATTATGCCCATTTATTTTTAGATTTCGAAAATAAGTCGGACCTTTGTTACTGTTTTTATTTACTTAATTATTGAATTATGAACATTTACGTAGGAAGTCTTCATTTTAAAATGAATGAAGCAGAACTCAGAGAAGTTTTTGAAGAGTATGGCGAAGTAACATCCGCTAAAATTATTTTTGACAAGTACTCTGGTAAAAGTAAAGGATTTGGTTTCGTTGAGATGCCAAATGAATCTGAAGCAAAAAAAGCTATTGAAGAATTAAATGGTGCAGAAGTTAGCGGTAGAAACATCATTGTAAACGAATCTATTGAAAGAGCCGACAGACGAAGTAATTTCAGAGGCGGCGACAACGACCGCAGAGGCGGTGGTCCAAACAGAAGAGACAACTACAGGTAGGTAACTAAAAAACTATGACTATGAAAGGCACTGTTAAATGGTATGACAGGGTAAAAGGGTACGGATTCCTTCAGACTGAGGACCAGAAGGACATCTTTATTCATCGCTCTGGTTTGGAAGTTGCCCATACTGAACTTGAAGCAGGCCAGGCTGTTGAGTTTGAAATTGAACAGAGAGAAAAAGGGCCTGTTGCTATCAAAGTAAAAAGGGTAGATTGATCTTATTCAAACTGATACGTAAGAGGCTGTTCTATAATATTGAAACAGCCTCTTTTTTTTATCTCTTTTGATCTTTCAGCCTGTATCCCGGATCCTCTTTCTGATCTTTTATCATTTCCGCCGGATCATCAATAACGGGCGATTTCTTCAGAGCATCCCAGTCAAAATTCTCATCATACGGGGTAAGGGCTTTCTGTGGATCAAAGATCCTGGTATCGGGTGGCAAAGCTGAATATGATGTATAATCAGGTTTTGAAGTGAACATATCTGAAAGGTCAGTTGCCCCGGCATCATATTGGTTCAGGTAGGGAAGTCCAAGAATATTCCAGAAAGTCTTGAAAATACTGCCAAAGCTGTAATGCACGCTGCTGATATAATTCCTTTTTGCATATGGTGATATAACCATCAGTACGCTGCGATGGGCATCAATATGATCCACTCCATTCTGGGCATCATCCTCAGTTATGAATATTGCCATATTTTTCCAGTAAGGTGTGTGTGATAAGAATTCAACAATCCTTCCCACAGCAAGGTCATTATCGACCATATAACTCTCCCTGAACGGGTAACCGGCCCCCGGACGTTCATCTGCACCATGATCATTTGGCAGGATCACAGTTATTAACTGCGGCATCTCCTTTCCATCCCCGGTCCATTTCTTATTGAACTCATTAATAAACTGGCTTATACGGAACTGGTCAGGAATAGCCATATTAAATGTGGGGTAATCCCTTGATGTCCTGTTGTAAAGAGGAGCCGGTAACGGGAAATTGGCAAATTGCTTCACACCTGTATACTTAAATGAAGGATCATAAAAAGCCGGTTCAAACATGATGCTGAAACCAAAATTGTAAAAATCGATCCCGTTGCGCTCGAGGTGATCCCACATAGATCCTGCTTCATTGTAATCTTCCGGGTAGATAGCACCTGCCGCGCCGTTCATGGCAAGACTTCCTGGTGCCCTGGAAGCCGGGTTGTAATTCCTGTTTCCCCCGTAGCTGGCAGGAGTACATGTTTCAACCCATTCATTCGGGTATGTGTTGACAAGCCACCTGTGACCATCGGCTGACACATCCGAATCGACGTAGAAATTGTCAGCCATTGCGAACTGTGAGGCAAGTTCAAGGTGATTGCTCATCACCGTGGCATTATTTACTTTCATGGTTCCTTCCCTGTTTGAGAAAGAAACATTGTGACCGTAACGGGCTATTGTAGGATCACCATTACCTTTTTTAACCTGTCCGAAAATCTCGTCGTATGTACGGTTTTCCTTGGAAATAAAGACTATGTGTTTTATAGGTGAAGTATCCTGGCCCCCGTACAGGGGTACCGGGTTATCCCTTCTCTCTTTGAGAAGATCCGATGCATAGCGTCTGTAAAAATTGTTTTCAACAACCTTCCTGGTAAGCTTCTTAAGCCTCGATTCAGATGGTATCTTAATAACCTCAACAGTACCTTTCATCAGGTTGCCAACATAAGTTCCCTCTCCACCCTCTACAAAATCCCTTCCCCCGTTAGGTCCGCTGCCAAATCCTTTTGCATTTGTCACGATAAGATCTTTTCCGTCAGGTGTGACCTTCAACCTGGAAGGAAACCAGCCGGCTGGGATATGTCCAAGTACCCTGAAGGAAGGTATATCTATGACTCCTACGGCGTTGATTCCGGCCTCAGCTACAAAGAGTCTTTTTTCATCAGGCGAAACAGCCAGACCAAAAGGTATGACACCCCTGAAGTGTTTCAAAGTCTCATCCGGTTTGAGATAAATATTGGTAATCACGGTATCTGTCTTCAGGTCAATGACAGTAATGTTATCATTATTACCATTACTGGCAAACAGGTAATCCCTCGTGGCTACCACGGAATTAGGACTGGAACCTCCAACAGCCGGGATTCCCCCGACCATCTGCCCTACGAGATTTCCTGTTTTTATCTTTGCCACCACTTCGGGTTCCTCAGGATTTTCGAGCGAGATGGCCCATACGGAGAAAGCCCTGTCACTGTTTGGATCACCAAGGCCGGGGATAGACAGGGAATCAGTATCGATGCCGTTGATCATCTCCGGGGTATTATATGCAAATGCAGGGAAGGATAGTGCCTTTTGATAATCCGAATTAGACTCGACATTCCCGATCTTGCTATACCTGAACATGCCCACATTTGCAACATACAGCTTTTTTTCATCGTCAGACAGCGCTATACCAAAAGGATAGCGTCCGACGCCCACCGACCTGATTACCTTACGTGACCTTGTATCGATTATTGCAACCCTGAAATTCATCTGGTCCACAGCATACAGGTATTTACCGTCCTTTGTGATGGTCATGTCTCCTATATAGCCATCCGGATAACTGGTACTGTCGTTACTGACGGAACAATCAACAGAATCTATCTTCTGCCCTGTGCCAAGATCAAAAACCAGTATACTGTTTTCCTGTCCCCCTGATACGTAGACTGTATCGTCACCGGGTGAGATAGCCAGTCCCATAAAAACAGATTCAAGCACGCCGGCATCGTTCGAAAATCCGGGTGGTACCTGTATTATCTCCGGTTTTTTTCGTAGTTTATGAATAATTGATATCGACAGAGGTTTAACTCCGGAGTTTGCAGTTACAGCGGTCCCCCCGTCATGGCTCAGAGCCAGTCCAAAGGGATGAGGAGCCACCATAATACATTTTCCCTCCGGTGTAATGAACCTGCCGTTCGGAATAACTGTCGCACCATCAGTATTGATCCTGGTAAAGCGTTTACCCGCCGGTGCTGACAGCACTATTACATCAGATTTACTGTTCTTGCATTCCGGCAATGACAGGACTGCTACTAAAAGCAGGGTCAACAGTTTATAATGCTTCATGTTTGCCACAGTTTTAAATGATGACCAGCCGGTATTCCCGGACCAAAATAAATGAGATAGTCTAAAAAATCCCTTTTAACCGCTAAGTCCGCCTGAACGATCTGCCCGACTGAAGTGGTTCAGGCGGGCGTCCAGTCGGGCGGGAACACAAAGAAGGCACAAATCACACTTAGTTAAATTCTTAAGATACAACCCATCGTGGTCTTTGCGTTCTCTGCGGTTAAATACTATTTATTTTTAAAATACCTCAGTACCGGGAATATCATATAAGCTTCCAGCCTTTACGATATTCGTATTGAAGCATTTTGGTTGCTTTGCCGTCAGTATCACCTATAAACGTCTCTGTTGCCGGATCCCATCTTATGGTTCTTTTAAGCTGGCACGCAATATTACCAAGGTTACAGACTGTAGCACTGCTGTGTCCTATTTCAACAGGCACCACAGGGTCGATTCTCGATCTTACCGATTCTATGAAGTTAAGCTGGTGAGGAATTTTGGTCTCATACGGACCGTCGCTATCATTTGCATTTTCCGGAATAAATGAAGGATCCGATGCATTAAAGTATCCCCTTGCCACTTCTATCCATCCTTTGTCTCCCCAGAACTTGACACCTTTGGTCAGCTTCTCATCGAAAGGTTCGGAGGTCATCTCAACACCGCTGGCGTATTTGAATTTCATATATTTGGTACCGTCACCAATTGGAGCAATCTCAACTGGTCCGTTTCTGTCCATACCCAAACCCCACTGTGCTATATCAAACATATGGGCACCCCAGTCAGTTGTAAATCCTCCTCCCATTCCGATATACCAGCGCCATGCTCCCCATAGTTGTTCATTCTGTTCGGGATCTATGGTTATAGGTGGGTCAAGCTCATGATTATAATGGTAATAAACGGGAAGAGAAGCAAGCCATTTATCCCAGTTAAGATCAGCCGGTATCGGTTCTTCCGGAAGGTTATATGGTGTGGGGGGTGCTCCAACATAGGCATTGATATGAGTTATCTTACCTATAGCACCATCCTGGACAAGTCTTACAGCATGCTGAAATCCGGGATCAGATCTCTGCTGGCTACCCACAGCCAGTATCCTGCTGTGTTGCCTGACAGCTTTCTTCAGTTCCTGTCCTTCTTTTATAGTAAATGTCATGGGTTTTTCCAGGTATATATCTTTCCCAGCCTTACATGCTGCTATTGCTATCCTGGCATGTGAGTGATCAGGCACGGCTATCACAACAGCATCAATATCGGGACGGGCCAACAGGTCGTCGGAATCCTCGTATGTTACAGGCTTAACATCCTTTCCTGCATTCGCATAAAATTCCTTAACCCTTTTTTCAAAACGCTGTCTTTTAACTCCATATACATCACAACCCGCTACAACTTTTACACCTGGTATCTGCAGGAAGCCGTTCATCAGGAACATTGACTGCCTCCCCATACCGATAAACCCAAGTGTAATTTCGTTACTTAACAGGTCACTGCTTAACGATTTCAAATGCGGCATAACCATCATCCCGGCCATCCCGGCAGCAGATGAATTAATGAACTGGCGCCTGGTCCATTGTTTCTTTTGATTTTTCATGTTGGTAGTATTCTTAAAATAGTTAGTAGATTATTGATTCCCGTGAACGGGATGGCTAAAAGTAAGATTTTTATTTTCACAATGAAAAAAAATCATTTAAAACCTTCCGAATATGGAATACTTTTCCGTATTGCAGTATAATGATGAATACAGGAACAATACCGGATTACCGGTAGCTATTTTTCTTTCCAGATGAAGGACAGGCTGACCCTTTTTAAGGTTGAGAAATCTCCCGGTCCCTGATGTGGCTGGTATCGCTTTTAACCTCTGCTCCCCTCCCTTTATTTCAAGCTGATAATGCTCCCTTAGAATGCCGAAAAGCGACCTGTTCTCAAATTGCCTGGAGGTAATTCTGGGCATATTTATATTCGGGATAAAGTTTATATCGTAAAATACCGGGGTGTCGTCAAGAAGTCTTTGCCTTTCCATATATATACAACCCGACTCCTTTTCCAGTTCCGAAAGGGGGAACATGAAATCATCCGGCCATGGGATAAGTACCGGTTTAACTATTATCCTCGTCTTAAGATTCCTGTTTCCAAGAGCAGATGTTGTACCGGATACCGAAAGAATTCCTATCTCACGTGGATGGAGGTGTACTATGCTCCCTCTACCCTGGCGCTTTATTATCAGTCCCTCATTTGCCAGCTCCGACAGCGATTGACGCACTGTAGGACGTGTCATACCATAGATACGGCAAAGCTCATTCTCAGAAGGAATAAGATCCCCTTCACTGTATACCCCTTCCAGAATATGTTTTCTCAGGATCTCATATAGCCACCTGTACCGGGGCATTAATCTTCTCTCACCCGGTCCTTCTGACAAATATTCACTGTTTTTCATTTCATTGATTCTGAAACACAAAACAACTTTCTTTGTAAATATAATAAACTTACTTGTTAATACAAGTTATAAAATATATTTTTGTATTTACTGATAATTAGACATATCGTAATAATATAACATTTACTTAACTCACATATCCTTACAAGTTCTTAATTTACCGGAAGTTAAACGAAGTGACAGGAACAAGGGGTTTTTATAACAAAATATTGCTTGAATATGGCTACTGCTGTAATAATGCCAAAACAGGGACAATCGGTAGAGACCTGTATAATAACCAAATGGTTTAAAGAGAAGGGTGAGAGTGTCTCATCTGGGGACATCTTATTGTCATATGAGACTGACAAAGCCGCTTTTGACATTGAATCCCCTGCGGACGGGATAATCCTTGAAAGGTTCTTCAGTGAAGGTGATGAGGTGCCTGTCCTGGTTAACATAGCAGTAATCGGGAATGAAGGTGAATCGACCCTGGCTTTCCGGCCGGCCGGGCAGGATGAGGAAAAAGCTCATAAACCGGTCACGAAAGAAGAAATACCTTCTGAGATACCGGTCGCGGTTATCCCTGGCACAACTGATAATGGCAGGACAAGGATCTCACCAAGGGCCAGGCGTCTTGCCATGGAAAGAAAAGTTGACTACGACCATCTGCAGGGGTCGGGACCCAACGGAAGGATAGTAATAAGCGATATTCAAAACCTGCTGGCTGGTCATGAGTCTTTCCCCGGGAAATCGGTATCTGGGGATAAAGAATTTACAGACAGTCCTTTAACCAACATAAGGAAACTGATAGCCACAGCCATGTACAGATCCCTTAATGAGTCTGCCCAGGTAACACACCATATGAGCGCTGATGTAAGACGCCTTCTTGAAGCCAGGAATAAAATAAAGGAAAATATCAGTACGGGCAGTGGTCAACATGATATCACCCTTAATGATATGATATGCTGGTGTGTTATCAGGGCACTTGAGAAATTCCCTGTAATGAACAGCCATCTCCTGGACAATACAATAAGAACATTTAATAAAGTCCATATCGGCTTAGCTGTCGATACAACAAGGGGATTGATGGTTCCGGTAGTAAAAAACGCCGGCAGCATGAAACCTGAAGAACTTTCGAAAGAACTGAAAAAAGCTGCCGATGCCTGCAGGAAAGGAAGTATTGATCCTGAACTGATCAGAAGTGAAGCGGCTACTTTCACTGTTTCAAACCTGGGTGGTTATGGAGTTGAGATGTTCACACCGGTTATAAACCTGCCCCAGACAGGAATCCTGGGGGTCTGTACAATAATTAACAGGCCAGCGGATCTAGGTAACAATACCTTCGGATTCGTACCCTTTATTGGTTTGTCGCTGACTTACGATCACAGGGCAGTGGATGGTGGTCCTGCAACACTGTTCCTTAAAGAGATTAAGGAGCAGATTGAATCCTTCACTTTTTAATCATTTCCTTATCAACTAATTACAATGAATTACAGTGAATTACAATGAATTACAATGAATGACTATGAATGACTATGAATGACTATGAATGACTATGAATGACTATGAATGACTATGAATGACTATGAATGACTATGAATGACTATGAATGACTATTTTAAACCACGGATTAACACGGAGTTAGCACAGAGTCAATATAGAGTATGACAGCAGTTTAACCAGCAACCAGCAACTATATAACAATAAATACCAATGCCAAAAAATCAGAACATAAGCCCTGAAGAAATTAGAAAACCACAATTTATTGGATTCGGTAAAATACCTGTAAACCAGTACAACAAAACCATCGAAGAAGAAAAGAAGATATATACCCGTGATGATTTCATAAGTATATATCACGACATGGTGGTCATCAGGGAATTCGAGACCATGCTGAACCTTATCAAGACAACAGGTGAATACAGCGGCATTGCCTATAATCATCCGGGACCAGCCCACCTCTCAATCGGGCAGGAAGCATCTGC
>Ga0315535_1000222_pt1 | contig 39469 bp, 25 predicted proteins | sample SalMarSW160220MG_2_FD_203092 | JGI IMG/M metagenome (GOLD analysis project Ga0315535, IMG submission 203092) | Salt marsh sediment microbial communities from the Plum Island Ecosystem LTER, Massachusetts, United States - Salt Marsh Sediment SW1602-20 ... | reverse complement strand
TTGAAGCTTTAATAAGTATATCTTCAGGTGTATGATAAAGCCAGGGCCTTGGTTTTGTAGCTTTTTCCCATAGGCGTCCTCCGTCGGGCCGGGGGTATGATGTCATATATACGGCTGTGCCGGCGATAGGGAAGGCCCCCTTACCTCCGGCAATGCGGTCCCGTATCTCTCCGCCGGTACCTGTTGAGGCACCATTAAATGGCTCAACTGTGGTGGGAAAATTATGGGTTTCTGCTTTCAGTGACAGCACAGATTTAAAATTGATGGTATGAAAATAATCTGACTTATCCTGTGTGAGTGGCGCAAACTGTTCAACAACAGGCCCTTCCAGGAAAGCACAGTTGTCTTTATATGCTGAAACAACCTTGTTGGGATTCGTGCTGGTTGTTAGTTTTATCATCTGGAACAGGGTAGCCGGCTTCTCTTCTCCTGAGATTATGAATGTACCGTTAAATATTTTGTGCCTGCAATGTTCTGAATTGACCTGTGAGAAGCCAAAAACCTCACTGTCAGTAAGTTTCCTTCTTATTGTATTGCTTAAGTCCTCCAGGTATTTTATTTCTTCGTCATTGAGGGCAAGTCCTTCCTGCCTGTTATAATCTGCAATATCATCAATATACAAAACCGGTTCCGGATCCCTGTTAATAGTAAAGACCTCCTGGCTTATTCCGGGGTAAAAGGCTTGAAGCATAGGATCATAAAAGGCTTTATTGCTATCCACCGGGTAAAACTCCTCAATTCTGCTTATGTCTGTAATACCCATATTCTGAGTTATTTCAACAGCATTGGTACTCCAGGGAGTAATCATTTCCTTCCTGGGTCCTATAAAATTACCAGTGATCTTTTCAGATTTCAACACTGTGGCATTCCCAAAAAGCCAGATTAATTTTTCAATGTCTTCCTGCCCGGGGGCTTTTGAAGTACCGACAGCTATTATTAATTTGGAAGGAGTTTCGAAGAAAAGAATCATCTTGGTAAGGGTATTATATTCATTAATAGTGTATTATGCCTACTGTAAATTCAACCTGAATTAGAGGTAAATATAACTCAAGTTTTAAAAATTTCCTACCAGGATTTCTTCCATATACAATCCTTATACTTTTCTGATTTAATTGAATATAATGACAGCCCAATGTTTATGTTACAGGGGTCAGGCAGGATCCATACCGGAAAGTCAGCCTGTATGGTCCGGGAATCATTGTTTCAGGCCGCTTCTTATCAGAAGCGGATCGATAGAAGGTTCTCTTCCTCTGAATTTTACATAGAGGGATAATGGATTTTCTGTTCCTCCCTTTTCGAGTATGTTTTTCCTGAATGATTCCGCTGTTTCCTTATTGAAGATGCCTGTTTCTGTGAAATGGCTGAAAGCATCAGCATCAAGTACCTCAGCCCATTTGTAACCATAGTAACCGGCAGCATATCCTCCGCCAAAGATATGACTGAAGGAAACACTAAGGTTAAGCCCTTTGACCGGGGGGAAGAGCTCTGTCCTTTTCATGGCTTCCTTTTCGAATTCATTCACATCTTTACTCACAGGAGCAGTCAGGGTATGCCATGCCATATCGAGGAATCCGAAACTTAGCTGTCTGTAACAGGCATAACCTTCATTGAAAACAGATGCGTCCCTGATCTTCTTTATTGTTTCCTCCGGTATCTTTTTACCGGTTATATAATGTACGGCCCAGGAATCTAGCCACTCTTTTTCATACGCGAAGTTCTCCATAAACTGGGAGGGAAGCTCAACAAAATCATGCGCTACGCTGGTACCCGAAAGACTTTCATAACTGCATTTTGTAAGAATGGCATGCAGCGAATGACCAAACTCATGAAGGAATGTTGTCAGTTCGTTAAAGGACAGGAGCGAAGGTGCTGTTTCTGTAGACCTGGAAAAATTGGTAACAATTGATACCAATGGTCTTACGTCTTTTCCATATGTCCTTTTCTGATCACGGTAAGTGGTCATCCAGGCTCCTCCACTTTTCCCCGGTCGCGGATGGTAATCGGTATATAATATTGCAAGGAATGAATTATCGCTGTCATAAACCTCAAAGGTTTTTACTTCCTTATTGTAAACAGGTATCTCTGTATTCCTGATGAATTTTATCCCATACAATTTGCCTGCCAGGTCAAAAACAGCCTTTTCGACATTTTCAAGCCTGAAATAAGGTTTGAGAATCTCATCGTCTATGCTATATAGCTTTTTCTTTAGTTTTTCTGAGTAATAAGCCCAGTCCCACCGTTCCAGCTTCTCCTTTAAGCCGTTTCCTGCAGCATGTTCCTCTATCCTGTTGAAGTCGCGGAAGGCTGCAGGACGGGAGGCTTTGTAAAGGTCTTCAAGGAAACTCTCAACTTTGGCAGGGGTATCAGCCATGCGGTCTCCGAGGATCATCTCAGCATAATTGTTAAATCCCAGTAAATTTGAGAGTTCCAGACGAAGATTTGCTATGCGTATTACGTTCTCCCTGTTATCATGGTTATTGCCCTTAAATGCTCTTGATGAATAAGCCTTCAGCATTTTTTCCCGGAGTTCCCTGCTGGCAGAATATTGCATGAAAGGAATGTAACTGGGAAAATGAAGGGTAAAGACCCATCCTTCCTTATCTCTTTTTCCCGCTTCCATTTTTGACATCTCAATTACCCTGTCGGGTAATCCTGCCAGGTCATTCTTATCAGTTATATGAAGCTCGAATGAATTTGTCTCCTCGAGTACATTCTCCTCAAATTTAAGAGACAGCATTGCAAGTTCTTCAGTTATTTCCCTGAATCTTTTCCTCTCATCCTCTTTCAGACCGGCGCCACCAAGTATAAAGTTCCTGTATTTCTTTTCCGTAAGAATCCTTTTTTCAGTATTCAACCCACTGCTTTCCCTTGTTCCATACACCTCTGCTATCCTGTTAAAGAGCTTATTATTCAGGGTGATATCATTTGAAAAACGTGTAAGGGCGGGAGATACTTCCTGTATTACCTTCTGAAGCTCTTTTGTTGTCTCGGCATTATTAAGGTTGAATAGGACAGAGGTTATTTTACCAAGGATGTCGCCTGCTGTTTCCAACCTCTCTACTGTATTTTTAAAATCAGGGGGTTCTTTGTTGTCAGCAATCTCGTTAATTTCCATTTCAGCATGCTTAATTGCCTCTTCTATTGCAGGCTTGAAATGTGAGGTATTTAAAGTTCCGAAGGGTGGGGTGTTAAAAGGGGTCTTCCATTTAAGGAGAAGCGGGTTCTTCATATTTAATACCTATTGTTAATCGTCATCATCATCGTAATCAACTTTTGTGTTTTTTCCTGCATATTTTGCAGGATACGGTGTATTCCCTTTTTCGGCGAACCAGAGTATCCTGTTGAGAAGGTCATCATTTCCAGTGTCAACACCGTCAAACTCGGGTAACATACTCATTTTTGCATAATGCAAAGCCTTTCCTTTAAGTGAAAAAAGTGACGGATTTAGCTCATCGAGCGGTACCTTGTTTTTTACTGGTCTGTATGGTGTCAGATCCCGGGTTTTTCCAAAACAGTCCGACATATTATTGGCAATGGCATCCTGTATATTCATGGGTTTCAGTCCGAGTATCTGTTCAATAGTCCTTACCATCGAAGGTTGGGTATAGAACGAATGATTTGTAGTCCGGAGTCTTGAATAAGGACTAATTACCAGGGCGACGGTGCGGTAAGCAGATACATGATCCCAGCCGTCCTGGGAATCATCTTCGACAACAAATATTACCGTGTTTTTCCAGAAGCGGCTTTTTGTAAATGCTTCCACAATGCGCCCGAGGGCATAATCGTTATCAGCTACCATTGCCCTGGGGGTTGGATATCCTGGCCTTATTCCGGCAGTATGGTCGTTTGGAAGTGCCACAATCATCATTTCCGGCAGTTTATCTCCCGGCATTGATTCGTACGAATGCAGTTCTTTTATAAGGGCATCAGCCCTCATTGCATCTGAAAAATCATGATTGCCGTATGAGGGATAGGTCTGGGATAAAATTGCTTTTACAGGTTCGATTGTAGTATAATTCATGAATTCAACCTTTTCCCCGCTCCTGTATTTTTTATAAACATCGGGCCATGTAAGTTTTTCCCTTAACACAGGTACAGATGCCTCACCATATATCCTTACAGATTTCCCGTTTTTAATGGCATTATCCCAAAGGAATCCTGACGGAGCATACACTAGTGCATCATTTTGTACGTGTGCATAGCTCCTGAACCACGCCCTTACATTTTTTTCAATATAATCAGTTACAATTGAAGCGTCTGTCCATTGATGACCTTCTGCAGAGCATTTCCCTGATGCATGGAAATTATCCAGCAGGATGAATTCTTTTGCCAGTTTATGAGTATTTGGTGTTATACTGTCACCATAGATACACAGTCCCGGATCACCGTTTCCTTCTTTCATGTCACCGAGAACCTGGTCATAGGTTCTGTTCTCCTTAATTATATACAATACATGTTTGAATAATGAAGGTTCTCCCGTTCTTTCCGGAACCGGTAAAGGGCGTGCATCCTTTCTGGGTGTTTCAAGACCCCGAGTTGCCCTTGAGAGATTATTTAAAGCATAAACGGTATCAGTATAGGCGTTAAGATCTTTTGTATCAAATGGTATCACAGATATGGAAGCCAGCATATTATGAGAATTATAAACCATGTTCTTTGTGGCCCTGTGGTATAAACCTATACGGGCACCTATAGCTTCAAGGTTAGATACATACAGAATACCCCTGTCAGACATAGTGACGGATGAGGGATATGCCCCTGTCGGTACAAAGCCGATAATCTTTTCATTGTTGTTTTGGTTTGCTGACTGTCCCTTTGTTCCAAGGTCTACAACAGCAAGAGCATTATCCATTCCATTGGCAACAAATAATGTCTTCCCGTCGGGAGAGATACACAATCCATTAGGTGAGTCTCCGAAATAGGTGTTTACCTCGGGCTGCAGCTTTACACTTATTGTTTCTTCAACTTTATCAGATGAAGTATTGATTACGGATATGTTGTCGCTGTTTGAATTTGTTACATAAACGTACTTACCTACTTTGTCACTAATTATTTCATTGGGATGCAACCCGACAATAATTTCTTTAATAATACGCCCGGTGGAAGGATTGATAACTGCAACACTACCCTCACGTGTTGCTCCGCCCGCATCATTGTTCACCCTGGCCAGTCCCCATGGGACTCCTGCAACCTGTTTATCGTTCCTGTCGGGATATCTTCCGGCCCAGTTGGTAACATACAGTTTTCCCGATGCCATGGTCAACCCGTACGGTGCCACACCCGGATTGGCAATCCAGATTGTATCACCTCCGTCAAGATCCTGTTTGATCACCTTGTTATCACCATTCAGAACCACATACAGGTAATCTCTCCTCGATTCCCTTGTTATCAGTATCTCGTTAGGCAGGGCCAGTGCGGCTCCGTTTATAGGTTTATAGCCAAACATCCTGTTGAAAGCAGCTGTCTTGCCATCCCATTTTGCCGATACAACATAGGAGCTGCCTCCTCTTCCGGAAGTGCTCCAGAATACTTCGAGACCATCCCTGGAACTGTGCCATGTGATCCCTGAATAGGTATTCATGCCACCTCCAACCATCCTGTTTTCAAAATTCCTCAGAATAAATTTCACCTTGTTATCATCTGTTGAGATGAAAACAATACTGTACCTTTCCTCGACTGCCAGCCATTTACCATCAGGAGAAAGTGCGGCATCAAGTGCGTGGTTTTCCCTTGAGGCATCTCCGAAAAATACCTGGATGCCAGCCGGGTGTATCATCCTGTTGTATGGCATTAATATCCTGGAGCTGTTATCTGATTGTCCCAACAGTTGCTGTGACACTGCAAGCAGGATCAGTGAGGCTGAAAGTAATATGCTGCGTTTCATATCGATTAATTTCAAAGGGGCTGTCTTAAAAGTTTAAAAACCATAACCGTCAAGATCGCAAAGTCCCGTGCCGATAGCTATCGGGATGACGCAGAGAACGCTAAAGACTGAATTATAAGGTTTTGTCTTTGTGTGCCCGACCGAACGTCTGCCTGAAAGCCTGCCTGAACGCATTCATTCGGGCAGGAATTTCAACAGGGCGGACTTTGCGCCTTCCTTGTGTTCTTAGCGGTTGAACAGGACTTTTACGACAGCCTCTTATATCTTATAATAATTAGAATGGCAAATCGCTTAATTCATCAATTTCAGGTGGTATATCTTCAAGGGTGGTATGTGACGGAACTTCTGTTTCCCCCGTAGAAGAAGACACCTTTTCAATTTTCCAGGCATCGAGGTTGGTAAAGTAATTCACCTTACCATCACGTTCCCACTTATTACCCTTCAGGTTGAACCATATCTTTACCTCTTCATTCATATATGAATCGTTAATCAGGTCACACTTATCCTGGATCAGCTGAAATTTAATGTAATCAATGAATACTGCGGTTCCTCCCGTTTCTTTCTTCTCGATTACAAATTCTCGTTTCCTGAATTTATCGCTAACCTGGTTAACAGGTGAGATATCTATCACTTTTCCTGTAATTTCGAAAGCCATTTCTGTTTATTCTTCGTGTATTATTATCTTTTCTATTTTATCGCTCTGCCTTATCCTGTCGATAACATCGAGTCCCTCGTACACCTTTCCAAAACATGTATGCTGCCTGTCGAGATGTTTGGTGTTTGCCCGGCTATGGCAGATAAAAAACTGGGATCCACCGGTATCCCTTCCTGCATGAGCCATAGACAATACGCCCCTGTCGTGGTACTGGTTTCCTCCATTAAGTTCACATTTTATGGTGTACCCGGGTCCGCCTGTACCAACTCTGGGATCACTCATATCCTTTGAATATGGGCAGCCACCCTGGATCACAAAATCGGGAATGACCCTGTGAAAAGCCAGTCCGTCATAGAAACCGCTTTTTGCCAAAGAGATAAAATTAGCTACAGCACCAGGGGCATCTTTCTCGAAAAAGCTTACCATCATGGTACCTTTTGGTGTCTGTATTTCTGCTGTTGCCATATCTATTTAACTATTTCCAGGAGATCAACTTCAAAAATAAGAGTTGAATAAGGTTTAATGACATCACCGACACCCTGTGCTCCGTAAGCAAGGTTGGCAGGTATAAAGAGTTTGAACTTGGAGCCGACAGGCATAAGTTGAAGGGCTTCGGTCCACCCGGGTATCACTCCTGATACCGGGAACTGGGCCGGTTCATTCTTCTTGGCAGTGGAGTCAAATTCGGTCCCGTCAATTAGGGTACCCACGTAATTAACCTTAACAGTGCTCTGTGCAGTAGGTTTCGGACCTGTCCCCATCTTCAGTACTTTGTACTGTAACCCGCTTGCAGTGGTTATAACACCTGGTTTCTCCTTGTTCTTGGCAAGAAATTCCTCATTTTTAGCTATATAATCTTTATATATCTCCTTGTTAAGCTGAGCCTGTTTCTCCTGTTTAGCCGATTCACGCTTGTTGATATAAGTCATAATATAGGTGCGAGCCATATTATCCTCCATCAGAGGTTTCCCTTCCTTACCGTCCACCATAGCCTTGGCAACGAGCACGGGATCCAGCATCAGGCTGTCCTGTGTCAGTGCATTATAATTTACAATACCAAATGCATAAGCCAGTGAATCATCCTGCGTCCTGAGCTTTGCAGTTTTTATACCATTTGAGCAAGAGCCAAGCATCAAAGCCATTACAGCTGTCAGTACAATTAATACCTTGATTTTCATACGATACATTTTTAATTTTTAAAATTTCCGCTAAGATAACATTTTGATAAAAGCAAAAAGCATGCAGAAAAATAATTTTTACAATTTTATAGCTCTGATTACGTGTCTTTTTCCGGGTGGCCCGGGCAGAAGAGTTACCTTATACCCATTAGCCCTGAGATTCCTTTTTACATCTCCCTTGGCAGAATAAGTGACAAATATTCCTCCCTGTACCATTATTGAAGTTAATTTTTTAAATATAGAGGAAGTCCACATTTCCGGTTGTTTGTCAGGTCCGAATGCATCAAAAAAGATAATATCAAAGCGACCGGTTAAAAAGTCACAGGTCAGATCACCGTATATTTTTTTCAATATGAAATTTTTACAGATCTCCTGTTCCCTGTCCCACTCAGCCTTATGTATCATTTTAAAAATTCCGCCTCCTTTTTCACCACTGAACGCATAATAATTGAGTCTGTTGATCATTTCGGGGGCTACGGGGTATTTTTCCAGCGAGCTGTAGTAAACCTTCCTGCTACCCTTGCAGCTTTCAACAGCAGTGAGCAAGGCATTTAAACCGGTTCCAAATCCTATTTCAAGTATATACAGGGGATCTGCATCACAGAATTTAAATCCGTTGTTTATGAACACCGTCATCGATTCCTGCACAGCCCCGTTTATGGAATGATAATGTTCCTCCAACTCCGGGACAAAAAGTGTATGGGAACCATCTTCAGTTTTTACAAGCTCTGTCAACTTTATTTTATTTGTTTTGAGTTTAAAGTTATTGTATTATTTTTATCCTTTCATATTAATTGAGGAACGAAAAATAATTAATTAATATTAACTGGTAAACCCATGAAAACAAAAAGAAGTAGACGAGATTTCCTGAAGCTTTCTGCAACAGGTGCTTTAGGCGCATTTGTTATTTCGAGGAATAATATCAGGCCACTGGATTCATTGGCTGGAGAATCATCGGTTGTTGACCTGAAATCTTACGGTATAGGATTGCAGCTTTATACTATCAGGAGAACCATTGCAAAGGATGTTCCGGGATCACTTAAAAAGGTTTCAGATATTGGGTATAAATATGTTGAACTGGCAGACTATAACAATCGTAAATTTTATGGTTATGAGCCTGCTGATTTTAAAAAGATTGTATATGACCTTGGCATGGAAATTCTGAGCAGTCATGCCGGTATTGATCCTGCAGGAGATGTTGCGGAACAGGCTAAGATGATGGCTGAAGATCATGCCAAACTGGGAGCTCAGTATTGCATGCATCCGTATGTAGATGCTAAGGACAGGAGTATTGACTATTTTCATAAGCTGGTGAAAGGGATAAATGTAGCTGCTCCGATTTTTAAGGAACAGGGTATCACTTTTGGCTATCACGGTCATAATTTTGAATTTGCCAAAGTTGACGGTATTGTGCCTTATTATGATATTTTCCTTAAAGACCTCAATAAGAATCTCACCACTCTGGAATTAGACCTCTTCTGGGCTACAAAAGCCGGCCAGGATCCCGTTGAGATATTCAGGAAATACCCCGGCAGGTTCCAGTTGTTCCATATGAAAGATATGTATACAAAGGAGGCTCCTTTCTACGAAACCAATACTGATGATTTTGCTCCTGTAGGAGCCGGAGTTATTGATTTCAAAAGGATATTGGCTGAAAGGAAACTTGCAGGTAACAAGTATCTTATTGTTGAGCAGGATAATGCAGAAGAAAAAGGTGATCCATTCAAGGCTATTCAGACCAGCATAACAAATCTTTGTACCAGGATACTGGCATAAGTACAGTACGGGAAATTATCAGATTTATTTACCATTTTATAATTAAGTGCGATAAATAATCACTAAAGCAGATGTCTTACATCAACAGGAAAATTCAGCATTTCTCGCTTCTGCTTGCAGTACTTATAATTATTGCACATATGATAATACCACATGATCACCACCTGGCCGGGATCAATCCCGGTCAGGATGATACATGTCCCTATTCAAAAGGGGAGACAGGGAATCATAAAGGTTTTCCGATCCATTGTCATGCCTTTAATGAACTTAGCGCAGAAGAAGCATCAACTCTTGTTTTCTCTGCTTATTTTCATTTTACCTTTGATCTCTTAACCTCCTCAGCAGGTCCTTACCATCCTGACTTAAGCATTAACTCAGCCAGGCACTTCGAAATACGGGGAGCAATTCCCGGCCTGTATACCCGCAGCATAAGCCTTTTAAGGGCCCCTCCCTATATTGTTATACACATTGCATAGATCCTGGTGCCTTTCACGGTAAGACCTGCATCAGCATTTCCCGGAAGTTTTTATTGATATGACTTTCCTGCAGGAAATCTGGACAGTTACCTGAACATACCGGTACAGGGTATTGCAAGGATGACTCATGTCATTTACCTGAAAAACGCAGGCTGGTATAAATTATTATAATCAACAGGATAAGGATGATAAACAGTATCATAAAATTTTCAATAAAGAATAAATTCATTATCGGGCTATTTGTTCTGGCTCTTACCGGATGGGGTATCTATTCCCTTAGCAGGTTGCCTGTGGATGCCATACCCGATATTACAAACAACCAGGTACAGGTTATTTCACTGGCGCCTTCACTGGCAGTACAGGAAGTGGAAAGTTTTATTACAGCGCCTATTGAAGTAGCTGTTGCCAACATACCCGATATAATAGAACTGCGATCTATATCAAGGCTTGGGCTGTCGGTGGTTACAGTGGTATTCAAGGACAATATTGATATTTACTGGGCCCGGCAACAATTGACTGAACGACTGAAAGAGGCAGAAGAATCAATACCGGATGGTCTTGCAGAGATCTCACTGGCTCCGATTTCAACGGGTCTTGGTGAAATATTCCAGTATCGGCTGGCCGTGGAAAAGGGTTATGAAAATATCTATACACCGATGGAACTCAGGACACTTCAGGACTGGGTTGTTAGACGCGAGATGCTTGGGACACCGGGCGTGGCTGATATTAACAGTTACGGTGGATTTGTTAAAGAGTATGAAGTGGCTGTCAATCCCAACAGGCTAAGGAGTATGAACCTGACCCTGAGCGATGTGTTCACAGCACTGGAAAAGAATAATGAGAATACAGGCAGCGCATATATCGATAAGAGACCTACAGCCTATTTTATCAGAGGTATAGGTATGGTCAGGTCACTCGCAGACATTGAAAAGATCGTTATTAAGAACGATAAATCAGGTATACCTGTTCTAATAAGGGATATTGGTGAAGTAAGGTACGGCAATGCAACACGGTACGGGGCATTTGTTGTGGATACAACAGAAGCTGTTGGTGGTGTTGTAATGATGCTGAAAGGTGCCAATGCTCATGAAGTCATAGATAACGTGGAGACCCGCATCAGGGAGATACAGCAGTCACTTCCGAAACAGGTGATGATAGAGCCCTATCTTAACAGATCCGATCTTGTCGGACGTGCAATCCATACTGTATCGAGGAATCTCATTGAAGGTGCCCTGATAGTCATATTTATACTTGTCATTCTGCTTGGTAACATCAGGGCTGGCCTTATTGTGGCTTCAGTAATACCCTTATCGATGTTGTTCGCTGTATCCATGATGAATATCTTCGGTGTTTCCGGAAACCTGATGAGCCTTGGTGCCATAGATTTCGGTCTTATAGTGGATGGTGCCGTTATAATAGTGGAGAGCGTGGTACACAGGATAACATCCAGTAAGCATCATCACCGGGGAATGGCTGTTCTGTCGCGTGAACAGATGGATGCGAATGTCAGGGAATCTGCCAGTCGTATGATGAATTCTGCTACATTCGGCCAGATCATTATTCTTATTGTTTACCTTCCGATTATGGCCCTGGTCGGCATTGAAGGAAAGATGTTCCGTCCTATGGCCCAGGTGGTTACATTTGCCCTGATAGGTGCTGCTATCCTGTCTCTTACATATGTTCCAATGGCATCTGCACTCTTTCTGAGCCGGAAGACCACCCACAAACCAAATTTTTCTGATCGCCTGGTAGCAAGTCTGAAAAGAATATTTGAACCTGCTATCGATTTTGCTCTCAGAAGAAAGTCTCTTGTTTCGGTCTCTGCGATAATTATTTTCATCCTCAGCCTTATCCTGTTTGCTCACCTGGGAGGGGAGTTTATCCCACAGCTGGAGGAAGGTGACCTGGCAGCAGGTGTGATGACCCTGCAGGGGGGGTCAATAACAAATACCATTGACAAGGTGATAACTGCAAATAAGATACTTCTGGAAAATTTTCCGGAAATAAAACATGCTGTATGTAAGATAGGAGCAGGGGAGATACCCACTGATCCAACGCCGATGGAAACAGGTGATTATATTATAACCCTGAAGGATAAAAGTGAATGGACTTCAGCTAAAACACGCGAAGAACTTGTTGCCAGGATGGAAGATAAACTAGTGACCCTGGCAGGTGTTAAGTTTGAGTTTCAGCAACCTATTCAGATGAGGTTTAATGAACTTATGACCGGGTCAAAACAGGATATAGCGATTAAGATATTCGGAGACGATCTTAATACACTGGCTGAAAAAGCTGCAGAAATAGAAAAACTGATACAACCTGTTGATGGTGTAGAAGATATTAATGTGGAAAAAGTCACTGGTCTCGAACAGATACATGTGGAGTACAACAGGGATAAGCTGGCTCAGTACGGAATTGATGTAGGGGATGTGAATAACATCCTGCGAACAGCTTTTGCGGGCAGACAGGCTGGTGTGGTTTATAATGAGGAACAACGTTTCGGACTGGTTGTCCGTCTTGACAGGGATTACCGGAAAAGTATAGATAACATTAAAAATCTGACAGTGGCGCTTCCCTACGGACCTCAGGTACCACTCAGCGAGCTGGCTGATATAGCTATTAAGTCAGGTCCGGCACAGGTGTCGAGGGAGAATACCAAACGAAGAATAACAGTGGGATTCAACGTACGTAACAGGGATGTCAGGAGTGTTATCAGTGATGTAAGTGCCATGATAGATAAGAATATAATCTTTCCAACAGGCTATTATGTCACATATGGTGGTCAGTTTAAAAATCTTGAGGCTGCACAGAAAAGACTTTTAATTGCTGTTCCTATCGCACTTCTTCTGATCTTTATTCTTCTGTATTTCGCATTTAACTCGGTAAAACAGTCACTTCTGATTTTTACAGCTGTGCCTATGTCGGCAATTGGAGGTATCCTCGCCCTCTGGCTTAGAGGTATGAATTTCTCCATTTCAGCAGGTGTTGGCTTTATTGCCCTGTTTGGTGTGGCTGTCCTTAATGGCATTGTACTGATAGCCGAGTTCAACAGGCTTGAAAACGATGGAATATCCGACATAACACAAAGAGTAAAGAAAGGGTTACAGACAAGACTGAGACCTGTAATTATGACAGCATCTGTTGCTTCGCTGGGATTCCTGCCCATGGCTCTTTCAACTTCTGCAGGTGCTGAGGTTCAGAAACCTCTGGCAACAGTGGTAATAGGTGGATTAATAACAGCCACTATACTTACCCTGATAGTTCTTCCTGTCTTTTATGTTATTTTTTATTCCGGTAACCGGAGGCTACGATTCAGAAAGCCTGGCCGGAACAGAATCGTTATGTTGTTTGTTATTGCGGCAATAACTTCATTTGCAGGTGTCTCAAAAGCACAGGGCCCCAAGGTTCTTACCCTTCATGATGCAATCCAGACAGCGCTGGACAATAACCTGGCTGTAAAATCTGCCGGCCTGTCCGCAGACGCTTCAAAATCGCTGAAGGGTGCAGCATTTGATCTTCCTAAAACATCAGTGGACGGACAATATGGTCAGATCAATTCGTTTACCGACGATAACAGCTTCTTTGTGACCCAATCTTTTGAGCTGCCTTTTATCTATATCAATAAGTTGAAGCTGGCAAAGGCAAATATAAGGAGCAGCGAGTTAAAATATGATATTGTCAGGTTGCAGACTGCAACAGAGGTCAAGCAATTATACTGGAATCATGTATACCTGCTTTCGAAAAAGAATTTGCTGGAGTTTCAGGACAGCCTTTTCCGAAGATTCAGGAGAGCAGCTGAACTGAGGGCCGGTACAGGCGAGACCAACAGGCTGGAAATGGTTACTGCACGGTCGCAAAGTATGGAGATAGGCAACAGGCTCTTTCAGGTGCGGTCAGATATTGTTATTAACAGCCATAAAATGATGGTGCTTCTTAATATGCCGGTTTTGCCTGTTCCTTATGATACGATCCTTAAACAGATAGATACTATATTACCCTCTGACAGTATGGCTGTCAATGGAAATCCTTACCTGGGTCTGATAGTTCAGAAGGCTGAAATATCAGGTATTCAGAAAAGAATCGAAAGAAATCATGCTCTGCCAGACCTCAATATCGGATACTTCAGCCAGACTATGATAGGAAGCCAGGAAACAGACGGTAGGGTACGTGATTTTGGATCAGGTTACAGGTTTGCCGGGGTACAGGCAGGAATATCCCTTACCCTGTGGTTCCCCCAATTTGTATCGCGGTCAAAGGCAGCCCGGATAAATGAAGAGGCAGCACGCACAGACGCTGAATATTACAGGCAGACACTTAGCGGCAGACTTCATTCGTTAATTGATGAACTGAAAAAATATTCCAGCACAGTTAGATATTATGAATCACAGGCTGTCCCCGAGGCTCAGATGATAATAAAACAGGCAGACCTGAGCTTTGCCGCAGGAGCTCTGGATTACCTTGACTATGTTCTGACTATAAACAGGGCGCTGGAAATCAGGCAAAGCTATCTTGATGCCCTGAACAATTATAACCTGACAGAAATATCAATAGAATATATATATGGGAAAATTTTCTAAAAACATATCACAAATGTATAACAGGAAACGGTTTTGGTTACCGGCTGGTATATGGCCGGTAGTATTTATAGTAATGCTATTCGTACCAGGAGCTTGTAAAAACAGTACAGCCTCCGTAACAGAGGAGGAAGAAAATCTTCCACCCGATATTGTTGAATTGAGAGATGACCAGGCCAGGCTGGCGAATATTGAATTCGGCAAAGTGGAAATGCATCATATTAGTGAAACAATACCCCTAAATGGAAAGGTTACGGTAGCCCCGGGTGATTTGGCTACCATTTGTATGCCTATGGGAGGATTCATAAAACACACTTCCATGATGCGAGGTGATGAGGTCAGGAGGGGACAGGTCCTTGCAGTGGTTGATAATCCTGATTTTGTTGATATACAGCAGAATTATCTTGAAGCCAGGAATAACCTGAGTTATGCTGAAGCTGAATTCAAAAGGCATTCCGAATTGTATAAAGATGATGTTTATTCTGAAAAGAGTGTTCAGGAGGTTACTGTAGGCTATAACAATCTAAGGGCGCTGGTAAGGTCCTATGAGCAGAAATTACTGCTGATAGGTATTGATCCTTCGAAACTCACAGCCGACAACATAAGCAGTTCTGTGTATGTTACCTCTCCGATTGATGGTTATATTACTTCAGTAAAGATAAATACCGGTAAATATATCAACCCTGCTGATGTTATGTTTGAGGTTGTTAACAGGAAGAAATTATTACTTGAACTTACACTCTTTGAGAAAGATGCAGATAAGGTAAGACAGGGACAGGATGTGGTTTTCCATATAAATAATGAAAGTGAGGTACACCATGCCAGAGTAAGCCGGACCGGTAAATCAATAGGAGAGGATAATACCTTTATCATATATGCAGCTGTTGAAAGTATGTGTGAGAATGTACTGCCCGGCATGTATGTGAACGCTTCTGTTATCAAATCGGATAACCTGGTTACCTCCCTGCCTTCTGAGGCCATAGTCAGTTTTGACGACAAAAATTACATTTTTGTGTATGAAAGGGATAAGACAGAGTCGGGTATGGCATTCACGGAATTCAGGATGGTGGAAGTTGGAAAGGGAGTAACATCGTCGGGTTATACCGAAGTAAAACTACCGGAAGGATTTGATCTGTCTGTAACACGTGTTGTCTTCAGGGGAGCCTATAACCTGCTGTCAGCAATGAAAAATGCAGGAGAGATGGCCTGCTGATTACCAGCTTGAGTCGTACCATGGCCTGACATCCGTAGCCTGCATACCTGCTGAATGGGCAGCTTCAAGGCCAAGGTCTCCATCTTCAAAGACCTCTATATACCTGGGCGCAATGTTCATTAGGTCTGCACATTTGAGGAATGTCTCAGGATGTGGCTTGAAATTATCGACATCGTTGGCAGTAATAATTATATCAAAAAACTTACGAAGCCCGGTGATCTCAAGTGTCTTTTCAACTGCTTCCCTGTGTCCTCCTGTACCTATTGCCATTGGCAGAATGCGATAGTATTTTTTAACAATATCCACAACCACCGGGATAGGTTTTACCCTGTGCTGCTCCCTGTTAAACTGAGATAATTTTTCCGCCATTATATTTTCCCTTGAAACAACACCGTCAAGACCACATTTCTTTATTATCTCATCTGCAATGATCCACCCTGGGGTGCCTGTGTGTTTCCTGAGAAAACCGGTATCTATATCTGTCCCGTATTTCCGGCAGGCTTTTCTCCAACCCTCAAAATGATATCGCATCGTGTCTGCAAGGGTTCCGTCAAGATCGAATATCAGGCCTTTAATGCCTGGTTTAATATCGTATTGCATCTTTCTCTTTTGAATTTGCAAAGGTAAAAAGAATAATTATTCAGCATAATCATAAACCAACAAAGACACGGATACAAATGACGAAAGTTACTTTATCCTGTTACAAAAGTATACGGACTATTCATTGAATTTTTTCCGGAAATTTATATCTTGTTGATCCATTAAAATGGGGATTTTAAGGATTGGCTTAGCTGAACATTATGTAACCTGTCTGTTATACAAGGGTTTAATTATTCCATAATGAAGAACTACAGTAATGTATCCAAAGAGGATGTTATTAAAGAATTGCTGGCATTACAGCACTCTAATGAAAATCTAAAGCAAAAAAATTCCGAAAATGAAGCTCTGATTGAGGATCTTCAAAAAAGGTTGAATGAAAGCGAGGAAAAGTGCAGGACCGCTTTTATGACAAGTCCTGATTCGGTAAATATCAACAGGTTATCCGACGGATTGTTTATTTCAATCAACGAGGGCTTCAAAGTCAACACCGGGTATACACAGGAAGATGTACTCGGAAGAACCTCACTTGAGATTAATATATGGGCAAATCCGGAGGACAGGGAGGAACTTAAGAAAAGACTGAAGAAAGATGGGCGTGTTGATAATTTCCGGGCACGTTTCAGACAGAAAAACGGTAACCTTATTGATGGGATTATGACTGCCTCCCTTATTACCCTGGGTGGTGAACTTCATATTCTTAATGTTACAAGGGATATTACCTCTACCTTAAAAACCGAGGAAGCTCTGGAGCTTGAACAGATGATCATCAATTCACTTATGAATAATCTTCCTGATCATATCTACTTTAAAGATATCAACAGCAGGTTCATAAGGAATAATAAGGCCCATGCCTTATCTTTCGGTCTGGATGATCCGGAACAGATTGTCGGTAAGTCAGATTTTGACTTTTTCACCAAAGAGGCCGCAAGGGCAGCCTTTGAGGATGAACAAACTGTAATGCGTACAGGTGAGCCTGTTATAAAGGAGGAAAAACTTACAAGGAAAGATAACCATGTTGTGTGGTTCCATGCAATGAAGCTGCCCCTTTATAACAGGGAAGGAAGGATCATAGGAACCTTTGGTATTTCACGGGATATTACTCAACAAAAATATGCGGAAGAGACATTAAAGCAAAGCGAGGAGCGATTCCGGTCAGTTGCTCAGTCTGCACACGATGCCATAATTACAATTGATTATAACGGAACTATAATTGGATGGAACAGGGGAGCTGAAAATACCTTCGGGTATAAAGAGAGTGATATTATAGGGGAATCGCTGGACCTTATAATCCCTGAAGACTATATAAAGCAACATATCAAGGGAAGGATACTGCTTGAGAGAAGGAATAACCTTTACGACTCAAGCAGGATTATTGAGCTTAAAGGATTGAGGAAAAACGGTGAGATATTTCCTTTGGAACTGACTCTTTCGGAATGGGAAACTTCCGAAGGCAGGTTCTTTACGGGAATTCTGCGTGATATAACCAGCAGAAAAAGGACTGAGGTTGAAAACCAGATCATCTTTGAGATCATACAGGGTGTTACATCAACATCCAACCTCGATCAGTTGCTCAAGCTGATCCATCATTCACTCGGGAAAGTTGTTTATGCAGATAATTTCTTTGTTGCTCTTTTTGATGAAACTACAGGATTGTTCAGTTTCCCGTATTTTGTGGACAAATATGATACATTACCGGAATCGGCATCAATGGGCAGGAGTTGTACTGAATATGTATTCAGGTCACTGAAGCCGTTCCTGTTCACAGAAGAGGAATATGACCATCTCGTTGAAAAAGGAGAGGTTGAACTGGTAGGATCAGCTTCACCTTCCTGGATTGGTATCCCTCTTCAGACTCCATCCAGGATAATAGGGGTAATGGTCTTACAGCATTATGAAAAGGCAGAGGTTTATTCAGAGAATGATGTTCAGCTTCTGATGTCCATTGGTAGCCAGGTAGCTGTTGCTATTGAAAGAAAAAGATCGGAAGAAGAGATACTTGAGAAAAACGAAATGCTGCTCTCAATGAATACAGAAAAAGATAAGTTCTTCTCTATCCTTGCCCACGACCTGAGGGGACCATTAAGCTCTTTTGTAACAGCAACGCAGATATTGACTGAGGAATTATCGACCATAGACCCTGATGAAATGAGAGATATTACCCTGGGGATGAAAACTTCGGCGGCTAATATATATAATCTCCTTGAAAACCTTCTTGAGTGGTCGAGGATACAAAGAGGGGCTATGGAATTCGTTCCTGAAAGAATCAGCATCGAGAGTGCAATAAAGGATTGTGTTGACCTGTTATCAGAGCAGGCCCGAAATAAGGGCATAAAAGTCGATTATTATGTTCCGCATGATATGCATGTGATTGCTGACAGACACATGTTTGATACCGTAACAAGAAATCTTGTGTCCAATGCCATCAAATTTACACCTGCAGCAGGAGAGGTAAAGGTGGATGTACGAAGAAATAACGAGAATGAGGTTGAAGTCATTATTGCGGACACAGGCATAGGCATTCCCGGTGACCTTCAAGACAAATTATTCCGTATCAATGAAAAAACAAGTCGCAGGGGAACAGAAGGCGAGGCAAGCTCAGGTCTTGGATTATTGCTTTGTAAAGAGTTTGTGGAGAAGCACCGAGGAAGATTATGGGTGGAAAGCGAACCTGATAATGGAAGCAAATTTCATTTTACTATACCTGATAATGGAGCCGGCAAGTATTAAACAAAAAAACCTGGTGGATATGTCTATGATATTTAAACAACTTTAACCGGAATATAAAATGCAAAAGAAATCAAGCGTTAAAGAGAATCTCTATTTTTCCATCGTGGAAAACAGTCCTGATTTTATTACCAGGTATGACAGGAATTTCAGGTATATATATATTAACAGCACAGGTCTGAGAAATCTTGGCAGGGATAAGGAATCTCTTGTGGGGAAGACTCACAGGGAAGCCGGAGTATATTCTCCTGAACAGTGCGATTTCATGGAAAATAAGATCAGGGATGTATATGATACCGGCAGGGAATTCAATGACCAGTTTGAATGGGGAGGTGCCGGCAGTAACCTCTGGATACATCTTCTCCTGACACCTGAATATGATGACCGGGGTAATATAGAAAGTGTACTGGGCTTCTCAAGGGATATTTCAAAATATAAAAAAGCTGAAAAGGAATTACTTGAAAATGAGGAGGTCTTTAATCACTTCATGGAGCATAGCCCTGTATATGTGTTTTTCAAGGATAAGGATGTAAGGACATTACGTCTTAGCAGAAACTATGAAAGGATGCTGGGCAGGCCCCTGGATGACCTGATTGGCAAGTCAATGGAAGATCTTTTCCCCCCTGACTTTGCAAAAAGTATGATGGAAGATGATAAACGTATCCTTAATTCCGGTAAACTTGAGACAATTGATGAGGAATTGAACGGGAAATATTATACCACATATAAATTTCCAATAATAATAAATGGTATGCCACGATACCTGGCAGGATACACAATAGACGTTACCCAGCAGAAAAAGGCGGAGATGAGGTTGCAAAGGTCCAATAAACTGCTGGAAATCAGTACTGCCAAAGCCACAAAGCTGCTGGAGGAGGTAGAGGCTGAGGTTGCACAAAGAAGGAAAGCTGAGGAGGAGATTAGTATGTTGAATGCCGATCTGGAAAAGAGGGTCCTTGAACGTACGAGGCAGCTTGAAGCAGCAAATAATGAACTCGAAGCATTTGCATATTCAGTATCGCACGACTTGAGGGCACCTCTGCGGGCTATTGATGGATTTTCCAGGTTCCTGATTGATGATCACAGTAAACAATTGACATCGGAAGGTAAGAAGCTGGTCGAACATATCAGGAATAATACACAAAAGATGGATCAGCTTATAACAGATATCCTGGCCCTGTCGCGTGTAAGCAGAAGCGAACACAGGACTTCACATATCGATATGACAAAAATGGCTTTAAGCATGTTAAATGAAACAGTACCGGCTGATATACTTGAAAAGGTCAAGGTCAAAATTGGTAAACTACCGGAAGCCTGGGCGGATCCGACGTATATGAAACAGGTATGGATCAACCTAATATCCAATGCTGTAAAATTTTCCTCCACTAACAGTAATCCTGTCATATCTTTTGGAGGTGAGACAAGAGGAAGTTATTATGTGTATTATTTATCTGATAATGGAGTTGGATTTGATAAGGAATATAATAAGAAGATATTTGGAGTCTTCCAGCGATTGCATAAGTCTGATGAATTTGAAGGAACCGGTGTGGGTCTGGCTATTGTTCAGAGAATAATTCACAGGCACGGAGGTGAGGTATGGGCAGAAGGAAAAGAAGGAGAAGGTGCAACCTTTTATTTTAGCCTGCCGGTAAAGGCAGACATATAAGATTGATATTATTGGGTAAAAATTCTCATTATCAAAGAATATTGGAGTATGGTACCGAAAAAAAAACTCAGGATCTTATTTGCAGAAGATCTGCCTTCTGATGCAGAACTGGCCGTGATGGAACTGCATAAAGGAGGCCTGGCCTTTGAACATCGAAGAGTGGATTCCAGGAAGGATTTTCTGGCAGCCCTCAAGGATTATCAGCCTGATATTGTGATCTCCGATTATATGATGCCTTCCTTCAATGGCCTGCAGGCTTTGAAAGACTCACGGGAATATGATCCGTTTATGCCCTTTATTCTTTTCACAGGTTCTACCAATGAAGAAATAGCAGTGGAATGTATGAAGGCTGGTGCATCCGATTATGTTATCAAGGAACATATGACACGGTTGCCTTTTGCTGTTATTGAGGTACTTGAACAAACACGGATACAAAAGGAAAAAATAGAAGCTGATCATCTTCTTGAGGTGAGCCATCATTCTCTTAATACATTGATAAGTCATCTGCCCGGTGTGGTTTACAGGTGCCGTAATGATAAAGCAAGAACAGTGGAATTCATTAGTGATGTTGCCAGTGACATTATGGGATATTCTGCAGATGAACTGATCATTAATAAAGATATATCGTACAATGAACTGATATATTTTGATGATCGTGAAGCAGTTTGGCAGGAAATACAGGAAGCGGTTGAAAAAGGGGAACATTATCATATCAAATACAGGATCATAAAAAAAGATGATAATGTTATTTGGGTATGGGACAATGGAGAAGGTATTTTAAATGAAAACGGCGAACTGCAGTTTCTTGAAGGTTTTATTACAGATATTACCAGCCAGAAACTGGCAGAGGATTCACTTAAAGAGAGCAGGCAGTTATTTGAGACTCTTGCACAGGCTGCCCCTGTCGGAATATTCCGTACCCGTGCTGATGGTTACACAACATATGTCAATCCGCGATGGACAGAACTGGCCGGAATGTCGGCAGAGGAGGCTCTTGGCAATGGTTGGCTTAAAGCGGTCCACCCAAGCGACAGGGATATTATTTTAGGTAAATGGAACTCTGATGTTTTACAGAGGAAGACATCATATGCTGAATACCGGTTTCTCCGGTCCGATGGATCAATATGCTGGGTTATTGGTAATGCAGTACCGGAACATTCGGGAGGGAACGTTTATGGGTATATAGGTACCATTACGGATATAACTGATCGACATCTGGCAGATATAGAACTACATAAACTGTCAAGAGCAGTGGAGCAAAGTCCTGTGTCGATCATCATTACCGATACAGAAGGAATAATTGAATATGTAAATCCTAAAATGTGTGCGGTCACCGGTTATTCACAGGAAGAGCTTATTGGGAAAAATCCGAGTTTATTGAGTACAAAAGAAAAATCAAAATCAGAATTTAAGGTACTTTGGGATACTATCAAAGGAGGGAATGACTGGTCGGGGGAATTTCATAATAAAAAGAAAAACGGGGAACATTACTGGGAAAGTGCCACAATTTCTCCTATAAGGAATGAAAGGAATGAGATAACACATTTTCTGGGTATAAAGGAAGACATTTCTGAGAAAAAACGTTCGGAACAGGTTCAAAAAGCACTTTTTGAGATTTCAAGCGCAGTGGTAACAAATCCTGAACTGGAGACCCTGATCGAGATCATTAAGAAACAGATTGGTACTATTCTCGATTCCAGGAATTTTTACCTGGCATTTTATGATGAGAAGGCAGGCAGTTTATATTCTCCGGTCACAAAGGATGAGAAAGATGACTTTGTGTCGTGGCCTGCTGAAAATTCCCTGACATGGTATGTGGTGAAAAATAACAGGTCGGTTGTGCTGAGGAAGGATGAAATAATGCATCTCATTAATAAGGGAGAAGTACAGCTTGTTGGCACTATAGCTGAATGCTGGATAGGTGTGCCATTGAAAGTAAGCGACAGGACTCTCGGAGCTTTTGTATTGCAGAGCTATGATAATCCTGATGCATATAATAAAGGTGACATCAACATGCTTGAGTTTATTGCTAACCAGATAAGTCAGGCTATTCAGCGCCAGAATGCAATCACAGAACTAAAGGAAGCCTTGAGAAAAGCTGAAGCAGGCGACAGGCTTAAAACAACCTTCCTGAATAACATTTCACATGAGGTAAGGACACCTCTGAACGGTATACTTGGTTTCTCTGAGCTGATAGCAAAACCCGGTCTGCCGGACAAGGACAGGAGAGAATCTCTTGATATGCTATCTGAAAGCAGTGACAGGTTACTAAATACAATTACCAATTACATGGATATATCACTTCTTACATCGGAAACCCTTATGGTACATAATAAGGATTTTTTCCCGGAACGTATTCTCAGGGATATGTTTGTGAAATATGAAAGACTGTGTAAGAAAAGAGATCTAATTCTGATGCTTGATATTCCTGCACAGACAGAAGGCCTGTCAATTCATTCCGATCCTGAGATTTTCAAAAAGATAATATCACATTTTCTTGATAATGCCTTCAAATTCACGGAAAAAGGAAGTATAACCTATGGCTTCAGGGTGAAAGGTGAAAAGCTAGATTTTTTTGTTCATGATACCGGAATAGGTATCAATACTGAATCGGCAGGCAGTATTTTTAAGCGTTTCATAAAAGAAGAAAGAAATGTGCATAAGAATACTGAAGGAAGTGGACTTGGCCTGTCAATAGCAAAAGGGATGTCGTTGCTTATTGGGGGAGAGATAAGTCTTGACTCGGAACCAGGAAAGGGATCAACTTTTTATTTGTCATTACCGCTTGATAAGACTGGAGAACCTTTTACGGGTGGAGGAGACATTGCAGTGCGGCGAAAAGGATCGAAGATTCTTGTTGCTGAAGACGATGAAACAAATTTCTTCTATATAAGTGCCCTGCTTAAGCATGAGACAAGGTTTACCGTTATACATGCCGTATCAGGGAACGAGGCTGTTGAACTTTACAGGGCTAATCCCGACATAGCACTGATACTGATGGATATTAAAATGTCAGATATAGATGGTATTGAAGCAACAAGGATGATAAAACAGATCAACAGGGATATTCCGGTTATCGCAATCACGGCTTACGCTATGTTGGGGGATGAAGAAAAGATACTTGCCGCAGGATGCGATGGATACCTTAGCAAGCCGATAAGCAAAAGCAGCCTGCTGCGGGCAATGTCAAAATTCATTGAGATTTAAATCCTGACAAATATTTCTTAACCTGCCTGTAGACATTATCGGCTGTAAAGCCAAATTTCTCATCAAGTATCTTATAAGGAGCGGAATAACCAAAGTGTGTCAGTCCCCAAACTGATCCTGACGGCCCGACAAGTCCCTGTAAGGTTACCGGTAATCCGGCTGTCAGACCGAATACAGGTATATTATCCGGAATGATTCTTTTCCTGTATTCTTCAGGCTGATCCCTGAATAAACCTTCTGAAGGAGCTGATATTATCCTTACTTTCAGATTCTCGCTTTCCAGCAGGGCTGCGCCATCAACCAGTGTTGATACTTCAGAACCGCTTGCAACCAGTATTATATCAGGAGTGCCCTGGCAATCCTTTACAATATATGCTCCCTTTGAAGTATTAAGGGCATCTTTATATCTGTTATTATTGTCAGATGGCAGGTCTTTAATATTCTGCCTCGACAATATCAGTGCTGTAGGTGTTTCTTTGTTCCCGATAGCTATTTTCCAGGCAACTGTAGTTTCTGTTGTATCTGCAGGCCTTAATACTACAATACTGTTCCGGCCATGATGATTTTTAAGATGTTCCATTAGCCTGATCTGGGCTTCCTGCTCTACCGGCTGATGAGTTGGGCCGTCTTCCCCGACCCTGAATGCATCATGCGTCCAGATATATTTTACAGGCAGTCCCATAAGACATGCAAGTCTTACAGCAGGTTTCATGAAATCGGAAAAAACAAAAAATGTTCCGCAGGCAGGTATTACTCCGCCATGAAGAGCCATGCCATTTACAATGGCTGCCATTGTCAACTCAGATACTCCAGCATGAAGGAATGCCCCGGAAAAATCTCCCCGCGTAAACGGATGTGTCTTTTTAAGAAAGCCATCTGTCTTATCCGAATTAGCCAGGTCGGCAGACGCAACTATCATATTCCCTATTTTTTCCGCAAAATGGGACAGAACGACTGAAGATGCAGCCCTTGTAGCTGAACCTTCTTTCTGAATTATACTGCTGAAGTCAATATCAGGAATTTTACCGCTGTAATAAGTATTCAATGTCAGGGCAGCCTCAGGATTTTCTCGTGCCCACTCTTCTTTCCTTTGTTTCCATTCTTTCGCCCTGGCTGACTTTTCAACAAGTACTTTTTTATAATGTACTGTAACATCATCAAATATCATGAAGGGATCATTTATATCACCACCCAGGTTGGCAAGTGATTTTTCATAAGATGCTCCTGCATCGCTAACAGGCATACCATGTGTTGAGGTTCTTCTTTCAAAACTGTTGCCATCAGCGTCGAGCAGCCCTTTACCCATAATTGTTTTACCTATTATCAGGGTAGGTGATTCCTTTTCTGTTATTGCCTCTGAGAGTGCATTCCTGATCTGGTCATGATCATTGCCTTCTATCTCCGTAACTTTCCAGCCCCAGGCAGAATATTTCCGGGCTGTATCTTCTCTTGTTACCGCACTGGTCTCTGTTGAAAGCTGTATATCATTTGAGTCGTAAAACATTATAAGATTATTAAGACCCAGATATCCTGCCAGCCGGCCGGCCCCCTGAGAGATCTCTTCCTGTACTCCTCCGTCTGAAATATATGTGAATATCTTATGTGAGAATAATTCTCCGAATCTTGATGCCAGGAACCTTTCGGCAATAGCTGCACCTACAGCCATGGTATGTCCCTGTCCAAGAGGACCGGAAGTGTTTTCAATACCTCTCATTATCTCCAGTTCCGGGTGACCCGGAGTCGGGCTTCCCCATTGCCTGAAATTCATTAGCTCATCTGCCGTGAAACGGCCTGTTAGAGTGAGTACTGAATAAAGCACCGGTGACATGTGCCCGGGGTCAAGAAAAAACCTGTCACGGTTTATCCAACGCGGATCGTCAGGATCAAAGTTCAGAAACTCCGAAAACAGTAAATGGATAAAATCTGCACCACCCATTGCCCCTCCCGGGTGACCTGATCTTGCCTTCTCTACCATTGCCATTGAAAGGATACGGATATTATCTGCAGCCCTGTGATTTATATCAGTACTCATATTATTGGATTTTTCAAAATCTTAAAACAGTGGTACAGCTATAAATATTTCCGGTCTTCTTCAGGTATATCGAAATATTTGCTGTAAGTCTTGACATCGTGTCCTTTCTCTTCTTCAATCTTGTCATCCCTTAGCTTTATTGTAACTTCTTCACCCGCAATTCCTGAAAAGTAAATACTATATTCCTTTCCTTTTTCATCGATCATTATTATCCTTACCAGGTGCAGATATTTCATACTGTTAAGCTGGGCTCCGCAGATTGGGCAGTTGTAGATGTACTCATCACCTTTGTTGATCGCAAATGACGGGTGAGTCGTGGTAGTGTAGTTTCCGAGTTCGGCATTAAGAAAGACCAGACCTTTTTGAGATCTGTCACTTAATTTTGTTGCAGCCAGCACAATAGATGTTTTAACTTTTAAATGGCCTCTGCATACCTTGCATAAATAATCGTTGCTCATGGTAACCTCCTGTTTCAAATATTGGGATCTGTTTTTCTTTTCACAATATAAGAAAGTTATTCCCGAAAATCAATACTATTTATTCCAAATAGGTTCTGCTGGCAGAGATATTTCAAACTCTCTGTGAAGCTTATCTTCAAACTGTCCGCGGAAGGTTCCCCCGAAAAATCTGTCCTTAGGTTCTTTAAGGAATCTTTGCCATGATAAATCCTCCCTGCCAGGTATAACAGGATAAAAAAGAATGTTATTCTGTTGCGAAGCTTCCAGGTCACCTTTTGCATCGCCTATCATCATGATATTCCCTTCAGGATATTTGCCAATGGCAGCATACTTAATATGTTCTGCCTTGGTCCCATGTTCCTGGGCGGCAATAAACCGGACATACTGATTAATGTTATTTTCCCTCCATTCTTTTTCCAGAGCCTCAAGAGGAGTCTGCGATACTATTACAAGGTCAGCTATACCCGATAGTTCCCTGAGAGCCATAAGAGCACCCGGAAACGGATGGATCCTGTTCATTCCATCTTCTATTTCCCTGTTGATATTTTCGCTCCACCGCAGGATCAGTTCAAGCTCACTGTCATAGTGTGAATCGATGTATCTTTTTAAGATTTGATTACTTAGTTTTGTTTCAGTATTTACCCATTGTTTTAAGGATCTCAGTTCCGGCAGTGAGATACCGGTATTTCGTATCTCACTTCTTTCTCGTAAATAGTCGAAAACCCTTATCAGTGAGGCAAACCTGTTCCCGCCCCTGTAAACTGAATACAGGTTTACAAATTCCCATGTTTCACGCAAAGTTTTTTCGACAGGATACAGGTTAAAAAATTTCAGGGCATTGGGAATGAAGAATTTTTTCTGTTTGATCTCCATTGTGTCAAAAACACATCCGTCAGAATCAATACCAATAAAATGGTCATGTTCAGGCTGGATATTTTTTAGTAGATCGTGATAATCCATACAATTGGGAAAAATTATTTGCGCGAGGATATTCTATGATTCATTATTAACGGCCATGCTGACTTTTTTATTTCCGGGATTAATACGTGCTGATACAAATCCGTCAAAAAACGCCCTGGCATTTCGTCCGAGAGTCTGTATCTTATATCCCCCTTCCTGTACAACAAGAGTTGGCAGTTTCATGGCGCCTATCATTCTGCCGTTTGCTTCAAAGTCATTTATTGCCAGTTTCCAGGTTCCTGTCGGATCTCCTTTTGCGGTATCGAGCCCTAAGGCAATAATAAGATAATCAGGATGATACTGGCTGATTATCTTCAAAGCTTTTGCCAGAGTCTTCCTGTACTCATCAGGAGTGCAATGTTCATGCAGCGGAAAGTTATGGTTATAACCTGTTCCGGGACCTTCTCCCTTTTCATCGGGAAAGCCTGAAAAATAGGGATATGCAAATGACGGATGCCCGTGAATGGAAACCGTCAGTACATCATTCCTGTCATAGAATATCTGCTGCTGACCGTTACCATGATGATAGTCAATATCCAGGATGGATATCCTGCCAAACCTGCTGAGGTAATCGGCAGCCACAGCATTATTATTGAAATAACAAAATCCCCCGAAAACAAATCTTTCCGCATGATGACCCGGGGGACGTGTAAGTACATATGCTGAATCGGCTCCTGACAACAATTCGTTAACCGCTGTCAGGGTACAGTCTATACCCGCACGGGCAGCGATAAAGGCATTCCTGTTAAGAGGCGTGAATGTGTCAATACAGAAATATCCGGCCCTTACTGATAGTTCTTTCGGAGAACGGGCGGAATTTCGAATCGGGAAAACATAAGGATATACGGATTTGCCCGGTTTCAGGTTGTTGCATACCTTCTTAAAGTAATCCACATATTTTTTATCATGTACTGCAAGAATGTACCTGTCAGGAAACTCACTGCTTTTGCCTGTCCTGAAGTAGCCTGTCTTTTCAAGCTCAGTTGTTATATGAGGAATCCTTACGGGAGATTCCACATAACCTCTCTGGTGGATATCATGTATGCTGCTCTTATCATTAATTATCCAGAAGATCTTATGCTTTGTTGAAATATCTGGATTAAATGATGATGTGTTGATTTTTTTCCTGTACATGAATGGCCTGAGGCTGACAGGATCTGATTTTATACTGTTCACCACCCTGGTTATGTATTCCGGCGGACAATAATCCGGATAAATACGTTCAAGTATTGCCCGCACGATCTTTTTTGCCTTCAGTCTTGATAACGGCACCTGGTTGCCAAGGCTGTCAAACATAAGATAGGGCGGGCTGTCGTCTTCAGGTTTTACAAGCGTCGCATAGAGGGTATTTATAACAGGCCTGGCACCGAAACGTTCATAAAATGCCAGCCGTTTTTTATTTTGCTCAAGAAATGTTATGTCGCGGCATAATTCCGGATCATCAGGGAGACATTCAAAGAAAAGTCCCGTTACGTTTAATGATGCTGCTTCTTCTCTGATCCTCTGGTATATGAAACTACCAACACCGGAAGATGTTTTGCCAGGTAAGGTGGCTATAAAATCCAGAAAACAGAAATGAAGGTCAGGCATATATTTCATCAGGGCGAATCCCAGAATGGTCTCATGGATATTTTCCGCTACCAGAAGGAATGACTGGTATTTGAATTTTAGCGGATTAACGAGTTGTTCATCAAGCTTCTCAATTTTATCCTTCCATAACTCGGGAAACTGTCCGGAGAGTATTTCCCTGACTGCTGACATAGCAGAAAGATTATACCCGAGGTAGGGATTGGAAATTTTTCTTATCCTAAGCATATGCTTTTTGGTTTATGCATCCCTGTTTCTCATATGGACAACCCTCTGCGGGAAAGGAATGGTAATATCGTTTTCATGGAACTTATCAAGGATGTTAAGCCTTATCTCACTCTTTATATTCTCGACTCTGAAGATCTCATCCGTCCAGAACAGAAGAGTGATATCTATTGATGAATTACCAAAATCGGTTAGTCTGACAAAGGGTTCAGGATTTTTGACTACCTGTGGATGATTTTTTGCGACATCCTTTACTATTTTCAGAGCTTTTGGGACATCAGTTGAATAGTCAACACCTATTATGATTTTAAATCTCGACCTTTCATGTCCGTGCGTCCAGTTGATAAGATGATTTGCGGTGAGAGTGGAATTAGGCAGAATAATATACTTATCATCGCGCGTCAGTACGGTTGTCGTTCGAATATTGATCTTCTGTACCCTGCAGAACAGACCGTCCACCTCTATGATATCATTTACCTTCACTGTAGCATCAAGAAGTATGATGACTCCTGACACAAAATCATTGAACAGGTTCTGGAGTCCGAGTCCGATACCTACCAGCAGGGCGGCGGAACCGGCCAGCATGACTTTAACATTGACACCCAGTATTTCAAGGGCAATCAGAATAGCAGTTGCTACAATAAGGTATTTTATAATCTGGTAAACAGCATACTTCTTCGATTTTCTTAACCTTCTGTTGTTTGTTATGAATATTTTAAAGGATTTCAGAATTATCCAGACAACAAGAATAAGGACCAGGAGAGCAACTATATCATATACCGACAGTGAATATTTCCCTAGTTCCAGGATCTTGTATTCAAGTATCTTTTTCATATAGTTTGTTCTGTATAGGAATGTTACTTCTTTTCAAAGTCCTTAAAGTTAATTGAATTTCATAATTCCTATAGTTCACTTAAAAGGAAATTATTATCGATCTTGCCTGATTTATTCAGATTGCGGTCTGATAAATTAACAAAATAACGCTGTAATATGTTGTTGATTGTAGTCATTTATCGTATCTTATTCAATATTTTATACCTGAAGTCAGTTGTTTATTTTCATTCTAAATTAAAAAGACTGACAAATGATAGTATTTTTTAAAAAGTATTGTTATTAAATTCACAGCGCTTTTTCAGACTTATTATTTTTTTTCGATAATATCTATTAATTACCTAAAAATCAAATACAAATGTACTACGTAGGAAATCTGGTTAAGGAGTTGTCTGATAAACATGGCCGTCAAAGGGAGAGCCTTCTGCCTATACTCCAGGGTATTGCTCAGAAGCACAACTATCTTACTGATGAGGTAATGGTTGAGGTTGCCAGGGAGCTGGATATCTCGGCTTCTGAGGTTTATGGGACCGCTTCGTTTTACACCTTTCTCGATACGGAGCCACGGGGTAAGTATGTTATCAGGGTATGTAAAACGATAACATGTACAATGAAGGGCAAGAGTGATATCATTCAGACTCTTGAAGAGATGCTTAAGATCAAGGTAGGAGAGACTACAGCTGATAACCAGTTCAGTCTTCTTGAGACCAATTGTATCGGTTGGTGTCATAAGGCTCCGGCTATTCTGATCAACGAGATGCCTTACACCGAACTGACACCTGAGAAGGTTTCCGAGATAATAAAAGATTATATGCAAAAGTAAATACCGGGGGACAAAATGGAAAATACAGGTTTAAATAAGGTTGACCTTATATTTGAAGAAACGGATGAACAGGAAGTCCTGACCAAGGCTTTCAAGATGAGCAAAGAAAAAATTATCCAGGAAATTCTTGAATCCGGCCTTAAAGGCAGGGGAGGAGCCGGTTTCCCGACCGGATTGAAATGGAAATACACAGCTGCAGAGAAGAGTAACGAGAAATATGTTGTTTGTAATGCGGATGAGGGAGAGCCGGGAACCTTCAAGGACCGTGAGATACTCGACAAAGTCTCAAACAAGGTACATGGCGGCATGGCTATTGCAGGTAAAGCTATCGGCGCAAAGAAAGGCTATGTTTACCTCAGAGGTGAGTACAGATACCTGTTACCAAAGCTTATGGCTGAACTGGAAGATTTTCACAAGATGATAAGCGAAATCGGCTATGATTTTAATATTGAGTACCGAATGGGAAGTGGTGCTTATATCTGCGGCGAGGAGAGTGCTCTTTTCGAATCGATAGAAGGCAATAGGGGAGAACCGCGCAACAAACCTCCCTATCCTACGTCATCAGGTCTTTTTGGCAAGCCTACATCCATAAATAATGTTGAGACCCTTGTTACGGCAATGATGATACTGAAACACGGTTCAAAGGATTTTTTAAAATACGGGACAAACGATTCAAGAGGATCAAAAGTATTCTCTGTTTCGGGTGATACTCCCACCCCTGGGATCTTTGAACTTGAACTGGGGATGACTGTTCAGCAATTTGTCAATGTATTCGGAGATGGTGATGCCAAAGCTGTACAGGTGGGAGGAGCCTCAGGCTTCTGCGTTCCCCGGAAGAAATTTGCCGAAACAATAATAGGTTTTGAAGGTGTGCCGACCGGTGGTTCGATGAAGCTGTTCAACAGTTCCCGATCTATGTATAATGTACTGCATAACTACCTGGATTTTTTTGCAGAAGAATCATGTGGTCAGTGTACGCCCTGCAGGGTAGGATGCCAGCAATTACTTAAAGGCATTGAAATGGTGAAAAAAGGGGATGTTAAATCAACATATCTCAACGAACTTGTTAAACTGGCTGACACAATGAAAATTGCAGCAAAATGTGGTCTGGGACAATCTGTTGGTAATGCATTCAAATCGATTGTTGGCAACTTCAGGGAAGAGATCATCTATTAGTAACATTATTAAATTCCGGGAAAAATGATAAATCTTACAATAAACAACCAGAAGATTTCGGTTAAAGAAGGAACAACCGTTCTTGCTGCTGCCAAACAATTAAATATTACTATACCAACCTTATGCAATCACGATGATCTGTGTGTTGCCGGTAACTGTCGTGTATGTCTTGTAGAGCAGAAAGGGGCCAGGACCCTTATTGCTTCATGCGCCGTTCCTGTTTTTGAGGGCATGGAGATCATGACCAATTCCCTAAGGGTACGTAATGCACGTAAACATGTCGTTGAACTGCTTCTTTCAGAACACAGATCAGACTGTACAAAGTGTTATAAGAACCAGAACTGCGAACTACAGGCCCTGGCCAATGAATTTGCTTTTGGTGACCATATTCTCCTGTCGCTTGTCGAGGAAAAAAATTATAATATTGACAGATCGTCTCCTTCCTTTATCAAGGATGACAGCAAATGTATACGCTGCCAGCGATGTGTGAGAACATGCTCTGAACTTCAGGAAGTTTCAGCAATATCTGTCTCCAATAAGGGTGCTAATCAGAAGATATCTTCTTTCCACGACAGACCTATGAGCAGTGTCGTATGTACTAACTGCGGACAATGTGTAAACCGCTGTCCGACAGGAGCCCTGGTTGAAAAAACTTATATCGACCAGGTATGGGATGCAATATATGATCCGGATAAACATGTCGTGGTTCAGACTGCTCCGGCTGTAAGGGTAGCTCTTGGTGAAGACCTGGGATATGATCCCGGGGAAAGGGTAACCGGCAAGATGGTCAATGCTCTCAGGCAGGTTGGGTTCGATTCAGTCCTTGATACTGATTTCTCAGCTGATCTTACTATTATGGAAGAAGGTACGGAGCTGCTAAACCGGCTCAAAAAAGCCCTGATGGATGGCGACCGTAAAGTATCACTTCCGATGTTCACATCATGTTCTCCGGGTTGGATCAAGTTCATAGAACATAAGTACCCGGAGTTCCTGCCAAACCTCTCAACCTGCAAATCACCGCAGCAGATGTTCGGTGCCCTGGCAAAAACTTATTATGCAGCCAAGCGGGACCTTGATCCTTCAAAGATAGTCTCAGTTTCAATAATGCCTTGTACTGCCAAGAAATTTGAAGCTGACAGGCCCGAAATGCGATCAAGCGGGTACAAGGATGTTGACTACGTGCTTACTACACGTGAACTGGCTGTCATGATAAAGCAGGCAGGTATCGATTTCATGAATCTTGAATCTGCAAATTACGATTCAATAATGGGTGAATCAACAGGCGCCGGCGTTATTTTCGGTGCCACAGGAGGAGTTATGGAGGCAGCTTTGCGTACAGCCTATGAAATCATAACCGGCCATGAGGTACCTTTCGGCAACCTGAACATAACACCGGTAAGAGGTATGGATGGCGTTAAGGAAGCAACTGTGAAAATTGAAGGTTGTGTGGACGAATGGAAATTCCTGGAAGGAGTTGAACTTAAAGTTGCAATAGCTCACGGTCTGGTAAATGCCAACAAGATCATGAAGATGGTGCGTGATGGTAAAGCTTCATATCATTTCATTGAGATTATGGCATGTCCGGGAGGATGTATAGGTGGCGGCGGACAACCTATCCCTACCAATCTGGAAATAAGACAGAACCGTATGAAGGCAATATATTCCGAAGATGAAGGCAAGACCCTTCGTAAGTCACACGAGAATCCGGAAGTCATTGCTGTATATAAAGAGTTCCTCCATCAGCCCAACAGCCATAAATCACATGAGTTACTCCACACTCATTATGTGGAACGGGATAATTACTGAAATTCAGATAATTAAACATTTGGATGAGGCTGTCTCAAAAGTCCCTTTTAACCGCTAAGTACTCAAAGAAGGCGCAAAGCACACAAAGGCAAAGTCTTTAAATTCAGTCCTTTGCGATCTCTGCGTATTATCTTTGTGCGCTCTGCGGTTAAGGATTTTTTACTTTTGGGACAGCTTCTTTTATTTTTTGGTCTTCTTCAGCAGCCAGGCCATATTTTCCCCGAGATCCTTCATGGTCTTCATGCCTTCTTTATCTTTTAGAACCTCGCCTTTTTCCCTTCCGATACCAATGTTCCAGTAGGATGATCCAGGGATTATCATCTCATTGATAAGGAAAAAATGGTTTAAGCTGTCAAAGGCGTGTATGGCACCTGCCCTGCGTACTGCTACAACACCTGCACCAGCTTTGTGCTTAAGAGGGCTTCCGGATGCCCTGAGAGAATAACTTGCAACCTCAATAAGTGCCTTGGCGTCAGCCGTCAGATCGGCATGATAGACCGGGGAGCCTATAATAATACCGTCCGCTTTCATCATCTTCTCAATACACTTATTAATGACATCATTATCCTGATGACATCTGCCGTCTTCTTTCTTCCTGCATTTCATGCAGGCAATGCAACCGTTGACCTCTTTCCCGCCAAGCTGGAATAATTCAGATTTTATACCTTCCTTTTCGAGGGCTTTGAAAACCTCTTTTATGAGTAATTCAGTGTTTCCTCCCTTCCTGGGACTGCAGTTAATACCAAGTACTTTCATAGCTGTGATTTTATCCAATAATATTTAGTATCTCCTTAATATCTATGTCTTTCAACGGATTATTGCTTGTTATGAACATGTCGGCAAGTTTAGACTTTTTCTCCTGCAATCGTACAATCTTTTCTTCTATGCTGTTACTTGTGATATACCTGTAAACAAACACGCTTTTATCCTGGCCAATACGGTGTGCCCTGTTGAGTGCCTGCATCTCTGATGCAGGATTCCACCATGGGTCCAGGATGAATACATATTCTGCGGCTGTCAGGTTAAGGCCAACACCTCCGGCTTTCAGGGATATGAGGAAGATCCTGTTGTCTTCCTGGTTCTGGAAGGAGTTCACAATTTTTTCCCTGTTTGTGCTGGCCCCGGTCAGCATTGAGAACATGATCCTTCTTTTCCTGAATACTTCCGCATATAGATCGAGGTGCTTTACGAATGAGGAAAAGACCAGTATCTTGTGTCCTTCGGATATTACACTTTCAATATCCTGGAGAACGGTTTCAAATTTACCTGAGCTCGATTCGTAATCTTCATAAGCCATGACCGGATGGTTCGATATCTGCCTGAGTTTCATCAATCCCTGTAAAACTACGATTGTTGATTTCTCTACACCGGTAGAGGTGATGTTCTTAATTATGCTGTTCCTTACCGAAGATTTCTCTTTATCATAGATTTGGAATTGCTCATCCGTCATATCACAAAAGACAGTCTGTTCTGTGACCGGTGGCAGGTCCCTTGCCACCATCTCCTTTGTACGTCTTAATATAAATGGCTGAATGATCTTCCTGAGTTTGTCTTCTTTCTCATCATCACCCATTTTCTCTATAGGCCGGGCAAATTCCCTGTGGAAATAGGCCAGGTCACCCAATAATCCGGGATTGACGAAGTTGAGTTGCGTCCATAGATCGGTCAGTGAATTTTCCACCGGTGTTCCTGTAAGAGCCAGTTTGAAATCTGATTTAAGACGCATGACTGTCCTGTAAAGCATGGAAGCCGGGTTTTTAATTAGCTGGCTCTCATCAAGGATGATATATTGGAAATGAAAGGTGCTTACCAGGTCTATATCCTGTCTTATTGTGTGGTAACTTGATAATATGATATCGAAATTATGAAAATAGTCGGTCGACTTTTTACGCTGGTTGCCTTTATAACTATATACTTTCATCCCGGGAATAAATCTCTTAATTTCATTTTCCCAGTTATATATCAGGGAGGCCGGTACTATTATAAGGCTGGTCATTCTCTCCTCATACATGTCAAACAGTGAAGGTTCCCTGGATATGTTTCCGTGAGCAGCAGGAACCAATGTTTCCCTGTTATGCTGGAGCATAGCGAGCGCCTGTATTGTCTTGCCAAGTCCCATATCATCGGCCAGGCATCCGCCAAGCCCGGCGTTCTGGAGAAAATTAAGCCAGTTTAGTCCATCCGACTGGTAATGCCGCATTTTTGCCTTAAGACCGGCAGGTGGTCTGAGCAAAGGGATCTGGTCAGGATTCAACAGTTTTTCAAGTTTTTCAAATCCAGCATTCTGATCATCAGAAAGTGTCTCCTTCAGCAACGCAAAATGCTGTTTATGGATCTTCAGGTCATTACCAGAACTTGTGCTGAATTCCAAAATGTTCTTGTACCTGGTAAACCACGTCTCAGGGAGTATCGCTATTGTTCCGTCCGGAAGAAGATATTCACGTATACCGGCAAGAATGTTTTTCCTGAAAAGGGCAAAGGGCAAATTCCATTTTCCTATCCTGACTGTTGCTTTTATATCGAACCAGTCATTTTCAAGCTGACTGTTAACCTCAATGTCAACCGGCTGAAGATTGTAATTTTGATCCAGTTTTGATATAAGCCGGAATCCTGCATCCGTTATTTCTGAATAGTTACTGTTTATATTCTCTACCAGGCTGTAAATCTCATCTCTTTTAACAGAATCGCTGTAGACGGGAAAAAAGTTAACATCATCATCCGAAAAATAGCCAAGTTCACCCAGAATATCACTGCATCGTTTTTCCCAAACAAAATCACGGTAGTACTTTTTGAAAATGAACCTTTCCCCTTTCTTTTCAAAAACCGTGAACGATGAGTTTGGCTCACTTGCATATAATAAATGTCCCTTGTAACTGTATCTGAGAACCATAACAGGTATACCCTTTATACCATAGCCTATTTCTATATGAGCTTCTTTAACGGCCTCAGGTTCGGTTATCTCAAATCCGCTTCCCTCGACTTTGTAATTATTTACTGCATTGACTACAAAACTGCTGAAATATTTAACCTCTGTCTTCCCGGGGATAATGATATAATCTTTTGATATGAAGGGTTTTAGTTTTGGGCCGTCAACATCACTGACAAAAAACAGCCTTGTCCCTTCCCTGATAAGACAAGGCGACATGCATACTATATCAACTGAGTTATTTCTGAGATCAATGGATTTTCCTCCTGCTTCAAGACTCAGCTTGTACGTGCTGTGATCTTCTCCCCTGATAAACCTGAAAACAGGTACGGCAAATTCATAGTTAAGCGTAAGACGGTCCTCCGCATGGAGAGTACCTGTTTTTGTCTTCTGAAAATATACGGGAACATTCTCATCCCTCGATATTTCAAGCGATTTGTAAATTCTTCTCTCTATATAAGGCCTGATAAATTTCTCAAGTTTCTCCTGTGTTATATTTGCCTGGAATTCCTTGACATTTCTGTCTTTCGAAAATAGTTTGAATAATGTGCGTTCGGAATATTCATTTATTAAATTAACGACTTCTCTCTCTTCCGGAGCAAGCATACTCAGGGTATCTATATCAGGGAACGGAAAGAGGCATTCCGATAGCCTGAAATAGCTCCTGTTCGGTTCAGGCACTATGATATACGGAAGTAATATCTGACCCCATATCCTGTGATTGATCAGTATCAGCGCAAAGGCCTTGTTCTTTTTTTCAGATGGGGTCTCCAAATCTTTCCGGTTAAAATATCCTGCAATGTTGGTTAATGTTCCTCAATTATCAAAGCATTTTCTTATTAGTTTTGCAGTAAGATGATACAAAGCATCCGTAAGCGAGTTGATCTTACAGACAATTAAATTATTATACCAGGTTGAGGAAGATAATTCATATAGACATGGATGCATTCTTTGCATCTGTTGAACAGCTGGATAACCCGGAATTAAGAGGAAAACCTGTTGCTGTTGGAGGAAGTGGTGAACGAAGTGTTGTTGCTGCAGCGAGTTATGAAGCCAGGAAATTCGGCGTCAGATCGGCAATGCCATCTGTAACAGCCAGGCGACTTTGTCCCGGACTGATCTTTGTACGACATCATTTTGACAGGTACACCGAGATCTCAGGTACTATCATGGAGATATTCAGGGATTATACCGATATTATCGAACCGCTTTCGATCGATGAAGCCTTCCTCGATGTAACAAGTGATAAGAAAAAGATCGGCTCTGCCACTGTGATAGCAAAAAGTATAAGAGAAGAGATTAAGGCAAGAACAGGACTTACAGCTTCAGCCGGGGTTTCGGTAAACAAGTTTCTGGCCAAAATAGCTTCAGATATTAATAAACCCGACGGACTCTTTGTTATTAAGCCTGGCGATGCTGAGAAATTTATTGAAGAACTGCCTGTGGGCAAATTCTATGGTATAGGAAAGGTGACAGCAGAAAAGATGCACAGGCTCGGCATTCATAAGGGATCAGATCTGAAGAATTGGGAAATGGCCGACCTTGTAAGGAACTTCGGAAAAGCCGGGGTCTTTTTTTATAATATTGTAAGGGGTATTGATGAAAGGCCCGTAGAGCCTGACCAGGAAAGAAAGTCAGTAGGTACGGAACTGACATATGAGAAAGACCTGACCACGCAGTTTGAAATAGTCGCCGAGTTATATAAGGTTGAGAAAGAGCTGATGGAAAGGCTCGAACATGCTGGTACAACAGGCAGGACCGTTACCCTGAAGGTTAAGTTTTCAGATTTCAGACAGGTTACCAGGAGCAGGACATTACAGAATTACATACATGATTTTGATACCCTGCACCATGAGGTTACCCGGATAAGAAAAGAACTTGATCTTGAAGGTGTCAGGATTAGACTTCTGGGTGTCAGTGTCTCCAACCTTGAAACTGAAGATTGTGCCGACAGTCAACTCTCCCTGTTTGAGGAAGAGTAACCTCTGAAAGTAGTTAACAGCGTATTATCATTTGATGCTCAATCCCAGTTGAACGCCAGGATATCCTGTACATCAGATTATCATTCCTGCAGCCACTGTTTCGTTTGTGCTTTCATCTATAAAGATCATACTGCCGGTGATATTATTCTTTTTATAACTGTCGTAAAATACAGGCTTCGATGTTTTTATTGTGACACTGGCAATATCGTTCATTTTAACATCAAGGTCCCGGGTGTCATGTTCGAGTGTGTTTATGTTCATTTTGTAATTTACTTCCCTGATGATACAACCGGTTTCGTTGGTGCTCATCCTTACCAGGTATTTACCACCCTGCCTGAGTGGTTTGTCATTAAACCAGCAGAGCATCAGGTTAATGTCCTGACCTACAAAAGGGAGATCTTCCGGGGCAGCGATCATATCTCCCCTGCTGATATCAATATCATCTTCGAGAGAGATGGATACACTGTCACCGGGAATCGATTCAGCCATAGTCTTACCGAGAGTATCTATGCTCTTAATTTTTGAACTGAGCAATGATGGTAGTACAGTTACTTCATCACCCGGACTGAAGATCCCTCCGGCAACACGTCCTGCGTAGCCCCTGTAATCATGGAATTCAGTCGTATGAGGCCTTATTACTGTCTGGACCGGGAAACGTTTGTTTGCTGAGTTCCTTATCTTCCTGATTTCAATTGTTTCAATGAGATCAA
>Ga0315535_1000221_pt1 | contig 39491 bp, 37 predicted proteins | sample SalMarSW160220MG_2_FD_203092 | JGI IMG/M metagenome (GOLD analysis project Ga0315535, IMG submission 203092) | Salt marsh sediment microbial communities from the Plum Island Ecosystem LTER, Massachusetts, United States - Salt Marsh Sediment SW1602-20 ... | reverse complement strand
AACGGCCACGAAAGAGAGGACTAAAAGCACAGCAAGGGGAGCGGAAGAGAAAAAACTTCCGCTCCTGCACCACTTGAAACGAAAGAATATTTTTGGGAGGTTTGAAGATTATGAATCTGAAGAATACATACGTCGTTATTGCCGCCCTCGCCTTGAGCCTGGGCCTTTGTGGGCACAACAAGACAAGCGAGGCTTTAGCAAAGGAATCTGCTATTTCTCCGTACCTGCAAGTGGCCGGCAATTGGGCGGAAAAGCCGGTAGCGCCGGAAATGAATCCATCCGGCGATATTCCCGATAGTCAGGTTTTCGTGAAATATTCTTCTCCCCTGGGTGGTTATGAACTCGATGTTCCTGAAGGCTGGGCACGGAGAACAAGAGGGGCAGATGTTATTTTCACATCGAAATTAGACGGGCTTTCAGTGACGATTACAGCCGCGGAAAAAAGGCCCGATGCTCAGAGTGTTCGCAAACACCAGGCAAAACAACTGGAAAAAACAGGGAGAGCGGTCGTCATAAAGAGTATTAGGGAGACCAAGTTGCGAAACATGCCCGCTGTTCGGGTCGTATATGAGTCGAACTCTGAGCCAAATCCTGTTACCAATAAACAGCTGCGGCTTGAATATAACACCTATTTCTATTACAGGAATGGAAAAGTGGCAGAACTCAGGCTATGGGCCCCCCTCGGCGCCGACAACGTTGACCAATGGAACCGCATATCAAAGAGTTTCAGATGGAGGTAATATGAGCGTTCTTGAAGCATTTGATCTTTACCGTTTTTATCATGCCGGGGAAGAGGAAACACTCGCCCTCAGGGGGGTCAGTATTCACCTCGAGGCGGAGGAGATCGTCGCGATACAGGGGCCTTCCGGGAGCGGTAAATCCACCCTTTTAGCATGCCTTTCCGGTCTTGACGAACCGGACGGTGGGTATGTGAGGATTATGGGAAAACGCATTACCCGGAGGCCGGAAGCCGCGCGTGCAAGCATACGCGCACGCAATATCGGCATCATGCTCCAATCGGGGAACTTGTTGGATCATCTCTCGGTGGAAGATAACATTCGGCTGCAAATGCACCTGGCGGATAAGATGAACGAGCGGCATCTGGACGAGTTGATCAATCTGGTCGGCTTGAATCAACGTCGTCATGCACGGCCTGCCCATATTTCCGGAGGAGAAGCTGCGCGCGCGGGCCTTGCTGTGGCCCTGGCCGCCCGACCAAGAGTATTGCTCGCGGATGAGCCAACCGGCGAGGTTGATGAGGAAACCGAGGGCCAAATCCTGCAGTTGCTAGGCACGTATCGGGACAAGGGGGGCGCTGTTCTGGTGGTTACACACAGCAAGGCGGTGGCAGCGTATGCAAACCGCACTGTACTCTTATCAGACGGGAGAATTGTGGACCATGACTAGAATATTTGTCAGTATGGATAACGTCGGCCGCACCTATGTGCGCGGAAAGGACCCCCTAGAAGCTCTTACCTCTGTTACCTGCGCCGTTCGCCCCGGTGACCGCATCGCCGTGGTGGGCCCCTCGGGCAGCGGCAAGTCCACATTGCTGCATCTTATGGGAGGGTTGGATGCTCCAACATCGGGAAGCATTTCATGGCCCGAACTCGGCCCCAAGGAGAGACTGCGCCCCAAGAAGATCGGCATTATCTTTCAAAGCGAAAGCCTTCTCGCCCCTCTGACGGTGGTCGAAAATGTGGAACTCCCGCTCCTGCTGGAGGGCTTGGATCCCTCAAAGGCACGCGTTTCTGCGCTTGAAGCACTGAGGGAGATAGCGTTGGACTCAATTGCCGACAAATTGCCGGAAGAACTCTCAGGAGGCCAAGCACAGCGGGTCGCTGTGGCCCGGACGTTGGCAACTCGGCCAAAACTTGTCCTGGCTGATGAACCGACCGGTCAATTGGATCACCCTACCGCCCAGCGGTTGTTCGATGTTTTTCTCGCTTCTCTGGAGGATTCTGATGCAGCACTTGTCGTAGCGACACATGATCCTGCAATTGCAAGACGCATGAATACTGTATGGAAAATACAATACGGTAAACTCGAGGTGAAGAATGCATTTTATCATTAAATGGCTCAAAGGCATACTCGTTTGCCGACCGGAACGTCTGGCCGGAATAGTAGCAGGTGTTGGTTTAACTGTTACCCTTCTGGCATCTCTAGGAATCTTCATCGCTTTAAGTTCTGTTACAATGACCAAGCGGGCGATCTCGGAGGTTCCCGTAGACTGGCAGATACTTCTGGCTTCCAATGCCAACGAAAAAGCCGTCAAGGTCGCAATAGGGAATACCACAGCATATGCCGCCTTGGAACAGGTGGGCTATGCTGATACAGCAGGTTTTACTGCCTCTACAGGGGGCACGGTCCAGACGACTGGTCCCGGGAAGGTCCTGGGAATCAGTGCGCACTACCGCCGATCTTTTCCTTTAGAAATACGCCAATTGACGGGGGCAAAACAGGGTGTACTGGTGGCCCAACAGACAGCTGCAAATCTGCATGTCAAGGAGGGTGATACGGTTACAATCACGAGAATAGGCCTATCTCCTGTTCAGGTAAAGGTGGATGGTGTCGTAGATCTCCCCAATGCTGATTCGCTTTTTCAAGCGATCGGAGTTCCGCCCGGTACCGCGCCGCAGGCACCTCCTGATAATGTACTCCTTCTTCCGGACAGTCAGTGGCACAGGATATTCGATCCCCAGATCAGGATTCGTCCTGATACTGTTCACGTGCAGTACCATGTGAGGATAAACCATAACTTGCCCAGCAGCCCCAATGCAGCCTTTGTAACGGTTCATCGCCTGGCGAATAATCTTGAAGCCCGGATCTCAGGCAGCGGGATAGTGGGAAATAACCTTGCAGCACGTTTGGCGGGCGTGCGGGCAGACGCACTTTATGCACGCGTACTTTTCCTGTTTCTTGGACTGCCGGGAGCGATACTTGCGATCCTGCTTACCTTGGCGGTTGCGAGTTCCGGAAAGAGACAACGGCTGCGTGAGCAGGCGCTGCTGCGCGTCAGGGGGGCTACAGTCGGCCAGGTTTTGAAATTTGAGGCGGTGGAAACCTTCATTGCAGGGATAGGCGGAGTGCTGTTGGGGGTTGTCCTCATTTACGCAGCGGACAAGATTATTGCACCAGCCGGCATAGTGATGGGCGGGGTCGCGTTTTTCTGGATGGGTGGTGCGGCCATTACGGGTTTTCTTCTTGCGCTTGTAGCCACAATGTATCCTGCCTGGAAACAGGCTCGTCATTTTACCGTTGCAGCCTCTAAAGCAGTGGTGAGGCGTGTAGGCAGGCCCCAGTGGCAGAAGCTCTATCTGGATCTTGTCGTGCTTGGGATTGCGTTTCTCGAGTACTGGCGGACGGCAAGCACGGGCTACCAAGTCGTGCTTGCCCCGGAAGGTGTAGCGCAAATATCTGTCCATTATGAGGCATTTATCGCACCTCTCTTCCTCTGGATTGGTGCGGTACTGTTATCCATGCGTTTTTGGGAAAACGGCCTAGAACGCGGGACAACCCTGCTTTCGACGATTCTCAGCCCCATTTCGGGGAATCTCTCCAGGGCAGTCGCAGCGTCATTGGGCCGTCAGCGTATGCTCCTGACCCGCGGTGTTATACTGGTAGCTCTTGCAGTTTCCTTTGCCGTTTCCACGGCTGTTTTCAATACGACCTATAATGTTCAGTCACGTGTGGATGCGGAGTTGACAAATGGTTCCGATGTACGGGTAACCGGTTCCACGGCATTCCCACCAGGGAGTAAACTGAAAGAATTGAAGGCGCTCCCGGGTGTCGCCGCCGCGCAGCCGATGATTCACAGATTTGCCTATGTAGGGAAAGACCTGCAGGACATCTACGGCATTGATCCAAAGCACATAAGGGAAGCGACCAATATGTCAAATGCCTATTTTGCAAGCGGAAATGCGCAAGCAACCCTTTCGATGCTGGCCAAACAGCCGGATGGAGTGCTGGTTTCCGAAGAAACGAGAAGAGATTTCCAGCTTCGCCGAGGGGACCCGCTGAATCTCCGACTGCAGTTTGCGGCGGACCATCAGTACCATATAGTTCCCTTCCGCTTCATAGGAGTAGTTCGTGAATTTCCAACCGCCCCCAAGGATTCATTTCTCATTGCCAATTCCGGCTATATGGCAAAGCAAACAGGAAGTGATGCAAAAGAGATCGTCCTGATACGAACTCAAGGCAACGCAGGAAAGCTTGTGAAAAGGGTACAAAAAGTGGTTGCTTCACTTCCAGGCGCTAAAGTAACCGATATTGGCTCCGCGCAACGAATCATCAGCTCCAACTTGACAGCGGTAAACCTTCACGGTCTCACGCGGCTGGAACTGGTTTTTGCAGTATTGCTCGTGATGGGAGCAACCGGTCTGATCCTGGCTCTCGGCTTGACTGAACGGCGGCGCAACTTCGCAATTCTCGATGCCCTGGGGGCCAAGAGCAGCCAGCTTGGTGCTTTTATCTGGAGCGAGGGTTTGTTGATGCTTGTCGGGGGTGGAACAATCGGCACCGTCCTGGGTTTCGGCGTTGCGCAGATACTGGTAAAGGTTTTAACCGGGGTGTTCGATCCGCCTCCTGAGTACCTCTACATACCGTGGGGATACATGGGCCTCCTGGCTGCAGCTGCCATTGTTTCTGCGGTTATTGTCGTTTTCGGGATGAAGATTATTTCTCGCCGTCCGGTTGTGGAAGAACTCCGAAACCTGTAAGTTTGATGCGACCATGTGAAAAAACGGGGTAACACATAGTCTATGCGGATACTGATTGTTGAAGATGAAAAGGCCCTGGCCGACATTATCAAAAAGGGGCTGGAGGACGAAGGTTATGCCGTGGATGTGGCATATGACGGTGAGGACGGCCTTTTTATGGCAGAAAATGAGCCTTCCGATATCATAATCCTGGATATTATGTTACCTATTGTTGACGGGATGACCATTCTGAAGAATATTCGCAGGGCGGGAGTGAAGACGCCGGTTCTTATGCTCACGGCCAAAGACACGCTGACCGATAAGGTATCGGGGCTAGACAGCGGTGCTGATGATTATCTTACGAAACCGTTCCTCTTTGATGAACTCCTGGCACGCATACGCGCCCTGCTTAGACGCAATTCTGAAACAAAGACCTCCGTGATTGAGATAGGAGACCTGATTATTGACATGGCCAGCCACCAGATAAAGCGGGCAGGAAAAGAAATCACGCTGTCAGCAAGGGAATATTGCCTCCTCGAGTATATGGCTTTGAACAGGAATAAGGTTCTGAGCAGGACCTCCATATCTGAACACATTTACGACTACGGCTTCGATCTTGACAGCAATGTCATTGATGTTTTCATTAATCGCATCAGAAATAAAATAGACAGGGGATATAACAAGAATCTTATCCACACCGTGCGGGGGGCAGGATACATCCTGAAAGGATAGGGAGATGCTTTCCTCCATTAAGGCAAGAGTTATTACATTCTACCTGGCGGTTCTTTTAATTACGTTGTCTGCACTGGGTATCTTCCTCTACTTGAGCCTAAGCAAAATCGTCTACAATTCCATTGATGCAAGCCTTCTGTCCCGGGCGAAGGCCCTAGCAACACTGATCAATGAGACCAGCGATGGAACCGAATTCAACTTCTCAGACGAGATCATGTGGGAGTATCATTCGCCGAAGGCCGGAAGTTTCTTTCAGATACGGCGTCTCGATGGGACAATTTTAGAGAAGTCAGTCTCTCTAGGGGAACGTAATCTTCCCTTTCAGGCAGGACAGCATGGCAACTATTTCAACACAATGCATTTAGATGGAAAACCGGTAAGACTGGTAATTTTCCCTATTTTGAAGGACAAAGAACAAAACGATAATAAGAGCGGCCGCCTGAAAAAAGAGAGAGGAGCCAGCCTTATTATCCAGTGTGCAGAGACCATACAGGATCAGATGACGCTCATACGGAATTATGGTCTTGTCCTCGCGGTCTCTATCTTTCTTGTCATGGTTGCTTCTGCATCAGGCGCTTTTCTTATCGCAAGAAAGGCCCTCATGCCGGTGAAGGAAATGTCGGCAACGGTCAGCAGGATTTCTGAATCAAACCTCTCAGAGAGGCTAAGGGTAGAGAATACACCAAAAGAACTGCGGAGCCTGTCTTCTTCGTTTAACCGCACCTTCGATCGGCTGGAGAATTCCTTCAAGCGACAGAAACAGTTTACATCGGATGCCTCCCACGAACTCCGAACTCCTTTATCAGTGATCCTGAGCCAGAGCGAGATTACGCTGAGGAATGAAAGGACGCCCGAAGAATACAAGAATGCCCTTCTGACCGTGGAAGAAGCCGGGAAACTGATGTCTGATATAGTGACGAAGCTTCTCACTATTGCACGCCTTGGTGCCGACAAAGCTGAAATGAGAGGAGGAAGAATAGATTTACGCGAAATCATCTCTCATGCAGTGAAGCTGCTACGGTCGTATACTGAAAATAATCGGATTAGCATAGCGTTAGGAGATCCAGAGCAACCTCCTGTGATTCAAGGTAACAGGGCCGCGATCCTGGAACTTTTTGTAAACATACTGGATAATGCCATAAAGTATAATATTCCTCAGGGAAGAATCGATATTTCCTTTAGAGAAGAAGATTCATTTATCGTGACACAGGTAAGAGATACCGGTGTCGGCATAGCTGAGGAGGATCTCACCCACGTCTTCGAGCGGTTCTATCGCGTGGACAAATCCCGTTCCAAGCATATTGCGGGAATCGGGCTGGGCTTGAGCATCTGCCGGAAGATAGTACGGTTGCACGGCGGCAGGATGGCAATGCAAAGCAAGGTAGGAGAAGGAACGATTGTATCTGTTTCTCTGAAGAAAGACTTGCCTTTGGTAACATAAATAAGCCCGGTTTCTCACCGATTCTTCATGTTTTCTTCATAATCGAAATTTACTATCAGGTCAATATGCATTATCAGGCAGTAACGAGATTATAGGCCGGACGGTGGCAACTAAGGGAAATCTCTGCCAGGCAAATAGAGAACGGGGAGAGTAGCTAATGAAAATTCTTGTAGTGGATGATGAGCCGGACCTGCTTGAGGAACTCTGTGAGACTCTCAATCAGCAGCGATACGAAACAGACACGGCCGCCGACGGCGAAGCCGCCCTGGATAAGGTGTTCGATAATGCGTATGACCTCGTTATCCTGGACATCATGCTTCCGAAAATAGACGGCCTTGCAGTCCTGAAAGGAATCCGCGATGGTGACATCAAAACACCGGTGCTCATGTTAACGGCAAAGGGAAGTGTGGAGAATAAGATTACGGGCCTCGACTACGGAGCTGATGATTATCTTCCAAAACCCTTTGACACGGCAGAGCTGATGGCCAGGATCCGGTCCCTGCTCAGACGGACCAGTGAGCACAAGAGCACGCTATTGAGTGTCAGGCATGTTTCTCTTGATACGAAAAGCCGTGAGGTCTTTAAACGCGGTGTTCCGGTAGAATTGACACCTAAGGAATTTTCGATCCTGGAATTTCTCCTGTATAACAAGAATCGTGCAGTCTCCAGGTTCACCCTGGCCGAGCATGTCTGGGGTGATGACTACGATCCTTTTACCATGTCCAATTTCATTGATGTTCACATCAAAAATCTCCGCCGAAAAATCGAGGATGCGGAAAAGGGGACCGTGATCAGGACCATCCGCGGCATCGGGTTCATTATCGAGGACGCACAGGAATGAAGATCAGAAACAAGATAGCGCTGTGGATTACCGGAACCGGTGTTTTTGTGAGCCTTGTATTCTCTCTGATCATTTTCATGGAGATGCGGGAACTGCCGTACAAGTCCATAGATACGGGACTGGAGGTCATTGCCCAAATCCTGGGCCGTCTGGCAATTGCAGGAGAGATACCTTCATTGGGGCATCTTGGCGGCGACCTTCCCATTGACGTGAATCAGTACTGGATCAAGGTCTATGACGGCAATATGAAGGTCATATACCAGTCAGAGTTGACGCATCATGTCGTCCTGCCCATGCACGACAAAAACAGGGCCTATACAGTCACGAAAACGCTACTTGAAAAGAGAGATGATTCGGGAGGAAAGGGCAAAGAGGCAACTTTTCGAGTAAGAACCGTACACCTCGAAAAGCAAGGTTCGAGGTACACGATCGTGATTGCCCGGCCCGTGGGTGAACTCCAGGATGAAGTGGTCGATCTCGTACAGAGTATTGCTCTCGGACTGCTGGTGACCACCCTGCTGCTCATCTTCCTGAGCTACGGGTTGGCGGGAAGGATTCTCAAGCCTATTGGGGTGATCAACCGCCTGTCCAGGGATATCAGTGACAGGACCCTGGACAGGCGGATCCCGCTCGGAAAGAGCCGGGATGAACTCTATGATCTTTCCAGTTCCCTCAACCGGATGTTTGATCGCCTGCAATATTCATTTGACGCACAGAAGCAGTTTGTTGCAGACGCCTCCCACGAACTCAAAAGCCCGATTACGCTCTTGACGCTCTTTATGGAAGAAGCTCTCCACCGAAAAGATGTGCCGGATTCCTTCATGGAACGCCTGACCCATCAAATGAATATCCTCCGCCGCATGAGCCGCCTTGTAAAGAATCTGCTCGATCTGTCCGCCCTGAAGCTCAAGAGTACGATAGATTTTGAGGAAGTCAATCTGCCTGGACTGTTGAAATCGGTGCTGGAAGATTATGAGGATGTCTTTACTGCAAGAAGCATCAGCGTCACCATGAATATCCCTGAAAAGCTTCGAGTCTGGGGAGACAAGGACCAACTTCAGCGGGTATTCATCAATCTTATGGATAATGCCATTAAATATAACTATGCGGGTGGCGAAATCAAAATAAGTGCCGAAGCAATTGGTTACGATTTACGTTTCTCTCTATTCAATACGGGCAGAGGGATTCCAAGGGCGGACCTTGAAAGAGTATTTGATCAGTTTTACCGGGTGGAAAAATCACGGTCGCTTCAATATGGAGGCTCGGGCCTCGGTCTGACCATCGTCAAACGGATTGTAGAACTCCATGGCGGCACGGTACAAATGGAAAGCGAACCCGGTGCCTGGACCCGGATCAGTATCGCCTTCCCGGCGCCACCAAAATCCCCCCCCAAAAAATAGTTCCCCCAAGAAAAACGTTTTCGTTCTTCTCCTTCACCATTTCTTCATAGAGGCTATTTAAAGTTGAAACCGGAAACAGAGAGGCGAAGGGAAATTTCCCAGGCCGATCCGTCTATCATACAGCCCGGGTTTCTCGCCCTCCCCGTTTTTCGCTTCATGGGATCGACGGGAAACTCGGGAGGCCTTTTTTCCACGTAAAAAGGCACTTCGAGCCCATTCGTTGCGCGAAAAGCTGAGAGGAATATACGAATGAAAAATATATTTCTGCTGCTCGGTCTGACTCTGGCAACGCTGGGAGGGTGTGCGACGTACCATCGAATGCCTCTCGGTCCTTCTGCCATGGCAAAGCAGCTGCGGCCGCCGGCTATGGCTGATGTTCGTATTCTGGCAAAGAACATCAAACACCCTATTTTGAAACCGGTTCAGTTTAATGAGCGGGACGGCCTGTCACCGGATGAGGCAGGCGTTCTGGCGGTCCTCGTGAATCCGGAACTCCGCGCTCTCAGAGATCAAAAAGGGCTCGCCGAGGCCCAGCTCTTCCAGGCGGGCATCCTCCCCAACCCCCAAATCTCTTTGAACCTTGATGTACCTACCGGAGGCAGCACCAGCGGGACTGTCAACGCTTTCGGCCTTGGTCTGGGATGGGATATCTCTTCTCTCATATCGCGGGGGGCAAGACTGGATGCTGCACGAAGACACGCTGTCTCCGTGGATCTCCAGGTTGCATGGCAGGAATGGCAGGTCGCCCAGGCCGCCAGGCTGCACGTCTATCGCCTGCTGTTCATACAAAAGCAGTTGATGCTTGCCAAAACGACGGAGAGGCAATTGAAAGAGAACCTGCAAACCGTTAAAAAGGCCTTTTCCTTGGGATTAAAGACGATCCTGGAGCTAAACGCAGCGGAAATGGCCGTTCAGAATGCGCATAACACTGCCCTCACTTTTGAGCAACAACAACTCCGCGAACGTCACGGGCTGAACAGGACACTGGGCTTGTCGCCCGACCAGGTCGTTCTACTCCAGCCGAATACCAGGTTGCCTCTATGGCAGCATCTCCCCGGCTACCAGGAGATTATACAGGGACTGGACAACCGGCGTCTGGACCTTCTTGCCCTGAAAAAGGGATATGCAAGCCAGGAGGCATTGGTCAGAGCGGCGATTCTTTCTCAGTTTCCCAGGATCAATATCGGGCTAACCCATGCCCAGGATACCGGAAACGTGATTACGACGGGTTTTGCGGTCAGTGTGGATCTGCCTTTCTTTGACCGGAATCAAGGAAGGATCGCCGTGGAGAGAGCCGATCGCAGACGGCTCTTCGATGAATACGTAGCCCGGATTTTTCAGGTCCGATCCAGCGTGGCAGCAATCCTTGGGGACATGGCATCCATAAAAAGACAGTTGGATGCGGCAAATGAGTCGGTGAACATCTCATCTCAGCTTGCAAGGTCCTATAGGCAGGCACTGGCTGAAGGCAATGCTGATATCGTGACCTACAATAATCTCCGCAACGACTTGGAAACAAGAAGACTTGGTGTCCTGAAATTAAAGAGGGATTTGACTGACCTGGGCATCGCTCTGGAAATCGCCGCCGGGGAGTATCTCCATTGATTCGGCTTGATTAATATAATGAAATTTCTATGGAAGGAAAGAAAATCACATGAAACGGGCAAAATGGCTCTTCATTCCTATTGCTGTGCTCTGTCTCGGAGGAGCCTTCTATTACTATTCGGTGCATGAAAAAGGGCAACGTCCGATCGTTCGCGACAGCGCGCCGGTTGTCTCGGTCACAACGGTCAGAATGGCGCCCATAAAGAGAGAAGCTATTCATGAAGTAACGATGGCCTACGGGACCGTAGTGCCGGAACCGGGAGCGGTGAGAAGCGTATCTGTACCGTTCGCAACCCGCGTCTACCAAGTACTGGTCAGCGAAGGGCAAAAGGTGTCAAGAGGACGCGATCTCTTGGAAATTGAACCCAGTGCGGACACGCGCCTCAAGATGCAGGAGGCGCAGAGTACTTGCGATGCAGAAAAGCAAAACCTTAGAAAGATACGGGAACGGGTGAAACTCAAGGTGGGCACTGTGGAAGAACTCCTGGCCGCACGGGAGACGTATCAGAAGGCCAAGATCCGGCTGGAAGATCTCAAAAAAAGGGGAATTGCAGAGAGAAAAATAATCCGTGCACCTGGTTCGGGAATTATCTACCGGGTACACGTTGAGCAAGGCTCCGCAGTGCCTGCCGGGACGGCGTTCCTGGACATCGTTCCGGAGGATCGCATCGTGGTGCACTTGAGTGTGGAGCAGGAGGATGTCAAGCGGCTCACGCCCGGACAGGTTGTCCTGATTTCCAAAGTGAACGCCAAGGCGCCGGACAATGCGAAAGGACACATCGAAATGATTTCCCGGGCAGTGAACCCGACCACACGTCTCGTCAACATCTTTGTTTCAGTCAAATCATCCAAAGGTCTCCTCCTGGGAGAGTATATCCGTGGGCGGATCATTGTTGTTTCGAAAGACGCGATGGTGGTTCCGCGATCTACAGTACTCCCCGAAGATGGTCATTTCATTCTTTACACAATCTACCGGGGCCGAGCCAGAAAGCACATCGTGAAAACCGGACTCGAAAACCATCAGGGGATTGAAATTGTTGCCAAGGACCTGAAACCTGGGGATCAGGTAGTTGTGCTCGGCAATTATGAACTGCAAGATGGGATGCCCGTCCGGACGGAGGCATCCAGATGAATGCAACAGGCTGGATTCAATCACACCGCCGTTCGATTCTGTTTCTCATAGTTGTGCTTGCCCTGGGAGGAATCGCCAGCAGCCTGAAGCTTCCGGTGGCGCTTTTCCCCCACGTAAATTTCCCCCGGGTAGTAGTAACGCTGGATGCGGGCGACCGTCCTGCGGAGCAGATGGCCATCCAGGTGACCTGGCCTGTGGAGGAGGCGGTTCGGGCTGTTCCCGGAGTTCGCCACGTGAGATCCACCACCAGCAGGGGCAGTGCGGAAGTCTCCATTGATTTTGACTGGGGCCGGGACATGGTTGCGGCCACCCTCCAGATCGAATCTGCTGTCAACCAGGCTTTGTCCCGTTTACCGAGGGGAACCAGCTTTGAAGTTCGGCGCATGGACCCCACCGTGTTTCCGGTCTTGGCCTACAGTCTGACCTCCGACACGCACTCACTGGTGGAATTGCATGATATAGCGATGTATCAATTACAGCCCTTGCTTTCTACGGTGAAGGGCGTTGCAAAGGTGGGAGTGCAGGGAGGTGCCAAAAAAGAATACCGGGTGACTGTGGACCCGGCTCGCCTGAGCGCCTATGGCCTCTCCCTAAGCGATGTGGCAAAGGCCATTTCAGCGGCAAACGTCATTACTGCAGTGGGCAAGATTGAGGACCACTATAAGCTGTACCTGACCATTTCCGACACGCGCTTCCATAAGTTGGATCAGATCCGGGAGACCATTCTCCGTTCGGGGGCGAATGGGGTTGTGCGTCTGGATGATATAGCTACCGTGAGTCGCGGCACGGTCCCGCAATGGACCAGAGCGACCGCCGACGGCCATGATGCCGTACTTTTTCAGGTCTACCAGCAACCTGGAGGGAATACTGTCCGGATAGCAAAAGATATAAAAAGAAAACTTGCAGGATTTCTCCCACAGTTGCCGAAGGGCATTAAGCTCGCCAATTGGTATGACCAAAGCCAATTGATCCTTTCCTCAGCAGGCAGTGTACGGGATGCCATTATCATCGGAGTTTTGTTTGCTGTCTTCATTCTGTGGGTCTTTCTGCGGAATATCAAGATGACCTTCATAGCCGCGGTGACCGTGCCGTGCGTGATGGCCGCCACCGTCCTGCTCCTCTATGTGCTCCATATGAGTTTCAATATCATGACCCTGGGAGGCATGGCGGCAGCAATTGCTCTCATCGTGGACGACATGATCGTCATGCAGGAACATATAGTCAGGAGATTGCGTACAGGTACCGGTGGTCATCATGACCGAGTCATGACGGCAGTAAGGGAGTTCAGCCGTCCTCTGGAGGGCTCTTCTGCCTCTACGATTATCATATTCATTCCCATGGCTTTTCTCTCAGGGGTTACCGGCGCGTTCTTTAAATCCCTTTCCCTGACCGTGGCCTCGAGCCTTATTATCTCCTTTTTTATGGCGTGGCTCGCTGTTCCGCTGCTTGCAGATCACCTGCTGTCGGAGAAAGATGCCGAAAAGGAAAAAGCGGGTTCCTTGACAGGGTTTTTTCATGGTTGGTACGAAGCAATCATGAAACCATTTCTTCGCCGTCCCTGGCTGGTTGTCATCATTATCGTTCCCTTGCTGGGACTCGGCTGGATTTCATATAAACATCTCGGTTCCGGCTTTATGCCAAAGATGGATGAGGGCGGGTTTATTCTCGACTATAACTCGATGCCCGGTACTTCGCTTACCGAGACAGATCGCCTGCTGCGCCAGGTTGAGAAAATTCTGCAGCAGACGCCGGAAGTCCGAACATACTCGCGCCGCACGGGTTTTTCACTCGGAGGAACTTTTACTGAGCCGAACCAGGGAGACTTTTTCGTGCGGCTGAAACCCTTCCCCCGGAGGCCCATCGAAGAAGTTATGAACGATGTGCGCAGGCGGGTGGAGCATGCGGTTCCGGGTCTTCAGATCGAGATGGCACAGTTGATGGAGGACTTGATCGGGGACCTTACTGCCGTGCCCCAGCCCATCGAGGTCAAGATCTTTTCCGATAAGGGCGCCTTGCTCAGGAAGCTGGGACTTAAGGTAGCCGCCGCAATCCGCAAGATACCTGGAGTCGTGGATGTGAAAAACGGCATCGTGCCGGCCGGTGACGCCATTGATATCCGGGTCAGCCGCGTCAAAGCCTCTCTTGAAGGAATAACGCCTGAGGAAGTGACGAGCAGGCTGAAAGACTTTTTGACCGGCATAGTCACCACACGGATACAGGAGGGCCCCAAGATGGTGGGCGTGCGGGTATGGATCCCCACCCTAGAGCGCGAAATGCCCATGGATATCTTCAACCTTCGCCTCCACGGCCCTGACGGCCATCTTTTTCCGCTCAAACGCATCGCCACCCTCAAGGCCGTCACCGGCCAGCCGGAAATCATGCGCGATGATCTGAAACGGATGATCGCTGTAACAGGACGCATCAGCGGTCGGGATATGGGATCCGTGATACGGGATGTCAAATCTCTTCTCGCAAGGCCCGGCATTTTTCCAAAAGGGGTTTACTACTCACTTGGAGGTCTCTACGCGCAACAGCAGATTGCCTTTACCGGACTCGTTGCGGTGTTTGTTTCGGCCGTCATCCTGGTCTTCCTGCTGCTTCTGTTTCTCTACGAACGCTTCCGTGTTGTTGTCAGCATGCTGGTGAGCACGCTTCTGGCTCTCACGTGTGTCTTCATTGGACTCTTTTTAACAGGAACTGAGATCAACATTTCATCCATGATGGGAATGACCATGATTGTCGGTATTGTGACAGAGGTCGCCGTTTTCTATTTCTCTGAATACCGCAGCCTTCCCAGTGGTCTCGATGGAGACACGGCCCTGATTCAGGCGGGAAAGAACCGTATGCGGCCCATCGCTATGACCACCTTGGCGGCAATCCTCGCCTTGCTGCCGCTTGCCATGGGCATCGGCCAGGGGGCCGCCATGCAAAAGCCCCTGGCCATTGCTATTGTTTCGGGGCTGGTTGTGCAGCTGCCGTTGGTCCTGATTGTCCTGCCGGTCTTTCTCAAGCTGCTGGGGTTGGACAAAGGATGATTCTGCAGCCAGTTTGCTGCGATATTTTAAAACGGAAAAGAAACGGAGGTGATACTAGTGAAAAAACGTACTGCATTTCTGGCCATCGTTTCAATTTCTGCTCTGTTGCTTGGGGCAGGAATATGGGGGACTCAAGCATATGAAGGACCTCTCTCTGAGAAGAAAATAATTTCTTACAGCGATATCGTCTTCAATGTGAAGAACCTTCAAAAGGTGGAAAGAGGAATGACGCAGGAAGAAGTGCTGCAGTTGTTGGGTGTACCTCAAGAAGCAAAGGAAGAGCACCGGCGACACAACCGCTGGACGGTCCATTACTTCTATGCTGATGGACACGTGGTCAATTTCAAAGACGGGCTGGTGGTCGGTAAGAAGTGAACTTAATAGACCGAAACACCTGCTCTTCAGGAAACCACATGGCTGGCGGTCCCGACCTATGTTGAAAATCGATAAGAAGGACAGGACCATTCACGTCACGGCGTCTCGAACTCCTTCTGTATGATTTCTAAGACCTTTTCGGGGGTTATGATCTTGAGGCAGACGTTGTCTTTGCACGGAGATTTCCGGTGGTTCGCTGCGCTCACGCAGGGAGAACAGGCCAGGTTCGCATAGATTGGAGTTGTATTGCCCAGCGAGCCATAAAGCTTTGGCGTCTCCGGACCAAAGAACACGTAGGTGGGCATGTCCGTAAGCGCGGCAAAGTGGGCGGGGCCGGAATCATTGCTGATCATGAAGCTGCTGACGGAATAGAGAGCAGGGAGGTCCAGGAATAGAATCTTCCCGGCGAGGCTTCTGCACCTGTCGCTTTCAATGGATGCGGCGAGGACGGATGCTTCCTCCCTTTCCTCTGGGGAACCGGCGATGAGTATGAAAGCGTTTTCCCACTTTTTCAGTATCTTTCTGATCAGTTCCGCATAGTACCCAATCGGCCACCTCCTTTGCGGCAGGAGATCGCTGGCATTGGGATTCACCAGGATGAGCTTTGCAGTATCGCCGAGGTTCGAAAAGCATCCTCTCACAACCCGCCGGACTCTGGCGATAGCTTCCGGGGAAATTTCTACCTTTTTCAGGACTACCTCCACATCATCTATGAATCTCTTGGAATAAGGAAATTCTCCGTTGGAATCTGTGACGGCATACGCAAGGGCCATAAAATCCTTCGCAATATGAAGGTAGGGATTGTATGCGACTTTGTGCGTCAGGAAATCTCCTCTGTAAAGGCCCTCGTTATAAAAAGGGTGAAAACCCACCCGGTTCGTTGCGCCGCAGAGCGCGGTGAGGAGGCCGGTGAACCGGGAGAACAGCTCCAGGTCGATGACGGTGTCAATGTCTTTTCTCCTGGCCCAGAAGAGAAATTTCACGGCATCAATCGTGAGGGTCAGAAAGCTGTTTTCCCTGATGCAGAATATATTTTCAGCGGGCACCGTCTTCAGCAGATCAAGGCTCGGCTTGTTCTTCTTGAAGATAACGAAATGAAGGTGGGCCCCTAGCTCCTTTTTGAGTTTCTCCATGGCGGGGTCGGCCAGTATGGCACTGCCCATTTCCGAGAGCTCAATCAGAAGGACATTCCGCGGCGCCTTGCGGACCGGTCTCTTGACCCAATGCATTGTTTTTAGAAGAAGTGTGATGCAGAAGCACAAAGGGACTCCCGCAAGAACGTCCACTTTTCGCATCGTGTCAATGTTCATACCTAACAACCTGCTTTCAAATAAGATTTAGTGCCCCAACTGAAACCACATGATGCGGCCCTTGCCCGGGCCGATCCTGCTGAACCTCCCCTTCTGGGCGGCCACAAAGAGGGTGCCTCAGGCGGCCTGCAGGTCCGACACGCGATGGGGTATCTCCTAGGTGGTGGTTCTTATTCATATTTAAGCCTCCTTGTCCCGAGCGTTCGTGATCCTGACATCTCAGGATGATCGACTGGAGCAGTCACTTGCCTGAAACCGCCTATGGCTTTTCGTTTCTGAAGCCAGAAAAACAATCCCGGCAGACTGGCGATGATGCCCGCGAACCCATAGAGTACGGAAATGAGGAGAACAGGGTCCTTGTCTGCACCTGCGCTCATGAACAGGGCGACCAACGCTCCTTCCCTCACCCCCCACCCTGCGAATGATACGGGAACGATCGTAAGAAGAACCGCCAAAGGAAAAACAGCAAGAAAAATGAGGAAGCCCAAAGCTTGTCCCGTGGAAAGAGAAATCAGGTATATGGAAAAAACAGCAAAAATATGCACGACCATTGAAAGAGCAATGATGCTGCCTGTCTCGCTTCCTGCGCTGAAGACCCGCCATATTTTTTCAGAAATGCGCGTCACAAAGGAAATGGATCGAATTTTCCTGAAGACCGGGACCCGAAAAAGGACTGTAAATGCCCCAAAACCGCAAAACCCGAAAACGCAGATGTATCTCACCCCTGTCAAAACTGCTGCAGGCAACACATGGCTTGCAGGGAAGGTTGCCAAAAAGCATACAGCCAGCAGGCAAAGGAGACCGATGCCCCTGTCGATGATCACGCCTTCGACAGCGTCAGAAATGCTGTGCGAACAGGACCTCAGGTCCAGCATCCTTATTCCATCCCCGCCGATGCTTCCCGGGAGGACCTGGTTGAAGAAGGTCCCTTTGAAAAAGCTCTTCACAAAAAAGACCGGCGGCTCTTCGATGTCCAGGATCTTCATCGTGAGGCACCAGCGCAGACCTGCAACCAGGTTGCTGGCCGCCTGACAGAGCACGGCCAGCGCCAGGAGAGCAACATTCACGTCTGATACGGCGAAGAGAGTTTTCGAAAGGTGAACAGACCTGAAAAGCCAGAACAGGATCAGACCGGACAAAAGCACTTTGAGGACCGCTTTAGTCTTTCTATTCCGCAGGTGCGACACGATAGACGTAAAAGGTCCTTTTTTTGAATCCTTCACGCTGTATAATTTCTTTCTTGACCAACCGAGCGTTTCCAAAGATTTTCATAAGCTCCTTTTCATGAGGTGTTTTTGACAGATAAATTCCTTTCATCCCGCGGAACCGGACGCCTTTGTCCCATAAATTGAACTGGCTGAACCTGGTCCGGGTGGGAATAAATACCCTCGGATGCCCCCTGGTATAAAAGGAAAGCATGGATGCCCTTCTCAGGTGGTCGGCAAACAGGGCATCACCAGGTTTGATGTATGGCTGTAGCTGTTCAACAGCCTCTTTCGGCCCGTAGAGGCGATTGAGCATGTTGAATTTCGGTGGAAGGAAAAAGAGCTGCGGGAACTGGATGAGAAGAGTCATCAGAACAGACAGGGCCACCCCAACACCGAGAACCTTCTTGAGATTCAATTGGACGATGAGGTGAGCACAGATAATCATTCCTGAAATGAGAGCCATTCCTCCCCAGTTCAGACTCATTTTCTTGAAGAGGGATTTATAGAGGAAAAACGCCATCGGAAAGAGGAAAAAAGAAGAGAGATAAAACTGGCCGAAATCTCGGTGAAAAAGCCGATATCGACAGGCGCCCCACACCAGCAACGGGAAGAACAGGAGCCCAAAAACAAGGAATTGACCGCCCAGGAACGTGAAAAGGTAGCCGAGCCGCAAGTGAAAGGTATCGCTGGTGCCGTGATGGTACTGAAAGGCAAAGCTTATCCAGTCGTGCTCATGGTTCCACCATATAACGGGAAGAAAAAGCAGGAAAGCTACGGCAATCGCCCCCCATGCCTTCAAGTCCAGGAATTTTTTCGGCTTCTTGATGAGTAGAAAAAACACCAATGATCCAAGGAACAGAACAGATGTGTATTTGCTGAGCATCAAAAGCCCCATGGATATGCCGGCGAGAAAATAGTAGCCGACCGTATCCTCTCTCAGCGCCAGGTAGCCGTAGTACATCGAAATCGCCCAGAACATCATGAGAGGGGCATCGGGAGTGACGATGGTAAATCCCATGTTTGTAGCCGGGAGCGAAAGGAGCATTAGCAGGGCATAGAGTGCGGTTTTTTCGTCAAAGATCTTTTTCGCCAGCAGATAGGTGTACATGGCGGCAATGCCCATACAGGAGACCGCTGCGAGCCTGACTGTCCATTCACTGGTTTTGAAAATTGTGAAAGGCCTTATGAAATAGGCGATAAGCGGAGGGTGATCATAGTAGCTCAGATCGAGATGCCTGCTCCACAACCAGTAATATGATTCATCCGGATGCAAAGGCAGTCTTGCGTTGTAGATCGCGTGGTAGATGGAATATATCACGATCAGTGAGCAGGCCGTCCAGTCTTTTCTCGATCCCTTCATTCTAATGCCCTCGTCGCTATCTCCCGTACCCGCAAATGATGTCCTCAGCGCTATTCAAATCTGTTCGTTCACTGGAGACAGCAGGATGGCAAGCATGGGGATGACGGATGAGGGACCGATACAGATCCAAATGGCGATCTACCATCTCCGTTTGAGAGAATTCTTGGAGAAAGATTTCCCTGCTTTTCAGGCCATATGCGTGTCGAACATCGGGGTGCGAGACGAGATAGGATATGGCCTCCAGCAGCTCCTTCGCGTTATCTTTTTCAACCAGCAGACCATTTATCCGGTGCCGGACTACCTCGGGAATCCCTCCGACGCGAGTGCCGATTACCGGCAGACCCGTGGACAGTGCCTCGATGATTGAAATGGAGAGGGCTTCGCGCCGTGATGGAGCGATGAGGATATCCATGCCCGCAAGGAATCTGGGGACATCCTCCTTGAAGCCAAGGAAAGCCACCCTTCCCTCTAAATTTCTGTCCTTTGCTATTGATCTTATTTCTCTTGCCCACGGAACCGTATCGTCACCAGCCAGAAACAATTTGCAGCGGCGATCCCTGAGGCCGGAAAGGGCTTGGAGCAGGATATCGTGTCCCTTGTCAGGTATGAAGCGTGCAGCCATGCAGAGCGCACATTCATGCTCCTTAACACCGAGGTTTTCGCGGATGTCTTCCCTGTATGTCCTGAGAGTGAAATTGTCAGGTATGCCGTGATATATCCTTGTAATTCTGGAAGGATTGATCAGTCTTGCAACTAGGGAGTCCTTTACCGCTTGTGAAACCGCGATAACGCAATCTGCCCTGTGGAACCGCTTATAACTGATCGTCGAGTGGGCTGTTGCAACAGCAGGAAGGGCGGCAATCCTTCCCGTCATGGTTGCGTAATGAGTGCCTCTCACCAGGTGACCGTGCAATAGATCAGGCTTCCACCTGCGCGCTGATCTTACCAGCAGAAAAAGGGAAATCAGGTCGACCATCCCATGCATCGGCACATGAATCAATTCTATGCTGTTTTCTTGCACTTTTTCAGCCAACCAGGAATCGGCGGGTCCGGCGAAAACAACCTTGTGGCCTCTGTGCGCAAGGCCGCGCATGAGGGCCAGGGCATGCACTTCTGCTCCGCCACATATATGGCTGTGTAGCACCACCATGATGTTCATAGAAATCTCCTTCCGGGATATGAAATAGCCAAACGACTCTTGAAATGAGATGCTAACAGAGGCAGATTAAGGACAGATGATTCGTGCATTAAAAGAAATTAATCTTAGCAGGGAATATGACTTGAAAAATACGCGGCAGACCAATATGTTGGTGAGAAAGGGAATGAAGGGTGAACGCTTGCATGAATATTATTTAATCTTGAGTTCATTTCTTGTTCATATTGTGCTGGCATAAAGACCATGAGGAGGAATGCGAAGGGAAACTCGCTCATGAAAATTCTGCTCATAGAAGATGATTCCCAGCTCGTGAAATTTATCGAAAAAGGCCTTAACCAAGCCGGATTTTCCGTAGAGACCGCCATGGATGGAGAGACGGGGCTCAGCATGGCGCTTGAGCTTGACGTGGACGTTGTGGTCGTAGATATCATGCTCCCTTTGATGGATGGATTTACTCTCATCCAGGAAGTCCGGAAAAGCCGCCCCGGGCTTCCTATCCTGGTTTTGAGCGCCAAACGGTCCGTTGAGGATCGCGTCCATGGGCTGGAGATAGGGAGTGACGACTACCTCACAAAACCGTTTTCCTTCACCGAACTCATAGCCAGGATCAGGGCCCTCGTGCGTCGAGCAGGGGCATATCCTGAAGCTACCCGGATCGAAATTTCAGAACTCTCCCTCGATCTCCTTTCAAGACAAGTGATGAAAGGAAGGGAAAGCATAGAACTTCTTCCCAAGGAGTTCGCTCTGCTTGAATACCTTGTCAGAAACAAGGGGCGCGTGCTCACACGGACCCAGATATTGGAGCAGGTATGGGGATATCAGTTCGATCCTGAATCCAATGTGGTCGATGTACACATTTGCAGACTAAGGGAAAAGTTGGGCGATACCGGCGAAAGGAGGCTCATCCGCACCATAAGAGGGGTGGGCTATGTGCTGAAAGAAGATGCGTAGATTACGAAAGAGTTTCGCCTTCAAACTGGCCTTCGTATACTCGGTGGTGTTTACCCTGGCATTCGCAGTCATCTTTGCAGCTATCTACTATATGCTCGAACAGGCATTATCCCAGTATACCAAAAAGGACCTTCTGGATGATTCTGTTGAGATTATGAGTGCCTATAGAAAAGGAAAAATTAAAGCACTGCAAGGCTACATTTCCAATGAGATGGAAGGAGACGGGCCTGCCAATAAACTCATCAGGGTGCTCGATCCGGACGGTCATGTAGTGCTGTCCTCTGATTCGGCTCTCTGGGGAAACCTGCCATTACCGAAAGAATCCGATTTGGACTCGAATGGCCCCATTGTCTGGTCCCTCAGGATACCCGAAAGGCCTGAGCTCAAAGCACGGGCCATGGCTTTTCTTGTTGGGAAATACGTTGTACAGGAGGCGGTCCCGGTCGAGTGGGACTCTAGACTCCTGGCCAGGCTTCGCGAGGCCTTTGGAGTAGGGCTGTTGCTGACCGTCCTGGTGGCCATTCCCAGCGGCTGGTTCATGGCACGAAGAAGTTCGGCCCAGATCCGAGGGATTGATAGAGTTGCCCGTTCGATTGCGGGCAGCGCAGATCTCAGCCGCAGGGTGCCGCTCAGAGGGACGGACGATGAACTGGACCATTTGGCAAAAACCTTCAATCTCATGGTGGAGCGGCTTGAGCGTTTTCTGAGGGAACTGCATGACATGATGGACAACACGGCCCATGACTTTAAAACGCCGCTCACTCGCATCAGGGCAATGGCGGAGACGGGCCTCGGCACGACAAATCATGAAGAGATTCAGGGAACCCTGGTTCAGATCATGGACGAATGCGATCGCTTTCTCTTCCTTCTTGACGCGATCATGGATATCTCGCAGGCGAGGACAGGAATTCTGTCCCTGGAGAAAAAGGAAGTTCCGGTTCGAGATCTGCTGGTTGGCATTCTAAGCCTTTACAGCGGGGTTGCCGAAGAAAGGGGAATCCGCCTGAACGTCGCCTATCCGCGCGACGACGAACTCGTCCTTTTCGCAGACAAGAAAAGGTTGAGTCAGGCCTTGAGCAATATTGTCGATAATGCGCTCAAGTACACCTCCTCAGGGGATACTGTCGCCATCTGGACCCGCACGGAGGCAGGTTTTGCTGAAATATGCATTGCAGACAGCGGCCCCGGCATACCTCAGGAAAAAATTCCCCGCATATTTGAAAGGTTTTACCGGCTTGATACCAGTCGATCCACACCGGGAAGGGGAATCGGCCTCTCCCTCGCCAAGGCTTACGTTGAAGCGCAAGGGGGGACCATAGCGGTGAAGAGCGAGCCTGGAAGCGGGAGTACCTTTTGCATCAGGCTACCGACGCAATAGGAAGGATAGCAGCAAGTCAATGGGCATGGAGGATAATGAATGTGAATAGATAGAAGACCCCGTAGCTGGCAAGCACCGCAAGAAAATTCCAGTGGCCGTGGTTTTCGCGAAAGAGATCCCATTTGAAGAACCATATGTTTTTCAGATACCTGCCCTTGAAGGTGGGAATAAATCTGTTCACATCCCGGCAGTACGCCTCGTAATCTTCTCCGAAAATCCCTCTCAAGTGCTGCTCCTCCCGTTTTACCCTGTTCGTCATGTAAAAATAGTAAAAAACGGTAAAAGCCAGGAGAATCCAGATGGTTCCCAAAAGGAGCAGGCAGCCGAAAAGGAGGAAAAAGCGTCCCTGGTACATGGGATTGCGCACCAGTGCATAGGGTCCCTGGATAGCCAGCGACCGGTTCTTGTCCAGTGACCCGAAGCACCAGGCTTGGAAAAGAGCGCCGAAAAGGGTGACAAGGAATCCGGGAAGAAAGAATTCGGGTTTAATGTTCGGCACCAGCAGGACAAAAGCGGCCAGAAAAAGGGGAATCCGGATCTTCAAAAGGATCTTGCGGATGCTCTTATTGTTGAACAACGCGTGAACACGTTTCATTTCCTGGTGAATCATTCGGCGTTTTCCTTCATGGACCCGGGCCTCTGTTTTTGCCCCGGCACCATAGCACGATATTGTTATGCTCCTCAACCTTTTTCGAAAATGGGCGACAGTCCGATAGGCCGCCTATGCAAAAGGAACCAATGTGGCCTGGACGTGGGAGGCACCGCGCTTTTTCTTGACACTGGAGGGGTAAGGTTCGTACACTCCAGCCGCAGCCGAATCAAAACAATCCCGTAGCTGCCCAGGTGGCTGATGCGAAAGACATTCCTCAAAGATTTTTTGATCACGGGTCTGATCCTGCTGATTCTGACCATTATCTTCTGCGCAACGAACCTGGATATTGCCATCGAAAGCTGCTTCTATTCTCCTGAGAAAGGATGGTTCCTGAGGAACGTGAATCCATGGGATTTCCTTTACTACTACGGGAATATCCCAGGGCTTGTCCTTGCATCGGCCGGACTCATCACCTTTATTTTCAGCTTCTGCTATCGCAAGGCCGTCAAGTACCGCAGAGTTGCGTTGTTCCTCAGCCTTGCCATGGTCCTGGGCCCCGGGCTGGTGGTGAACACGACCTTCAAACACTATTGGGGAAGGCCGCGGCCCAGGCAGATCCGGGATTTTGGAGGCAGCCAGAAGTACCTTCCGGTATGGCAAAGAGGCGTCTCCGGCGAAGGGAAATCTTTTCCCTCCGGCCATGCATCGGTTGCCTTCTACCTTTTCACGCCTTTCTTCCCCCTGCGAGGCACCCGGAAAAAATGGGCCGTTCTATTCCTTTCCCTCGGGATGTCCTATGGCATATTGATGGGCTTTACCCGAATGGCCCAGGGAGGCCACTTCCCGAGCGACGTGGTATGGTCAGGCGGGTTCACGTACCTCACCGGCCTGGTACTGTCCTGCTTTTTCAAGTTTGATGAAAGAGCGGTAATCCAGGAAGTGGATGGATTAGAGGGAACGGGCTGAAGGGACAGGCCCTCCGCGTCTCCCTATTGCCATGATTATCGGTAGGCCTCTTATGACGCTTCTTCTTTCCAGCCCATGCCCAGGAACAGGGTGTATGCCCTGCTTCTCCCCGAGCGGAAATCCCTGGTGACGGTTTTGAGCCTCCTGAGCCTGTGAAACCTCTCCGAGAGGCGAGAAGGCACCTTTAAAGGGTTTCCCTTGATGATAATAAGGCAGTCCCAGCCCTTTTTGTCTGTCGGACCGGGCCAGAGTTCATACTGGGACTCGATCTTTCCGCTTTCAACCCAGCGATACACATGGGGCTTTCCAGGCAGATAAAAGGCGAGTTCGCTCGTGAGATATCGATGCCCTATGGTCATCAAGAATGTCTCCTGTGGACGCGGTAATCGAGTGCGAACAGCTGAGACCCTTTGTGCGAACCTCTCCCATCCTTCCAGCCGAATCAACGGATCCATGCGGGAACCTTCCAGACCCGCGGTTTTCGTAACAAGGGGAGCAGAGTAGCTGAGCACGGCAAGACCAGCCCCGATCAGAATTCCCGGGATAAACGCCTTTTGCCACACGTTGAACCGGGGGAAATGATCAAAGGTTCCCGTAGCCCACGCACTTAGGAGGAGCACCCCGGCAGGATAAAACGCAGCCGGCCAATTCCCATTGATCTTCTGCCGGAACGTCATGAGCAGGAGAAAGATAAGGGGAGGGCCACTGAAGGAAAAGAGGAAGCGCTCTTTGGAACCCATGCGGGAAAAAGCGAAAAGGGAACACAGGAGCACCCCCATGAGCAGCACCCAGGTGACGGGCGACATCAGGAGCAGTTGAGTACCGAGGAAGTCCAGGAGGTTTTTCAGGAGATTTAGCGGCAGGGGGGCGGAAGGCTGGAAATGATGAGCTGTATGGTGAAAGGTTATCCAGTTGTTCTCGACATTCCAGTAAAGGGGCGGAACCAGAAAAAGAAGGGCCGCGACACTGCCGAGCCAGATCCAGGGCTTTTTGAGGAAATTGCGATATTGCGGCGACGCGATGAGGAAAAAGAGGCCGCACGCAAAGAAGACCAGGGTCATCTGCTTACTCAATGCACCCAGTCCAAGGGAAAAGATAAGCGCGATGCCCCAAACGGCTCTCCTTCTTTCTGCAGTTAAGAGCCGCCAGAAAAGGTAAAGGGAAGCACTCCAAAAAAAAAGCAGAGGAGCGTCGATGGTCAGCAGCAGATTCAGGGCGGCGTTCCCGGGGCATGCTGCCATGGCAGCGACTCCCCAGAAGGCCGTCCTCGGGCCGTGCATCCGACGCCCAAGGGAAAAAAGAAAGATCAGGGTACCGGTCCCCAGGAGAACCGCAAAAACCCTGATTCCAAAAGCGCTGTTCCCCCCGACCCAGGCCGCCAGCGCCATCAACCAGCCGATGAGCGGCGGTTTACTGAAATACCCCCAGTCGAGATGCCGGCCCCAATCCCAGTAATAGGCCTCATCGCCGGCAAGGCCGTACGGGAAAAAGGCGAGATAGAGGATCCTGAAGAGGAAAAGCAGGAAGAGACTCCTCCAGAACCAGAGATTCCAATCAATATCCTGTTGGAGATTCCGGGAAGCGTGCGTCACCGGCCCTCCTCTTGTTTCAGGGAGGCCCTTTGCCTTCTCTCGCGGGCAATAAGCTGGAGATTGCGTGCATAAATGAATACACCGGTGGCCTGGCCGACGATGAACACCGGATCTTTTCTGAAAATGGCATACGAAAGCAGGGTAATTCCTCCCGCAAGACTAAAATACCAGAACGCCAGCGGAATAACACTTCTTCCCTTCTTTTCACTGTAGAGCCATTGGATAAGAAACCGCGCGGAAAACAGGGCCTGTCCGGCGAAACCGACAATGAGCCAGATCATACTAATTTTCAATGTCCCTTTCCTCCATGATGGAAGGATATTGCATACGTCTCTGGAGCCACATGACACCAACGAGATCCGTTATTCCTACCCAGAGGCGATTTCCCACGCCATAGTGGGACCGGCCGCGAACTCGGGGCCGGTGGTTGACAATGACCGAGCGCACCTTCCCTCCGCCTCGAAGAAAAAGGGCGGGAAGGAATCGGTGCATATGGTCAAAATAGGGAAGCCGCAAAAAGGCATGTCTTGAAAAGAGTTTCAATCCGCACCCCGTATCAGGTGTATCATCTCCGAGCAATCGGCCCCGTATGCTGTTCGCAATGCGTGATGACAGCCTTTTGAGGAAAGAATCATGCCGTTCCTTTCGATGGCCGCAGATGAGCATGAGGCCCGGTGGGCTTTCAGGGCCTTCCAGAAAGGCTTTCAACCGCAGGATGTCGGCCGGATCGTTCTGACCGTCGCCGTCCAGGGTGGAAATCCAATCAGCGCGGGCAGCCGCGGCACCCGTCCATAGCGCACTGCTCTGACCGCAGCGCTTCCTGTGCCTGATTATGCGAAGCCGATTAAACTCTGAACCGATATGTTTCAGGCGGGCCGGTGTGTCGTCTGTACTCCCATCGTCGACATAAATCAGTTCATAATGCAAGACAGGATCAAGGGCACTCCTAATCTCCGTGATCAGAGGGTCGATGTTTTCTGCCTCATTGTGCACCGGTACGATCACGGAGAGGTCGAGAACGTCGTTCTTTCTTGGCATGATGTACTTTCCGGGGAATATATGTGGATCTAGGATTTTCTGAAAGAAGATGCAGCACTATGCCTTATTCATCTTCAGGGGTTTTTCGTTGAGCAGGATATCACCTTTTCCCCTTCTGATGCAATAATTCATAGAGGATAGTAGCAAAGGAACAGCGAGCTTTTTGTCTCTTCTGCCATGCCTGGGGGCTTATGTACTTTTTTCCCAATGACCATACCCCCTTTTTGGCCTCTTTTGCTTCTTTTTCTGCCTCAAAATAGAGGGCAAGATCGAGTTTCTCGGGAGATTCCCCCCGGTATGTCTCGGCGTATCCGACCCGGACTATTTCGAGGTTCACATTCTGTTTCCCAAGAAAAATCTCCCCCCAAAGGAGTCCATATCTCTTCTCGCCAAAACTCTTGAGCGAGATCGATTTGTCGAGGATGAGTTCTTCGAGATATTCCTTCGCTTCTCTGCTGAATGGCTGGGCCAGTTCGTTTTCTTCAGGACAAAGCTTGGGGGCATCAATTCCCGCCAACCGAACATTAATTTCCGTGCCATGGCCTTCGATTCTGACCGTATCACCATCAAGGACTTCCGTAACTTTGAATTGTCCTGCATACAGAGAGACGGGTGACAAAAGAAAAGCCGTGAGCAGCAGCGCAAGAAACCACGAACCCTGAGGAGCGAGGGGATGAACGTGAAAATCTGAAGAATGTGATGTTGACATGTGATACGTCTCTCCGAATGGGGCATTGCCCTTGCCTGTCACCACAATATTTTTATGCAATATGCGGGCCAAAGGTCCGCTGAAATGCCCAGGGGTTCTTGGCATCGCGAATGAGAGCAGATTTCCTTTCTCTGCTTGACTTCTAGATACTGTGCACATAGGAAAATCTGATTGTCAATTGTTTTCGTTGCAGCTGCTCAATCTCCATCCATAGACGGATTTTTTTTGCCCGAAATTCGGAAGGATACGCTATCCTGCAGCCGGATTCCAGCTTTCACAATCTCGGTACCGAACAGCCGGACTCCTTGACTCGCAACGGTTGTGGGATGCGCCTCCGCATATTCCTCTCAATCTTTTCCATCGCTCCACGGTGCCGGCGACTCGCTGCTTTGCAGCGGGTTTCCGGAAAGTCTGGGTCTTGAAAAGGATACGATTCGGGCAATTTTTGGCACTTTCATACAATTTTGGGCCGCACGGTACGTAACATTCCCCCACCTGGGGCCTAAATCTATTCTTGAATGGACCCTGTCCAGGCTGCCGGGTTCAGGCTGGTCCGGTCGATGACATCAAATCCACCGTCAAATTTTTCACCGTGCAATAAGGCGTATCGCTGTGGAAAATCGGATCGCCGGCAAGGCATTGAACGTAGGAAATAATACGCCGCAAGAAAGAGCGAACGAAGGCAAAGCAGCTTGGGCCCTGCGAGATCCCGTCATCGCGGACAGATTATCCCTCGATGGTGGATCAGCGACGGCGTGTAGTCATTGACGGCCTGGCCCATATGTGTTAATCGCTATCGCGAGGCGGATAATAAAGAGAAAGGACCAATGGGCGATTCATTTGAAAATCCGATCCGTTCTGCGTGGTACTGGGTCCCGGCTGCGGTATTTCTCTCTGCCGCAGTCCTCATACTGGCAGCGGGGTGTAACCAGAGGCTGTTCCTGGTCCTTCATCACATCGGATGGGGGGTTTCCCCGGTGGTGTGGCAGCTCGTGACTTTTCTGGGCGGAACTCTGACCGCTCTTGCCCTCCTGCTGCTTGCCGGCCGTATGCAACCGCAACTCCTCTGGAGCGCCTTCCTGGCGGGGCTGATCTCTTTCGCCTGGTCTCATGCTCTCAAGATATGGCTTGATGTTCCGCGTCCGCCGGTTGTTTTTGGGCCGGATGTGCTTCACGTGATCGGGCCGCAGCTGAAACACGGATCGTTCCCGAGCGGCCATGCGACCACGGCGTTTACCATGGCTGGCATCGTTGTGTTCGGACTGAAAAAATGGCCTTGGCGGCTCTCTCTTCTCGCCCTTGCTGCCCTGGTGGGACTCAGTCGCATCACCGTCGGCGTGCACTGGCCGCTTGATGTCCTCGTGGGGGCCGGGGGAGGCTGGCTGACCGCCGGCGCAGGCATTGAGCTGAGCAGGAAATGGCCTGCGGGCACTATGGTACGACGGGTTCTCCTGATCCTCCTGATACTGTGCGCGACCCTATTGCCGTTTATCGGCAGCCGTTATCCGGCTGCCCGCTGGCTTGCCGTGGGCATAGCCCTCATCACGGTTCCAGTGGGCTTGTTCACCCTCCGTGAGACCTGGCGCGGAAATGCCTGAGCTTTTTCCTCTTCTTTCTCCACACATATCCTGCCACCAGAAAAACGCAAAAGAGGACCAATCCGATGCTTATCCTGTGGACATTGGCCATGAGGAGGTCCTGGTTCTGGCCGAACACATACCCGGCGATGGCCAGGACGACCACCCAGATGCCGGCCCCGACCGCTGTAAAAATGCAGAAAAGGGAAAAGTTCATGTGCGCCAGGCCCGCCGGCAGGGATATGTATTGACGAATGCCGGGCAGAAGCCTGCCGACAAAGGTACTAATGTGCCCATGCTTTGCAAAAAATGTATCGGCCTTATCGAGGGCCTTCTTACTCATGAACAGGTACCGGCCGTATTTCTCAAAGAACGGCCGCCCGAATTGAATGGCCAGCCAGTAATTAAAGACAGCGCCCAGGAGACTCCCTCCCACGCCGCAGAGAACGACCAGCCACAGGGACATATCCCCTTTGGCTGCCAGGTATCCGGCAGGCGCGATCACGACCTCGCTCGGGAAGGGAAAGAAGGATGATTCCAGAAACATGAGAGCGACAATGCCTGGATATCCCCAGTGGGCGACTGTTTGCACGATCCAAGTAATGGCTTGGTGGAACACGATATGTCTTCCCCTGTGACATGGATTGTCCGGTGGATGGAGATTGCTATCAGCATTCAATAGGACAAAAGTGACGCCATGTCAACAAAGGAAGAACCCTGGACTTTTCTTCCTGAGCCGGATCATCTACAATGGAAGCCAGCCGGCTGTTTCTGACAAATACCTTGAGTGAAAGGAGTGCGCGATGAGAACGCTCATTACAGGGAACCTTCCGGAAGAAGTCCTTGGTCTGATTCGCAGAGAGCATGAAGTTGAGGCTCATCAGGAAAATCGACCGCTTGAACGTGAGCGCCTGCTGGAAATGGTAGGAGACAAGGAAGGACTCCTCTGCATGATCACGGATCGAGTGGATGAAGAGCTTTTGGAAGCGGGGCCGAAGCTCCAAATGATTGCCAACTTCGGAGTGGGGTTTGACAACATCGATGTTGCTGCTGCGTCGAGGAGGAATATTCCTGTTTCAAATACCCCGGGAGTCCTCACGGATGCCACAGCGGACCTGACTTTTGCCCTCATGCTCGCTGTGGCCAGGCGGATGCTGGAAGGTGATAGGATCGCCCGGGCAGGTGCGTTTCGATTCTGGGCTCCCATGCATTTCCTCGGGCATGAGGTTTCCGGAAAGACCTTGGGAATTATTGGCCTCGGGAGAATCGGAAAAGCTCTGGCCAGGCGGGCAAGGGGGTTTGACATGACGGTTTTGTACCACAATCGCCGGAGGCTCTCCGCAGAGGAGGAAAAGAGCTTGGGAGTATCCTACGGTGATTTTGCGACGGTGCTCTCTCGTGCGGACTTTGTGAGCTTGCATGTTCCGCTGACTCCTGACACACACCATCTCGTGGGACGAAAAGAGCTGATGGCGATGCGAACGTCTGCTTATCTGATCAATACCTCCCGAGGACCTGTGGTGGAAGAACAGGCACTGCTCGAAGCACTGAAGGAGGGCGCCATTGCGGGAGCCGGGCTGGACGTGTATGAAAAGGAACCGGACCTCACTCCTGGGCTGGAGGAACTCCATAATGTTGTCCTGCTTCCGCACATCGGGAGCGCGACCGTTGAGACGAGGACCAAAATGGGGCTCAAGGCCGCGAAGAACCTCCTGGCGGGACTGAGAGGCAAGAAACCACCCGATTGTCTGAACTGGGACAATGTTCAGGCTGCCATGCCCGGACAAAATGGCCCTCCGACAAATAAGGCCTGAGAGAACACTCTGCCAGGATGGTTCGCATTTGCTGTGGAATAGGGCCTCGTTGGAATCGATTGCTATGGTGAAGAAGGGAAACGAAGCGCGTCCGGAGAGGTGTCACGGTGGCCCTGGAGCAGGAGAGCAGTACTGCTGAACAATACTTGGATGAATGACAAAGGAGGATTTCAGAATGACGACCATTCAACCAAAGGGGGAGAAGGTGAGGCAGGCCGTCAAATGGATCTCTGAAAAACGAAAGGAAGATGACCAGGCTTCTCTTTCCCGGCTGATTGCGGAAGCGGCGACAAGATTCAATCTTTCGCCGAAAGATGAGGCCTTTCTTAGATCCTTTTATGAGCAGGATGTGTCCCAACCGTGATGCCTGGGGGCTTATATCCTGACAATATCTTCTTCGACCATCTGGGAAAGGAGCAGTTTCGTGACCCGGACAAGTGCCCAGAGCACCGGAAAGACGCAGGCAAGTCCCGCAAGAATCGGCATCCAGAATCCTGGTTGAGGGGCTGACTTTACCCCGACGACTATGGAGAGTACTGAGACGAAGGAGAGATAGCCCGCCAGGAGAAAACAGGCGCCCATGACGAGCCACAGGCATATTTTCCTGAATGAGGCTTCCTCGCGGGTTCTCATTTTTTTATTTCCTCGAGTTTCCGGCTGAGAAACCGGATCTGCTTTCGCATCTGTGTGTCGGTCTTTATCTTGCGATCAATGACTTCGGCTGCGTACAGGGTGGTGGAATGGGTTCTCCTGACGGAACTGGCAATATTTTCGAGCGTTTCATCAGTATGCTGCCTGCAGAGATAGAGGTAGACGTTTCGGGGATAGGCATGGATCTTCTTTCTCGAATTGGATCGTAGCAGTTCAGGTTCAATTTTGTAATACCTGCAGATCAGCTTTTCTATGTCCTGAAGGCCGATAGTCCGCTCATGGGAAACGAGACACCTGAGGACTTCCTTTGCAAGATCCATGTCAATTCTCGCCTTGAGGAGTTCACTCTTGGCCTTGAGGCATTTGAGGGCACTTTCCATTTGGCGCACGTCGTTGTTCAGATTGTGCGCCAAGAGAGAAAGAATATCGTCTGAAAGGACCACGCTTAGCTCCAAGGCCTTTCTTCTGAGGATCTTCACGCGTGTCTCGTAGTCCGGCTTGCCGATAGAGGTGATCAGCCCTGAAGTAAGGCGAGAAGTCAATTCCTTGGACATACGGGGTATGTCTTTCGGAGCCAGGGAGCTCGTAAAAATAATCTTCTTGTTCTCATTGGCCAAGACATCGAGGGTGTAGCCAAGCTCAAGTTGGGTTTTTTCCTTTCCGCTCAGAAAATGAACCTCTTCCAGAAGAAGAACGTCACAGGAGTGCCGATATTTGTTCTTGAATGATTCAATGCGGCCCTGTTTCAGTGAATAGATCATCTCGTTGGTGAAATCTTCAGCAGTAATGTAATAAATCCTGCTGGAGGGATTCTGATTCAGAATGGCATTGCCCACAGCCTGGGAAAGGTGGCTTTTCCCCAGGCCCGTGTTGGCGAGCATGAGGAGGGAATGGTAGTTCCATGCGCCTCCTTCGGCCAGTGCTTTTGAGGCTGAATAGGCGAATTCATTGGAGCACCCGACCACAAAGCGGTCGAAGGTATAGTCTGTGTTGAGATTCCTGTGGCGTTTCTTTTCCTTCCCCGGCACGTCCAGGAGCATGAGCTGGCCCGCATTTGCCACGTGAGGGGGCGGCAGGATCTTCCGCTTCAGAGGTTCCACCTTGAATCCGATTGCACACTCTGTCCCAACCACGGAGCGGAGTCTTGTCCGGATCAGGTCTGCATAATTTTCAGCAACCCACTTCTTTGAGAATTTGTTTGGACAGGCCAGCACGATTGTTCCGTCTGTTTGCTCCGAGAACATCAACGGTTTGATCCAGAGAGAGAAGCTTGATTGGGATAATTCCAACTTGATTTGTTCCTTCACTCTCTCCCAGATGGCTTCCATACAATAAGACTCCCTTGAGCTTCCTGATGATGTGTATTTGGTTGGTCTTCGAAACTGAAAACGGGTTTTACTCAAATCCCGGCTGACTGTCAAAAGGTATTGAGAAGAGCCACAATTTAGGTTGACTCTCCTTTTTGACAGATGATAACATACAAATATTACAGGCTAATTTTCCGGCTTTTGTGTAACTACTTGTTTGACATAGACAAATCAGGCCCATAAATTTACCCCTGAATCCGATACGTTAACGAGAAAAGCACCTTTGTGCAAAAATAATTTCACATTTTAGATCTCGGCTTTTCTCCGCAAATCAACGTTTTTTGGCGAATTTCAAATTTATCCGTTCATTTTTTCTGGCTCACCAGAGGATTCTTTGAGCCTCAGAGGGTCAGGCAAAGATTTTGCATTTCCCTTGAACCATGTTTAATCAAAAGACAATTCTCCGGGAGAATCATGGCCGGAAAACTCGCCGGCGGTTTTTCCCAGAGATAATTTTTTTTAAAAAAATCATCCGGGAGTGGGAAAAAAATGGGAAAAAAGAGGATCGTGATCTTGGCCGGTGGCTGGTCGGGAGAGAGAGAGGTGTCGCTCGGGAGCGGCCAAGCAGTCTATCAGGCGCTCGACAAGGAGAGATACGATGTAGAGCTCTGTGATCCGAAAGAACACCTTGGAACCCTGCTGGAGAAAAAGGGAGACATTGACCTCGCCTTTATCCTGCTTCATGGGAAGATGGGTGAGGATGGGCGTATACAGGGTTTCCTCGATCTCCTTGGCATTCCTTACGTGGGATCAGGGGTCCTGTCAAGCTCAATGGCTCTGAACAAGAAGATAACCAAGTATCTGTACCAGCGTGTCGGATTGAAAGTGCCGGAATACCAAATCCTGACGCGCGGAGAAAAAATAGAGTGCCGCGCATGCCTGAAAAGATTTGGCGGGAGAGTGGTTGTGAAACCCGTAGCCGAGGGATCCAGCCTGGGGATCTCCATTTGCAGTTCGGAAGAGGCCCTTCTGGCAGGGGTGAAAAATGCGTTTCGCTACGATGATGAGATCCTGCTGGAAGCATATATTGAGGGGCGTGAGATGACCTGCTGCGTAACAGGAAACCAGGAACTTGATGTGCTGCCGCTCATAGAGATTGTCCCCGGTGCTTCCTATGATTTTTTTGACTATGAGGCAAAATATACCTCCGGTGCCACGAATGAAATATGTCCCGCAGACGTGGATGAACTGCTTGCCGACAGGCTCGGAGATTGCGCCAAGGCAGCGCATCATGCCCTGCAATGCCGGGCATGGAGCAGGACCGATATGATTGTCCGGGGTGATGATATTTTCATGCTCGAAACGAATACTATTCCGGGCATGACCGAAAACAGCCTTTTTCCCCGGTCCGCAAGAGCAGCGGGTCTTCCCATGTCAGCCCTTCTCGATCGGTTAATCGACCTGTCGCTCCCATCAACATATCCTAGGTAGCTGGGCTCCGGTCATGGTGGAAACGATTCGGGTTCCACCAACCTGGGTCCTCAAAAGGACCCTTCCTCGCGGACCCTCCAGAACCTCTCCTATCAAGGCCGCTGAGGCACCGTATCGATGCTGTTTCATGGCCTTCAGCACCGGCCGGGCATGCTCCTTGGGGAGTATGATGAGGCACTTCCCCTCGTTGGCCACGTAGAGAGGATCCAGCCCGAGCATTTCACAGGCGGATCGCACCGGTGCTGATATGGGGACTTCTCCCTCGTAGAGCTGAATAGCAACACCCGACCGGCTTGCTATTTCATTCAGAGCGGTGGCTACTCCTCCCCGCGTTGGGTCCCGCAGCACGTGCACATCGGGACACGCGTCGAGGATGGCGGCCACCAGTTCGTTGAGAGGGGCGGAATCGCTCAGCGGCGAGGATTGGAACCGCAGTCCTTCCCTCTGGGTTAAAATGGAAATACCGTGATCGGCGATGGTCCCATTGATAACTACCAGATCACCCGGCCGGGCATTCGCGGCGCTCACATTGATCGTATCAGGGATCACGCCCACACCCGAGGTATTAATGAATATCTTGTCGGCGTGACCTTTTGAGACCACTTTTGTGTCTCCTGCCACGACCTTGATGCCGCTTTCTTGGCTTGCTCGAGCGACACCTCCCATAACCCTTCGCAGATCCTCAAAGGGCAGGCCCTCTTCGAGAATAAGGCCAAGGGTCAGGTAAAGCGGTCGCGCGCCCTGCATGGAAAGGTCATTTACCGTTCCGTGAACGGCAAGGCTTCCTATATTGCCACCCGGGAAAAAAATGGGGTCGACCACGTAACTGTCCGTGGTGATTGCCACCCTGCCTCCGTTCAGCGATACAACAGCGCTGTCATCCAATTCACGGAGATAGGGATTGTCGAGGAGAGGGAGAAAGACCTTTTCTACCAGCTCGGCGGAAGCCTCTCCTCCACTCCCATGGTCAAGCGCAATACGTTCCGAGTTCATACGTGCACTCCGTTGGCATTCATGTCTAGGCGGCCTGAGTATGGCACAAGAAACGACCAAAGTAAAGACCTCCGGTTGATTGAGGATACCTCTCTTCTTGGCTACTTTATATAGATAATTCAATAAGATACTGTTTTTGCCGTGGCGTGAAAGATCTTTTATGAAATGATTGCCAAATGTTTCACGTGAAACATTTGTCGTCCGAAGCATTTCCTGGTCCCATTTCTGTTTCCACTTCACCTCCGGAATCGTGTGATGATTTCTCTTCTTCGTTTGCGTATCTCCGTCTCCGCTCCGAGCGAAAGCCGATGGTCAGGAGAAGCGAAACGCTCTACCCTCTGTGGCGAATTGATGCCAGATGAGATACGTCACGGGAGCTATGGATAACACTATGCAGCTTCCTCCCTGAGCAGCCTTTGGGGGGCCGCCTGAGGCTTCCTGCCCTGCGGGAGGACACTCGCTGATAACCCAGGGCTTGCAATGTTTCACGTGAAACATTTTTGCCTTTTCAATCCGTGCGGATTGTGTTAACAAGCTGGCTCGGCCACACGATTGCGAATATGTCGTCCATTTCTTTGTTGAAACCTTCGAGAATTATGGGTTCTGTCATTGTTGTCGCCAACCAGAAAGGCGGCGTGGGAAAAACCACCACTGCCGTCAACCTCGCTGCTTCCCTTGCCGCGGCTGAAAAAAGGGCACTCCTTGTTGATTGCGACCCGCAGGGAAATGCCACTACCGGTATCGGTATTGATAGAAATTCTCTGACAAAGGGCCTTTATGAACTCCTTCTCGAATCGGCGTCTGAACAGGAAGTTCTGCTGGAGACTGTTTTGCCGGGCCTCAGCGTGATCGGGGCTTCGGCCAGGCTTGTCGGAGCGGAGGTGGAAATGGCCCAACTCGAGAACAGAGAGTTCCTCCTCCGACAGCAGCTCGGTCTCATCCGGGAGCAGTACGATTGCATCTTATTGGACTGTCCCCCTTCCCTGGGATTCTTGACGGTAAATGCCCTTGTGGCGGCAGACGCAATTCTTGTTCCCCTGCAATGTGAATACTATGCCCTTGAAGGTCTCTCACAGCTCTTGAAGACGGTGAAGGCGATCAAAAAGAGACTCAATCCCGCCCTTGTCCTTGCCGGGATATTGCTCACAATGTATGATCGGAGAAACAATCTCTCCCAGCAAGTGGCCGAGGAAGTGAAGGCCCATTTCAAGAATGCGGTCTTTCGGACCGTCATCCCGCGCAATGTCAGGCTGAGCGAAGCACCCAGCCATGGGAAACCCATATTGTTGTATGACATTCGTTCGACAGGGGCGCAGAGCTACCTGGCTCTCGCAAAGGAATTCATTGAAAGAGGAGTCATATAATATGGCAAAGAGAAAGGCGCTGGGGAAAGGGCTGTCAGCGCTCATTCCTGACGGCACGACTTTTGATGAAGCAGATGGCGTGTTTTTTCAGTGTCCTATCGAGGCCATCGCACCGAATCCCTTCCAGCCGAGGCAGAGCTTCCAGTCCGATGAACTCAGGGAAATGGCGGATTCCATAAAAGAGAAAGGGATAATTACCCCGCTTCTGGTCAGCCGGGCCGGAGGGGGTTACCAGCTGATAGCCGGCGAGAGAAGATGGCGTGCGGCCCAGATTGCAGGGTTAGAGCGTGTTCCGGTGGTAGTTCGAGACGCAACGCCGGTGGAGTCGCTGGAGTTGGCCCTTATCGAGAATATCCACAGGAAGGATCTGAACCCCATCGAAGAGGCCATCGCGTATAGCAAACTGATTGAGGACCTGGGAGTCACCCAGCAAATTCTAGCCAAGAGACTGGGAAAAGATCGGTCCACGGTGACAAACCTGCTGCGCTTGCTGAAACTGCCCCTCCAGATCCAGCAGGACCTCATTGATGGACACATTACAATGGGCCATGCACGGGTGCTGGTGGGCATAAGAAACATAGGCGATCAGCAGGCCCTCAGGAGAAAGATTCTGAAGGAAGGCCTGTCAGTTCGCCAGCTCGAAAACATCGTCAAACATCGCTCCGGCAAAAGAAACGAACGAGGCAAGAACCGGGAGGCTGATTCCTTTTTTGAGTCCCTGGAGAATGACCTGAAGACATCCCTGGGTACGAAAGTCTCGTTGAAGAGAAAGGGGCGGGAAGGAAAAATCATCATCTATTTCTATTCTGATGAGGAACTCGATCGACTCGTGGAGAGGTTGGGCTGATCAGCTCCTTTTCTCCAGCCGTGTTCCTGGCCCCGGGCAAGGCGGACAATATTGTCCCGGTGCTTCAAAAATATCAATGAGGCGATCACGAGTGCCCCTATCCCGATGGGAATCGGTTTACCGAAGAGGGTGACCAGAACCGACAAGGAAAATGCGGAAACCATGGAACCCAGTGAGACATATTTCCACTTGTATACCACCAGCACGAACAGAAGGAGGGCTATCAGGCAGGGAACGGGAGAGATCGCCAGGTAAATGCCGAGAGCGGTGGCAACTCCTTTGCCGCCTCTGAACTTTTGGAACACGGAGAATTGATGCCCCAGGAGTGAAGCTGTGGCGATCGCGGACAGTCCCCAGGAAAACATGATGTCCGGATGCGACAGATATCGACCGGCGAGAAACGCGGGCAGAAAACCCTTCAGACAGTCGAGGACCAGAGTCACCACACCCCATTTAAGTCCCAGTTCCCGTGACACATTGGTGGCCCCGATATTTCCACTCCCGCGGTCGGTGATATCAATGCCGGCGACCTTCCGAGCAACGATCTTTCCGCAAGGGATGGAAGCCAGTAGGTATGCTGCAAGGGAAAAGACGACCCAATAGTAAATCATGTGTCTTCCTCTGAAAAATAATTGCCAATTGCTTCCTTCTGTCGGATAATAAAGATAGCGGGTTTTTCTCTGGGAATCAATGATATAGTGCAGGAGTGCTAGAGTGAAAGTAATGGTTATGGATGGACAGGGAGGCGGGATTGGGGCCACGCTGATCAAAGGATTACGCGAAACCATGGGAAACGACTTGGAGATTCTGGCCTTGGGAACCAATTCCATTGCCACATCCCGCATGATGAAAGCAGGGGCCAACAAGGGAGCGACCGGGGAAAACGCCATTGTTCGGACCAGCCGATCGGTCGATTTCATTATCGGCCCGCTGGCTGTTCTCATGGCCAACACCATGATGGGCGAGGTTACGCCTGGGATGGCTGAAGCGGTCAGTTCAAGTCCTGCCAGGAAAGTGATTATCCCGTTGACCCAGGAGCGTGTACGCGTTGTAGGCCTAACGGACGAACCCCTTCCCCACCTTGTAGACCAGGTGGTAAAACTTATAGAGGAGGAATACAGAAATGTGTGAATCAACGGCCTATGTCCTGAAAAACGGGAAGGAGGAAGTCATCCTGGAGAATGTGGATTATCTGGAGAATCAGGAAGGACGAGTGAAGATGGTAAATCTTTTTGGCGAAGAGAAGGTTGTCGACGGGCGGGTGAAGAGCCTCTCCCTGGTGGATCATAAGATCATCCTCGAAGCCTCTTGAATGCGATAATCCCACACCGCTCAGAGTTCAACGTCCCACGCAGACATGAAATCGGAGGTGCACCATGGTGAAAAAATTTGTCGAGAAAGTACATTGGTTGGGACACGATTCTTTTCGCATTGACGGAACCAAGACGATCTATTTCGACCCCTTCCAGATCGGGGAAGGCCCCGAGGCAGATCTGATCCTTATTTCCCATGATCATTTCGACCACTGTTCTCCCGAGGATGTGGACAAGATCAGAAAGGAGAACACGATCATCATAACCGAAAAGGATTCCGCAGGGAAATTCAAGGGGGATGTTCGAATTCTAAGCCCCGGTGAAAAAACAGAGGTGGAAGGAATACAAATCGAAGCGGTTCCCGCCTACAATACGGACAAGGACTTTCACCCGCGAAAGAACGGGTGGCTCGGGTTCATAGTGGATATGGATGGGGCTAGGATATACCACGCCGGGGACACTGATTTCATTCCCGAGATGAAGGAAATGAGCGTGGATATTGCCCTCTTGCCGGTTTCCGGGACCTACGTCATGACCGCAGAGCAGGCCGTGGCTGCGGCACGGGCTATCAGGCCGAAAATTGCTATCCCCATGCACTATGGAGCAATCGTCGGCG
>Ga0315535_1000220_pt1 | contig 39522 bp, 36 predicted proteins | sample SalMarSW160220MG_2_FD_203092 | JGI IMG/M metagenome (GOLD analysis project Ga0315535, IMG submission 203092) | Salt marsh sediment microbial communities from the Plum Island Ecosystem LTER, Massachusetts, United States - Salt Marsh Sediment SW1602-20 ... | reverse complement strand
GGTGAGAAAATAATTCCTTTTACCATAGGAGATATAAAAAGCGGAAGATATACTTGTGGGCATTATTTTATGAATAATACCAAACTAAAGATTTCCAGCCCCGAGGACTATATTAAAACCCTGCGTTTCGCAAAAGTACTCGTCGATCTTCAAGCACGCAAAAAAAGTCTTGAGAAAGAGATAGATAAGGCTGCAAAAAAAGTAGGCGGTAAGATTTTGCCTGATGATGAACTGGTGGAGATTGTAAAGAACCTGGTTGAATATCCTGTGGCTACGGTGGGCAAATTTGATAAAAAGTTTCTGGAAGTTCCCAGTGAAATACTGATTACCGCTATGAGAGAACACCAAAAGTATTTTGCCGTGATAGATAATAAGGGAAATCTCATGCCCTGCTTTGTAGCGGTGAACAATACCCGTACCAAAGATATGAACCTGGTGTCAACCGGCCATGAATGGGTGCTCAGAGCCCGTCTTTCGGATGCTCAATTCTTTTATAAAAGTGATCTGGAGTATTCCTCTAAAGACAGGGTGGAGAAACTCAAAGGCGTTCTTTTCCAGGCCAAACTCGGGTCCATGCATGAAAAAATTGTGCGTCTTCAAAAAATTGGGGAATTTTTGTCAGATAAGGTTGAAACGGATTCGGATTTGAAAAAGCATGTTACCCGGGCCGCCGAGTTATGCAAGGCCGATCTGGTTAGCCATGTTGTGGTTGAATTTCCCAAACTCCAGGGGATTATGGGCAGGGTTTACGCCGCTGTTACAAATGAACCCGCGGCGGTGGCCACCGCCATTGAAGAACATTACCGGCCGATTTATTCAGGGGGCGAACTTCCCGGAACCCGGGCGGGCGCGATTCTTGCGATTGCTGACAAGATCGATAACATCTGCGGATTTTTTTCCGTAGGACTTACTCCCACCGGCGCTTCCGATCCATATGCGCTTCGGCGGCAGGGCATCGGTCTGATCCAAATCATGCTTGATAAAAACTTTTCATTTTCTTTGAAGGAGATAATCGAGGAGAGTCTGAAACTATACGGTGTTAAGGGCGTCGGGAAGATTCGGGAAATCGCCGATCCGGTAAACACATTTATACAAAGCCGTATGACACATTTACTGGCGGAACAAGGATTCTCAAAAGACGTGATCCAGGCCGTTGTGAGTGTATCGGCGGACAATGTTCCGGATGTCTGGAGCCGGGCCAAAGCACTTCAGAATCTAAAGACCGCACCCGATTTTGAACCCCTGGCAGTTGCTTTCAAGCGTGTTGTCAATATCATCAAAAAGGTGAAGGGCTTTAAAGCAAAACCCATCAAGGAAAACCTGTTTGAACATGATTCCGAATCCGCCCTTTACTCGGCCTATCAAGGGGTCAAGGGCAAGGTCTCGGCCAACTTAAAGAAGGGAGATCCGGGACAGGCACTGCACGAGATCGCTTCTCTTCGCGGTCCGGTGGATGCTTTTTTTGATGGTGTTCTGGTCATGGCAAAAGAGACAAAAATACGCGGTAACAGACTTAGCCTGCTCAAGCACATCGCAGATCTGTTTGAAGCCATCGCAGATTTTTCGAAAATATCGACTTAGGGTTTACTCAAAAATATATTCGACCAAAAGCCAGATTCGCCTTTTCAATGAGTTAGAATGGAAAGATTTGAATTTTTAAAAAAAGATTATGTTCAAGGATTTCCGGCCAACTGCGGGTTTGAAGTTGAGAGGGTGGATTACGGGATATTTGAGTCCCGTTTAAAAATTTGTCCGGTCCACCACCAGCAAGACGGGTTTGTGCATGCCGGCGTCATTGCGACCATGGCGGATCATACCGCGGGTTACGCCGCTTTTACCACGGTTTCCGATCAGTATCGAATCCTGACCATTGAGTTCAAAATTAATTATTTTAAACCTGCGGTCGGAGAATTGATGATCTGTCGTTCAAAGGTCATCAATAACGGCAAAAAAATCAAAGTATCGGAATCCGAAGTTTTTTCGGTATCCGGGGGTCAAGAAAAACTGATATCAAAAGCCATGGTTACTTTAATTGCTGTTCCGGCCGGAAATTTGGTTTAACGCATTATTCTATACGGATGACTTTCCTTCGTATATTCCAGGCCTACAATTTTATATGCTCAAGCAAAACCTTCTTTTTAAGTGTGGCCTGGGCTGTCTTTTCAAACTGCTCGGTGACATCTGACACAAAGAGCCGGAACGCTCCTTTTTTGCCCAGCAAATTGTCAACGTTAGGATGCGTGTCCAAAAAATCCTTTACATTTTCTGCAAGAGCAATGGAAGAGTCGATGACGGTTACCTTTTTGCCGATTTTTCTTTGAATTTTATCCAGTAAAAGAGGATAATGGGTGCAACCCAGAATAAGCGTATCTATCTGCCTTATTTTTAGAGGATGAAGATATTTTTTAATTATCATCACCGTTTCGGGTTTTTTCAGCCATCCCTCTTCAACCAAAGGAACCAGAAGTGGACAGGCAACGGAATAGACCTTTGCCTTGGGTTTCATTGCCTTGATTTTTTCTTCGTAACTGCCGCTTTTTACCGTTGCCCGCGTTCCGATAATCCCGACGATTAGGTTCCTGGAACTTTCAATTGCTTTTACTGATGCCGGAGATATAACTTCGAATATAGGAATATCAAAGTTTTCAGCCACACGATCAGAAGCCACACTTGAAGCAGTATTGCAGGCCATTACAATAATTTTTGCACCTTGTTTTAAAAGAAACTCGGTATTTTCGAGAGCATATCCCACCACGGTTTCGGGGCTCTTGCTTCCGTATGGCGTACGAGCAGTATCGCCAAAATAGATAATATCATAGTTGGGGAGTTGCTTCATCAGTGACCGAACAACGGTAAGTCCCCCTATTCCTGAGTCGAATACTCCAATCATTGTTATCCTTTCCATGACTATCAAACGGGTGTAAATAAAGACTGTTGTTTGCTAAGATTGCCATGCTATTTGGTGTCAGGTTTCAGGTGTCAGCGCCTCTGTTCATCATTCCTGACACCTGACACCTGACACCTAAAAAAAGCTTCGGAGTCACGGTTTATCAATATGCAAGGATAAACGTTTACCAACGGTCTTAATTTACACCCCTATCAAAGCAAGTCGCTGCTTTTAGGGGTGATCATTTGACTTTTTTTTGATAGGATTATATGTGTTTGTTTTCCATGGCAAACCATAAATGACAACCAACCAAAATCAAGGTGCATCGATGAATTCACAAAATCAAGCTTCGGCCATGAGCCAGAAGATTTTTAAACTGGGACTTTCGGTGGAGACGGTTTCAGTATATCTGATGTGCTGCAGCCTTACAGACACTGACGCGACGATCTCGACCAAGAAACTTTCTGAAATGTGGAACAGTACCCGAGCGTCGTTACTTGAAGCTTTGAAAGATCTTGAAACAAGAAATATTCTCCGCAGGATAATTTCGGACCGGGCAGGGAACACGGTTTACAAACTATCAGATGTAAAGGATTGGCAGATGTAAAGAACTGGAAGCTTGTTATAGTCTCTTTGTGCGTTCTTTGCGGACACATTCTTTGATAACGCTGTCAGGTAAATCCGTTCGAATGCCCGGACAAAGTGTGGCCATAATGTGCCAGTTGTTTATATCAATCAGTACGCTTTTTATAAAAGGCCAATCTTTGCACATCCGGGGTTTGACCGGATGAATTGTGCATAGTCCGTCCCAGAATACACAATACCCATTTTTGCCCTGTGCCAAAACCGGTTTCCCCCCCGATACCTGGCAGTAATTATCAATAAAACTTTCAGAATCGACATGAAGATAATCCACGATGGCCTTAATTTCTTTCTCGGTTACAAATGTGCCTCCATATCCCTTGCAACACTCGCTACATTGCAGGCATTTGAAAATATCTGACGGTGTTACATCCTTATACAGCATGCCGGGTTTCCATGGCCTTTTTCAGGGTAATCTGATCCACATATTTTAAATCGCCTCCAATGGGAACGCCGGATGCGATTCGCGTCACTTTGATCGGGTAATTCTCTATACGATCTGCAATATAAGCTGCTGTGGCTTCGCCTTCCAAATTTGTACTTGTTGCAAGAATAACCTCTTTGATTCCCCCGTTGGCTATCCTTGAAATAAGTTCTTTGACTCTGATGTTATCGGGTCCGATGCCGTCCATGGGAGACAGAACGCCTTCAAGGATGTGGTACAATCCGGCAAAAGCCCCTGATTTTTCAATAGCTACCATATCGGCCGGCTGCTCTACCACACATAATATTGAGGAAGTTCTTGTCTGGTCACTACAGATCTTACAGATATCGGTGTCGCTTAGCCCAAAACAAATAGAACATAATCTTATGGTATCTTTCGCCTCAACAATACGGTTCGAAAGCTGTTCCGCCTCTCTACGCGGTGCTCGGAGTATATGCATAGCAAGCCTCTCGGCGGTCTTTTCTCCTATCCCGGGAAGCTTGGAAAGGCTTTTGATTAATTTCAGAATAGATGGCGGATAGTAGTTCATCGTTGATTGTCTTTTAACTGCTTAAATTCAATAATAAAGTTAAATATCATATTTTTAAAATTCGGTTTATCTAAAAGTTTGAAATGATCTAAAATGCCTATGTCAATCCCGGTATATTGAGACCACCGGTGAGTTTGCTCATTTCTTGGGTGGCCATTTCCTGTGATTTTATTAACGCGTCATTTATAGCTGCGAGTATGAGATCCTGAAGCATTTCCACATCATCAGGGTCAACGACTTCCTTTTCTATTTGAATGGATAATACCTGTTGCCGACCGTTGGCCACAACTTTTACCATACCTCCACCGGAACTTGTTTCAACTGTTTTATCCGCCATTTCTTCCTGTAGTTTTAACATTTTGGATTGAAGCTGCTGGGCCTGTTTCATCATCTTTCCCATGCCTTTCATTTAAACACCTCCTATAAAATCTTAACGTCAACAACATTGCCGTTGAAAATATCTATGGTATCTGTAACAAGAGGGTGGCATAATGCCTCCTGTTTTAAACGTTCTGCGTGGTTTTTTTTATCCTGATCTTCAAGGGGTTGTATTTTTTTTGCGGCTATAATTACTTTCATGTCTTTGCCGAAAAAATCGCTGCATACTTTTTTTATAATCGTACTGTTTTTATTTCGCCGGACCATATTTATGTTAAAATCATTTCCGTTTACTTCGATTTCCAGACGGTGACCGGAGAGGCTTTTTATAGTAGAATTTTTCAAATTTGCCGCCAGGGAAGGATATTTTTCTGAAAAAGTTGATAGAAGTCTTTCCCAGACCCTGTCAATAGTCTCATTCGGATCAGGTGCTGGAGTAAAAGGCTCTATGGATTCTCCAATGCTCGATACTTCATCCGATGTTTCTATGGGGTCTTCTTGGGTATCCTTTAACACTGGCTTGCTTTGGGTATTACGAAAATCCGTTTCGGTTTCATAAATGTCTTTTCTCAGATTATCAAGCTTTTCTATGAGAATATCAATGGGCAAGACCGGTTTCATTTGAAACATCCGGATAAAAACCATTTCAATGGCTATCCTGGGTTGTGTTGAATTTAATATTAAGACTTCATTTTTAAAGAATAAATCCAATATCTGGTTCAAAAAAATTCTTGAAACTTCTTTTACCTGGTCACACATCAAGTCTATTTCATGTGATGGGATATCCACAAGCCTGTCGATTTTTTCCACCATCTTGACGAGCAATAAATTCCTGAAGTGTTCCATCAGGTCCGCATACAGCTTTTTCATATCATGGCCGGCGCTGTATATGGCATCCAAAATATCAAGGACTTTCGGGAGTTGTCCGCCTAAAATAGCTGCGGACAGATTAAAAATAACTTCTCTGTCTATAACGCCCAATATGTCCAGAATCTGTTTATGGGTAATGGCTCCTTGGGTGCAAGATATCACATGATCAAGAAGGCTCAAGCCGTCTCTCATGCTTCCGCCGGCTCCACGGGCAATTATCCCCAAACTGTCAACGGCTATTTCAACACCTTCTTTGGAACACAGCGTTCCCATATGCTTGGAAATCGACTCAACATCTATCCGTCTGAAATCATGTCGCTGGCATCTGGAAAGGATGGTTATGGGAATCTTACGAGGTTCCGTAGTGGCAAAAATAAACATTACATGGGGCGGGGGTTCTTCCAGAGTCTTTAAAAGCGCGTTAAAAGCGGCGATGCTGAGCATGTGAACTTCATCAATAATATATATCTTGTAAAGGCTGTGAGCAGGCATGTACTTGACGTTTTCACGCAGTTCCCTGACCTGATCAACACTGTTGTTTGAGGCGCCGTCAATTTCAAACACATCCACGGCACTTCCTGCAGTAATCTCTTTGCATGATCTGCATTCATTGCATGGAACCGGTACAGGGCCGTCCTTACAGTTCATCGCCTTTGCCAATATACGGGCAACCGTTGTTTTTCCGGTGCCTCTGGGCCCTGAAAACAGGATTGCGTGGGCCACGCGACCCGACGAAATCGCATTGGTTAACGTCTGTGTCACATGGTCCTGTTTTATAACTTGGTCAAAAGTTTGGGGGCGATATTTACGTGCAAGTACAAGATAAGACATAACTTAACGTCTCAAAAATTATTCAACCTTCAAAGGTCTCTGTGACACATGCCAATTTGGGCAGTTCCTAAATTTTATATGGCGGAGAGAGAGGGATTCGAACCCTCGGTGCCGCTTTTGACAGCACACACGATTTCCAGTCGTGCTCCTTCGGCCAGCTCGGACATCTCTCCGAAAATCTTGAGGCAAGCGCTAATTTTATTAAGATACCATGGTATGGCGGAGAGGGTGGGATTTGAACCCACGATCCCGTTTTTGACAGGATACCGCTTTTCGAGAGCGGGGCCTTAAGCCGCTCGGCCACCTCTCCAACATCCTCAATCGCTATCATATAGATTAGATCAATATAATTTTTTAATAGACCCTGTCAATAATCTTGTTTTATTTGAAGACGATTCGCCCCACACATTTTGCGGATCATTTATTTTTATCACTTGATTAAGCTTATTCTTTATAGTATCAGATCCTCGCAGTCAAAAAGATAGCGCTCTAGCTTCTTGAAAATATTACCGTTCATTTGAATTCGATTTATTTTAAAGAACAAAGTTGTGACTAAAAATATTAAATAAGGAATCTGTAAATATGGCAAAAATAATCCCTTTCAGGGGAATCCTTTATAATCATGTCAAAATAGACAATATGGCAAATGTTGTAGCTCCCCCCTTTGATATTATCTCAGAGCGGGAACAGCTTGAATATCATGAAAAACATCCCCATAACATTATCCGGCTGACACTTGGCAAGACAAACCAAGACGATACAAGCACAAACAACCGATATACAAGAGCAGCAGACTGTTTTAACAAGTGGCTTTCAGCGCATATCATGGAGCGTGACAAAACACCGGCGTTTTATTTTACGGCGATGGAATTTCCCCATGAAAACAGGTTGGTTACCCGTTACGGCCTGATTGCCCTGGTGGGCCTTGAACCTTTTGAAAAAGGTGTGGTTCTTCCCCATGAGAAGACCTTCCCCAACGTGAAATCCGAAAGGCTTGAGCTGATGAAAGCCTGTCATGCCAATTTCAGCCCGATATTTTCTTTGTATTCAGATAATAAAAACCGTGTCCTTAATGAGTTAAAAAATGCCACCTCCAATAAAACAGCCGATAATGCGTTTACCGACAGCAACGGACAGAAACACTTTCTGTGGCGCATAACCGATACCGCGGTTCAGCGGTATGTTTCTGAAGCCTTCAAAGACAAAATCATTTACATTGCTGACGGACATCATCGTTATGAAACGGCACTCAACTACCGAGACTGGTTGTCGGCCAACCGTCCTAATTTCAGCGCAGATCATCCGGCAAACTATGTAATGATGTATCTTTGCAGTATGGAAGATCCGGGACTTATTATTCTTCCGGCGCACCGTATGTTGAATCAAGTCCCGGCTGCTTCGAGATTGTCGCTTATGAAAAAGGCAGGCGCTTATTTTGATATCATAACAATCCCTTACAAAAACGGCCAGCAGGCAGAAGCAAGAGCCCAATTTATGTCGATTCTTTCATCAAATAATTCAAAAAATTGTATAGGGGTTTTTATGAAAGATCCAAGGGAACTTTATCTTCTGACATTAAAGCCCGGGGTTATGGATCAGATGTTCACGGATGAATTGCCGGAAGTGGTCAGAAATATTGATGTAACGGTATTATCCCGGCTTATTTTTATGGAGATCTTTGGTTTTGATCAGTTCCGTCACGATAATGAAAAGCTGATTGCCTATTCGAGCACGGCAAAGGATGCTATCGATGCGGTGGATACGGGCAAGCACGATATCGCCTTTATTATGAATCCAACAAAAATTCAGCAGGTTCGCAAAATTGCCGAAGCCGGCCTTGTTATGCCGCGAAAAGCAACCTATTTTTTTCCAAAAGTAACAACCGGCCAGGTGTTAAACAAAATAGATTGATGTATGGGCCGGCTGCAACTTAGGAGGATTAAGGCATAAACATCCTCTGAACCTCACCTGAATATATTCCGTTCTTACGGTAGATCATGAGCGGCGGACCGATGGTTATTCCATGACGACCTCCTTTTTTTCCTTCCACAAGAATCCGCTTTGCGTTTACTTGCCGGGAGGAATGGATCATGCGAATATATTTGGGTTCTATCCCGGCAGACCGCATTTGTATGATAATGTCAACCATTCGCTCCGCCGCGTAAATAATAACAAACCGTCCGGACGTCCGTAGCATGCGACGGGCCGTCTCAACCACATCGAAAAGGGTTGCCTTTATTTCGTGTTTTGCAACGGCTCGCTGATGATCCGGGTTTAACCTTCCCGATTCGAGTTTCCTGTACGGAGGATTCGTCACTACCAGGTCCACCGGTCCGGAGGTCATATTCTGTTGTAGTCTTTTTAAGTCCTTGCAATAAATGGTAATACGATTCTGCATATGGTTTTCTGCTATGTTGAGCGTCGCAATATCGGCAAGTTCCGTTTGCACCTCAACCCCATAAATTTTTATTTTCGGATGACGATAAGCCAATATCAGCGGAATGATGCCGCAACCGGTTCCCAGATCAAGGACCGTATGGTGCGGGCTCGGCCTGGCATGTCGGGCCAGTAAAACAGCATCCAGGGAAAAGCGATAGCCTGACCCATGCTGCTTTACCCGGATACTGCCATTGAAGAGAGAATCGGTGGTCAAAGATTCCATTTTTATATGGGGCCGATCTTGAATTTTATTTCTTTAACCAAGTCTTTTCCCAAGACATGGTTGATTTGTTTTATAATATCATTTTTAAGGAACTGAAGCTGGTGCATCCATGTGGAACTGGTAACATTCACCAGAAGGAGGTTTCCTTTGAAGGCCGCCGGACGGGCATTTTTAGCGATGCTATCTCCGACTGCCCTGTCCCAAAGGCCCCAGACCTGTGCCAGATTTTCATCAAAATCATTTCGGCAGGTCTTCAAGACGCTCCCTATTATATTTCCTATGTGTTCAAATTCTTCGACGTTTTTTCTTTTGTTCATAAAAAAATACTATAAATGGATCGGTTTTATTGTCAAGAAACAATTAACCTTTGCTTTTTGCTTGACTTGAAAGCATGGGTACCTTAGATAATAAGAGAATTGAATGGTTAAACAAAAAAGACTCTCGCAAAAAGGTCGCTTCTCTGACTTTTTCAAGATCATCAAACTAAATTTACAGGAATACATGCTATGAATTGGGATTGGGACAAACTTAAAGCAAAGCAAGAACACAAGGAAGGAGGGGGGGGATTCGTCCCTCCTAAGATGGATGAAATTTTAGAAAAATTTAAAAAGTTCAAACTGCCGGGCGGCCCTCTTATCCTCCTTATTTTTATTATATTATTTTTCAGCACATCCACATTCTATACGGTGGCGGTTGATGAAGTGGGGGTTGTTCAGCGGTTTGGAAAATATATCCGAACCACTCAACCCGGCCTTAATTTCAAACTGCCTTCAGGGATTGAAAAGGTGACTAAGGTCAAGGTTCGCCGGGTCTACAAAGAGGAATTCGGTTTTCGTACCGTGCGGAGAGATGTCCAAACCCGCGCCATATCCGGCGGTGAGAATAAAAACGTTAGCCTCATGTTGACCGGGGATTTGAATGTGGCGCTTGTGCCCTGGATTGTCCAATACCGGATAAAGGATCCGTACAAATTTTTGTTTAAAGTCCGTGATAACAGGAAACTGCTCATTGATATGTCCGAGGCGGCAATGCGACTGGTGGTCGGCGACAGAAGTATCAATGAAGTCATCAGTAAGCGAGAAGAAATTGCAGTTGAAGCCAGGAACGTCTTGCAGGCTGAGATGGATAGGGCAGACTCCGGAATCAATATCATAACCATCGAAATGAAGAAAACCAATGTTCCCGAATCGGTGCAGCCGTCATTTAACGAAGTGAATCAGGCAACTCAGGAAAAGGAAAAAATGATATACCAGGCCAAAGAGGATTATAACAAAGCCATCCCGACAGCCAGGGGTGAAGCTGAAAGGACCATAAAAGCCGCTGAAGGGTATTCTCTCGATAGGATAAACCGAGCCAAGGGTGATGCCTCAAGGTTTAAGGCAGTTTATGCTGAGTATGCCAAGGCAAAGGACGTGACCAAACGGAGGCTTTATCTGGAATCTTTAAGAGATCTTCTTCCCAAACTCGGAGAAAAATATATTGTTGATGCAGATCAGAAAAATCTTTTACCCCTGCTTAATCTTGGAAAACAAAACGGTGCAAAAAAATGAAATCCAAAGCTATTATTTTAGTTGTTGCGGTTGTTGTGATTCTCATCGGTTTTGCATCCGCATATATCGTGGATGAAACCGAACAGGTTGTTGTCACTCAGTTCGGCAAAGTTGTGGGTAAAACCAAGGTGGAACCCGGTCTTTATTTTAAGGTCCCCTTTATCCAGAACACCACTTACTTTCCTAAAAATCTTTTGGAATGGGATGGTGACCCCGGCCAGATCCCCACGCTGGATAAAACCTATATCTGGGTTGACACATTTGCCAGATGGAGAATCGTGGATGCCATAAAATTCTTTCAGACGGTCAACAATACTGTCAGCGCCCAGGGAAGGCTGGACGATATCATCGATCCTGCTGTTCGAAATTTGATCACTGAAAACAAGCTGATCGAAACCGTTCGAAAGTCGAACCGGGAGCTGGACACCTATGAAATCGGACTTGAAGATATAAAGGAAAGGATATCTTACGTAATTAAAACCGGCAGGGAAGAAATCACCAACATGATACTGAAACAGGCTCAGCCCAAACTGGAAAAATTTGGGATTGAGATTGTCGATGTGAAGATAAAACGTATCAATTATGTGGAAGAGGTCAGGAAATCCGTGTATGGCCGAATGATTGCAGAGCGGAAACAGATTGCAGAAAAATTTAGATCTGAAGGCAAAGGTGAAGCCCGAAAAATATTGGGTGAAAAAGAAAGAGATTTAAAGAGAATTACTTCCGATGCTTACCGGAAAGCTCAGGTAATAAAAGGTAAGGCCGATGCCGAGTCAACAAAATTATATGCTGAATCCTTTGGCGTGGACCCTGAATTTTATTCATTTACGAAAACGCTTGAATTATACAATGAGGCTCTTGATAAAGAAACCTCCCTTGTGCTTTCAACCGATTCGGAGCTTTTTAAATATTTAAAGGGGTATTCCTTCAAACCGTAAAGAAAAAAAAAGCACCAAAACTTTCAAAAGCCACTCATTTTTGTTTGAGTTTGCCGATTGGTGCTTTTTTTTCATGCATATAAAAGTGCATCGCAGATATAAATTTTACCTACCCTTTTTTCTCTGATGACGGGTACGGGCCAAAAGCTTTCTGTGCTTATGCTTTCTCATTTTTTTTCTTCGTTTTTTAACAACACTACCCAACAGATCACCTCCAATCATTATTTTGATTTAAAATTGAATTTAAATCTTTACATAATATATAACTATATGTCCACATTTATTTTATTCAAGAATCGGATTCCATGGAGAAACTTGAAAAATTCAGCACCGAGCAGATCGGAATCGTTGACAGTTGTGTGACAATGGCTGAAGAACTTGTCAGCAACTTCTATAAGATGTCTGCCAGTCAATGGTCCGCATCCTGCAAATACGATATCAAAACAATGGCTGATCTTTGTCCTGAAGAGACAATTTTTGGCCCTTTTGCGCAAATCATCCGATATCAAGGACAGCGCAAAGATTCCTCACTGGGATCTTCAACCTATGATTTTTACAAAATATGTCTTCAGGACCACACCATCCTTGCAGCTTTGGGGAACGTGCCCGGCATGCAACTTTACCCTTTTGTCATCTACATTGTACTGCATGAATTAATCCATATTATAAGATTCAGCAAATTCCTTCAAAACTTTGATGCCTCACACGAAGAAATAAGGTTGGAAGAGATGCGAGTTCATGAAATAACCCGTCAAATTTTAAGTAACATCCGAATTCCCGGGCTTAAACAAGTACTAAAATTTTATGACAACTGGCGAATCCCTTTTGATGATTTGAGAAATTTATAATAAAGAAAAAATGCAGGTTACACCTTGACAACGCAAAATCATTGAATATATTAGGTCAGATTTAATTGATATAAAAAAATGTGGGGTTTTTTTTAATATTTTTTAAAGCAGGAGGATTTTAAAAATGCCCATCTATGAATATGAATGTTCAAAATGCGGCAGAATTGATGAGGTGATCCAGAAGTTTTCCGATAAACCGCTTGCAAGGTGCAAGCATTGTTCGGGAAAACTTCATAAGCTTATTTCCCACAGCAGCTTCCATCTCAAAGGAACCGGATGGTATGTAACCGACTATGCAAACACGTCCCGAAACTCTGCCATATCTCCCAGTAAAGCGGGGAAGGAAACAAAATCCGTCACAGACAAATCAGAAAATAAACCCAAAGAATCTAACAAAACTACCGATAAAACCAGCTGAATTCGTTAAAAGTCTCGTTTTGCTTTTTTGCGAAACGTAACATATTTAAAAGTAAAGGTTATAAACTATACGTTTAAAAAAAGGAGAATTTGAAAAATGAAACTCAGACCGTTAAATGACCGAATTTTAGTGAAACGTGTTGAAGAAGAAGCAAAAACCAAGGGTGGAATTATTATTCCTGATACGGCCAAGGAAAAACCGGCAGAAGGAAAAGTTATTGCTGTTGGCAAAGGCGCGCTGAATCCCGAAGGTAAACGTGTCCCTCTTGAAGTCAAAACAGGTGATCGGATTTTGTTCGGAAAATATGGTGGACAGGAGATAAAGGTTGAAGGTGAAGAATACATGATCATGAGTGAACAAGAAGTTCTTTGCGTAATCGAATAATAAACATCCAAAACGGAGGATAGACCAAGATGGCTAAAGAAATAAAATACAGTATGAAAGCCCGGGAAGCCATGCTCAACGGAGTTAAAACTCTCGCTGATGCAGTAGTTGTTACTCTCGGCCCCAAGGGAAGAAATGTTGTTATTGAAAAATCCTGGGGTTCCCCCACGGTTACCAAAGACGGTGTAACCGTAGCAAAAGAAATTGAACTGGAAAACAAGTTTGAAAACATGGGCGCCCAGATGGTAAAAGAGGTCGCCAGCAAGACCAGCGATATGGCCGGTGACGGTACAACCACTGCTACCATACTGGCAAGATCAATATATGAAGAAGGTCAGAAGCTTGTTGCGGCCGGTAACAATCCCATGGCCATCAAGCGGGGTATTGACAAGGCTGTTGAGGTTGCCGTCCAAGAACTCCACAAGATGAGCAAACCTACCAAAGACCAGCGTGAAATCGCTCAGGTGGGCACCATTTCCGCCAACAACGACGAAACCATAGGGAACATCATTGCGGAAGCAATGAACAAGGTGGGTAAAGAAGGTGTCATTACCGTTGAAGAAGCCAAGGCCATGGAGACCTCTCTTGAGGTTGTGGAAGGGATGCAGTTTGATCGCGGCTACCTTTCCCCATACTTTGTGACCGATCCTGAAAAGATGATTTGTTCATTAGAAGATCCCTATATTCTCATTAACGAAAAGAAGATCAGCAACATGAAAGATCTCCTTCCGATTCTTGAGCAGATCGCCAAGATGGGGAAACCACTTGTGATTATCTCAGAAGATGTGGAAGGGGAGGCACTGGCAACCCTTGTTGTGAATAAACTAAGGGGCACACTTAACGTGGCTGCCGTCAAGGCCCCGGGTTTTGGTGACAGACGAAAAGCCATGCTTGAAGATATAGCAACTCTGACCGGCGGTCAGGTTGTTTCAGACGATCTTGGAATCAAGCTCGAGAATCTCGCACTTACAGACCTTGGCAAGGCCAAACGGATTACCATCGACAAAGACAACACAACCATCGTTGACGGGGGAGGCACACGTGCTGCCCTGGAAGGCCGCGTCAAACAGATCCGCGCTCAAATAGAGGACACCACATCGGATTATGACCGTGAAAAACTCCAGGAGCGATTGGCCAAGCTGATCGGCGGTGTTGCTGTCATCAACGTGGGAGCTGCTACAGAGACCGAGATGAAGGAAAAGAAGGCTCGTGTTGAAGATGCGTTGAATGCGACCCGGGCTGCGGTTGAAGAAGGCATCGTTCCCGGCGGCGGTGTTGCACTTGTTCGTTGCCTGGATGCTCTGGAGAAAATGAAAATCAAAGCCGATCAGAAACTGGGCGTAAAGGTTGTTATTCGAGCCATTGAAGAACCCCTTCGCCAGATTGCCAATAATGCCGGCTTTGAAGGGTCCGTTGTGATCGATAAAGTTAAAAACGGCGAAGGTTCTTTTGGTTTTAACGCCGATACCAACAAATATGAAGATCTGATTAAAGCCGGTGTCATCGATCCCACCAAGGTGGTCCGATACGCGCTGCAAAACGCAGGAAGTGTTGCATCCTTGATGCTGACCACCGAAGCTATGATCGCTGAAAAGCCTGAAGATAAGCCGGATATGATGCCGGGTGGCGGCGGCGGAATGGGCGGCGGCGGAATGGGCGGAATGGGCGGAATGGGCGGTATGATGTAGCCCTATGTAATTGACGATTGACAACAAAAAGATTGGTGAACAAAGCCCTTATGCTATGTATAGCATGAGGGCTTTTTTATTGAAAAGCTTGACAAATTACCAATAGACGGGTTATAAAATTGACTGAAAAAATGGTTGGTTAAACAACGGATTAAAATTGGAGAATCTGATGTATTGCAACAGAAAATTCCAGATGATAATTTGTTTGTCTATTTTGGCCGCAATGATTTTTTTTCCGGTTCGTATGTTTGCACAGGAAAACAAGGAGATTGTGGAACATCAAACAGGCTTTTACTATACCGTTCAGAAAGGAGATACTCTCTGGGATATTTCAGATCGGTTCTTTGATTCATCGTGGCTATGGCCTGATTTATGGAGTGAGAACCGTCAGATCTCCAATCCTCACTGGATTTATCCGGGAGAGCGTATCCGTATCTTTCATCAAAAGGGGGCCCAAAGCTTTGTCGGAAAAACCGTATCAAGGCGCCGGGCACTCGAGAAAGAGCCCCAAAAAGAGCCTTTGTATTATTACTATTCCCCAATTGACAAAATCGGATTCATCAGAAAAGATCCTGTGGTCCCGTCAGGAGTCATCTTTAAAGTGAAAGATGATAAGGAAATGATCAGCACGGGGGATCTGGTTTTTATCCGGTCAAAGGGGGATATGCCCCCCCTTACGGCGGGGAGCAAATATAGTGTATATCGAACCGCAAAGCCTATCATTGACCAAAAAACAGAAGCACTCATCGGAACTCAGCACTATCTGACAGGTATGGTTGAAATTACGAAAATTGAACCCCGTTTCGCCGTAGCCAGGGTTATTCAGTCTTACCGTACCATTGAAGTGGGCAACCTTTTAATGCCGTACAAAAGGCGGTCACCCAAAATCGAGCTGATTCAAAGCAAAAAAGGATTAAACGGACAACTCATTATATCCGAGGAGCCGGCGAATATCATTGGAGACAACGACATTGCGTTCATTGACAAAGGGAGTAAAGACGATGTGAAACTCGGACAACAGTACAGTATATATTATCAAGAAAAGCAACGGCTCAATTCGGATACCAACGAAGATGTTCTTCTCACACCAATTGTTTACGGCACGCTCCTTGTCCTTCATACCGAACCGACCACATCAACGGTTCTCATAACCCGGTCAGACAAGGGTATTAATCCGGGTGCCAAAATTTGTAGCCCCATTGAGTAGGGTTTGTTATGGTTCATGAGCAATTCGGGTTAGGGCCTCGAAAAATAATTAACTCCCCAAGATTACACCGAATTTGAGCCAAAAGACAAGTAAGATGGGGAAATTTATTTTTTTCGATGCCCTTAAAAAGGAGGACGATGTGATGAGGCTGGGAAGATGGTTAATATTTTTAATTCTGGTATCCTTTTCCATGCCGGCTTCCGCCGAATTTTACAGATATGTCGATGAAAAAGGGAACGTCCATTACACAGACGATTTAAGCACGGTTCCTAAAAATCTACAGACCGATATTTATGAATATACCGATTCTCAAAATAATACGGATGACAATCGGAAGTATGAGCAAAACAGTTTGAAATCACAGCCTTCCTCTGAGGAGAACCAAGTCGGGGATCAAGATGAAGCAACTGATCTTGCCGAAATAAGAAGAGGTCTTGATCGAAAAAAGGAGGAATTGGAAAAAGAATACCAAGCGTTGATGAAAGAAAAGGAACAGATTGCAAAAGACAAAAAGAAAATAAGATCCAGAACAGCGGCAAAAAAACATAATAAAATCATATCGAAATATAACGAGAGGGTAGAGGATTATGAAGCAAGTAAAAAAATATTCAATACTGAAGTTGAAATATTCAATGCCGGGGTTAAAAAAGATTTTTTAAAGAGCTTAGAGGCTTCGCCCCCATCGGAATAATATAGTGACGGTCAGCATTCCATAGTGCCCCTCCATCAATGGTCTTTTTGCCCAATCTTTGCGTTATGTTCGAAAAATAATCCTCGGAATATTAAACATATGCCTGACTGCTCCGTAGCTCCCCGTTAAAATGCCGGGACAGACCGGCAGATCGTACTGGGGTGGTTATATTTTCCACATGCCTTGATCTTGAACAAGAATCCTCAGTTATGGATGGACACTAGTTGTTTTTGATTTCTTCCTTTAACATGCAGCATGCAACTCTGTATTCCGGTGTGCCATCGGTGTTATAGTTTAGATTACCGGGCTGAATGAGTTTATTCATTACACATCCTTCAGGGATGTTAAGTTCGAAAAGATCGTTTTCGTTTATCTTCGGGGTGTCAAGAAGTAAGTTGCCTTTAAAAACCTTGCTGTGCAACGGAAAATCCTCACACAGGGGGCATTGATAAACCCTGCCGTTTGGGAATATAAAATAATTTTCTGCAACCCGTGCGGCGCACTCGAAGGGTTCGTCCGGGCTTAAAAAAACTTTTGGATATGTAACCGTTATCCCGAGACGTGCGATCTTTTGGGCCGCATCAGGGATGATTTTTAGCCAGTCCTTTCGCGAAACCTGCAATTTTTTCCGGCTGTTTCCGGCCGACTTTCCACGGATACCGATGACCTGTATAAAAAAACGGTCAACTTTCAAATCCTTCAAAAGCGGCGCAATCCTATCAAGCTCGTGTAAATTCATTTGACTTACCGTGTAGATCAGGCTGGTGGTAAACCCTCTGAGAATCGCTTTTTTGATGCCGGCGATACAGTTATCGTAGGATCCTTTTCCCCGGATTATATCGTTTGTTTCTCGAGTAACACCATCCAGGCTGAAGCTGAAATAATCAACCACATCAGGTTCGACTTTGGAGAGAATATCATGAAACAGGTATCCGTTTGTATCTACAGTTATGGAGTTATATCCGAGTGCTTTTGCTTTTTTTATGGCAAGGGACAGGTCAGGGTGGAGTGTGGGTTCTCCGCCCAAGAATATGACGTTGGCGTTTTTGGTTTTTGAGGCGAACACCTTAAGCCATGCTTCAATTGTCTCAAGGGGAAGCGTGTTTTCTCCATGCTGTTTTTTATTTATATAACAGTGTTTGCACTTGAGATTGCAATGAGTCAGGATATGAAAAAAAACATTGGTGGCGTCTTTAGAAAAGGCAACGGTTTTCTTCATGCCTCTTAGCTCCTGAGTTTAAAATTTTGCACTTTTTATAGCAAAAAATGTGTGATTACACCACGAAGTATACGAAGAGTACGAAGATTATATTTTTAATCTTCTTTTCCTTCGTGATCTTCGTGGTAAAAATAAAATCTATCTTTTTTAGTATCTGCCCGTCAGCCTTAATCGGATTGACAAGAGGCAGGCTTGTCCGGGCTATCGGCTTTCAAGGCAGTGCTTGGACAAATATTCATCGAATTCAACGGGATAGCACCCGTCAAAACATGCCTTGCAAAAATTGTTTTCCGGGTGTTTGATTCCGGTTGATTCAAGAAGGCCGTCAAGGCTGAGGTAATACAGCGAGTCCAGGTCAAGGAAATCTTTAAGTTTTTCAACCGACATATTTGCTGCAATCAGCTCTCCCCTTGTGGAAAAGTCGATTCCATAATGACAGGGAAAGATGTGGGGAGGTCCGCTCACGCGCATATGTATTCGGTTTACACCCAATTCGCGAAGCGCTTTTACTCTGGTTTTAACCGTAGTTCCTCTGATTATCGAGTCTTCGATGATAATGATATCTTTTCCTTTGAGAAGTTGTCTTACAGGATTCAGCTTTATTCTGACTCCAAAATCTCGCATACTCTGGGTGGGCTGAATGAATGTTCTGCCCACATAATGGTTGCGAATCATTGCCATTTCAAAAGGAATCCCTGAGGCTTCCGAATATCCCAACGCTGCATAGGTCCCCGAGTCGGGAAAGGGCATTACCAAGTCTGCATCCGCAGGCGCTTCTTGGGCAAGGCGCCGACCATGGGCCTTTCTGGTTAAATAAACATTCTGTCCATAGATGGTGCTGTCCGGTCTTGCAAAGTAGATAAATTCAAAGATGCAAAACGCTCGGGTTGCAGGCGTCGGTACTTTGATGCTCCGGATTCCGTTCTCACCGATAATGACGATTTCCCCAGGGTCCAGCTCGCGGATGAATTCAGCCTGGACAAGATCCAGCGCACAGGTTTCCGAGGCCAGAATGTAATGACCATTAAGCTTCCCAAGGCATAACGGCCGGAAACCGTATGGGTCTTTTATTCCGACGACTTCTCCTTTGCTGGTCAGCATAATAAAAGAAAATGCGCCTTTAAGCCGTTTCACAGTTTCAATCAGGGCGCCTTGGAAGCCTAAATTTAAGCTTTTGACGAAGTAATGGAGGAAAATTTCGCTGTCCATGGTGGTCTGAAAAATTGAGCCGGTTTCCTCGAGTTCTTTTTTCAGATGGTGCGCATTTACAAGATTTCCGTTATGGGCGAGTGCATATGCTTTTTGACGATGATGGATAACAAAGGGCTGGGCATTGGAAAGTATCGAGCTTCCCGTAGTGGAATAGCGCACATGTCCGATGGCGCTTTGTCCTTCTAAATGTTCCAGATGGGTTATGTCAAAGACATCCGATACCAGCCCCATACCGTTATGGCCGACGATGTTGTTGTTCCGGACCACAGCGATTCCGGAACTCTCCTGTCCCCTGTGTTGAAGCGCATAGAGGCCGAAATAGGTCAGTTTTGCGGACTCGAGGTGTCCATAAATGCCGAACAGCCCGCAGGCCTCACGGGGCTTTTCAAAATTATCCATTTAACTATTATACTCCTGAATAGTTTTAACCGAAAGCATTTTCTTCTTTAATGCAGCAATCCCTTTGCACATGGCCATGGCTCCTGCGATCGTCGTGGCATAGGGGATATTGAATTTAATGGCCGCACGTCTTATCTCGTATCCGTCCCGTTTGGTTTTGCTGCCGAAACCCGTATTAATAACCAGATGGATTTTTTTGTTCTTAATGGCATCAACCACATGGGGACGGCCAATAGAGACTTTATTGATCATTGTATTGGATATGCCATGATTCTCTAAAAACGAGGAGGTTCCCCGGGTTGCCATGATCGTAAACCCCATGTTTTGAAATTGAGAGGCGAACGCAAGGGCTGCTTTCTTGTCACGGTCTTTTACACTTATAAAAACCGTTCCTTTATCCGGAAGATGCTGTCCGGCGCCGAATTGCGCTTTGGCATACGCAGATCCGAAATCCGAATCAATCCCCATGACTTCTCCGGTTGATTTCATTTCCGGTCCAAGAAGGGCGTCCACATCGGGGAAACGATCAAAAGGCATAACAGACTCTTTAACCGAAACATGGGACGGGATTATTTCACTGCCGAGGCCGAGGTCCTGCAACGTATGGCCGAGCATCACCTTTGTGGCGAGTTTTGCCAAAGGTACGCCGGTTGCCTTGCTGACAAACGGGATGGTTCTAGAGGCTCTGGGATTTACCTCCAGAACAAAAAGCCGGTCGTTTTTGATGGCATACTGTACATTCATTAGACCCACAACCTCAAGTTCCAAAGCCATGGCTTTTGTCGAATCGGCGATCTCATCAAGCATGTGCGGAGTAATACTTTGAGGCGGCAGGACACAGGCCGAATCACCGGAATGAATTCCCGCCTCTTCAATATGCTCCATGATTCCGCCAATCACGGTTCTCTTGCCGTCTGAAATGGCATCCACATCCACTTCAATCGCATCATCTAAAAATTTGTCTATCAGAACCGGACGGCCCAAAGATTCAGTGATTGCAATCCGGGTAAAGTTTTCCAGATCTCGGGGGTCGTATACGATTTTCATGGCCCTGCCGCCCAGTACATATGAAGGACGGACAATGACCGGATAACCGATTTTTTCGGCCACGGCTGCGGCTTCTTCTACGGAGGAGGCGGTGCCGTTTGCGGGCTGAATCAGGCCCAATTTGTTCAGCATGGCCTGAAAAAGTTTGCGATCTTCAGCTCTGTCGATACTTGCCGGCTGGGTACCGAGAATTGGAACCCCGGCCTCATGAAGCGGTACGGAAAGATTCAGAGGGGTCTGGCCGCCAAATTGAACAATGACTCCCATGGGTTTTTCAGTTTCTACAATATGGAGTACATCTTCTTTGGTCAGCGGTTCGAAGTAGAGTTTGTCTGAAGTATCGTAATCCGTGCTCACGGTTTCGGGATTGCTGTTGACCATGATGCTCTCAACCCCTTCTTCACGAAGAGCGTATGAGGCATGGACACAGCAGTAATCGAACTCGATCCCCTGGCCGATCCGGTTGGGTCCGCCCCCTAAAATCATTACTTTTTTTTTATCAGAAACCCTGGCTTCATTTTCCGTCTCGTAGGTGGAATAATAATACGGCGTGGCTGCTTTGAACTCGGCTGCGCACGTATCAACAAGTTTGTAGACCGGACGGATGCCAAGGCGCTTGCGTGTCCGGCTGATCTTGTCTTCCGTGGAATCTGTTAAATATGCGATCTGTATATCTGAAAACCCCCAGGATTTCGCTTTTTTTAAAAGCGATTCCGGTAAATTTGTTTCCAGTGATTTGATACGTTGCTCAAGATCCACGATTTGTTTTATCTGATACAAAAACCAGGGATCTATACCCGTTAATTTATAAATGAATGGGATGGACATTCCTTTTAACAGGGCATAGCGCAGGTAAAAGATGCGCTGAGAATTTGGGGTCGCCAGCTTCTGTTCGATTTGGGACGATGACAATTTTTTTGCTGTGTCATCCGGTTGATCCGGGATGTCCTTGCCATCGGCGCCCAGCCCGGAGCGACCGATCTCAAGGGACCTTAACCCCTTTTGTAGCGCTTCTTTAAATGTTCGGCCGATGGCCATGGTTTCCCCCACGGATTTCATGGCTGTCGTGAGATAGTCCGGGGTTTCGGGAAACTTTTCAAATGTCCAGCGCGGTATTTTTACGACACAGTAATCCAGGGTCGGCTCAAAAGATGCAAAGGTTTCCCCGGTAATGTCGTTAGGAATTTCATCAAGTGTATATCCCACCGCCAGCTTGGCTGCAATTTTGGCAATGGGGAAGCCTGTGGTTTTGGAAGCAAGGGCCGAGCTGCGGGATACCCTGGGATTCATCTCGATTACGATCAATTCTCCGTTTTCGGGGTTCACGGCGAACTGAACATTTGAACCGCCGGTATCAACGCCGATCTCCCGCATGATGGCGATTGATGCATCCCGCATGGCCTGGTATTCCTTATCTGAAAGGGTCTGGGCCGGCGCAACCGTAATACTGTCACCGGTGTGTATGCCCATGGGATCCATGTTTTCGATGGAACATACGATCACGACATTGTCATTTTTGTCCCGCATGACCTCCAGTTCATATTCCTTCCAGCCCAGAACCGATTCTTCAAGCATGACCTGCCCGATAAGGCTTGCATCCAGTCCTGCTTTTGCCACTTTTTCCAGGTCTTCGGGGTTGTAGGCTGCACCACCGCCGGTACCGCCCAGAGTAAAACTGGGACGAACAATTATGGGAAATCCTATTTCACGACTGACGGTTCTGACCTCTTCCATGTTGGTTGCAAAACCGCTTTTGGGCAGGCGAAGTCCTATATTTTCCATGGCATTGCGAAACAGTTCCCTGTTTTCAGCCTTTTGGATGGATTGGACTGACGCGCCGATCATTTCTACACCGAATTTATCGAGTACGCCCATTTCTGCAACTTTTACGGCGGTATTAAGGCCTGTCTGACCTCCCAGCGTAGGAAGCAGGGCACAGGGGCGTTCTCTTTCGATGATTTTTGCAACCGCCAGGGGAACAACCGGTTCGATATAGGTTCGATCGGCTGTTTCAGGGTCGGTCATGATGGTCGCAGGATTACTGTTAACAAGGACGACTTCGTATCCCTCTTCTTTTAACGCCTTGCAGGCCTGAGTTCCTGAGTAGTCAAACTCGCATGCCTGGCTGATAATAATCGGACCGGCGCCGATGATGAGAATTTTGTGTATGTCGGTGCGTTTAGGCATTGTTTTTTTGCATCATATTCTTAAATTCGTCAAAGAGATATTTTGCATCATGAGGGCCGGGTGAGGCTTCCGGATGATACTGGGCGGTAAGGATCGGTAATTCTTTGTGCCTGAACCCTTCCAGTGTATTGTCATTCAAGTTGATGTGGGTTATCTCGATATTTTTTCCCTGCAGGCTATGGACGTCCACCGCGAAACCGTGATTTTGAGATGTGATTTCTATTTTTCCGGTTAACAGATTCTTTACCGGCTGATTGGCGCCCCGGTGGCCGAATTTCAATTTAAAGGTTTTTCCTCCAAGGGCAAGTCCTAAGAGTTGATGCCCCAGGCAGATACCGAACATGGGAACAACCCCCAGCAGCGACCGAATGGTTTCTATGGCATAGGTTACCGGCTCCGGATCACCGGGTCCGTTTGAAAGAAGAATTCCGTCGGGCTCCATGGCTTTGACCGTATGGGCTTGTGTGCAACCAGGTACCACTACAACTTCAACCCCTCGGGATTCCAGACATCTTAACATATTATATTTTATCCCGAAGTCAAAGGCCACCACGGAAAATTTTTCACCCTTGTATTTCCAAATCTTTTTGGTTAAACTGGTTGTTCCCGGTTCGCAAAGCATTGGCTTTCCGTTCGTCCAATAATAAGGAGTTTGGGTTGTCACTGTTTTTGTAAGATCCTGCCCTTTGATGCTGGGGATCTCCCGTGCACGGTTAACACAAGATGAGGGGTCAAGATCCTCTGTGGAAATGAAGGCCCGCATGGCACCTGCCTTGCGAATATGTCTTGTGAGAGCGCGGGTGTCGAAGTCTTCTATTCCGAGCACCCCTTGTTCTTTGAGATAATCGGCCAGGGACAAAGTAGATCTGTAATTGCTGGGAAAACTTTGATATTCCTTTACCAGAAAGGCTGCCACATGGATTCGGTCGGACTCGACATCTTCAAGGTTGACGCCGTAGTTGCCTATCAAAGGATAGGTCATGGTTACCATCTGGCCGCTGTAAGACGGATCGGTAAGAACCTCCTGGTATCCGGTCATGCTGGTATTGAACACCACTTCACCCCCGATTTCACCGGGGCCGGTAAAACTTTTACACGTAAAAGTCCGTCCGTCTTCTAAAGCTAAAAGTGCTTTCATACGAATAGGTTCAAGCAAATATGTCGAACATGCAACCGTTGAGCAAACAAGTTGGTTCGCTTCGCTCACAATTGGAATGTTGGAATACTGGAATAATGGAGTAATGGGTTTTGGAAAAATGGAAAGATGGGTTATTAAAAAAATCCATAATTAATATAATTCCTTTAGCAACCAACATTCCAGTATTCCATCATTCCATTATTCCGTATATAAGGCAAAGGACCCGACTTCAATAACTTGTTTTATTCATTATGTAGTTCTCAAACTTTCTGCCAGTCTTCGCCCCATTCTTCGGCGCCAACAGATTCTTTTGCCAGAACATCGAGGGTAACCGCCTGCACCTTGCGAAAGACTTCTGTATAATTCTTTTTTTCGCCGTTCACCGTCAACAGGTCATTTTCTATGGAAATGCCGAAGAGCTTTTGGTTTTCCTCTAAATAAGGGAGAATCAGCTCCCAGTCGGCGGGACTTAAGTCGACAAATTCTCCGCCGTTCAGCTGGTCCACAACCACCTTATGGTGTGGATCCCTTAAATAGATGGCGCCGCCGGAGGCCAATGAGAAGAGATTGGAGCCCGGATAAGGGGTCGCCTGATCGATAATGTTGGCGTCGTCGTCGAACTCGATGCCGTTGACTACAACAAACCCTCCGCCGTTGAGTGGATCGCCGGCCATAAATGACTCTGCCAGATAATCGAGACAGGTGCCGTTGATCACAACCCTGGGATGTCCCACCGCATTAATCAAAGGACGGCCGGCGGCATTGCCCAGCACAAATACGGTCCCCCCTTTGGCGCCGTACATAAACGTTTGGCCCACATCACCGTATATCACCAGTTTTCCGCGTTTCATAATCTGGCCCAGTTGATCCTGAGCATTACCGTGGACATATATTTCCAATCCGTCGATGCCGGATGCAAGGTAGTCTCCGGAACTGTCATAAACATCTATCCTAACGTCATCAGAGTCGCTTGACAGTCCGCAGCCACAGAATCGCTGTCCCCTGTATCCATAGCAGATGAACGTTTTCCATCCCAGTTTATAGGCGGCACAGATCAGACGTGCGTCACAGCCATCGCCTTCAGGCGGGAATTCCCGGGCATTAATCACCAGAACTTTTTCATTGTCTTCAGGGGAACGCAGAGTATTTCGTTTCTCCCAGTCGATGTAACCATACCTGCCGTCGGTATTTTCACTCAGACCGGGCGAATCCTGAAAAATTAACGTCAGGTTCTGTTTTATGATTTGGAGTATTGAACTCGGTTTCTTATCTCCGGTTGGAAACCGGCGGTCCATAAGGTGCGTCAGGATCTCGATGGCTTTTGATTTGACGATGTCATTTCCGGCGGCCTGTTTTTTAATCTCTTCGCACAAGTATCTTATCGAGGGATAATCCCAGGCGGCCATGTGCCGGCAACAATACTCCTTGAAATCGGAGATATCCGTATGGGACAGACCTTTCGTTACCGCCTGGTCGATTTCGACGGCATTTGCCGGTGGTGTAAGTTCGGGGGTTATTTTATACGGTTTTTGATTTTCCGGTGTGCTAACAACCTCTCCGAATTTATTTGTACAAACGAGTTCTTTGGAGCCGTCTCCCTTGCCGGCGTCTTTGACGGTGAAAATGAAAGCGCCGCCGTCGGCTGCACTGCCTCCGCGGGCATTCCAGTATTTGTCCGCAATGGGACAAAACCGGTTGTCTTCTCTAGCAAGGTTCTCCATCGTGGCATCAATGGCCTGCTTTTCCGAACATACCAGGGCGATCTGAACTTCTCCTTCCTGCAAAGCAAATACCTGCGGACGCAACATGGAGGTGTCGGTAATACCGAGAAGCTGAAAATAATGTTCATAAGGGTTGTTGCGTGCAATGATAAAAAACCAGGGACCGTCCGGCGAAGCATGAATATGAGCGGCTTGTAAATATCTATAAATATGCTGTTTCTCCGGTGGCAGCAAATCGAAATCATATTCCGAGGTCGGTGCCATGGCTTCAATGATATATTCTAATGGATACTCAAACGTTCGGTTGAGCAGGTCGAGCAGCAGAACCGAAACCTCGGTATCTGTTAAAAATTGCGGAAAGATATTATTCTGCTTCAAGTATTCGCTGACCGCATAATAGTTGGCAAAGTCACCATTGTGGACCAGGGCTTCATCCAATCCGATAAAGGGATGCGCGCCGCCGGGATGCCAGACCCTTCCTTTTGTGGGATAGCGCTGGTGGGCAATCCATCCGTGGGCTTTGAAATCCTCCATACAGTAATACTGGGTGGCCTGTTCCGCATAACCGACGATTTTCAGGATCATGATATTACGGCCGTGGGAAAGAACAAAGGCCTGTTTTTCGCCCAGGGAAGCGTAAAACTTCTGGTTTAAACGGAAAGAGTTTTGATAGATAAATTCGTCTTCAGCCTTGGCGGGTTTCAAATCCTGAAGCTTATTTTCCTCAATAAAACGATCCAGCACATGTTCTTTGACCCTGACAAAATAACGCCACACATCCGGAGGCTTGACTTCTAATCCTTGTATGTCTCGGTAATCGTCAAGCGTTGGAATACGTTCGGCTTTATGAACTTCCAGAAATGGGGCAATAGCCGATGCTTCCACGTCCGGCCGGGATGTTGGATCCAGCAGGGCAACCTGAAGCAGATAATGGGTGTCCAGAACTTCCTGGGTTACCCCCAGGTCCTGAGCGGACAGGCCCACCGCGGCGATACCGCCGCCCTTACCGTTGCCGCGATTATGCATCTGAACCGAAGGTTCATAAATATGGCGGCCACGCACCGGAACCGATGAAATAAAGCCGGTTACACCGCAGCCGCCCTCTTCAGCGGACTTTTTAAGGGGTGTATTTCCATGAGGCAAACGGCCCCGAGATTTCAGTATATTTTTAATTGTTGAGTCAAAACCGTAAAACATTATGTATACCTTTATTAGATACTATCCAATGTCGAATTTTCAATATCCCGCTTTCAGGTATTTTTCACCTGGGCATTGAAAATTGGATAAGTTCCTAAATTATAAGCTCCGCCTGAGGAGCCGGTTGATAGTTTGATCTTTCTTCTTCATCCAAATAATCGAGGTGCACCAGCAGGTCGGATCGGCCCACCAGTTCTTTGATGCTCTTTAAACCATACTGCCTCAAAATTTCACACCACTGCTTACGCCAGGCCATATACATATTGACGATTCGTTGAGTGGCCCAATCCTGGACAATCATAACCCCCAGTTCGTGGTCGGTAGTGGCAATGCCGCGGGCACACCCTCGACCGCTTTCGCAGTGCCCGCAGCGAACGCATTCAAGGGCAACCAGTTCCGCAGTCCCGATGACCACGCCGTCGGCTCCCAGTGCGATGGCCTTGGCCACATCCATTGCATTGCGAATGCCGCCGCTGGCAATTAAACAAACTTTTTCTCTGACACCTTCATCCTCCAAGAATTTATGTACCTTGGGGATGGCATATTCGATGGGCATGGCAATATTTTTTTTGGCAATATCCGGAGCGGCGCCGGTTCCGCCGTAACTGCCGTCCAGATGGACAACATGTGCCCCTGCATAATAACTGCCGACGGCCACCATGTCCACATCCGTGGGCGTGGAGACTTTAACGGAAACCAGTACCTCTGGATTAATCTCTTTGACCCAGTCCACATGTTTTTTATGATCCTCCACCGAGTAGACGCTGTGGAACGGAAACGGGGAAAACAGGGCATTCCCCACAACAGTTTCCCTCATGGCCGCGACCTCCGGAGTGACCTTATCTCCCAGAAGATGACCTCCCAGACCCGGCTTTGCACCCTGAGCGTACTTGAATTCCACCATGGGTGCATACAATATGGTTTCTTCTCTTACTCCAAACAGACCGGTTGCGATCTGGGTAATGACATGTTCGGCATAGGGGCGTAGCTCTTGAGGATAACCGCCTTCTCCGGTGCAGGTCAGCGTGTTGAGCAGCGTAGCGGCATGGGCTCTCGCGACCATGACCGACAATGCGGTAGAGCCGTATGACATGCCGCCGCCATAACACGGAATGGAGATTATCTTTTCAGGCCGCCCGTCAAGCCGTTTGTTCAGATTAACAGAGGTATCCATATCTTCATCGCTTAAGTCCAGGTAATCACCGGGTTCCGGTGTTTTAAAACGGATTTTATCAAAACCGCCGCCGGAGTTTCCCAGGCTGTATTCAAGGTCAACCACGGGCAAATTTCCGGTTTCCGCCATTTCCCAGTGACCGATAAGCATCTCCGGGGTCCAGCGGTAATCGCCCAGAGTTTCAAGAATGGGATTGCGCCGAAGTGTCAGCGCCTGTTCCGGGCACCGATCGATGCAGAAAAAATCATTTTCTTTGCATTTAAAACCGATACATTTGTAATCCAGGGGGCGTAATGGTTTAGAATAGGTGTCATATCGAGGATGCACGCCATAAGGGCAAAGCTCTGCACACAACCCGCATGAGATACACCGGGAATTTCTCCGGATGGTGTATTTGCCGATGGCATTGCGAAACCGATCCGGTGTTTGGACAATTTTTGGGAATTGAAAATTATTTTTTTTATTGCTCATAGGTTATTTAATTCCTGATATTTTTCTTTTACCGAATATGGGGCCGAAACTTTCCATTTCCAAATCCTCAAACCACATGGAGCGTCCGACTTCGCCCCTTAGCCTTCTGGCTTCCCGCATTCCCATAGCGCCCATCACCTCGATTAACTGGTTGTGCCAGGCGCCAATGAGATTGACAATTCTTTGGCTGCCCCATTCCGGATTGATGGGGTGGTCTATTTTTGCCGGACAGGGCAGACCGTTTCGACAGTCGTAGCATAGCCGGCATTCCAGGGCGATTAACAGGGGGAGATCAACAATCACACCGTCGGCGCCGCAAATAATCGCTTTGGCCATATGCTCGGCCATGGCGATCCCTCCGGAGAATACCAGATTGATTTTTTGTCTGACGAAATTATCCACCAGCTTTAGGTGAACCTTTCGAATCATTTCCTTTAAAAATGCAGGATCTTCGGTGTTCAGTTCTTTGCCGTGTTCATCGGCGTAAAAATGAAAGGTATCCACATGGGCAGAGGAAAGTTCCAGAGCGCGGGAAGCCGCCGTCGCATCCAGAGGAATGCCGATAATAATAAAACTATCCGGTTTTATGGCACGAATTTCAGCAATGGTTTTTTCGATATCCGGGGCGTCCGCCAGTTCCACCACGCGGCTTTTGAGGATAACCTCTTTGTAATCCATGTAATTTTCACAAGATAAACAAGGAATAAGATTATCGGCGTAAGCACTTAGAACCTTTTGGTCCTGGGGCCGGATCAGCATGAAGGTTCCCAGAATCCGTGCCGCCTTGGCCGCTGATAAAAGAATTTGTTCATTTAAAATAAGCGTTGCGGGTAACTGAAACAGTAACGGGATCGGAACCTCCAAAATGGAAGGCACCTCCGAAGCCAAAGACATATCGGCATTAAATTTTAAGGGCGTGGCTCTACGGGAGATTTCGAAACAGGTATTGATATACTCGCGGCCGTGGATACCGTCTCTTGTGGGACGAACAATTTCCGACATATCGGTCCACATGGAATCGAAGCCGGCGGCAACAAAAGGACCGCGATAGCCGGCTCCGGAAACCGGAACTTTACCGGTGTGGGCTTGATACCAGAGCCTGTTGATAATATCAGGTCTCCAGTAATCGTCTCCCAGTGTACGGTATTCCGGATTGATCACCCGGGAAAAAATGCCTTTTGTACATTCTTGAACGCAACGAAAACAGCTCATGCAGGTATACAGGTATTCCGGTTCGCTCATTGTGCTGGCATGCGTATAATTGTCCCCGAAAATCCCATAGACACATTTTTTCTTGACGCACTCTTTGCAGCTACCGGCACAATCTTCCCGGAACTCAACCGTGGCGTATTTACCGATGGGATTGTACCTTGGCGCTGCTGTTTTTATGGGAATATGATACTTCTTGGGCATAAAATCTCCGTTTTCAATTGTCGATTGAATATTGACTATTAAAAAACTCTAAAGCTCTCAATCATCAGTCATCAATCTTCAATATTCAGTCGTAAATCTTCAATTACTAAGGCCTTGGGGCAAGACCGGCGGACTCGACGATTTGGCCGACAATTTCCTCCCACTCAATCGCCATAATGTGAACCCCGTGAACCCCTTCAATATTGCGGAGTTGGGCAATGGTTTCCAGGCATATGTTGATGCCTTCTTCAACCGCCTTTTCCTTGGGAACCCCCGCCATTCGTTTGATCAGAGGCTCGGGAACGTCCATGCCGGCCACCTTGTTGTTCATAAATTTTGCCATTCCCGCAGATTTCAAGGGGGTGACTCCGCCAAGAATATGAACTTTTTCGGTGAGACCCTCATCCCGGGCCATTTTCATCCACTCCTTGAATCGATCCATGTTATAGATGCACTGGGTCTGGATGAAATCCGCACCGGCATCAATTTTTTTTGCCAGACGGATGACTCGATATTCAAAAGGATCGGCAAAGGGATTGGCGGCGGCGCCGATAAACATTCTCGGTGGGCCGTTCAGTTCGAATCCACTCATATCTTTTCCTTGATCCCGCATGGTCTGTACGGCCCGGATAAGATTCATGGAATCGATATCAAAAACGTTTAACGCATCGGGCTGGCTGCCGAAGCTCTGATGATCTCCCGAAAGGCAAAGAATGTTTTTGATGCCTAAAGAGTAGGCGCCCATGATATCCGATTGCAGTGCAATCCGGTTCCGATCCCGGGTGACCATTTGCATGACAGGTTCCAGACCCATTTGTAACAGATGAGCGCACGCCGCTATGCTCGACATCCTCACAATAGCGGTTTGATTGTCGGTGACGTTCACCGCATCTACGTATCCTTTTAATAATTCGCCTTTTTTACGGACAACCTCGGGAGTTGCACCCCTGGGAGGACCGCATTCGGCGGTAACGGCAAACTCACCTTTTGATAAAATTTCCTGCAATCTGCTCTGTGCGTTCATACTCATATTATATGATCCTCTCTCACCAGTTTTCTCGGGCCTCCTGAAAGGCTGGTGCACCAATTTTTCGGGGGAATATATTTCCTTAAGTTATCCATTTGACCCAATGCCTTAAGCCGGTCAATAATAAGCTGCCAGGCACAATCCGTATCAGGATTGATTTCGCATTTGCCGTTTTGTGATCCGCCGCAAGGACCGTTCAAAAGTTTTTTGGCGCAGCGGGTTACCGGGCAAATTCCTCCGAAGATATCCAGTCTGCAATTCCCGCAGCCGGAACACTCCTCGGTAAAGATGCCCTGACTTTCCAGGACGCCGATGAAGGTCGTATTCACACCGGGCAGCACGGGGGTTTTGGCAAACCGCCTGGCAAGCGCCTGAACGCCTGCGCCGCAGGCCAAAGATAACACCCCCTCGCTACGAGAGACCGCCGGTGCGCTTTCTCGGATAAATTCGTCCTCACACTGGCGTTCTATGGTAAGTTCTTCGATCTTGATTTCTTTACCGTCTTTTTTACAGGCCAGTCTCAGAGCGGATGCAAGCACGGCAACTTCGTCTTCTCCTCCGGCAAAACAGGTTTTCACGCAGGTGCCACAGCCCAGAATTAGGATTTTTTTATAGGGGGCTATGATTTCCTTGATTTCCGATAATGGTTTTTGCTCTGCAACGATCATAGATTAACTCCATTCATGCGGCCGGGTTAGGACCTAACTCGGCCATATTTTTCACTGCATCATCTATTATTTGAGTTGCTGCGGCGGTGTCTCCGGAAGCAATATTGCTTAAAGACAGCCTCCGGCCGTCTATGCCGATGTCATCCAGTAGATTTTGGACCCACGCAACCCGTTTTTTTGCTCTTATGTTGCCCTCAACGTAACGGCACTGCCCTTCGGGACAGACCAGCACGACCACCCCATCTGCTCCGGCTTCAAATGCCCGAAGCAAAAAAACATCCTTAACCATACTGGAGCAGGGAAGCTTTATAAATTTAATTTCAAACTTGTTCCCGCCGACGGAGGACCAACTGGTTTGAGAAAACGCATTAATGCAGTGAAACACGGTTATTTTAGGTATAAATTTTTTATCCATAGCTGATGTCAACATTCTTACAAGGTTATGTAGTATAATGATCCGAAAAAAAACGTCTAAATCTAGTTATACCAGATAAAGACGTCTTTGTCTTGTGATGGATTACTTTATACAACTTTGTATAAAGTTTTCACAGAAAATATATTCTATTATTTATTTGTCAAGATATAATTAAACGGATTTAATATCCGCATTATCTCAGTTTAACTGCAATATAAGTGCCAAGAGGGCCAATGATTATAACTATCTAAAAAGTCAATACAATATGCTTATTTGAAGAGGCGCGCCTATATGGTAGGCTACATTTATGTTATAAATTGATCGATGAAATAACAAAAATGTGCTAAACTAAAACGGGTGATAAAAGAGCCGGCACCCAACTTCCGAAGTTATTCCTCGGAAGTTGAAACCCCTCCCCTCATCCGCTTTATTTTACTTCGATGCCGTTTTGCCGACAGCATGCGTTTTTTTGCAGCCCGGGTGGGTTTGGTTTTAATGCGAACTTTGGGTTTTTCAGATGCGTTCCGAATTAATTTTTTCAACCGATCAATTGCGTCCTGTCGGTTACGTTCCTGTTTTCGAAACCGGCTGGCCTGGATAATGAGAATCCCCTGTTCCGTGATTTTCCTGCCCGCAAGACGAACCAAACGAGATCGAACCTCGTGGGAAAGAGACGGAGAGTTTTTCACATCAAAGCGAAGCTGAACCGCGGTGGCAACTTTATTCACATTCTGTCCACCGGGACCTGATGATCGGATAAAGTCCAGTTTGATTTCATTTTCACTAATTGCAATTGAGGGTGTAATATTGATCATAATTTAACGTTTATATCATATTGGTTTTTTCCTCAAGAGCAACCACACGAATCTACAGGGCAAACGCATTCGAATCCCAATACAGGGAGAACGCTCCGCGTAACATCTCAATTAATTATAAATTCGGGTCAATATGATCATTTAATACACCAGAACTTATTGAGAAGTTACCGCTCCGCCATGGCGTATATCTCTTTCCAACCGACTGAAACTTATGCTTAAGCACTCGTAAGCCCGAGCCGTTCCAAAGTTATTAAGAACAATTCGTTGCTAAATTATCTTATTGATTTCTTTTAACGCATAAAAGATTTAGGTGGAAATGGGAGATTTTTTTTTGTATGTCATTTACCGGCCTTTTTGCACTTGACCGACAAATCAATACAGACCATTCACGCCGTTTTGGATAATATGATCGCACATCGTCAGGCAAATCCCCAACACCGCCCCGGGGCTATTTTCTTAGGGCTTTCTTCCTTTGAAATGCTGGCCATGTTCCGGCGCGGACTTTTTTACACCTATCTGTCCATATATCTTCGCCATTTTTTGGGCATGAGCGTCACAGAGACCACTCTTTTTGCCACCTTGCCCATGGTCGCCAACGTGCTCTGCCAGACATTTGTGTGGGGAACTATTTCCGACCGCTATCAGGTTCGACGAACCTTGATTATTTGCGGAGAAGCCCTGGCCGGTGTGGGTACGGTGATGGTCTGGTATGCCCATATCTTGCCTGTGCAGCGTATCCACGCCGGCTGGGTGATTATCACCGGTCTGACCGTGGTCGAGCTGTTCTGGTCCATGTCCAATGTGGGTTGGAGTGCTCTGATTTCAGACATTTACAGTGCCCGGGACCGTAATACGGTCCAGGGCCGTCTGGCCAGCGTGGGCGGGGTGGGCCGCATGGCCGGGGTATGGATCGGGGGGATTTTGTATGACGGAATGGGTCATTACTATGCGGGCTGGGGGTTTCAGCACGGCGCCCTGTTTTTTATAGCGGCCGGCGTAATGTTCATTTCAATCGTTCCCATGCTGCGCGTGCCGGAAGGCGGTGTCTTAACTGCCGACCCCGGGACAATCACTCCGGAAGATCCTGTGGAAAGCGGCTCGGAACGGCTTTTTGTTGTTTTTCTCGTGGCAATGGTTCTGATCAATTTTGGCCGAAACTCCATTGCCGTGATTATTCCTCAGTACCTGGTGCTGGAATCCGGCTTTGCCGTTTCCAGCAAAATGCTGGGCTACATCGTCAACACCCAGTCAGCCGCCATGATTCTCACGGGGCTGGTGTCCGGATGGTTGGGCCGCCGTCTGGGAAACGGACTGGCTCTTATTGTGGGCAGTGGTGTGGCCGTGGCGGCCATTTGCTTTTTCGCACTCACAGACAGCCTGGCGCTGGTCTTCGGGATTAATTTTTTGCGCGGGGTTTCCGAGGTAATCATTCTGGCTACGTCTTACGCATTTTCATCGGTGCTTATTCCGCCAGCCAAGCGCGCGCGGTATTTCGGTCTGTTCAACGCAACCTTCTTTTTAAGCTGGGGAGTGGCCGGAACCCTGATTGCCGGTCCCGTGACCGACATGATGATCGGTCGAGGCGCTCCTGAGGTGTTGGCCTACCGATGGGCGTTTGTCTCAGCATCGGTCTTGACCTTGCTTGGGGTGATCATTCTGGGAAGGCTGCTGTGGACCCTGCGCGCCAGAGGACATGCCCAGGCATGATTGTGAGACATTTTTCAAAGGTCTCATTGAACGATACGTATGTTGAGTATGTACAAGGCTGGCGTCAAAGGACCCGTCATATACCGATCTTTGGCGCGCGGTTACCTGTTGTCATGCGAATGGTTTTGAAAAAATTTGCTTTGGCAATCACCCTCGGGGTTTCACCCCTCTCCCATTACTCCTATTTTCTATCTTCTTTGTCTATAACGTCCCGGCTCCAGGAGATTGCCGCTGAGACCCTGGGGAATCCAAGAATCGAAATAAGGAGTATAAGGGTATGATAAACCTCTTCTTTTGTGACACCCGCCTGAAGCGCTCTACGAGTATGAGAATGAACCGAACCTTCTGATTGAACTGCTGCAGCGGCTGCAAGTTGTATCAGGTCAATTGTCTTCTCATCAATAGGACCCGCGCGCCGTATGGTTGAACCGAGGTTCTCCAGAGCGGACATAGCCTCCGGGAAAAGCTCGTTTAGTTTGTGATAATGCCTGCTGGGTATTTTTTGTTCTGACATTGGAACCCTCCTTTTGTTAAGGTTGACGGTCTCGTAAAAAGTCCAACTTCTGCGTTGTGCTGCATTTCGCAATCATTCAACGTACGATAAGTACGCCTCATGACAACAAAATTTGCACGCCTTGAATTTGAACTTTTTAAGAATCAGACTGCCGGCCATAGAATGCTGGCCGGGTTTTGTATCTTCAAATTCAAGCAGGTCTATTCTTTCCTGCAAGGAGAACGCTCCGATATCGTGTAAGGCACCGGCGGTAAACAGCTCATACCTTTTGTCCGCCGGCAAATCGAGTTCTTCACTCAATCGATATGCCAGATAAGCGACCTGCATATGGTGATTTCCAACAGCCGGACTCATCATATCCACGACTCTGGCAATGGCTGCCACCAGATCGAAGACATTGACCCGCAGTTTGCCCTCAGACATAGGTGTTTTCTCCGGTTATAATGGCCCATGGGTGTCAACCCTTGTAATTTCTAAAGAACTTGCATACGGTCGTTCCACCATATTGAGAATACAGCAAATATTTAATTGGGTCAATAATTCAATGAACTTCCAACAAAGCAAATCCCCTCTGGTAATAACCAAAACCAGGTCCTTGGGCCCCGGATTTTTTACTGATTGGGTGATATATTACGGCCCACATTTACGTTCATACTGTCATAGGAACGGAAAATCAACTTTTCACGCTCCAGTCGTTTTTCAGCAACCGGCTGCAATTCAAGAGATTTTGCCGTTTCTTGCAACACCTTTTTCGACGGAATCGCATCGAGGCCTTCTCCGATTTTTTCACCGGATACGGTATCGAGCACCATCGCGGTTTTACCGTCCGACACCACGGAAACGGGAATTTGGTAGTCATCCAAGAGCCTGGCGGCAGAAACAATCTCCCTTTCCCTCGATCCCAGGGATCCCGGTGCACATTTAATCGCCATATACCGCTTGCTGTTCACAGAGACAACCAGGTCCACCGATGAGTGATAGGGCTCATCGCCGATGGTCACCTCAAGGGGGGCGTCAACTTCAATGTCTTTTTTTGTGTACCCCTTTTCTGTCACCAGAATCCTCTCAATGGTCTGGCGGTTAGCCTCTGAACCGACATCGGGAATCTTTTCTCCGGTGACAAAATCGGTGATCAATCTGAAAGTTTTTGGGATATGGACATCCGAAGCTGCTTTTGTTTTCACCGGAACAATAGGTTTCAGTTTCCGGTGTGCAACACAGTCAATGCATTTATTATCTTTCATAGCATCCTTTCTTTATAAACATATATTTGGTATGTTATCAAAAAAATCTTAGCAAATCAAACCACAATACTAATTTTACGGGACAAACCCATTTGATTTCTGTGCAGCGTAGCGACGGCGTGTTTCTCTTGGAAACCGACGGACTGTTTGAAGGGCTTTAGCACGCGTTCGCCCGAGCTGAATGAGATGATGACGTAAAAGATCAATGGGATAATTTAGCGACGAATTGTTCTTAATAGCTCCGGCGCGGCTCGGGTTTACGGGTGCTTAAGCACAAGTTTCTGTCGGTTGGAAAGAGATATACGCCGTCGCGGAGCTTTCACCCTGTATTGGGATTCAAATGCGTCAGCCCTGAACTAAAAACCGGACGGTTGACTTTTACTCATGATAATGCTTTAAAAAAATAAGGTCATTGACGTCACCATTTTGTTATACCACGGGAGCGGAATCGCAATTCTCTTTGTTCAATAGACCGAACTAGTGTCCATCCAGAAATGGTAGATTTTGGTTTCCGGCAAGGCCCGAGCGAGTTTTCAACCGCAGGCATAGCGCGCTATTTCGAGGATTGAAAACGAGAGAGAACGCCGCCGGGGGCCGAAAGATGCCGTTTATGGATGGGCACTAACTTATAAAAAGGGGGAAGAGATTATGGACGAAAAAGAACGCCTCAATGCATTGGATGTGGCCCTGGATAATGAGATGAAGGAACGTGAGTTTTACCTCAAAAATGCCGAAAGGACCAAAAATCCTGTTGGCAAGGCCATGTTCCAGCAGATCGCAGACGAAGAGCTTGAACATTACCAACGGCTTAAGGAGCTTCATGAAAAGTGGAAAGCAGGGGATAAATGGCCTGAAACCGTTCCCTTGAAAGTGAAACAGACGGTCATCAAGGATGTGCTGAAAGATGTGCTGCAGAAGGTGGATCAACATGCAGAAAGAGATGACGATGACCTGCAAGCTGTCCGCACAGCTATTGATTTTGAAGCCAAAGGGATTTCATACTATACTAAACTCAGAGATGAGATGACCGACCCCAAAGAGAAGGCTTTTTTTGATCTCCTTGCCAGTATTGAAAATGAACACTATGTTTCTCTGAAAGATACCGAAGAATACCTGTCTGATCCCGCCTCATGGTACACTAAATCAGAGCATCATGGTCTTGACGGGGGATAGGCGGTATTATTTTTTTTCGTGAGCCCTTAGTCCGGTAGAAGATCATAAAAATAGAGCATGGTATCCGACCGTGTCAAGATTCCGATAATATGACCATCTTCCACAACGGGGAGCCTGCCGATGTCGTGTTTGATCATAAGGCGGGCGGCCTGAGTCGGGCTCTTGCCGGGTGCAATGGTCCTTACCTTGGGGATCATAAACGCTTTCACCGGAGCCTTTAGCTGGGATTCTTTTTTGACTTTCTTGAAATCCCTTCTTGAAATCATGCCCACAAGTTTGTCATTCTCTACGACCGGGAGACCGGTACACCCCTTTTTTCTTAAAATCGAACCCACCGTTTTCATGGGCGTATCCGGCGGCACGGTAAAAACAGGGAAAGACATGAGATCACTGATCTGTACGGACACCTGACCATTTCCCTGGATCAGTGACTTAATCGTATCTTCTACAGTATCCGGGTTCACTGACTTAAGTATAGCGGATCCGGCAGCCGGATGTCCACCGCCGCCCATGCTCCGCATGATTCTGCCCATATCCAGCCCATCGACATTACTTCGACCGATGACCATACACTTATTTCGTTCCTTATCCACAAATATACCAATGGCAGCATCTATATTCAGAATTTCTCTGTACATATGAACCACAACAGCAAGACTGTCCACATAGTCTTTTAAATCCAGTTTGTTAAAACTGATACTGTATCCGTTTATCTGATCTCTCTTTGCCGATTGCAGCATCCTAAACAGAACGTCTTTTTGTTTTTCGCCATAGGCCGGACGCAAAAACGAACGAACGATGTTTAGGTCGGCCTTACGTTCAAGCAGGTACGCCGCGGCATAAGCATCTTCGGCGGTTGTTGAAGGAAACATAAGGCTGCCGGTATCTTCATACAAGCCTGCCAGAAAAAGAGTGGCCTGTATGGGGGTTATCACTTTTTTTTCCTGCTTTAACTGTCGAATCATGAGGGTAATGTTTGCACCCATGGGTTCCTGGCATTTCCATATGGGGTTTATATCGCCAACGTTGGAATGATGATCCCACAGGATAACCTCTAAATTTTTCTTATTCTTCAGCTTGCGGAGCCTTCCGAGCCGGGCCCAGCTGTTTATGTCCACAACAACGAGACGGTTAACCTGGTCAAGAAGAATATCGTCAAAGGAGGATATGTTAAAGATATCCTTGTGAATGGACAAAAAGGCTTTAACATTTGGATTTACACTTTTCGGAAGGACAGGGATTGCTTCCGGATATAAAATTGTTGCGGCTATTGTCGAAGCCAGCGCGTCAAAATCCGTATTCTTATGTGTCGTCACAATTTGCATATAACGCTCCTGAATTTTCAAAGTCAGCCGTTTTTCCCACGCATCCAAGCATATGGGTCATGCCAAAGCCGTGGTGGGTTATGATCCGTTTGAATTTCTGATAGTTATTGTCGGGTATTAATGGAAAAACTTTAGAAAATTTGCCAAAAAGGCGGTTGTTAAAATCGATTTAAAATTATTCGTCCAAACCAGAAAGCAGGAACAATTCAAAAACCTTCCAAGCTTTCCGTTTAACTTACTATATTTTAATCAATTTTTCAATGTATAATCCGTATGAAGACAGGGTAAACGCATTTGAATTCCAATACAGGGAGAACGCTCCGCAATGGCGTGTATCTATTTTCAACCGTCTGAGACTTGAGCTTAAGCACCCGTAAGCCAGAAGCGCGAACAAGGGTATCAATTTGACGGCTAAAGTTAATACCGGCACAAAGTCGAGTATTTTCAGGTGTAATTGTCAACGGCAACAGGTTGTAAACTTATCG